>VOFK01000961.1_pt1 | contig 65202 bp, 78 predicted proteins | sample 5384121 | NCBI WGS metagenome assembly VOFK01 (sample SAMN12384730, study PRJNA508395) | human gut metagenome | isolation source: healthy gut J | host: Homo sapiens | reverse complement strand
GGTAGATGTTTATTCTATGGTGGACAAGGCTCCTGTAGCTGTAAGCTGGCTGCAGTGCCGTGGATGGCAAAGTGGTGATGCCGCTGGAAACAGCCGGACATTGGCCTGTCCGGGAGGGGCCGAAGGTCGGGAAAGCCTGGAGGTATGCCGCCAAAGGGCGGGACGGCAAGACGGATATGTGGACATTGCCTCGCCCCTTTACCAATTTGACCCGAACAAATATCGGTTATCGAATACATTTATCAGGGTCCCGGAGACAGTATGTTCAAAGAGACTTTCAAATACTTATGACTGAATATGACTTCCTTGGCCGAACTTGGTTTTATCGTCGTAATGGTCGATGGAATGGGAACTTCTTTCCGTTCGCGTGCTTTTTTTACGAGAATGTATGTTATAAGAATTTGAAAGATGCCGGTCTGCCCGGACCATATTGCTTGATTAAGGCGGCTGCACGGAAATATCCTTATATGGATGTGGACAGGGTAGGTATTTACGGTTGTTCTGCCGGTGGTCAGGAATCTACAAATGCAGTTTTGCTTTATCCTGATTTCTATAAAGCGGCTTATTCGGCTTGTGGTTGTCATGATAACCGTATGGATAAGATTTGGTGGAATGAACTTTGGTTGGGCTATCCGGTAGAGATCAATATAAGGAAAGGGTCTAATGTGGAAAAATGCACATCTGTTGAGTCGTCCTTTGATGTTAGTGGTGGGAGAACTGGATGATAATGTAGATCCTGCCTCTACCATGCAGGTGGTCAATGCATTGATAAAGGCGAATAAAGATTTTGAATTGGTCGTGATTCCCGAGCGCATCATACAATGGGGAAGATTTTGGCGAACATAAGCGGTATGATTTCTTTTGTCCGTCATTTGATGCAGGTGAATCCACCGAAGTGGGATGAGATAAAAATAGGAGGAGTGAGGTTTGTAGCTGTAGGAGTTTGTCAGTTATGATAAATAGAGGTGGCAGTGTTATGGAGGACAAGTCCATAGCACTGCTTTTTATGTAATTCCGTGTTTTCATTGATGAAATTATGTCGGTTGAGCCGTGTCTGTGCAAAATCTGCCTGAAAAAGACCAAATATTCTCTGTATTCAGATTGGAAAACGCATAATTTTGTTTGCTGGTTTTTATCAAAACATATAGGAATAATGAAAAATACATTCAAAAAAGTGTTTATTGGCTTTATGGCTTTTGCCATGGCAACCGGCTCCTTTGCGCAGCAAAGAGCTCATAAAAAGGATAATGAGTCGTATCCTAAGGAATGGAAACAAATAGCACGTATGGAGCAGGATTCTTTCTTTCTGACAGATGAAGCTCGGCGGATTGCTGAAAATGTATTGGCTTTTCAACGCTGTACGGGCGGTTGGCCGAAGAATATAGATATGGCCCGCCGCATGAATGATAAAGAGCTGGCTAAAGTGATAAAGGATAAATCACGTCGTGATGATTCTACGATAGATAATAATGCCACAACTGCCCAGATGATTTTTTTAGCCCGTCTTTATAGGCAGACTAAGGATATACGTTATCGGGATGCTTTCCTTCAGGGAGTGGAATATTTGCTGAGTGGTCAATACGAAAACGGAGGATGGCCGCAATTCTGGCCCGGTCCGCGTGGTTATCAGGTACATATTACTTTTAATGACGATGCCATTGTTAATACATTGAATATGATACGTGATATGATGAATCACAAAGCGCCTTATGAGGATGATTTGATAGACAAGGCTTTGTGTGTACGTTTGGGAAAAGCCTTTAATAAAGGAATAGAGTGTATACTGGCTACACAAATTATAAAGGATGGAGAACCTTCTGTGTGGTGTCAGCAGAATGATAGGGAAACATTGAAGCCTGCACCGGCACGTGCGTATGAGTTGCCGTCTTATTGTTCGGCGGAGAGTGCCGGAATTGTGCGTCTGCTCATGGAATTACCTGCACCCGACGCACGCGTGAAGCGGGCGGTTCACGGAGCCATGAAATGGTTTGACAGGTATAAACTTACCGGTTTGAAATGTGAGCGTATCGTGCTGGCAAATGGTGAGCGGGATACTCGTCTTGTGGAAGATCCTCAAGCCAAGCCTATTTGGGCGCGTTATTATGATTTGAAATATTGTGAACCGTATGTATGTGACCGTGACGGGCTACCACGTCGCCATTTGGAAGAAATAGGAACAGAACGTCGTAACGGATATAGTTGGTACAATAGCAGACCGGCTGAGCTTTTTGCCATATACAATGCATGGGCGGACAAATATGATCCGAAGCATAAAGTGGCAATCAGTCTGGCAACCAAAGGAGCGAATGAAAACGGGCTTATTGAAATGTATCGTCGTCCTATGGCAGAGCGTACGGCTTTTGATGTGGTGGTAAAGCCGGGAGAGAGTATTCAGGCAGCTATTGAAAAGGCTCCGGAAATTCCGACAGTACCTTTTAAAATCTTATTGTTGAACGGAACGTATCATCAAAAAGTGATTATTGACAGGTCTAATATTGTTTTGGTGGGGGAAAACCGTGACAGTACGCGTATTGTCTTGGCTGAAACAGCCCAGACACGTGCCATCACGGAATATCATGGACGTCCGGTAGGCAATGGTGTCATTGTGTTGCAGGAAGGTGCGGATGATTGTGTTATTAGCGGACTGACTGTTTACAACAATTACGGAACTGCCGTTGAAAATACGACCATCCATCAGATGGCGATTTTTGGACGTGCCACTCGTACCATCATCATCAACAGTAATGTATGGGCCGATGGAAACGATGCCCTTTCCTTGTGGGCGCCCGGAAGCAATGGTATGTATTATCATGCCGATCTCTATCTTCGTTGTCCGGGTGTGGATTTTCTTTTGTCCCTCGCGGATGGTGCTATGCCACACGCTGCCATTTTTATGGTGATAGCCGTGCCATGATTTGGCATGACGGACGAGGTGACAAGAACAAGAAACTGGTTATTACCAATTCTTCATTTGATGCTAAGACACCGACACTTTTAGGACGCTATCATCATGATTCCCAGTTTTATCTCATCAAATGTAAAATGTCGAAGAATGTGCTTGACGGGAATATTCATTATGCTTATTCGGATAAAGTGCTTGATCCCTGTCCGTGGGGGCTACGTACCTATTATTATGGTTGTACCCGTGAAGGAGGGCATAGTGGCTGGTTAAACGATAATTTGAAGGAGGCGGAGAATGCTCCGGAGTTTCATGGCGTTACCGCCAAGTGGACATTCAATGGCAAATGGGACCCCGAACAACGTATCAGAGATCTTTGGAATGTGTTGGCCTACTAATTTAACAGTTTGTAATATGAAAATGCCCCCCTGTTTTATGCTGTATTGTTTTTTTGTTTGTGTCAATGTTATCTGCTGTTGCCCGACAGCAGGAGAAGCCCCGGGTTATTGTCACTACGGATGGTGAGATTGACGATCAAAGTTCTATGATTCGTTTCCTTATGTATTCTTCTGATTATGATGTCGCAGGCATTGTTCAAGTCAATGGGGTACAGAAAGACGGACATAGTAAAGATAAATGGATCGAATCACAAATTGCCAAATATGCGGAATGTCTGCCTAATTTGAGGAAACATAATCCCGATTATCCCGATGCTGAATATTTGCTAAGTGTCTTGGCGGTTGGTAATGAGAACAGAGAGGACTTGCATAAATTGCCTCCTTTACTGTCTGATAGCGAGGGGGCACAGCTCATCATAAGGACATTGCTTGATTCTGATCCGAGGCCTGTTCATATTTTAGCATGGGGTGGAGCCAACACCCAGGCCAATGCCTTATGGCAGATCAAGCAGAAATATTCTGCTGCAGAATGGGCAAAAGCGGTATCAAAAGCCAGATTATATTGTATTTGGTATCAGGACGGCGGTGGAAAATGGATAGAACAGAATCTTCCTGAAATCATTATTTATGAATCGGGCGCACCGGATCATGATGGAGATATGTATGGGATTACATGAGTGTGGATTATTATTTTAAGAACAGACTTAGTAAAAATTCAAAAAAAAGAGTTGCAACAGATCATGGATAAACCTTGGTTGGCTGACCATATTAAGAACGGGCACGGACCACTGTGTGCCGCCTATCCTCAGGAATATACCAGTGAGGGGGATACTCCTTCTTTTATGCCTCTTATACGTAATGGACTTGAACAGCATACAGACTATACATTAGGAGGATGGGGAGGACGCCCGGAGTATAAAAATGGCAATCACATGCAAGATGGGAATGATTTGAAAAACGGTGTGCCGGATTCGCATTATACTTTCCAGCGTTGGTTGCCTGCTATACAAAATGACTGGGCGGCTCGTGCCGACTGGTGCGTGGCTGATGAATATTCAAAGGCAAATCATCAACCTGTTGCCCGGATATTGGGAGAAAGTGTACGCACAGTCCGGCCGGGAGAAAAAATAATACTGGATGCCTCTCCTTCATTTGACCCTGATAAAAATTCATTGTCTTACCAATGGTGGCAATATCGGGAAGCAGGCAGTGTGCAAACAAAGGTGGCTATAAAGCACGTCGATGAGAAGAGGACGGAGATAATTGTACCGGATAATCCGGGCAAACAGTTACATTTGATACTTGAACTTACAGATAATGGAACGCCTAATCTAAAGTCTTATAAAAGAGTGATTCTGAATGTGAATTGACTTCCTGTATGAATTTTCATCCGTACTGTCATGTTGTTTTGAACAGGAGGCCTACACTTCTTCCATCCGCTCCAGCTCCCATCCCCGGAACTGTATGATAATACAGTGCAGCTTCGTGTTCTGCACCAACTGCCATACCCGGGGTGCGGCAGCATATTCGTTAATCTGTTTCACCGCTTCCTGCCATTGCGTCCGGGCTTTCTCTTCCGTGTCCTTCACCGACAGATATTTCAGTTCAAGAATATAGCTATGCTTCACCTCGTAGCGCATCAGGTCCGGCATGAGGAAGAGGTCGCAGTAACCGTGGCTCAGTTCCATTTCCGGAGCCATCAGGTAATAAGCGTTTACGCTGAGGTAGGCGGTGAAGAAACCCTGTATATTTCGCTCGCCTTCCATGGCACTGCGTACAGATGAATTTTCCTTGTAGGCATGGGCAATGAATTCCAGTGTTTCGCGCCAATGGCCTTCGTAAGCCATTTCATCGAACAGGTCCATCAAATTGTTCAGGTTGATATGGCGTTTGTCCTGGTACTCCTCCAGCATGAATTCGTAATACTGTTTGCGCACATTATAGTTGGGGATACTCAATACCAAGCGGCTGCCGCGTGTGGCAGTGATGGTCAACATGCCATAATAGAAGAGCAGGCTGGGGAAGATTTCGGGTTTGGCGATTTCCTTGGCCGGGAAGGTGGTGATCAGGTTGGTGATAATTTGCCCTTCTTCGGTGATTTTACGTAATACGCCCTTGCGGTTGCCGTCCAGCTTGTCCAGCTGGATTAGTTTCTTCATTTTGTTGTAGTCCGTACGGGTGTTGGGATCTATCATCTCTTTAGGAGATTTGCCCAGCGTGATGTAATTGCGCAGGTAGTAAAGTACCATGTCGCAATTGAACATTTTCGGGTCGCGTTCCAGGCTTTCTTCTGCGAAACAGTAATTATTATACCACGGTTTCATCTCCCGGATCATTGCTTCGATGTCCGCGTCGATCGGGAGCTGTCCGGCATCCTTATAATATTGGAACATGGTGCGCACGTCCGTTTCGCTGAATCCCAGCATCATGTTGAACTGGTAGTCGGTACTGATATTCCAGCCGATGTTGAATCCGCTGGTCAGGTCGTCCAAGGTGACGGGGCTGACGCCGGTCATGAAGATGCGCTCGAACATGCCTTTGAATTTCTTGAATATTTCACGGTAGAATCCGCTGGCATGGGTCAGGGCATGATAAATGTCTTTTCCCTGCTCGTTCAGAACGATGTTGGTAAAGTTATCGTATTCGTCGATGATGAGGTAAAGTTTCATTCCGGATTCAGCCGCATGCAGGTTCAGGTAGTTCAACTTGCTGACAAAGTCGGGCTGTTCTTCCATCTTTTGTGCAAATCCGGGAAAATAATAAGGCTCATACACTTTGCCGAACAGGTCCATCACCATGCCGCAATAGTTATTGAAATTTTCTTCCAGTGAACCGCTTCCGCCACTGGCGCGCGAGAAATCAAGATACACCACCTGAAATTTTCCTTGCAGGGGGGTGGGGCGGCTGCCTATCCATAGATTGCCGAAGCGTTTCTGGAACTTTTCTTTTTGTGCTATGTCATAATACGCACGCAGCATACTCAAAAAGATACTCTTGCCGAAGCAGCGGGGACGGATAAAGAACAGGTTCCGGGGCTGTTTTTCCAGCAAAGGCAGATACATGGTTTTATCTACATAGTACATGTTCTGCTCTGCCACTTCCACGAAGTTGGCAATGCCATAGGGGATTTCTTTTATATTTTCCATCATTGCTTCTGTTGTCTTTAGTTCGTATCCGGATGCCAATACAACAAAGATAGTCTATTCTTCCTGAAGGAACAAAGGAAATAAAGTTTTTAATAGAAAGAAGATATTCAAGGTAAGTTATGCGCTTGAAAGAAAATTCTTTATTACTCCCCGCTAGATTTCTATTGGGTCGAAAAAAAGGGCGTGCCAAAAGCCATGTTTATTATTTAGACCTTTTGGCACACCCTCTTGGTGGATTCTGAAATCAGTTTCTTATTTCTTCTCTGCCGCGGCATGTGGATAGTCAATCGTATAATGCAGTCCGCGACTCTCTTTCCGTTCCATTGCCTGACGGGTGATCAAATACCCGATGTTAATCATGTTACGCAGTTCGCAAAGTTCGCGTGAAGCCTTACAGCGTTTGAAAAGACGCTCGGTTTCTTCATATAAAATATCCAATCGGTTCCAAGCACGGATTAATCGCGTATTACTGCGCACAATACCTACATAAGCTTCCATAATCTGGTTCACCTCTTTCATGCTTTGGGTTATCAGTACCCGTTCTTCATTGTTCATGGTTCCTTCATCGTTCCATTCGGGGATATCCTCATTGAAGTCATACCGGTCGAGTACATTTAGTGCATGTTTGGCTGCCGCGTCCGCATAAACCACTGCTTCTATCAGCGAATTGGAAGCCAGACGGTTACCTCCGTGCAGACCGGTACATGAACATTCACCGATAGCATACAAACGGTTGATGCTGCTCTGTCCGTCCAGATCGACTTTGATACCTCCGCACAGATAATGAGCAGCCGGAGCCACAGGAATATAGTCCTTAGTAATATCAATACCTAGGCTGAGGCATTTTTTATAAATATTGGGGAAATGTTTTTTTGTTTCTTCCGGATCTTTATGCGTCACATCCAGATATACATGATCTTCACCGCGCTGCTTCATTTCGTTATCAATGGCACGTGCTACGATATCACGTGGGGCCAATGACAGGCGTGGATCATATTTTTGCATGAATTCTTCGCCACTTTGATTCTTTAAGACAGCACCGTAACCGCGCATGGCTTCGGTGATGAGAAAACTGGGACGGTCTCCCGGATGGAAGAGGGCGGTGGGATGGAATTGTATAAATTCCATGTCCTTTACTGCTCCTTTGGCACGGTACACCATAGCAATGCCGTCTCCCGTAGCTACCAGTGGATTGGTTGTATTGCGGTATACCGCTTCGCATCCGCCTGTTGCCATTACAGTTACTTTGGACAGGAACGTATCCACTTCTCCTGTTTTCTCATTCAATACGTAAGCACCGAAACATTTGATGCCTGGTGTATGGCGGGTGACGATAATTCCCAAATGATGCTGGGTAATGATTTCTACCGCATAGTGATCTGTAAATATGGTAATATTGGGATGAGCTTTTACCGCTTCTATCAGGCTGGTTTGTATTTCAGCTCCTGTATTGTCTTTGTGGTGCAGGATACGGAACTCGGAATGGCCTCCTTCTTTGTGGAGGTCGAATTCTCCATCCTCTTTTTTATCAAAATCCACTCCCCATTTTATCAGTTCCTGGATTTGTGCAGGTGCTTCTCGCACTACTTTTTCTACAGCCGCGCGGTCACTGATCCAATCGCCGGCAATCATCGTGTCTTCAATGTGTTTCTCGAAATTGTCTACTTTCAAGTTGGTAACAGATGCTATACCTCCCTGAGCAAAATAGGTATTGGCTTCTTCCAGTCCTGCTTTACAAATCAGGGCGACTTTACCTTTGTGAGCTACTTTCAGTGCGAAGCTCATTCCGGCAAGTCCTGAGCCGATAACAAGGAAATCGAATTTTTTAACCATGATAATATGCTTTATGGGTGCAAAGCTACGAAAAACCTTTATTCATTGTACCTTTTGCTCTTGTTTTTACTATTTTTTTCGTGAAGAATAAACGAAATAGATAATGCAAGTATGAAATTAAAAGTGTAACTTTCTGCATTTTTAAATAGAATAGGATGGAAAACAATAAAGAAATCATTCACGAAAGTGAGGTAAAAGAACTTATAATTGAGTTGAGGGGTGAGAAAGTACTGATAGACCGGGATGTAGCTAAGCTTTATGGCGTAGAAACCAAACGAATTAATGAAGCAGTAAAAAACAATCGGGACAAATTCCCAAATGGTTATATGTTTTCGTTGCAAGTATCTGAAAAACAGCAACTGGTCGAAATTTTCGACCGGTTCAGTAGTTTGAAACATTCTCCCGTAGAACCTAAAGCATTTACCGAAAAAGGGCTTTATATGCTGGCTACAATTTTAAGAAGTCCGAGAGCTACCGCAACTACTTTTGCCATTATCGAATCATTCTTTAAGTTAAGGACATTAGTACGGAATGTAAATATCATGGCTACCGAGTATGATGAGGAAAAGAGGAAGAGTCTGGTACAACGTAGTGGAGAACTGCTGAATGAACTGCTGACTGATGAGGGTGATATAACAGAAACGGAATCTTCTATCGAATTAAATTTGTATGCTTTGAAGATGAAACGTACAGTAAAGAGGACAAAAAAAGGATAAATTCTCTCATTCTGCGCCGTAATGAGGTCGATAAACGATAAATTTATTATCTTTCGGGCAAATTACAATAAGATGATGAATCGAATTTTTCATGTGAAGATAGCAGGAGGCACTTATCTGTTTCTGATACTGCTGACAGCCGTCATGGTATTTGCTTTCTGGTGTATGAAGGCAATGATAGGATTGGTGGTGGCATTGGGGCTGATCATTACCATTGAACGTATTATCCATTCTACTTATACGCTGACTGCGGATGGAAAGCTGGTGGTGTATTATGGTCGTTTTTATAAAGGGAAGACCATTCCCTTGACTGACATTACGGATGTGGAGCTGAAACGAAGTTCCGGATTCGGTGGAATTATGCCTTCGAAATATGTATTGATACATTATGAGAAGAAAAATTTATTGTCATTGGTTCCTGTAAAGCCGGAAGAATTTATCAATGCGTTGGTGAAGCGGCTGGAGCATAGGATAGAGGAGGAATAATGTTGAAGGTTTTGAACAGATAAAAACTAATTAACCCAAAATAAATACCATGAAATATCAAATTGCAATCATCGGTGGAGGTCCCGCAGGGTATACTGCTGCCGAAGCTGCCGGAAAGGCAGGACTGAGTGTTGTATTGTTCGAAAAAAGAAGTCTGGGCGGTGTCTGCCTGAATGAGGGATGTATTCCTACCAAGACCTTGCTTTATTCGGCTAAAGTATATGATTATGCGAAACATGCTTCAAAGTATGCCGTGAATGTGTCTGAAGCTTCTTTTGATTTAGGAAAGATTGTGGCGCGTAAATCAAAGGTGGTTCGTAAGCTGGTATTGGGAATCAAGGCAAAACTGACTGCGCATCAGGTAAATATAGTAACGGGAGAAGCCACGATTGTAGATAAGAATACCATCCAATGCGGTGGGGAAACCTACGAATGTGAGAATTTGCTGCTGTGTACCGGCAGTGAAACATTTATTCCTCCTATTCCGGGAGTGGAAAACGTGGATTACTGGACGCACCGTGATGCACTGGATAATAAAGAAGTACCTGCTTCATTGACTATTGTCGGTGGTGGAGTGATCGGTATGGAATTTGCTTCTTTCTTCACCAGTTTGGGAGTGCAGGTGACTGTGGTCGAAATGTTGGATGAAATCCTGGGTGGCATGGATAAAGAGCTGTCGGCCATGCTCCGGGCTGAATATGCCAAAAAAGGAATCAAGTTCCTGCTCAGTACGAAAGTAGTAGGGGTATCCAAAGGGGAGACCGGTATTACTGTGTCATACGAAAATGCAGATGGAGCAGGAACTGTTACAGCTGATAAGTTATTGATGAGTGTAGGCCGTCGTCCGGTGACAAAAGGTTTCGGACTGGAAAATCTGAATTTGGAATGGACGGAACGCAGATGCATCAAAGTAGATGAACATTTGCAATCTTCTGTCCCCGGTGTCTATGTATGCGGTGATTTGAACGGAGTTTCTTTATTGGCACATACCGCCGTGCGTGAGGCGGAAGTGGCTGTCCATCATATAATAGGTAAGGAAGATGCGATGAGTTATCGTGCCATACCGGGTGTGGTCTATACAAATCCTGAGATTGCCGGGGTAGGTATGAGCGAGGAAGCTTTGCAGGCCGCAGGTATTCCTTATCGAGCCGTTAAGTTGCCGATGGCTTACTCCGGGCGTTTTGTAGCCGAGAATGAAGGAGTGAACGGTGTCTGCAAAATTTTGACAGCCGAAGACGGTACTGTATTGGGAGCGCATATGTTGGGTAATCCTGCTTCCGAGCTGATTGTATTGGCAGGTATGGCTATTGAGGATGGTAAGACCATAGAGGATTGGAAACGATATGTATTCCCTCATCCTACTGTGGGTGAGATATTCAGGGAACTATAATGAAACGAGTTTTATTTTTCTTTTTACTGATTTTATCTATTCACTTCATAAACGCCCAGCCGCTATCTCAGCGGCTGGACGCTTTACTGCATGAGGAAGTTCTGAAAACATCCGAAGTGGGTATTGCCGTATTCGATCTGACCACCGGGAAATCCGTTTACCGTTATCAGGACGAGAAACTATACCGTCCTGCTTCTGTTGAGAAGATAATCACTTCGGTTACCGCCTTGGCGCAACTGGGAGCGGATTATACCATGGATACCGGTCTCCGTTATCGTGGAAAGATAGAAAATGACACGTTGAAAGGCAGTCTGTATCTGATAGGCGGTTTTGATCCGGAATTTATGGACGAGGATCTGGACCGTCTGGTAGATGCGTTGGCAAGTCAAGGCATCCGTTATGTGACAGACACCCTTGCGGCGGATGTTTCCATGACAGACTCGGTTTATTGGGGTTCCGGCTGGTGTTGGGACGATACTCCTTACTCCTTCCAGCCCTATCTTTCCCCTCATGCTGAATAGGGGCTGCGTGGATGTATCGGTTTCTCCTGCTCAGAAGGACTCGTTGCCTAAAGTCGTTTGTACGCCGGTTTCCGATTATTATCAGGTTCATAATCACGGGGTGAGCCGTAATCCGCAAGCCGGGAAGCTGAAAATCACCCGCAACTGGCTCAGCAATGGCAATATCATTACCGTTTCCGGAAATGTTTCTTATCCCTATACTGAGAAATTGAATGTATATACTTCCAAAGATTTCTTTTTCCATACCTTTGTCAGCCGTTTGCGCAGCAAAGGAATTGAAGCGCGAACTTGCACGTATGCCGATTGTCCTGTAACGGCCGACAGTATAGTTACGCTTTATACCGTCCGAAGACCACTCAAGGAAGTGTTGGAAAGAGCTTTGAAGAAAAGTGATAACCTGTGCGCCGAATCAATGTTTTATCATTTGGCTGCCAAGCGTTCCCTGCATAAACGGGTGACGGGAGAAGATGGAACCGATGCCATTCACGCCTTTATGAAAACAGCTTTAGGGTTTAACCCGGAGAACTATAAGATAGCGGACGGCAGCGGTGTTTCCGTTTATAATTATATCTCTCCACGTTTACTGTTGGAGTATTTGAAATATGCCTACTATCATCGGGAAATTTTTCTTCCTTTCTATGAGTCCCTGCCCATAGCCGGAGTGGACGGTACTTTACAAAACCGGATGAAGCAGACCAAGGCCCGTGGAAATGTGCATGCAAAAACAGGTTCTGTAACCGGAGTCAGCTCGCTGGCAGGCTATGTAAAAGCTGCTGACGGACATCAACTGGCCTTTGTTATCATCAATCAGAATGTACTGAAATTAAGCCGGGCGCGTGCGTTCCAAGATAAGTTTTGTGATATTTTATCTCGTTGAATTTGAGTTTTTGAATGTTCTGAAACGTATTAAGTAGCAGATTTTGCATATAATAGGACAAAATTTATACCTATTCTGAACGATTTTTGCAGCATCGGAACAAGATTGTTTCGTAACTTTGCCCAAGTCGAAATAATTCGGAATACTATAAAAACATAAAATAGCTGCTTATGAAGACAAATTATGAAATCCGTTATGCCGCGCATCCCGAAGATGCCAAAGGCTATGACACCCAAAGGATACGACGGGATTTCTTAATGGAAAAAGTATTTTTTCGGACAATGAGGTGAACATGGTTTATTCCATGTATGACCGCATGATTGTAGGAGGAGCCAGACCCGTAGGGGAGGTATTGAAGCTGGAGGCTATCGATCCGTTGAAAGCGCCTTATTTCTTTACCCGCCGTGAAATGGGGATCTTCAATGTGGGCGGTCCCGGTGTGGTCAAAGCCGGAGATGCCGTGTTCGAACTGGATTATAAAGAAGCGCTTTATCTGGGTTCGGGAGACCGGGAAGTGACTTTTTGAAAGTAAAGAATGTCAAGAACCCTGCCAAATTCTATTTTAACTCTGTTACCGCTCATCGTAACTATCCCGATAAAAAAGTGACCAAGGCAGATGCCATCGTTGCTGAAATGGGTTCATTGGAAGGGTCCAACCATCGTTGCATCAACAAGATGCTGGTCAGTCAGGTATTGCCTACCTGCCAGTTGCAGATGGGAATGACCGAACTGAAACCGGGAAGTGTGTGGAACACCATGCCGGCGCACGTGCACAGCCGCCGTATGGAAGCCTACTTCTATTTCGAAGTGCCCGATGAACACGCTGTTTGCCATTTTATGGGAGAAGTGGATGAAACCCGTCATATATGGATGAAAGGCGATCAGGCAGTCTTGTCTCCCGAATGGTCTATCCATAGTGCGGCGGCAACACACAACTATACCTTTAGCTGGGGTATGGGTGGAGAGAATCGGGATTACGGTGATCAGGACTTCTCATTGATTACAGACTTGAAATAAATCATATAACTTCATTAATTTTAATAATATAAGTATCATGAATCAGTATTTGAATTTTTCTTTGGAAGGTAAAGTAGCTCTTGTAACAGGCGCTTCTTATGGTATCGGTTTTGCTATTGCATCTGCTTTTGCAGAACAGGGCGCAACCATCTGTTTCAACGACATCAATCAGGAATTGGTGGATAAAGGTCTGGCTTCTTACGCTGAAAAAGGAATCAAGGCACACGGATATGTATGCGATGTTACTGACGAACCTGCCGTACAGGCTATGGTTGCCACTATTGCAAAAGAAGTAGGTACCATCGATATTCTTGTAAACAATGCCGGTATTATCCGTCGCGTTCCGATGCACGAGATGGAAGCTGCCGATTTCCGCCGTGTTATTGATATTGACTTGAATGCTCCGTTCATTGTTTCTAAAGCGGTTTTGCCTGCGATGATGGAAAAAGGACACGGAAAAATCATCAATATCTGCTCTATGATGTCTGAGTTGGGTCGTGAAACCGTTTCTGCATACGCTGCCGCTAAAGGTGGTTTGAAGATGTTGACCCGTAACATCTGTTCTGAATACGGAGAATACAACATTCAGTGTAATGGTATCGGTCCGGGCTATATCGCTACTCCGCAAACAGCTCCGTTACGTGAAATCCAGCCCGATGGAAGTCGTCATCCGTTTGATACATTCATCTGTGCCAAGACTCCGGCCGGCCGTTGGTTGGATCCGCAGGAATTGACCGGTCCTGCCGTATTCCTTGCATCTGAAGCATCTAATGCCGTCAATGGCCATATTCTCTATGTAGATGGCGGTATTCTGGCCTACATTGGTAAGCAGCCTAAATAATTAGTAGATATAAATAGAAAGAATCTGCTTGTGTCTTTGTTGATACTTGCAGATTCTTTGTATTTTTGTCTTTCAGTTCGACAAACAATAAATAGTATGAAAAAAATCTTTTTAGCAGTCGCAACGGCGTTAGCTATGTTTTCCTGTTCGCAAAAGGAGCCGGTGACTGTCACTATAACCAATCCGCTTTCCATTGACAGAAATGGGGAAATGGTGGAAATCTCTATGGCTGAAATAACAGGCAAACTACAATTACCCGATACGGCACAGGTTATCGTATTGGACGAGAACGGGCTTGAAGTACCTTATCAGATAACATACGATGATATGCTTATCTTTCCTGCTTCGGTGAAAGGGGATGCCTCGGCTGTTTATACAATTGCAGAAGGAACTCCGCAGCCGGTGGATGTGGTTGCTTGCGGGCGTCAATATCCCGAACGTTTGGATGATGTGGCATGGGAGAATGACCGTGCCGCTTATCGTGCATACGGTCCTGCTTTGCAGGAGAAGGGCGAGCGTGCCTTTGGTTATGATATCTGGACTAAAAGTGTGTCCGAACCGGTAGTGGAGGATCGTTATGACGGTGACTTGAACCGGGGTATTTCTTATCATGTAGATCATGGAAACGGAATGGACTGCTATGCAGTGGGCCCGACTCTGGGTGGAGGAACAGCTGCTTTATTCCCTGATAGTACCATTGTTTATCCCTATTGTTACAAGGATTGTGAAATCTTGGATAACGGTCCGCTCCGATTCACAGCTAAGTTGGTCTATAATCCGTTGGTTGTAAAAGGGGATTCAAGTGTGATAGAAACGCGTATCATTTCTTTGGACAAGGGGTCGCAGTTGAACAAGACTGTGGTTTCTTTTGACAATTTGCAGGAAATCACTCCGGTGGTGACCGGCATTGTATTGCACAAACAGAATCCTATGGGATATAGTTTTGATGCAGACGCAGGCTATATAGCTTATGCAGACTCTACGGAGAATGCTGCCAATAACAATGGAGTGATTTACATAGGAGCCGTATTCCCGGCTACCGTCAAAGGAGCGTTTGCCCAAGTGTTCTCCGAAAAGGAACGGAAGGAACGTGGGGATGCTTTGGGCCATGTGTTGGCGGTTAATGATTATGAACCGGGAGCCGAGTATATTTATTATTGGGGATCAGGCTGGAGCAAATATGGTTTCGAAGCCGATACCGATTGGAATAAATATTTGGAAGAATATGCCCGGAAGATACGTAATCCATTGGCAGTTGCCATAAAATAATACATATACAAGAGGGTATGCGTATACGCCACGAAAAAAACAAGGTATTTGGCTTTATCAGTCAAATACCTTGAATTCATAGCCTTGTTCCAACAGCCATTCTATGGCCCGGGGCAAGGCGTATTTCATGTTTTTCTCTGCCTTGATGGAGTCATGGAAAGTAATGATGGAGCCATTCCTCACATAATGTTTTACCTTCCTCAGTACCTGTCTTCCATTCAGCTTGTTGCTATAGTCACGGGTAACCAAGTCCCACATTACAATCTGGTATTTATGCCGCAGCACCATGTACTGCATCCAGCGCATGTGGCCATGTGGCGGACGGAACAGGTTGGTATGGATCAGCTCGTTTGCTTTGTCCGTATTGGCCAGATAGTTCTTGCTTCGGTATTCGAATCCCCGGATATGGTTAAAAGTATGATTTCCCAAACGATGTCCCCGTTCTACAATCATCTGGAATTCCTTGGGATGCTTGCGCACATTGTCGCCCACCAAAAAGAAGGTAGCCTTGATATTGTACTTGTCTAATAAATCGAGTACCCACGGTGTGATTTCGGGAATCGGCCCGTCATCGAAAGTCAGATAGACCGCTTTTTCATTCTTGTCCATTCGCCAGAAGGCGCGTGGATAAAGCCAGCGGAGTATCAGCGGGGGTTGTTCTATAAACATGAATGTGTGTGCTTTTTGTTGGTTATACAAATATAAAGGTGTGGATTCACCGCAGAATCCACACCTTTTATTTACTTTCTGCCTGCTCCGCCGCCTACACGTTTGTTGAACACCTCATAGAGGTCTTCAAACTTCTTGGCATAGTGGCTTGCCATATCTGATTTTTTCTGTTGTTCACCTTCACCTTGTACACCGCCGGCAGCATTTGCGCGGGCAAGGCTCTTGTTGATCTCATCCAGAATATAGAAATTGCGCAGACAGTCCTCGTATGAACCTTGCAGGCGTTGGTCATCCAGACTCAGGTACCAGGTGATGTATTCCACCGATTTGTTTGCCAGATCATTCAGAATGGCTTCTCCTTTTTCTTTTTCACCTAACGCCAGATAATCGTCGGCCATTTCTTTTGAACTGCTCATGATGTAATCGTGGGGCACGGTGGTGCTTGGGATTACTTCCGAACAGTAGTCAAGGGCTTTCAACGCCTTGTCTTTCTTGCCTTCTTTTATCAACTGGGTAGCCAGCTGTATAAACATACGGCGGTGGGTCTGGCACATACGCATCACAGTCTCGTCGATATAGATATCCGGGTTGTTGATTCCTCCGAACTTGAACTTGTTCATCAGGTTATCGTACATTTTCTCGCTGTCGATGCGTGCGTTCAGCCGGGTGGTGTTGAACGGGGTGATGCGGTAGGCAAGACCTTCCTGCATGAAGTTGTTTCCCAAATTCAGATGATTGTCGCTACCCACCGTAATAGCCATGTACAACGGACGTTCCCAGTTGGTATTTGCCAGCATCTCAAGCATCATCAGCTCGCTCTTGTACAGCATACGTTTGCCTTTCAGGGAGATACTCATGTAATCGGGGATTTCACCATGCAGGGAGTCGGGAATCATCATGCCCGAGCGTTTCACTGCCTCCTTGTCCAGCTTGATGACGATGCTGTCCGTCGGTATCAGCTGTAAACCTTCTTTGGGTGAGCGTACCCAGTATTTCAGAATATTTTTCAATTCATACGGGTTGTCTCCGAATTCCTTGGCGGCTTCTTCCGGGTTCTGCTTGTAGAAGTTATTGATGCTTTCCATCACTTCCGGACGTACAGCCACTCCTTCATTATGCCCCTGTACATATTCCAGACGGCTCCATTCGATAGGCACTGCCGGAGAGTCGTATGCCTGACGCTTCATTTGGTCGATGTACCAGTCCGTTTGCAGGTAACTCAGGTTACATACGCGTACATCGGTACGGAAACCTTCCGTTTCCTGGTTGTACCACAAGGGGAAAGTATCGTTGTCACCATTGGTAAAGATAATCGGGTTACCTTCTTCCTGTACGGTGCTCAGGTAGTTTTGTCCGAAGTCGCGTGCCACATAACGGTTGCTGCGGTCGTGGTCGTCCCACGTCTGGCTCACCATTTGGATGGGTACGAACAGACAAACTACAGTTGCAATGACGGAAGCCGGTTTCTCACCCAGTTTGCCTTGCAGCCATTGGGCAATACCCGCCACACCCATGCCTATCCAGATGGCAAATGCATAGAACGAACCTGCGTATGCATAGTCACGTTCGCGGGGCTGCATCGGGGTCTGGTTCAAATAAAGCACGATGGCCAGACCGGTCATGAAGAACAGGAAGAATACGATCCAGAATTGCTGGATACCTACCGGTTCTTCTATCTCTTCCCCATTCGAGTCGTGATACGTTTTGTCTTGTAAAGCCTGCCAGAACAGACCGATAAGTCCCAAAATCAACGGCAGGCAATAGAATACATTGTTGTGCCCTTTGTTGTTTTTCAGGTCGGAGGGGAGCAGGCTTTGGTCGCCCACCAGGAACTTGTCCACAAACGGTATTCCGGTAATCCAGTTGCCATGTTCTATTTCACCCTGTCCCTGTATGTCATTCTGGCGTCCGGCAAAGTTCCACATGAAATATCTCCAGTACATGTAGTTCAACTGGTAGATAAAGAAGAACTTGATGTTATCCCATTGGGTCGGGACTTTCACCATCACCATCTGTCCGCACTGGTCGTAAGGAACCTGCACGCCTTTGATGCCGCCCAGCCAGTCTTCGTAGGCCTGTGCGTGTGCATCGCTGTACATGCGCGGGAAGAGCATATTTTGTGCATACTTGTAATCGGTCTTATGACGCACTACTTCGTAGCTGTCCTTTTCATCGGGAGTCGCTTTCTCCTTCCGTTGATACACGGGAGCGCCTTCCGTCACATCATATACACATCCTCCGTCCACTTCTTTCAGTGCCGGTTTGGAGGCGTATGTCTGTCCGTAGAACAAAGGACGGGTTCCATATTGCTCGCGGCCCAGGTATTCTCCTAAAGTGAAGATGTCTTCCGGAGAGTTCTGGTCCATCGGAGTATTGGCGGTAGAGCGGATCACAATCAAGGCGTATGAGGAGTATCCTACCATAATCATCATGATGCACAGCAAAGAGGTGTTTAAAGTACGTGCGCTAATCTGATATTTCTTGTTCAAATCAGCAAACAGATAAACGCCCAAGATTCCTAGTATGATAATGCCTATCAAGGCGCTGCTCCATCCGTAGCCATAGAAGGGGATGCCCAGCATGGCGATAGTTACCATGAAGGAGATATTCATGCGTTTGCGGCTCTTTTCCGTATAGCTTTCGTAAACACCCCAGATAATGGATGCGGCGAGTAGAATGATGTAGACTATCAGACCGCTGTTGAAAGGCATACCGAAACTGTTGACGAACAGCAGTTCGAACCATCCTCCCACTTTTACTACGCCCGGCACGATACCGTACAGCACTGCTGCAACCAACACCATGGAGCCTGTAAGTGCCAGCAGACTGCCTTTGAGGTTGGCATCGGGATTCTTTTTATAATAGTACACCAGTACAATGGCCGGAATACACAATAAGTTCAGCAAGTGCACACCGATGGAAAGTCCGGTCAGGTAAGCAATCAGAACCAGCCAGCGGTCGCTGTGAGGCTCGTTGGCAACGGATTCCCATTTTAAAATCAACCAGAATACGACTGCGGTGAAGAGGCTGGAGTAAGCGTATACCTCGCCTTCTACGGCACTGAACCAGAAGGTGTCGCTCCATGTATAAGCCAAGGCTCCCACCAGTCCTGACCCCATAATGGTAATGAGTTTGCCCAAGGTCATCTCTTTGTCATCGGGGCATATCAGTTTTTTTCACCAGATGGGTTATACTCCAGAAAAAGAACAGGATGTACAAGCCGCACTCATCAGAGCGCTCATGGTATTGACCATTCTGGCTACTTGACTGGGGTCGCTTGTAAATTGGCTGAATAAGTTGGCGGTAAGCATAAAGAAGGGTGCACCGGGCGGGTGGCCTACCTCTAATTTATAGCCGGTGGTGATGAACTCCGGACAATCCCAGAAACTGGCTGTCGGTTCTATAGTCATGCAGTAAGTATAAGCTGCGATGACAAAAGCTAACCAACCTACCAGGTTGTTGACTAATTTGTACTGTTTCATGAATATATTATTGTTTCGTTAACGTTCAATGGGCGCAAAGATACGAAAGAAAGTTGGAATAGGGAGGCAATGGTCTGTTATTTAGTGTTATCCTTAGGGAATGCGGCAGAAAATGTTTCTTTCAGTCCTTAACGGAATTTCTATGTTTTATTGCTGGTTTGTATACTGTGTTCTGAAATTTCAGTTTGTACAGATGAAGGAAACCTTTGGATTCCTAACCTTTTTCTACTCTATGGTTAAGCTTGATTGATGGTTAGGTTAAGGTCTTTTATACGGTAAACCAGTATAGACCGCTACAGTGGACTGTACAGTCTGCTATAGTAGTCCGTACGGTCTGTTGCAGTGGACTGTACGGAGCACTGCCGGCGACTGTAGAAGTCTGCCGTAAGAAAATGCTTAATGATAAGGTGGATAGGGCTTAACCTGCCGCATGAAAAGGCTTAGGTCACGATAATCGGATTTATTCGTCGTGATGATGGCATTTCAAGATGCGGTGAGGGAAGTTCCCATGTCCTAACAGTTCGATGGGGCATCCGAAATGCTCTTCCAGCCATTCGGTGGGTACTTCCGTATCGGGATGATAATCCAGCGTTTCGTTGACGCACGCTATGGTTTTTTTTACATTTTGCAGCACAGTGCCTATGTCATGGCTTACCAGGATGATGGCCCGTTCCTTGTTGATTTCTTCCAGCAGGGAGTAGAGTTTGGCCTCAAACCGTTTGTCAATGTAGGTAGGCATTGGGTTCGTCCAGAATGACAACCTCAGGGTTTGAAACCAAGGCGCGTCCCAAGAGCGCGCGTTGCAGTTGTCCTCCGCTCAGTTCGCCGATGGCACGGCTTTCCAAACCTTCCAGACCCATGCGGGCAATAATCCGGCTCACCAGTTCGTGCTGTTCGGGGGTGTAGCGGTGGAACAGGGACTTCTGTTTGTTGAGCCCCGATAATACCACCTCATATACGGAGATGGGGAATTTCTTGTCAATACTGTTGTATTGTGGTAAGTATCCCATGGCTATTTCGGGTACTTCTTTTTCGTTCTTATAGAAACGGACACTGCCCGAAGCGGGCTTCAGTAACCCTAGTATGATCTTGATCAGTGTGGTTTTTCCGCCACCATTGGGGCCGATTACACCAAGGAAGTCACGTTCATATACCGTGAGATTGACGTGACTCAGTACTGTCTTCTCATCGTAAGAAGCGGAAATATCTGTAAGTTGTATAATGGGATTCGTCATAAGGCTCTGTTATTTGGCAAGTGCATTTGCTACATTGATCATCTCTTCCCGCCATTCATAACTTAGCGGATTAATGGGAACAACGGTGACTCCCAGTTCATCTGCTATCAGCCGGGCATTGCGGGTATCGAATTCCTGTTGGACAAAAATAACCCGGGCATTGTCCCGGCGGCAGGTTTCTATCAGTTCTTTCAGATGGGCGGGTGAGGGTTCCTTTCCTCCTTCTTCTATGCTGATTTGCTTTAATCCGTAGTCCCTAGCAAAATAACTGAGTGCCGGATGATAGATAAGGAAAGTGGTATCGGCATTCTGTAGCCGGTCACGAACGTCCGTATCTGTCTGTGCGATAATTTGTTGCAGACTGTCCAGCCGATGCTTGAAATAAGGTTCGTTTGCACTGTCCAGTTCACTCAGGGCGGAGTAGATATTACGGGCGATTACTGAGGCATTGCGTGCGGAGTTCCATATATGAGGCTCTATACCCCCTTCGTGATGATGGTCACCGTGGTTGTGTCCTGTTTCGTGTATGACGTCTATTCCTTTTGAGGTATCGAATACTTTCAGATGAGGGGCATTCGTGGTCAGTTTATCCATCCAGGCTTGTTCGAAACCGATATAGCCGATGCGCAGGTAGGCGGTGCTTTTATCCAGACTGACCAGTTGTTGGGGGTAGGGTCGTAGGTTTCGGGGCTGCTTCCTTTCGGAACCATGCTGACTATCTTGAATTTATCGCCTGCAATGGTTTCTGTGAAATAGCGCAAGGGCTCCAGGGCGACAGTCAGGGTCGGTTTTTGTGGAAGTGGACTGTTTACTGTCACAGGCGGTAAACAGGCACACTATCAGTACCATGCAGCACGAACAAAGGATACTTTTGCCGGGATGCAATGGGGAAAATATGTGATGTCTGGTTCTCATGAATGTTATCTTTTCTGTTTAACAACAACAAATATACGCAAATTGCTCATTAATCGAGTACAAATACTCCCCAAATTGCTCTCAAGTGATAAGCAAGTTCAGTCTGGTTAGGGCTTTTCATACGGCTATTCTGTGGCTGTATGAGAAGCCTTGGTTTCAGGTAAGAGATTCTATATGGCATTCTATGTACTCTTTATCGTTCTCTATAAATATGCGCTTTATATTTGGTGGGAAGTGTCTTGTCGTTTGTTAATCTTTTTAAGATGCCATATAAGGCTCTTGTATTCGTGAAGAATAAGATTTGTAAAAAAATCCTTTCAATCTTTGTTCATGTATTTATCTTACTATATGTTAATAGAAGGAATAGGAACTGATTGTGGATGATTGAAAATCAATGGGTTATTGTATGTATGGAAGATGAAAAAAGTATAAATCTCTTAGTAAGAGATCGACATTTCACGTGCAAAAATAAGGAAAGTTTTGATAACTAGTACACTTTTCGCGGAAAAAATATGGAATATTGTGAAAAAAAGTATTTCTTCTGGTTCTACCGGCTCTGATTTAATCTTGTATTTGTATAGTTAATATTTTTTGATTTAAAGCCTGTTATCGTCTGTTTGTAGATCTCTTACTAAGAGATCTGCATAAAAGCCAATAAGAACGAATAACGAGTTTAGATGGAATACCTGTTTCTGAGACGTAAAAAGACGAGCAGCACTTCTGTAAGGCAGAAGACATTGCTCTATCGTGCCGCCGGTCGCGAATGGACAGCGCGGTTCTCGTCACTGTCGGATGTCCGTCCGGCAGACAGCCTTATATATAAAGGTATATTGTATCAGTTGGAGATACGCCGGGCGTTCCTCGATTCCTCTCTTTCGTTAAAGAAACTGAGTATGATGCTCGAAACAAACCAGACTTACCTGAGCAATGCGGTGAACCGCTACTTCGGTTGTCATCTGAAGGAGTTGCTTAACCGCTACCGGGTGGAATACGCTAAGGAGCTGCTTCGCAACGGCGGTTGTCCGCTGGGCGAGGTTCCGTCACGGAGCGGTTTCGGTTCGAAGAGTCCTTTCTATCTGGCTTTCGTCCGTCAGACGGGTATGACTCCGAAACGGTATGCGGCGCGCGAGAGGAACCTGGTGAACTTGGAAATAGAGAATGAAGTCCTTTTATAACAGTATATGTATAACCAATTTTTAGTTTTTTAAATTTATAAATTTAAATCTTTATTTATGAACAAAAAGTTTTTAAGTGCAGTTCTGTTCGGAGCCTTGATGGTTTCGTCAACAGGAACATTTGTGTCTTGTAAAGACTATGATGAGGACATTGACCGCATCGACAAGGAACTGGTCGATATCAAGTCGGCTCTTTCAGCTTTACAGGCAAAAGTTGATGCTGGTAAGTATGTTACCAACGTAGTGAAGAACGGTGACGGTATCACTGTAACCTGGAGTGACAATTCTACAAGTACCATTGAAACTATCAAAGGTGACAAAGGTGAAGACGGTAAGAATGGTACAGTTGTGACCATCATTGACGGTTACTGGGCATTTGACGGTGTGAAATCTGAATATCCTGCAAAGGAGATAAGGGTGACAAGGGTGACCAGGGCGAACCGGGTGATGCTGCCGCTGCCGGACATGATGCAAAGATTAGCGAAAACGGTTACTGGATGGTATGGGATACCGAAAAGGCTGCATACGTTGAAACAGAATATATTGCCGGTGGTGCGGTAGCTGCACAAGTAAAAGGTGGCTGGAACATTACTGTAAAGGATGAAAATGGTGATGAACAGACTATTTTTATTCCGAGCAGTGCTACTATGGGCTATATGGATGTCTTGAATGGTGCTAATCCGATGATGCGTGCACTTTATGGTATCAATGAAAAAGATGTTGAGTACGGACCGGCCAAAAAGAACTTTGAAGAAAGGTTTGTACACCACTCTTGACCGTGATTTGGAAGTTGTGGTTAATCCTCAGGGAACAGACGCTTCTGCTTATTCATTTAGCTTGATGAACTCTGCCAATGTGGATACGGAATTGCCGTTTAAGGACGCTGTTCCGTTTAAGGGTGTATTGACTAGAGCCACTTCTGAAAATGCAGTATGGGTATTGCCTCATGACTTTGTCCGTTATGAAAACATTGACGATGCTAGAACGAAGAACTATCTGTTGTTCAAGGCTAATGACGGTGCAAAACACGCTTTGTCTCTGACTGCTACTTTGAATGAAACAATAATTAAGACTCCGTATGATTTGAGTGCTCAGTTGAAGAAGATTGGCGAAGTTTATGTAAGTTTGCGCAACTTGGAAAATTGTGCAGTTAATGTAGATTATACTCCTATTGTTTCTTATATTTCTCCGTCTGTAGATGCAGCTGCTGTATATGACTACTGGATTACTTTGGAACAATCTGCCAAGAACTTGAAGAACGCACAGTTGTATGGTGTGGAAATAGATAAAGAAGGTCATAGCTTCAAGTTCACAAGAGAGACAGGTGTAAATAACTCCATTGAGTTTGTTTACAACTACATTTTGATGGACGGTACTATCGTACAAGGTGATAAAGATGCGCCTCACTTCTTAGCTTATCAGCGTGAAGAAATGGCAAATGCTCATGAAATTACTTTGGAACGTCTGTATACTCCGATGGATGCTAAGTTAATTGTTGAAAACGACAAGGATCCTAATTATAATCCTGAACTGAGACCTACTACTGGTTCTTGGTCTGCTAATGAGAAGCAAGTATTTGCTCTTAATACTAAGGCTTATTCATTGGATAAAATAATCAATGAAATGAGTGCTATAGAAAAGGCTGTATGGAAGAGTGCCGTTGAAGCTGGACGCATTGATTTCGAATTGATTGGTGGTGAAGGCGAAAACAATGAATATTGGGATAACTGGACAAAAGGGTATAATGTTCGTTATGCTATTGTGGACAACACCATAACATTCCAGTTCGTTGTATCTGAAGGATATCCGTATAACTTCACTTTGAAGAACGCTTATCAGTTGACTTTGACAGTGAAAGATGAAGACACCAACACACCTGTTGCTTCGATCATCTTGCCATTCGAATTCACTCAGCCGACTTTGGATATTACTCGTGTAAACGGTGAGAAGGCTATCTGGAATGACAAGAAGAATGTATTGAGCATTTATGGTGACTTGGTAAAAGAAGGCGATGTAGAAATTATGAGTGTTCCATTCTATGAAGCATTTACTACTGCATATGCTAAACAATATACTGTATTTGGTTCTACAGCTCAGTACTATACTTTGAGCCATAATGAAAATGTAGATAATTGGTTTACTTATTCCGGTTATGAAGTGTTAGGTCAAGATTATGCTACGAGACTTCAGAATATTCCTTTGACTAATATCGTATATTCAAGTCTTGCAAAAGAATGGAATACACGTACTCTTGTTGGAAATGTAACTACTGGAGAAGCTAATCTTCCGATAGTTGCCAACTACAGGTTCTACGGAGTATATCCGGCAACTAAGGATCAAGTATCAGACTTTACTCTGAGATTCGCTAGCTTGATGGGTGACGCTAAGAAGGTAGAAGCTAAGAAAGAATTTACTTCTAACAATGTAACTCGTGAAGTGGTTCTGACAGATGCTGACTTTACTTTGGTGGATGCTTTGGATGATACATTCTATCTGTTCGACGGTGTTAAGGCTGACGGCAATGTGGACAAGCGTTCTGATATGAACCTCCGTCAAGGATTTGAAGAAGGTACTGAAGGATTCGCTACAAACTTCACGCTGGCTAATGCTAATGCATCTGCATACTATTACAAGAACGGTGACAAAGTTGCTATCCCTGTTTCTGTAGGTACGGTTAACACTAATGCTAAATTCGTAACTAATGCTAACACCAAGACCAGAGCTTGGGTACCGGGTGCTATCAGTGCAACAAATGTTATCGTTACAGACCTTAATGCTAACGAAGCTGTCAAGGCTCAAGGCTATGCTGCTGTTCCTGGTGGTATCATGATCCAGTTGCCTTCTAGCATTGGAACTACAGAACCTGTTACTATCGAATTCAAACTGAAAGATGTATTCGGTGTAACTAAGACTCTGAAAGTAGTTGTTAAGGCTGCAAAATAAACTTGGTTAAAAAAACTGCTTCCCTCTCGTGGGGGAGCGGTTCCTTCTAAACAAATGAATTTATCAGGAAACGATACAATCCCAATTCGGATAAAGTTCATTTTTTCAACAAGATAAGACTTTCTCCGGTGGAGAATCTTATATAATAAAAACTTTAAATTTATAAAGCGGAATCTCTGGCTTGTGATAAGTCGGAGATTTTTTATGTGTATATAACGGCAATCATCTCAGCGTGGAGAAAGAATATGAAGAATCTATGACGGATTCAGCGATGAATGTTTCATGGTAATTTGCTGATAAATATGCAGTTATGCGTATATGACGGATTTGAAGGATTTTACAACGGTTTTACTGTTTTAGGTGAAACTTGACCATTCATCAGTTTCGGTCCTAGAAGTTTAATCAGACTTGGTTGCCCGTAGTATCTCGCGTTTTCCTCCCCGGAGGCCGGGAAGGCGTTCTACTGTGAATCCGGCTGTTTGCAGCATCCTTCTTACCACCCCTTTGGCACAGTAGGTTGTCAGGATACCTCCGTCGTTCAATACCTTGTATAACGTATCGAACAGAGACTGCTCCCACATTTCGGGTTGCTTCTCGGGAGCGAAGGCATCAAAGTAGATGATGTCGTATCGGGGAACGGCGGGACGGCTTCTTTCCACCGGATTGAAAAGCCGGGTAAAATCACCTTCAATCTTGTGCAATGTGAACCAAGGGGATACGGCTGTTTCTGTGTCCCAGGGCGCCCGGTGGATGGCGTAATAATCCTCCTCATGCTGTTTGCCGATCAGGTGGGGGTAGTCCAGTTGTTTCAAGGTTTCTTCGGCTAACGGATAGCGTTCGATACCGGTATAATGTACTTTCCGTCGGGTTTCTTCTGCCGAAAGCAGTGTCAGAAAGGCATTCAGCCCTGTTCCTAGGCCTATCTCCAGAATGTGGGGTTCGGAAACGGGAGAATGCTTTAATCCCATTTCGATAAAGATATGTTGTGACTCCGTCAGTGCCCCTTTTCACCGAATGATAATGTTCGTCCAGTTCGGGTACATAGAGGGTATAACTTCCATCTGCTGTTTGTTCCAGTTTCATCATTTTAATGTATTAAAGCGGAGGCTTCCAATACTCCCCATACCAATAAGGCGTAGCGGAGTATCTTTCCGAGGGTCATAGCGAGAATGACAATCCATATATTGGCACGCATCATGCCCAATACAATGGATATGGCACTTCCCAAAATAGGGATGAAGGCGAAGAAAGCCATCCAGGCACCCCGTCCGTGTACAAACCGCTCCGCACGATCCATCTTCTCTTTTTTTACATGAAAATATTTCTCGATCCATTCCATATTGCCCAAATGCCCCATCCAGTAGCAGGTCATGCCTCCGGCAACATTGCCGGCGGTGGCGGCGGTTATACTGATCACCGGGTCTAAGCCCAACGGACCTACACAGGCTGCCAATACGGCCTCCGAACTGAAGGGGGAGAACACTTCCGGCTATAAAAGAGCCTAGAAAAAAAGACCCCAATATCCCCAGTCGATCAGGAATTGAAGAATTGCATCCATAAATTGTATATAGTTAGAACTATTAATAGAACAAATGTAATGATGAAAAAGATGCCGGTAAAGCGGTTGTGGGTTAAAGTAAATAAATGTCCTGTTAAAATGGATCCTACAATGACCTGCATCTGCAACAGGATGTCGAAATGCTGTGGCTGTAAGATACCCAGTAAATAAATCCAGGCTTCAACGGCGATCAGGAAAAAAAGGAATATACGCGTGCGTACCTTGTCTAAATAAGAAACATGGAAATAATGCACGCTGCTGACCAGTGATATCAAGGTGATGATTCCACAGGATATGATTCTGTCCATCCCTAATGTCCCATAACTGATGGGTTGAAAATGAATAAGCTCCTGTAAAGGGTGATAGAAGAGATTCATTTTGTCATAATAGAAACGCATAGCCGAAAAAGAGCCAGTAGGGCACACAGAGTCCTGTAAGTCCGGCAAAGAAACTTTTGAGTGACAGGGATCTGAAATTGATCATTCCCAGATAGAACAGCGGCACAAAATAAAGCAGCTGTGGAAACAGCAGGCTTCCCAGTCCGATGAAAAAGAAGGCATGGAATATACTTTCCGCCGGATGGGGGGATTCGTAGCTGCTGAATAATTGGGAAATAGCGATCAGAAAGGCGAGCGGCACAAAAACGGCATACTGGAAGGAATGCAGAAACAGGCAGGCTGTGGACAGGAATACGTAAAAGCTGACATGCAAGGTACTGCGTGTCCGTATCAGCGTGAAGGTGGTGTTTACCTCGATCAGCAGGTATGCTGTCAAAGCACAGACCAGCAAATTGATTGCATCCTGCCATTCATTGCCGGTGATGATTCGGAGAAGCAGGCATATAAGGATGGCAGCAGGGAAGGTGAATCTTCCCTTTGCCATATCTATTTGGAATTTGTCATAGCCTGCCATGGGGTGATAGTCCGCTGATTACAGGTCGAATCCAATATCTGAACGGAAATATTTCTTGTCGAAATTGATTTTCTTCGCATTGGCGAATGATTGTGCCAAGGCTTCTTCTTTTTATTGGCACCGTAGGAGCTGACTGCAATGACACGTCCGCCGCTAGTGACTACCTGTCCGTCTTTCAGTGCTGTTCCTGCATGGAATACAATGCTGTTTTCAATCTCTTCTACTCCGCTGATGGCAAATCCCTTGTCATAATGTTCCGGATATCCGCCGGATACCAGCATGACGCATACTGCCGAACGGGGGTCTATCTCCAGGACTTTTTCATTCAGATTGCCTGTTGCCACTCCTTCAAGCAGTTCCACCAAGTCACTCTTGATGCGCAGCATGACACTTTCCGTTTCCGGGTCGCCCATGCGTACATTGTATTCAATGACCATCGGTTCGCCTTTTACATTAATCAGGCCGAAGAAGATAAAGCCTTTATAGTCGATGCCTTCTGCTGCCAGTCCTTCTACTGTGGGGCGGATGATACGTTCTTCCACTTTTTCCATCCATGCTTTGTCGGCAAACGGAACAGGAGATACACTACCCATACCACCGGTGTTCAGCCCTTTGTCGCCTTCGCCGATGCGTTTGTAGTCTTTTGCTTCGGGCAGAATCTTGTAGTTCTTTCCATCGGTCAGAACGAATACGGAACATTCTATACCGCTCAGGAATTCTTCAATCACTACGGTGGCGGAAGCGTCACCGAACATTCCGCTCAGCATTTCTTTCAATTCTTTCTTGGCTTCTTCCAGGGTGGGCAGAATCAGTACGCCTTTTCCGGCGCAAAGACCGTCGGCTTTCAGTACGTATGGAGCTTCCAATGTTTCCAGAAAGGCTAATCCTTCTTCCCAGATTTGCGGCAGTGATACTTTTGTAACCGGCTGTCGGGATATTATGGCGTTGCATGAAGCCTTTGGCGAACTCCTTGCTGCCCCTTCCAGTACCGCACCCGCTTTTGAAGGCCCGATAACAGGAATGTTTTTCAGCGCTTCATCTTTTTTGAAATAGTCATAGATTCCTTTGACTAACGGGTCTTCGGGACCTACCACTACCATATCTATATTATTCTTTACTACAAACTCTCTGATTGCTGTAAAGTCATCTGCTTTAATCGCTACATTCTCGCCTACATTACTTGTGCCGGCATTTCCCGGGGCGATATAGAGTTTCTCGATTTTGGGACTTTGAGCAATCTTCCATGCCAGGGCGTGTTCACGTCCGCCTGAGCCTAATAGCAACAGTTTCATAATCTTATCTTTTGTTTATTTTAAGTGGTCTTCAAAAATAGCGTGTAATGCGTTCATACAAGTGCACACGGTCGCGTCCGAACATATTATGACCGTCGCCCGGATACATAAAGAAATCGGGTTGGGTTCCGGCATCAATGCAGGCACGGAGGAAACTGATGCTGTGCTGGGGAACACAAGTGGGGTCATATGGCGCCAATGATCACTTCCAGACGTCCTTTCAGGTTTCCGGCTCTCAGCTTCAGGTTGGCGTTCTTGTAGCCTTCGGGGTTGGTTTGCGGAGTATCCATGTAACGTTCGCCGTACATTACTTCGTAGTAAGCCCAGTCGATGACAGGACCGCCGGCTACTCCTACTTTGAATAGTTCGGGGTAAGTCAGCATCAAGTTGGTGGTCATGAAACCACCGAAGCTCCAACCATGTACGCCAATGCGGTTATTGTCCACATAACCCAATGATTTTAAGAAATCCACTCCTTTTACCTGGTCTTTTCATCTCTTCGGTTCCCAATTGGCGGAACGTACAGTTCTCAAATTCCAGTCCCCGGTTGTCACTGCCCCGGTTTGTCAACGGTCAGCATGACGTAACCCAGTTGTGCCATGTAAATATCCCATCCGCGGGCGTCATAGTTGCGGTTGTTGTGGATTAGTTGGGCATGTGGTCCGCCATACACGTAGACTACGGCCGGGTATTTTTTTTGTTGGGGTCAAAATTCACCGGCTTTATCAGGCGGTAGTATAAGTCGGTCTTGCCGTCGGCTGCCTTGAGGGTACCGACAGTGATTTCGGGCATATTGTATGCTTCCAACGGATTGGTGGCGGTCAACAGGCTGATAGTCTTTCCCTTTCGGAAGTGGGAACGATCTCGATATTCCGGGAATGGTGAAAGAAGTATAATTGTCTATCACATAGTTGCCGCTACCGGACAGTTGTACATGATGCATACCGTCTTTATTGCCGATGAGGCGGCGTTTGCCTGTCTTTACATTCACAGCGTATGCGTTGCTCTGCAAAGGGGAAACCTCTGTGCTCATGATGATGACTTCCTTTGGTCTTTTTCATTGAATCCGAGGATGTTTTGTACTACCCAGTTGCCTTGGGTAAGCTGTCTGGTCTTGTAGCTTTCCCGGTAAGAACCTCCGGCCGCGGCTCCATGTGATTCCGGATATACGGAAGTCTTGGTGTCCATCAGGTAAAGATGGTTGTAGCCGTCGCGCTGGCTCTGATAGATAAACTTCGTGTGGTCCCATGGCAGAAAGACGATGGGATGTTGGGGTTCTACATATTTAGTATGCTCCTCTTCGTAAAGGGGGGTTATTTTTCAGTGGCTCTCCTGTTTCCGCGACATAGCAGCATAGCAGGGCATGGTTCTGGTCACGGTTCAGTTCAATGACATAAACGCTTTTTCTCGTCAGGACTCCAGCTGATATTGGTGAAATAACGGTCGGTAGGGTCTCCGGCTTTCAGATAAACTGTTTTTTGGGTCGCCGGATTGTAGATGCCGACAGTCACTTTGTGGCTGGTCATTCCTGCCATCGGATACTTGTCCGGCTCCAGTGTCGCTATGCGGGTGGAGGTATTTACTTGTGGATAATCGGTTACCATGCTTTCGTCCATGCGGTAGAAAGCAAGCAGATTTCCTTTCGACTCCAGAAAGTACCTTTCGAGATACCAAATTCCTGACGGTGTACACCTTTGTCCGCATACGATGCCTTTCGGTTCGTCGGTGACTTGTTGCGTTTTCCCGTCGGCAGTCGTTACAAACAGATTGTTGTCAAGGGTATAAGCCAATGAACGGCTTTCCTTGTTCCAGTCCTGGTTGGCGGCTTTAGGAGAGAGAGGCTGACTCCATATTATTTCCTTTTTAGTTAAATCGATCAGCACTTTATTGGATGTGGTATTTACCAGCATCATCTTTTTCAGCGTATGGGAAAGATGCATTCCTGAAGTGGTTGATTTTCCCCCTAATTCCTTGTTTGCCAACAGTTCATTCACTTCCTGCAAAGTGATAAGTACGTTTTCCTTCCCATTTGCCGGCTGGATAGTTTTTACCTCTTCTATGTCGGCGTTGATGCATACATCTCCCCACCATTGCAAACCATACAGGTTTTGTGGAAGCAGGTTATAATAATTGTTTCCTCCCGGCATCAAGTCTTCCAGTGTGAAACTTTTCTTGTCTTGTGCCCATGTTACATTTAGTGATGAAGCCATGATTAATAAGGCAATCAGATTGATTAATTTTCTCATAACTGTTTATTCTTCTGTCTTTTCCTTATTGTCGTCAAATTTACGGGGACTGCTTTTGAAATTGTCGCGGCCTTCACGTCTGTCACCAAAGTTGCGGTGTTCTCCTCTTTTTGAAATCGCCACGTCCCTCACGTTTGTCATCAAAAGAGCGTCTTTCTCTGCGCTCTCCTCCTTTGTACTCTCCGTGTTCTTCACGTCTGTTGTCAAAACTACGACGTTCTCTGCGTTCTCCATATTCTACCTTTTCCGTGTTACGGCGCGGGCGGATTTCTTCCCGGCGGGGCTTGAATTCCCGATCGGAGTTCTCACTACGGAATTCTTTGAATTTGCCGTTGAATAATTGGTATTTGCGGAATTCACATTCCAACGAACCGTTGAACAGGGGGATTTTTATAGAAGGCTTTAAACCAATCTGGTCGAAACATTCTTCACGGTAACTTAATACCCATGCATCATTGCCGGTGAAAGAGTGTTTCAGACGTTCGCCTATCATTTGATACAGGCCCAGCAAATCATTGGTTGAGATACGTTCTCCATAAGGAGGGTTGGTGATGATGATGCTTTTTCTTTGGGTTGCTCAAATTGCTGGAACGGTTGGATTTTTAAGATAATCTCCTTTGCTCAGTCCGGCTGCTTTCACATTGTGAGTGGCAATTTCATTTGCTTTCGGATTATTGTCATATCCAAAAAATCTTATGTGTGAACTCACGTTCCTGTGAGTCGTCATTGTAGATGCGGTCAAATAGTTCCTGATCAAAATCGTTCCACTTTTCAAAAGCGAACTCCTTACGGAATACGCCGGGAGCGATGTTACGTGCTATCAGGGCGGCTTCGATAGGTATTGTTCCTGAACCGCACATCGGGTCTATCAAATCACATTCGCCTTTCCATCCGGTCATCAGGATCATACCGGCTGCCAGTACCTGATTCAAAGGAGCTTCTACAGCTTCCTGGCGATAACCCCGGCGGTGGAGTGACTCGCCCGAACTATCCAGTGACAGAGTGCATTTATTTTCGGCTATATGGATGTTCAGTGCCACATCGGGATGGTTGATGCGTACCGAGGGGCGCTCTCCTGTCTTTTCACGGAAATAGTCCACAATGGCGTCTTTTACTTTGTAGGCTACGAACTTGGAGTGACGGAACTCGTTCGAGAAAACCACAGCGTCTACGGCAAAACTTTTATCTTTATCCAAGAAGTCTTCCCACGCAATGGCCTTGATAGCTTCGTAAACTTCATCGGCATTCTTCGCCTCAAAATGTTTGATGGGTTTCAGGATGCGGATGGCAGTACGCAGGCAGAAGTTTGCCCTATACATCATTTCTTTATCGCCCGTAAAGGCTACCATGCGTCTTCCTACTTCTATATTGCTGGCTCCCCAGCTCGGTGAGTTCTTTTTGCCAGTACTTCTTCCAGTCCCCAAAGTCTTGGCGATTAGCTCGAATTCTTTCCTTCATCTTAAATGATAATTACGTAATTTCAATTGATGGGACAAATTTAATGATTTTCTGTTTGCTAATCAATTATTTAGAGAATTAATCTGTTTGATGAAGCAAAAAAGAGGATGAAATCGGGGCGTCCACGCTCCTTGCCGGGGTCTTTATTTACCTTTGATTATAAAAATTCTTTGAAAACGGAATTGGGTATATCTGTGGAATAAATTGACAAAATATGTATCCGGCAATGTAATTGTTATCCTATAGAAATAAATTCTACACAGGAATTTGCCATTTTTGCTGAATCAAGAAACTTAAATAGAAATCAGAATGAAAATGGAATTGACGGATGAGAAACGTAAGGGGATATGTGGTTTGTGCTTTAATGATACTGGTCTCTTGTTTGTATTTGGCTTATTTGGGGTACAGTCTCTACCGTATGGGGCATGCTTAGACAAAATGAAACCATATCTGTATCACACAGGTATGGTTTCTGTAAGAGAAATTCTATGATTAATAGGTTGAGTGACTTTTATGCGAATTCTTCTGCCAGATAGACTTCGTTTATTTCGCAGAAAAACTCATCGGCGATATCTGACAGGGTTTCCAATGCTTCTTCGGCAGTTTCGCCGTAAGTGCAGCATTGGTGGTAGTCTGTTAAAAAGGCGTAATATTCCCCGTAGGGTGTACATTCTATCTGATATTCATTGCTTTTAAGTTCCATATATACCTCCTTTTTTATCGTACTGCAAATATCTTGTTTATCTGTTACAAGAAGGTGTACAGGAAGTTACTGTTTTATTAAAAAGTTTGCTGCCATACTACTTTTTAGACCATTTTGTGATGTCAGCATTTCTATGATGGCAAAGGGGATTTATTCGTCTTTGTTTTTTCGCTGTACGATACGTGATCCGGCAGGTACATTTTCTGTTACCCAAATATTACCTCCTACGGTAGCACCCTTGCCAATAGTAACACGCCCTAAAATGGTTGCATTGGAATATACAATGACATCGTCTTCTAAAATAGGATGGCGTGGAATGCCTTTAATGGGATTTCCATTATTGTCTAGCGGAAAGCTTTTAGCTCCTAATGTTACCCCTTGATAGAGTTTCACATTATTTCCGATGATGCTGGTCGCTCCGATTACTACACCTGTACCGTGGTCGATAGTGAAATGGTGTCCTATTTGTGCCCCCCGGATGAATATCGATACCGGTTTCCGAATGTGCCATTTCTGTAATGAAGCGGGGGATTAAAGGTACACCCAGTATTAACAGCTCATGTGCGATGCGGTAATTGCTGATAGCGCGGATAGCCGGATAGCAACTGATGATTTCACCAAAGCATGTGGCGGCGGGATCACCATAATATGCGGCTTCTACATCGGTAGCCAGAATGCGGCGGAGTTCGGGCAGTTTACTGATGAAACGAGCTGCCAGCAAAGAGGCTGTTTCTCTGCACGGTTCATTGTCATCGGTTGCATTTTTACTGTTTTCCTGTCCGAAGCAAAGTCCTGTTAGAATTTGTTCGGTCAGCAGACCGAACAGGGTTTCTACATTTACACCGATATGGTAGTTGATGGTATGGCTGTTAACGGTGGAATTACCAAAGTAGCCGGGGAAGATAATGGCGCGTGCCAATTCTACTATCTTGTATAGGGATTTGGCAGATGGTAAAGGATCTCCATCTTTGTGTTGGTGGAATAATCCTTTATAGGGACTGGCTTTCAGATAATTCATCTACTGCCTGCGTTAATATGTTCGTGTAATTGAATGTAGTCATGAACTGAATGCTTTAGAAGGACAAAAAGTAAGTAAATTCTATATTATTGCCAATAAATAGAATGAATATTGATGTTAATCCTTTATTTTTGCAGAAAAAAGGGAATATTTATGGTAAATAAGAAAAATCCATTTGCTTTTAAGGCAAAACAGGAAACTAAAAAAGAAGTCCGGTGGTAAACGGATCGGCAAATCGAAGCCGGATAAAGCGAATAATCAGTTGAATTTAGAAGAGTGAAGTAAATGAAACTATTGTCTTGTTGTAGGGGAAGAAACCAGTCTGCCCCTACAACAGGATGTTAATCTTTATTTCTCGACCAAAGCGAAATCAAGTTGCTTTTTTCTCCAGATTGGCGCGGGCCACTTTAATGGTAACCGGATCTCCCAAACTGAATTTTTTTGTGATGCCCGGCGTCCCGTCAGACAATAGTTCTTTTCATCGAAATCATAATAGTCATCACCAAGGTCACGCATGGGAATCATACCTTCGCACTTGTTTTCGTTCAGTTCCACATAAAGTCCCCATTCGGTAACTCGGAAATGACTCCATCGAACTCCATGCCTAGGCGTTCACCCATAAACTCTACTTGTTTGTATTTTACAGAGGCACGTTCCGCATTGGCGGCGATTTGTTCCATTTCAGAACTATGGTCACACAATTCTTCGTATTTCGCTTCCTGTACCGTACGTCCTCCTGCCAGATAGCGGGTGAGCAGACGATGAACCATCATATCCGGAAAACGGCGGATAGGTGAGGTAAAGTGAGTATAATAGTCAAATGCCAGACCATAGTGGCCAATATTATGTGTGGAATAACGGGCCTTTTGCATGGCACGCAAGGATACGGTTTCCACCAGATTTTGTTCTTTCTTGTTCTTTATGTCGTCCAGTAAACGATTGATGGATTTGGATATCTCAGTTTTGCTACGCGATGTACGTATCTTATATCCGAAGCGATTGATAAAACCAATTCAAGTTCTCCAGTTTATCGGGGTCCGGAAGCTCATGGATACGATAAGGAATACTTTGGCTTTCTTGTTTTTTAGGTACTTTACCGATTTTTTTCGGCAACCGTGCGGTTAATAACAACATAAATTCCTCTATCAACTTATTGGCCTCTTTGGATTCTTTGAAGTAGACACTGAGCGGTTTGCCGGTTTCGTCTATCTCAAATTTCACTTCTACGCGGTCAAAGTCAATAGCACCGCAGCCAATCTTTGTTTACGCAGGATTTGTGCCAGTTTGTTCAGTTCCAGAATTTCTTCTTTGTAGTCGCCTTCACCCGTTTCAATCACTTTTTGCGCCTCCCTCATAGGTGAAACGGCGGTCGCTCTTTATAATGGTGTGCACGATGCGCGAGTCTTTCACCTCTCCCTTTTCATTCATATTGAAAATGACGGAGAATGCCAGTTTCTCTTCGTCGGGGCGGAGGGAACAGATGAAGTTACACAGCCGTTCGGGCAACATGGGGATGGTACGGTCTACCAGATAAACGGAAGTAGCGCGTTTTTCAGCTTCTTTGTCGATAACGCCTCCTTCCTTTTTACATAATGAGTAACATCGGCAATGTACGCCTATTTCCCATAGTCCCGGTTTGATGAGACGGATGGAGAGCGCGTCATCAAAGTCCTTTGCATCTTTAGGGTCAATGGTGAAAGTTGTTACATTGCGGAAATCTTCACGTTCTGCATAGTCCGCCTCGAAATCTCTGCCGGAATCTTTTCGGCAGCGGTTTCTACATTCTTGGGATATACGTAAGGTAAGCCGAATTCGGCCAGAATGGCATGCATTTCAGTTGTGTTTTCTCCTGCTTTTCCCAAAATATCAATGACTTGTCCTATCGGGTTTTTTTTGCCTCTTCGGGCCATTCTACAATTTTCACGACTGCTTTGTCCCCATTCTTTCCACCTTTCAGCTTATCTTTCGGGATAAAAATATCATTTGCCAGAGTGCGGTTCTCGGTCAGCAGAAAGGCGTAGAATTTCTCTACTTTCAGTGTGCCGACAAAAGTATCGTTGGCACGTTCCAGAATCTCTATCACTTCACCTTCCGGGTTCCGGTTCTTACGTTTGGCTATTTTTAACTTTGTCATTATTCATGGCATGTGCCGAATTACGTTCGGCTATGAAAATGGTTTCTCCACCATCATCGGGGATGAAGGAGTTCTTGCCGTTGCTTTTACGCTGAAAGACACCAGTCATAATCAGGCCGTGGTCGTTCAGCTTGTAGTGTCCTTTTTCTACTTCTTGCAGAAAATCATCCTCAATCATTTCAGTAATGATGTCGGCACAAAGCATTTTAAGAGGATGTGTAGTAAGGTTCAGACTGCTTGATAATTGTTTCAGACTGAATGTTTCGTTCGGTTTTGTGTGGAATAAGCTTATCAGTCGTTCAGACATTTCGCTTTTTTTCATGCGTTTCCCTGCTTTTTTTTCTTTCTTTTTAGCCATAAGGGGATATATTTATGTATTATGTGCTACAAAGTAAACAAAATAATTGGAATAGCGGTTCAATAGATACATTAAATTTGGTTGAATCTAAAATGAAACGTGCTATCTTTGTCCGTTCTAAAACAATTGTTATGACTGAACTTGATAAGAAAATCAGGGAAAAAGAAATTTATAGAGTTACATTAGTGGGGAGTTTCGTTAATTTCTTGCTGGTTATTTTTAAATTCCTTGCCGGAATTGCAGGGCATAGTGCTGCTATGTTGGCAGATGCAGTTCATTCTCTATCTGACTTCATTACGGACGTAGTAGTGATTCTTTTTGTACGTATATCCAATAAACCAGTGGACAAGAGCCATGATTATGGTCATGGGAAATATGAACCATTGGCTACTGCTTTCATTGGTATGGCATTATTGGGGGGTAGGATTTGGAATATTGTGGAATGGAGCAACAGATATATTGGTTTTCCTACGAGGTGGGGAACTTCGTCAACCGGGAATGTTGGCATTGGCTGCTGCCATTATTTCTATTCTGTTGAAGGAAATACTTTATCAATATACAGTCAGAGTGGGGAAAAGATGCCACTCACAGGCTGTTGTGGCGAATGCGTGGCATCATAGGAGTGATGCATTATCATCCATTGGTACGGCTGTCGGTATTGGCGGAGCGATTTTACTTGGTCCTCATTGGGCGGTACTCGATCCTATTGCCGCTGTGACAGTCAGTTTCTTTATTATGCGGGTTTCCATCAGGCTGCTGGTTCCTTGCCTGGATGAATTGCTGGAAAAGTCTTTGTCGGATAGTGTGGAACGTGAGATAGAAGGAATTGTGTTATCTTTTGGTGGAGTCAGCGAACCGCATCATTTACGCACACGGCGCATCGGAAACAATTATGCTATAGAGATTCATATACGCATGGATGGGAACATTTCTCTGCATAAAGCGCACGAGACGGCAACTGGTATTGAACATAGATTGAAAGAAAAGTTTGGAGAGGATACTCATGTGGGTATTCATGTGGAACCGGTGAAATAACATACGAAGAATGAATAACGAAGAATTTGCACAAAAAGAACACTTGCTGCTTAAAAAAAAGTATTGGTAACCGGAGCAAGCGGATTTATTGGCAGTTTCCTGGTGGAAGGAGGATTGGAGAGAGAGATGCAGGTATGGGCTGGTGTACGTAAAAGCAGTAGTCGTACCTATTTGAAAGATCCTCGCATTCAATTTGCCGAATTGGATTTTGCTCATCCCGGAAGATTGACGGGAGCAATTGGCTGTTCATAAACAATTGCATGGGGGATGGGATTATATCATTCATTGTGCCGGTGTAACTAAATGCCGCCATAAGGACGAATTTGACAAAGGCAATTATGTCTATACCCGTAATTTTGTAGAAGCTTTGAGAACCTTGGACATGGTTCCCCGGCAATTTGTCTATATCAGTTCACTTAGTATTTTCGGTCCTATTCATGAAGATAATTATGCACCCATCAGTGAGCGTGATACGGCAATGCCCAATACGGCATATGGGGTCAGTAAGCTAAAGTCGGAACATTACCTGCAATCATTGAATGATTTTCCGACAGTGATTTTCCGTCCTACTGGAGTTTATGGTCCTCGTGAACGCGATTATTTTCTGATGGCGAAGTCTATCAAGCAGCATATAGACTTTGCTCCCTGGTTTTAAAAGACAGGATCTTACTTTTTATTTATGTGAGGGATTTGGTACAAGCTGTTTATTTGGCAATAGAACATGGAGTGCGGCAGCGCCTATTTTGTTAGTGACGGAAATGTCTATTCCAGCCGTACTTTTTCTGATTTGATACAAAAAGAACTTGGTAATCCGTGGGTTATACACATTAAATGCCCATTATTTATTTTAAAAGTTGTATCTTTGCTCGCTGAATTTTCAGCGCGTTGCCTGGGAAAGGTAAGTACGCTGAATGCTGACAAATATAAAATAATGAAACAACGTAATTGGCAATGCGATATTTCACCCTTGGTGGAAGAACTGGGATATCGTCCTGAGTACCCTTTAGACAAGGGAGTAAAGGAAATCATTGCATGGTATAAGAAAGAAGGATGGCTTTAAATTTATTCAAACGGGTAGACAGTGTGAAAGGATTGTTTGCCGTTGAGAGCATTAGTCTGATATATAATGCCCTCACGACCATAATGGTTTTAATATTATTTCCTCGTATGGACCACCCTGTAATTATGCTTTTGGGCGTGCAGGCATTGTGGCCATTACGTTGTGCATTAATATATTTGTATCGCAAGTATCCGTGTAAACTTACGGCATTTATACGAATGGCTGTGCAGATGGCATTTTTAGCGTATTGGTATCCCGATACCTTTGAATTTAATCGTCTTTTTCCCAATCTGGATAACTTCTTCGCTTCGGCGGAGCAGTTTTTGTTCCGTTGCCAGCCTTCGGTAGAATTTAGTGAACATTTTCCTTCCATGTGGTTCAGTGAACCATTTAATATGGGGTATTTCGCTTATTATCCAATGATTGGGATTGTGACTATTTATTATTTCTTGTTTCGTTTTGAGTGGTTTGAAAAGGTTTCTTTTGTGCTGGTCACTTCGTTTTTTATCTATTATCTTATTTATATATTGGTTCCGGTTGCCGGTCCGCAATTCTATTTCCCTGCTATCGGAATGGACAATGTGATGGCGCAGCATTTCCCTGCTATCGGTGATTATTTCAATAATAATGATATTCTGCTGCCCGGTCCCGGTTTTGATCATGGTTTCTTCTTTAATTTGGTAGAGGCCTCACAGGAAGTGGGGGAACGCCCTACTGCTGCTTTTCCTAGTTCGCATGTCGGTATATCTACCATTGTGATGATTATGGCCTATCGCGTTAATAAGAAACTATGTTATTTCTTGGCACCGTTCTACGTACTTCTATGCTGTGCTACGGTCTATATTCAGGCGCATTATTTGGTGGATGTTATTGCCGGCTGGATTTCGGCGGTATGTATTTATATTGTGGCTACTTATATGTATAAGCGTTGGTTTGCTTCTGTAGTCTTCCAACTTGTGCTGAAATAGTTTTAAAAAGTATATAAAAGCGTACAGGGTGTCCATTTTCGGACACCCTGTTTTTGTTTATACCTTGTTGATTTTTCAGTGATAAATGTTGCTGGCATGAATATTGCTTTAAAAATAATGGCTAAACGTTGCAACGTTTGGCATAGAAATAACGTCTAATGAATAAAACAAAAATAGTATGAGAAAATTAGTATCAACTTTAATGGCGGTGACCCTTATGTTAGTGTCTGCCACAGCATGTGCAGAGAAATAACTCCTAGTAAGAACTATGTTACCAAAAAGTGAATGTGGGTAGTTTTAATGCTATCTCTACCAGTTCTTCGGTGGATGTAATCTATACTCAAAGTTCCGGTGGACAGGATGTGGAAATATATGCTCCGGACAATTTGGTGGACTATATTGATGTCCGTGTAGAGGGTGGAGTACTTAAGGTTGGTTTTAAATCACCAAGAAACAATTTTTCAATAAACGGAAAACATAAAAAGGAAGTAAGAGTTTCTGCTCCGGCTGTGAACAGCTTGAAAGCTTCCAGTTCCGGTGATATTATTATAAAGAATGGACTGAAAACGAGTGGGAAAGTTACTGTTAAGGCTAGCAGTAGCGGTGATGTAACAGGAAGCACTATTTCTTGTGATGATTTTGCGGCTACCGCTAATAGTTCGGGTGATGTGATTCTGGAAAAGGTATCTTGTAAAACGAATTTCTCTGCTGATGCCAGTAGCTCGGGTGATGTATCTGTCAAGAATCTGAACGCTGCTGATGTATCTGCTGATGCCAGCTCTTCCGGAGATGTGATTTTGGCAGGTATTTGTGAGAACGCTTCTTACAGAGCCAGTAGTAGTGGGGATGTAAAGGCAAAAGGTATGAAGGCGGTCAATGTAACTGCCAGTGCCAGTTCCTCTGGTGATGTGGAAGGTTATGTGACCGGTTCGCTGACTGCGAAAGCATCCAGTAGTGGTGAGGTGGCTTATAAAGGCAATCCTAAAGATATTGATTTCTCTCCCAAAAGAGGTTTGCGTAAAATGGAATAGATAATGTGTTAATGCTACAATATATTAATGTGCCAATTGGCTGTGCTGTATTCCGCATGGCAATTGGCACATTAGCACATTGTAGCATTAAGAATTCATTCCGTAATTCCCCCTGATATAATCCAAGATACTGAAAAGTTCTTTCACGGTTTCGGCACGGAGCATGGCGATACGTGTCTCTTTAAAGTTGGGGATGCCTTTAAATAAGGGAGAAGCAGCCAGATGGCGGCGTACATGAAGAATACCGCGGCGTTCGTCAAGCAGATTCACACTGTCCAACACTTCCTGACGGAGTACATTCAGCCGCCACTCAAAAGAAAGGGCCGGGAGTTCCTTACCGGTTTCTATATAATGTTTTACTTCCTTGAATATCCACGGGCGTCCAAAGCTGGCTCGGCCAATCATAATAGCGTCTACTCCATACTGGTCAAAACACTCTTTGGCACGTTGTGGCGTAGTTATATCCCCGTTTCCAATGATAGGTATATGCATACGGGGATTCTTTTTTACTTCACCTATTAAACTCCAGTCCGCTTCACCAGTGTACATTTGTGCACGGGTGCGTCCATGAATGGTCAGTGCTTCAATGCCGCAATCTTGTAATTGTTCTGCCAAATCTACTATAATTTTATGCTCATTGTCCCAGCCTAGACGTGTTTTTTACAGTAACGGGAATTTTTACAGTGTCCACAACAGCACGGGTAATTTCCAACATCAGCGGGATATTTTGCAGCATACCTGCACCGGCTCCTTTACCGGCAACGCGTTTTACAGGACAGCCAAAATTAATATCCAGGATGTCAGGATGCGCCTCTTCCACTATTTTCGCCGCTGCTACCATTGTTTCCGTGTCTCTGCCGTAAATCTGGATGGCTACGGGGCGTTCCTCATCGTTGATATTCAGCTTCTGCATCGTTTTACCTACCGAGCGTATCAATGCATCTGCCGATACAAATTCGGTATATACCATATCAGCACCGAACTTCTTGCACATCAGGCGAAAAGCGGGGTCTGTTACATCTTCCATCGGAGCCAGGAAAATAGGGTATCTGCCCAGGTCTATATTTCTAATCTTCATTGTTGTATGTTTATCTTTGGGTTACAGAAAAGTCAGATTCATTTGAGTATTAATTTATAATCTGTGTGAATCTGTGTAATCTGTGGTGAAATCAGGCTGCAAAAATACGGAAAAAAAGCCTACCTTTGCACATATATTAATCAAAAAGAATAATGAAAGCTTCTATAAAAGACTTTTGAAATAATGGCTCCTGTAGGTTCACGTGAGTCGCTGGCGGCAGCCATACAGGCAGGTGCGGATTCTATTTACTTCGGAATTGAGAGTCTGAATATGCGTGCACGTTCTGCCAGTACATTTACTGTCAATGATTTACGCGAGATAGCACAGATCTGTGATAAACATGGCATCAAGAGCTATCTTACGATCAATACCATTATTTATGATGAAGATATTGCTTTGATGCGTACCATTGTGGATGCGGCTAAGGAGGCAGGCATCAGTGCCGTGATTGCTGCGGATGTGGCGGTAATGGCTTATTGTTGCGAGGTGGGGCAGGAAGTACACCTTTCCACCCAATTAAATATCAGTAATGCCGGAGCGTTGAAATTTTATGCTCGCTTTGCCGATGTAGTGGTTATTGGCACGTGAATTGAATTTGAAGCAGGTGCGGGTGATTTATGATACTATCCAGAAGGAACAAATTAAAGGTCCGAATGGAGAATTGGTCCGTATTGAGATGTTCTGCCACGGGGCACTCTGTATGGCAGTGTCGGGCAAGTGTTATCTCAGTTTGCATGAGATGAATGCTTCTGCTAACCGGGGGCTTGTATGCAGATATGTCGCCGTGCATACGATGTGAAGGATAAAGAGAGTGATATTGAACTGGAGGTGGACAATAAATACATCATGTCTCCTAAAGATTTGAAAACTATTCATTTTATGGATGAGATGATAGAGGCTGGCGTGCGTGTCTTCAAGATCGAAGGGCGTGCCCGAGGACCTGAGTATGTACGTACCGTGGTGGAATGTTACAAAGAAGCTATTTGTTCTTATCTGGAGGGCACTTTTACCGAGGAGAAGAAGCAGGCTTGGGATGAACGGCTGAAGACCGTATTCAATCGGGGGTTCTGGAATGGGTATTATTTAGGACAGCGTTTGGGTGAATGGAGTAAGAACTATGGTTCGGAGGCTACTGAGCGTAAAGTGTATGTGGGTAAGGGAATCAAGTACTTTTCTAATATTGGCGTTGCAGAGTTTCTGGTGGAAGCTGCTGAGATGAAAGTAGGGGATAAGCTTCTGATCACAGGACCTACTACAGGAGCGGTATTTCTGACGTTGGATGAGGCGCGTGTGGATTTGAAACCGGTGGATGTGGTAAGAAAAGGTCAACATGTATCCTTTAAAGTACCCGATAAGGTACGTCCTAGTGACAAGCTTTTTATAAGTTGGTTTCTCCTGAGGATTTGAAGAAGAAATAAAACAGAAAGAATGTGTTTCTAAAGAGATATTGAAATTTAAATCTCTTATGATTAAAATCCGAAGAGAAGCTCCCTTTTTCTTATTTTATGTAGCAATGAATAAAGTAAGAAAGGGTAGGGTATCATGATGATACAGATTATTATAAAAAGCTTTTCATTAATCTATTTTGAGTTATCCTTTGGAACTATAAATTTATTAATGAATACTCTCTTTTGATTTGTTTGAGAACAATAAAAAACCCGTAACAGTTCATTTTGCTACGGGTTTTTACTTTGTTAGAGTTTGCTGTTATTTGGTATAAATTGAGAGTTTAGGATGATCCTTGTAAAGGTTTTTGTTCGCCAGCTCTTCCGAATCCGTAATTCGGTACAAATAATATTTACTGTTTGGACAGAATGCACTTTTATCGGGGAAATTGAAGAAACGATGTCCTTGAGTCTTTTTCTTCAGGGTGTGAGTTTGTCCGTTTTCATCAGTGTAAATATAGTCAATGGGACCTTCGGGATATGCTTTGCGGACTACGGTCTGTTGGTTACGGATAATGTCTATCAAACTGAATCCTTCCCCCCCATAATTCTTTGCGGCGTTCTAGCCAAATAGTTTCCAATAGATCCTGTTGTGAAAGATTTGTATGAATGGTTTGCCCCTCTGGCTGTTTTTAAATCATTTAATTTGTTAATTGCATCTGGATCATTCAGATGTGCTTTTGCTTCTGCATTTATCAAATAAATTTCGGCAACGCGCATCAATACGATATCACCAAGTTGGTTTTCGATATCGCGGAATCTGAATTTAGAGTTACGCATCCATACATAGGCTGCTGATGCGACGTCAGCTCCCGGATCTGTGGCCCAGAACAGCATTTCTTTACGATAATCACCATCTTCGAACAAATCACGGAAGTAAGGGTCTACATTGAAGCTATAATAGTATGATCCTTTAGTTGTAGTATCTAAATAATGGAATTGATAACTGGCATTACTTTGATCGTTGGTTTGGGCATGCCCCCAAATCCATTCTTTATTGTCTACAGAATTGAATCCGGCTTTATATTCACTTTCGGTCATTAAATAATTGTTTTTAGTTAACAATTTGTCCGAGTAAGTTTTAGCTTTCTCCCATTGACGAGCATAAAGACAGGCACGTGAGAGAATACCTAGGACAACTTCATTGTCAATTTTGTGTTTGGCGTCACGTACATAAGTTTCGGGAATAAGTTCTAATGCTTCTTCTAAATCGTTGATGGATTGCGCATATACTTCACTGACACTTGATGCGGGTTTTCCTTCTGCTGCAATTGTTTCATCGGTGGACTGTGTATAGACAGGTGCACATACAGCGTCCGGGTCTTTATCAATAGCAAAGGAATAACAAGAGGCCAGGTGCAGGTATAAGAAACCGCGTAAAGCCAATGCTTGTCCTTTAATTCGGTTTCTGTCGGCTTGCGTGCCTTCGGCAGCATCAATATTGTCTAATACGCCATTGCAGTCGTTGATTACACGGTATGCTAAAAGCCAGCTCAAGGTGTTTGTGCCTCCTTTTCCATAAATTGCAGAAAACTCATTATGTGTCCTAAAGCCATATTTGCTATTTAACACTACATCAGAACCCATTGCGTCATTTGCACGTAGCATTGCTCCATAGCCAGGGTTGGCGTAGGAATTGAAAGTTTCCATCAGGTAGTTCCAACCACCATTAAGTACTTTTTCGGCATCTCCTGTTTTACCGAAAACAGAACCGGCATCTACATAAGTTGTAGGAATTGTATCCAAATCGCAGGAAGTGAGCATTATACTTCCCAGTGCGACTGAAAATATATATTTAAAAATAGTTTTCATATTCTTCTTTCTGTATTAAAGTTTCACATTGATACCGAATGAAATTGTTTTCATTGCCGGATAGCGATAGTAAGTAGAGCCTCCGAAAGTTTGCTCTGGGTCTAGACCTTGTTGTTTGGCTAATGTCAGCATATTTTCTGCTTGAAAAAATATGCTTGCATCTTTCAGTGTCAATGTGTTCAGCAATGACTTCGGCAGATTGTAAGAGAATGTAATATTCTTCAAACGTAAGTATGAACGGTCAACTAAGAACCGGTTTGAAGAGTTTGTCCATGAACTTTTTGGGAGAAGTAGTCGTCAGACGCGGTACATCGGTATAGGGATTTTCAGGAGTCCAACGATCTAACATATCTACGCTCCCAACCGGTGCCTGTAGGTCCTTGGCTCATCAATGAAACTTTATCCCCATTATAGATTTTACCACCAATGGAATAAGAGAATAAAAATGATAATGTAAAATCCTTTGAATGAGAGATCTGATTGAAGACCGCCGGTCCAATCTGGTAGTGAATTGCCGCATTTTTACTTTGTCGTCCGGGGTGGTTGATGAATAGTCTTCTGTGGTTATCTTTTCTCCGTTGGTATTGTAACGATACCACGTAGGATTACCATTTTCAGGATTGACACCAGCCCATTCTACTAAATAGAAGTCATATAACGATCCTCCTTTCACCCATTTCTTGTTGCCACTCCACATTTCTTCGGCAGGCAATGAGGTTATTTTGTTTTTATAGGTAGTAGCATTAAAAGAAAGTTTCCATTTCCAATCTTTAGTCATGATAGGATATCCTGAGATTTGGAATTCCCATCCATAATTCTTGATAGCACCAATATTTTCGTCCATACTTGAGAAGCCTGAAGATGGAACTAAGTCTTTAGAGAATAATAAATCTTTGGAACGACGTTCAAAATATTCTATTGTACCATTTAGACGATTGTTCCAGAAACCAAAATCCAAGCCGATATTAGTATTTAGATTGGTTTCCCATGATAAATTAGGAGTTGCCAGACGATAAGCGTGCAAACCGGATTCACCGAGGTTATTGCGTATGGAATAGAGCGCCTGATACGCATAATAACCTACCTGGTCATTACCTTGTGCTCCGTAGCTGGCACGCAATGACAAATTGGATAGCCAGTCTGATGTGTCCTTCATAAACTCTTCCTGCATGATTTTCCAAGATGCGCCGACTGACCAGAAAGTACCCCAACGATGATCCGGATGGAAACGGGAAGAACCGTCAGAACGGACAGAAGCCGATAAGAAGTATTTTTGATTGTACGAGTATTCAGCACTTCCAAAGAAACTTAACAGCTTGTATTGGTCACTGTTTCCGCCAAAATCACCTAAAGAGGAAGCTGCGTCGGGCTCATAAAATCCATCCATGATGACTTTGCTGCGGCTTCCGCCGAAATTGGAAGTGTTATATTCATAATACTCTTGACCGGCCATCACACGGATATCATGTACATCATTGAACGTGTGTTGATAATTAATGACATTATTAAAAGTCATGCCTGTAGTGCGGTAGTTGTATTTGCTTACACTGCCACCACTGATAGAACCTGTACCGTAAGTAGGATTGGTGTAGTTATGATTTGTTTTGTTGTTATAGTCAATGTTCAAAGACATCTTGTAAGCAAGCCCTTTGATCGGAGTTATTTGGATAAAACCACGTAAAGAGGCAGCATCACGTTTTATCTCACTTTTATCGTGTGGCATGGAAGCCAGCAGATTATATTTTGCATACGAGTTCGGGCGATACTCACCATAATCGAACATACGTTCATTGTTTTTCGTCCAACAGGTATGCTCCGGTTGCCAAATCACGTTGATATACCGGATAGAAAGATGGTACCGAACGGGCAAACATGACCACATTGGAAATGGTAGAGTCATCTTGCTTGGGATAGTCTTGAACAGAATGAGTTCCTGATACATTCAATCCGATCTGTAACCATTTGCGGATATCTGAAGTCACGTTGGCGCGGAGAGTATAGCGTTTGAAACCAGAGCAGATATAAGCACCTTGGTCATCCATGTAACCTGCTGAAACAAAGTACTTGGAGGTTTTGCTACCACCACTTACGCGTACATTTAAATCTGTATAGTGCGCATCTTGTGAAAGGGCGTCGTCCCAGCTGTCGTCCCATAATGGTTTGGCGCCTGCTACCAGTTTTCCGTCATGGCCGATTCGTTCAGGGTAAGCACTGCCATAAGGGTTGATTCCTAGATTGCCTGTAACATTGCTTGATGCCCATGCTGCAGCTTCTTCGGCAGAGTAACCGTTGTCCATACGATAGTTACGCATGGCTTCCCAATATAATTCATAATATGGGTTTGTATTCAACTGGTCGTAGTCTGCCGTGCACGGCTTGAAAAACCATATTTGGCAGATAATTCAACGGTGGGTGCGCTATCTTTATTTCCTTGTTTGGTGGTGATCATAATTACGCCGTTTGCTGCACGTGAGCCATACAATGCAGCGGAAGCTGCATCTTTCAATACAGTGATTGACGCAATATCTGAAGATGCTATGGAGGAAAGAGCACCATCGTAAGGAACACCATCAACCACATAGAGGGGATTGGTTGAAGCGTTTACAGAACCAACTCCACGAATCAGGATCGTTGCGTCTGATCCGGGTTGACCGCTGGAGGAAAAAGACTGTAAGCCAGCTACAGTTCCTTGCAGTGCTTTTGATACACTACTGACCTGTGCTTTTTCAATAGTACCGGCGGCAATATAGCTTGCAGACCCTGTAAATGTGGATTTTTTGGCAGTACCGTAAGGAACGGTTATCACTACCTCATCTACCATTTGGGCTGCTTCCTTTAATTCTACGTTAATCACTTTGCGTCTGTTTACCGGTATGGTTACTGTTTCATAACCTACAAAAGAGAAGATCAGGCTTTCGTTACCATTAACCTGAATCTGATAGCTGCCATCAATGGAAGTGATGGTACCGCGAGTTTGTCCTTTTACAGCTACTGTGACACCAGGCATCTCTTCGCCTCCTGCGGTGACTTTACCAGTTACTGTAATTTCCTGTGCATATGTAATCATGCAGAATAGCAAGCTACATAATAATGAAGAAAATCTGTTCATATAAACTTGGCTTTTTATTAGGGGTTTGTACATTGCCATTTTTCAGGCATTATATATTGAACTCTCTTTCTAAAATTGTGATGCTACCTTTTTTTCATTATCATATTTCCTAATAGTGGTTTTATGACCATCCAAACCTCATTAGGGAATCTTTTTGCTTGTGTATTTTATAATTGTGATATTTCAATAACAATCGCAAATATATGTATTTTGATTTAAATAGGATAATATATTTTAATATTTTTTATGGTGAACCTGTTGAAAGTCAAAACTATACGGAATTTTATTAACGTAGTTAAAATAGGAATTGTCTTATTTAAATATTGGGCGTATAGATCAAATCTATTTGTTTATCGCATTCCTGTGTGTTGATTTGTTTAATTTGATTTCAACAGTAAATCTACTTGAATATCAAAATGAATAAAAATATTTTTAAGACATATTTTATTGCTTGTTGTATGTTTATTCGTTTGTGGGCTATTCGTTTTTTCAGTCGGAAAAGTATCGTTTGCAGAGAGGAGATATAGTAAATTAAGGTAAGATAGGAAGGATTTCGCCTAAAATGTCTATCTTTGCAATCCAATAACAAATAAGTGTACGTACATATTATGAATATAGAAGAAAAAAAACTCACCACGTCCATTATCAGCGCTATCAAAACGTTGTACGGACAGGATGTACCCGGAAAAAATGGTACAACTGCAAAAAGACTAAGAAAGAGTTTGAAGGACATCTTACTTTGGTTGTTTTCCCTTTTCTGAAAATGTCTAAGAAGGGGCCTGAACAGACCGCACAGGAAATAGGCGGATACCTGAAAGAGCATGCTCCCGAATTGGTTTCAGCCTACAATGCAGTGAAGGGCTTTCTTAATTTGACAATTGCTTCGGATTGTTGGATTGAACTTTTGAATTCTATTCAGGCTGCTCCCCCGAATACGGTATTGAAAAGGCTACGGAAAACTCTCCGTTGGTGATGATTGAGTATTCTTCTCCCAATACAAACAAGCCGCTTCATCTGGGTCACGTCCGTAACAACCTGTTGGGAAATGCCTTGGCAAATGTCATGGCGGCAAATGGCAATAAGGTGGTCAAGACCAATATTGTGTATGACCGTGGTATCCATATCTGTTAGTCCGTGCTGGTCTGGTTGAAATATGGTAACGGTGAAACACCTGAATCATCAGCATCGGGTAAGAAGGGGGACCATTTGATTGGTGACTATTATGTAGCTTTTGACAAGCATTACAAGGCTGAGGTAAAGGAACTGACAGCTCAGTATCAGGCTGAAGGCTTGAATGAAGAAGAAGCTAAGGCTAAGGCAGAGGCAAACTCTCCTCTGATGCTGGAAGCTCGCGAGATGCTCCGTAAGTGGGAGGCGAATGACCCTGAGATCCGTGCCTTGTGGAAGAAGATGAATGACTGGGTATATGCCGGATTCGATGAAACGTATAAGATGATGGGAGTTAGTTTCGATAAAATTTATTATGAATCGAATACCTATCTGGAAGGTAAGGAGAAAGTGATGGAAGGACTGGAAAAAGGTTTCTTCTACCGGAAAGAGGATAACTCTGTATGGGCTGATTTGACTGCCGAAGGACTGGACCATAAGTTGCTTCTTCGCGGTGACGGTACTTCTGTTTATATGACCCAGGATATCGGTACTGCCAAATTACGTTTTCAGGATTACCCCATCAACAAGATGATTTATGTAGTGGGTAATGAACAAAACTATCATTTCCAGGTACTTTCTATCTTGCTCGACAAATTGGGTTTTGAATGGGGCAAAGGATTGGTTCATTTCTCATACGGTATGGTAGAGCTGCCCGAGGGCAAAATGAAAAGTCGTGAAGGTACAGTAGTGGATGCGGATGATTTGATGGAAGCAATGATTGAAACTGCTAAGGAAACTTCTGCTGAATTAGGTAAATTGGACGGTCTGACCCAAGAAGAAGCCGACAATATTGCCCGTATTGTTGGTTTGGGTGCTTTGAAATATTTTATCCTGAAGGTGGACGCACGTAAGAATATGACTTTCAACCCGAAAGAATCGATAGATTTCAATGGCAATACAGGACCTTTCATTCAGTATACGTATGCCCGTATCCAGTCTGTATTACGCAAAGCGGCTGAAGCAGGTATCGTTATTCCCGAAATCATTCCAGCGGGTTTGGAACTGAGCGCAAAAAGAAGAAGGTTTGATTCAGATGCTGGCTGATTTTAAATCGGTTGTCAAGCAGGCAGGTTCAGACTATAATCCTTCCATTATAGCAAACTATGCATACGATTTGGTGAAAGAATACAACCAGTTCTATCATGATTTCAGTATTCTGCGTGAAGAAAACGAAGCGTTGAAAGTCTTCCGTCTGGCATTGAGTGCCAATGGGGCAAGATTGTGAAGACAGCAATGGGCTTGCTGGGTATTGAAGTGCCTGAACGTATGTAAATGGCAAAGAAACAGAAATATTATGTAGTATGGAAAGGTGTCAATCCGGGAGTTTATGACTCCTGGACTGACTGCCAGCTACAGATAAAAGGTTATGATGGCGCACAATACAAGTCATTCGAGACCAAAGAGGAGGCGGAACACGCCTTGGCTTCTTCCGCTTTTCATTATATAGGCAAGAATGCTGTTAAAAAAGAAGATACTCCTAAACAACTTCCCGAGAACTTTGATATGAACTGCCTGGCTGTGGATGCCGCTTGCAGTGGAAATCCCGGACCGATGGAATATCGGGGCGTTTATTTGCTTACGGGACAGGAGGTTTTTCATTTCGGTCCTGTTTATGGAACGAATAATATTGGAGAGTTTCTTGCCATTGTCCATGCCTTGGCATTGATGAAGCAGAAGAATATCAGTATGCCTGTTTACTCGGACAGCCGTAATGCGTTGAGTTGGGTAAAACAGAAGAAATGTAAAACTAAACTAGAGCGGACTCCTCAGACGGAGAAACTTTTTCAAATGATAGAACGAGCCGAAATTTGGCTGAAAGAAAATAAATATACCACACCTTTATTGAAGTGGGAAACCGACCGATGGGGAGAGGTTCCGGCTGATTTCGGACGGAAATAATAAAGAACTGAAGATATGAAAAAGAGGATTGCTTATATCAGCTTGTACTTTTTTACGGTCTTACTGATATTTATTCTACAGAAACCATTATTCATGCTCTATAATGCGGTTCCATTGAAAAAAGGATTCGGGTTTGCCGATTATATGCAGGTAATGGTTCATGGCGCCAGTCTTGATGCCGCTACGGCGGGATATCTTACTGCATTTCCATTCTTGTTGGTACTGATAAGTATTTGGTTTAGGAAATTCCCTTTGAAAAAAAAAAAAAAAAATACTTTACGGGTATTATATTTTTGGCTGCCGCGCTTATTTCTATCATTTTTGTGGTAGATATGGCATTATACACATTCTGGGGATTTAAACTGGACGCATCTGTTTTTCTTTATATCGATTCACCGAAGGAAGCTTTGGCGAGTGTTTCCGTCGGATTTATCTTGCTGAGGGTTCTTGCCATCTTGTTACTCATAGCCTTGAATAGTTGGGTCTTGCTGAAAATCACGCCTTCCGTTTTGAACGCCACCCGAAACGGATAGCGGGAACTGCGGAATGCTGTTATTAGGAGGTGTGCTTTTCATCATTATACGTGGTGGTGTAACGGAATCTACTTCTAATATAGGGCAAGTATATTTCAGCAACGAACCTTTCTTGAATCATTCGGCGGTCAATCCCGATTTCAGTTTGTTGTCTTCTATGGGCAAATCCCAGGATTTTGCGTCAGAGTTCAATTTCTTTGATGAAGAGAAGCGGGCTGCATTGTTTGACGGACTTTATCCTACAACAGATGGGGATAGTATTATTCAAGTCCTGAATACCAAGCGTCCCAATATTCTTATTATTTTGATGGAAGGTTTTGGAGGTGCTTTTTGTAGAACCTTTTAGGCGGTCTTCCTGATGTGACACCCATTTTAACCGTCTGTCAAAGGAAGGGGTCTTTTTTACAAACTGTTATGCCAATAGTTTCCGTACCGACCGTGGAACAGTCTGTACTTTCAGCGGTTACCTTGGATTGCCTACGGCATCGGTAATGAAAATTCCTGCCAAGAGCCGTACGCTGCCTGCTATAGCTGAAGGATTGTCCAAGGCGGGTTATAAAACAGATTTCCTGTATGGAGGTGATATCAACTTTACCAATATGAAGAGTTATCTGCTGAGTACCGGTTATCAGCGTCTTACAGCCAATACAGATTTTTCATTGGCCGAACAGACCAGTAATGCCTGGGGAGTGAATGATGATATTACTTTTGAATATTTATATAATCAGTTAAGAAACCGGAAGGAAGAAGGGCCTTGGCATACTGCGTTTCTGACACTTAAGCAGTCATGAACCTTTCGAAGTTCCTTATCACCGGCTGGAAGATAAAATTCCCAATGCCTTTGCTTATACAGATGAATGTCTGGGTAAGTTTATTGACCGGTTGAAGCAGACTCCCGCATGGAAAGATCTTTTTAGTTATCTGCCTTCCCGATCATGGTTTCTATTACCCGCGTGAGGGGTCTAATGCGATGCCTCGTTTTTATCATATTCCCTTGTTATGGTTAGGTGGAGCGGTAAAACAGCCTATGCAGGTGGACAAGATTATGAATCAGACCGATTTGGCAGCCACTTTGTTGGGGCAGCTTGGTTGGAACATACTGCATTTACGTTTAGCCGTAATGTATTGGGAAGTGATTATAAGTATCCTTTTGCCTTTTATAGTTTCAATAATGGGTTCTCATTCAGAGACAGTACAGGGGTGACGGTGTTTGATAATAATTCCGGCAGTATTCTTTTTGATGAGCCTGAAGCTGACGAATCCCGTCTGGATAAGGGTAAGGCGATATTGCAAACCGTTTATGATGATTTAGGGAACAGATAGTAAAACTTGGACGCGGACTATATGAATCAGTATGGAATTCATATAGTCCGCGTCCCAATCGGTGCAGAATCTGCCGGATATAACTATTTCCGTTTCTCGTTGAACTTGTACATGATTACCGTATTGCGTAAGTCGCAACTTCTGTAATCTGTATGGAAGACCTCTTCCAGCTGATACTTTGCATTGTAATTCTTTAAAAACTCCTCTTGTGCATTTGCAGAAAGTATGACATACCCTTCTTGCGGATTTTCCAGTTGTGAAATTCCGCATTTGGTTATTCATATAATAATTTGTACAATAAAACCGTATCATTCTGTCTGTATATGAATAAACGACTCCTTCAGGCACCTGTTTTCTGATATCCTCTGCCAGATGCTTATCGGATTTTACAGCTAGTATTGTTGGCTGATATACCCCGTCTAAAGCGACAAACAGGCAAAGAACACAACCGGTGATTCCATAGAGGAGTGACCCCGTACTACTTTTTTTGATAACCAGCCTTAATGTACAGATGGCAGCCACTACCGGCAATACTATAATCAGCCATTTGGAAATAGAAAAGGACGTGCTTTCCAAAGCTTGCATAAACGCTATGTTTTCGGCAGCATGACGTCCGTTGCCCCATATGCTGTCCGGTATCATCTGACAGCGTACAGCAAAAAACACCGCGGTGAGTAACAAACAGAGCGAGGCGAAGATATAAGCCGATATTTTGAACACTTTCGCCCCTTTTTGCATTAACGCCTCCAGATACTGGGCAATCAGTACAGCCATAAATGGATAGATAGGCAACAAATAGACGCTGCGTTTGCTTTTAGGAATACAATAGAAGACAAAAATAGCGATAATCACTATCCAGATAAACAGCTGTATGGGGGATTGTGAGCGAATGTTATCCCAAACCTTCCTGATGCGTCCGGTGAAAGAGTTTCCTGCGGGCAGCAGGTGCATTTCATTCCATTTCAGTCCGAATAGTGAGATAAGCAAGACCAATGTCCAAGGTGTCCACCCCCATATAATGGTCAGGAAGTTATACCATAAAGGGTTGTGATGCGACGGGTATGACATTTTGCCGACAAAGCGTCCGGTGTTTTCCTCCAGCATCAGGTCCATAAACGGCTGTCTCTCCCTGTAGCCAGGCCGCATAAAACCAGATTCCCAATGGAATAAGGGAAAGCAGCCCGATTCCGAATAAGGAAAGGAAAGTCTTGCCGAATGAGCGTCCCCGTATCAGCTGGTAAATACCGATACACATACAGGGGAATATAGAACCCACAGGTCCTTTGGTCAGCGTGCCGCATGCCATCAGCACGACAGCCGTCCAAGGTATTCCCTTGCAGCCTTTTTCGTCCCAGCGAAATAGTAAGCAAAGTGAGATGACGATGAAGGAAACCTGTAGCATATCCAGCCTGCAAGCCACCGCCGCCCGGTGCACTTCGAATGAAGTGAGCAGTAAAAAGGGAGGTAATGACTGCTGTCTTTGTATCCTTATAGCGGGCTACGAATCCGAAAACACGAACTGCATAGCTAGAAAAGCGATAGCGGACGGCAGACGGGACGAGAATTCGCTCACCCCTCCGAAAATGGCGGAAATAGCTGCAATAGACCAATACAGGAAAGGAGGTTTATAGGCGATGTCTGTTCCGTAGTTCAAAGGCAATATCCAGTTGCCGCTTTCCAACATCGAGTATGCCACAATTGCTTCGCGCGGTTCCCCTTTAGAGTAAAAAATAGTTTCTCCCAAAAAAGGGGATTATTACAAGTGTGCTTAGTAAGGCTATGAACCAAAATGCTTTTTTTCTGTCTGACATATATTTTTTTCGGTCTTTTTATATTTACTGTCGCAAAAGTACGAATAATTCTTTAGTAATACCTAACTTTGCATTTTAAATCAATGAAAATGAATAAACTGAAACAGATACCCGAGAGTTCCTTCGATTTGTAATGGTAGGCCTTTTTTGCGACAGGGCTGCACTATGGCATTTATTTTGTCTTGCAAAAATTCATTCAGGTCAATGTAGCCTATACCTTGGGATATGTGCTGAGTTTTGTTGCCAACTTTTATCTTTTACGGCTTATTTTACTTTCGGGCAGCCTCCTTCCTGGAAGAAAGCTTTTGGCTTCGGGGGGGCACATCTGACAAATTATCTGATACATATCGGATTGTTGAATCTCTTTCTGCGGTTGGGTTTTTCCCGTCCGTTGGCTCCCATCCCAGTGTTTCTCATTGCCATTCCGGTAAATTTTTATTGAAGTGAGGTTTGTTTTCAAACAAAAAAAGTAATATCTTTGAGGAGTCTTTATGATAGTGAAGAATGATATGAAGAAAGTGACTCTTTTGATTCCGGTATATAATGAGGAAGCGATGCTGCCCACTCTGTATCAACGTTTGATAGAGCTTGTCAACCGCAATGCCGTTTATGAGTGGGAAATCCTGTTTGTCAATGATGGCAGCAGCGACACTACGCTGGAATGCCTCCGCCGGCTGAGGCAGCAGGACAAGCGGGTGAATTATGTCAACCTTTCGCGTAACTTTGGTAAAGAGGTAGCCATGCTGGCGGGTTTTTGATTACGCCACCGGCGATTGCTGCGTTGTGATGGATGCTGATTTGCAGGACCCTCCGAACTGGTAGACCAGATGCTGGAATATTGGGAAGAAGGATATGATGACATTTATGCCAAACGGCGTACCCGTGGCGAGGAAAGCTGGTTGCGTCGTCGTTCTCTCTGGCTTTTTATGGTATACTTCAGCCGGATGAGCCGTATTGATATTTTGCCCAATGTGGGCGATTTCGGAAACTTCTGGACCGTCGTTGTGTGCTCACGTTGCGTCGTCTGCGCGAATGCGAGCGTTATACAAAAGGATTGTTTTGCTGGATAGGCTATCAGAAGAAAAAGCATTGAGTTTGATCGCGGAGACAGGCTGATGGGCCATTCCTCCTGGAACTTTCTCAAGCTGTTGAATCTGGCTGTCGAAGGGATAACCTCTTTCTCTATCGCCCCTTTGCGCATCGCCACGGTATGCGGAGTGCTCTGTTCAATCTCCAGTTTTTATTTATGCCATTTATTTTCTGATAAAGACCGTGCTTTATGGTGATGAAACGGCCGGCTTCCCCACTTTGATCATTGTCATGCTCTTTTTAGGTGGCATCCAGCTTTTCTCTTTGGGAATTATAGGAGAGTACGTGGGGCGCATTTTCAAAGGAGACCAAAGGCCGTCCTACCTACATAGCCTCTGATTATAACGAGGAGAAGTTAGGGGTATGACCGTTAAGGGAAGGCAAGGCGGTGAAACCCGTCCCACCTTATTGTCCGGTAGCTTTATTGACAGTCTTGTGCTCTTTTACCAGATACTCTGCACTCTGCAATGTGGAGAAACAGTATTTTTTTCATCACGTAGAATGTACTGTCCTCCCTGTTACAAGTTGCAAGGCATTTCCTTGCTTCTTATATTTGAATTCCTGCCGGTCATGTGGAGAATAAATATATAGGTGGGTTGTATCTGTAGCCGCTATCAAATTATCGGCGGAGAAATAGGCATACGGGCGTTGTTCTGTTAACAAATTTATGCCGAAGTCGTTTTGGGTATAACTCATGTTCAGCAGTCCGAGTAAAGTCGGTGCCACATCAGTCTGGCCGCCCGGCTCTTGTCTGATTTCGGGCTTGATGCCTTTTCCGTAAATCATTAGTGGAACATGGTTGTAGGATTGTGGTATTTCACAGTCCGGACTTCCTACCAATTCCCATGGTCACCCAGCAAAACAAAGATTGTATTTTCAAACCAAGGTTGTTTGCGTGCTTCTTGCATGAATTGCCGGATGGCCCAGTCCGCGTATTCCACAATCTGATCTTCAAGCTTTGTGCTGTGTGGTTTGAAATAGTCAGGTATCACATACGAGGGATGGTTGCTGATAGAAAGCAATACGGTAAAGAAAAGGTTGTCTTTCTTCTGCTCTTTTTGTTCAGAATGGGCAAGGCATATTGATATAGGAAATCGTCTTGTACACCAAAGCTGTTAACGACTTTATCCTTTGGGAAGTTTTCTTGTGCATATATTTCATCAAATCCGTTAGTGCGGAGAAAAGCGTTCATATTATCGTATTGTGATTCGTGCGTCATGAAGAACAGGTTCCGATAGCCATTATCCTTTAATACGGTGGGCAACCCCGAATAGACAGGTACCACTGCTCCTTTCATGGCATTCCGTTTCATGATGGCAGGGAAAGAGTAGAGGGTGGCATACATTCCGTGGTTGGTATGTATGCCCGCTGAATAAAAATGGTCAAAACTGAGAGATTCCAGATAAAGGCTGTCTAGGAAAGGAGTCAGTTTTTTGGTAGATCCGAAATGCTCCATCAAGTTGGCCGACATCGATTCCATGAAAATAAGAACAACATTCTTTTGTGTAGGGACGGCTGTGCATTTCACTTCACGTGCAATGGGGGAGATGCCTTCTATTCCTTTTCTTTGCAATATACTTTGCATATTGGTTATTGCCTCCTGTTCCGGCATCAGGTGAAGATAGCGGTTTTCCTTACGGTTATCATCCAGTGTGCTGGTAAGTAGATTAAAGACAGGATTAACCCCTAGCTGATTCAGGAATGGATCGGTGCAATAGTATGCTTGACTTACCCTGATGGGGTTATATCCCATGCGTCCCCGTATTCCGAATAGACAAAGTCCTATACAAACAGCACCGGCGGCGAATATACATAGGCGGTTTATCGGGCTGATGGAAGTAGATTTCGAATTGATGATGAGATGATAGAAATAAGAAGATAACCGTAGTACACTTCCTGACAGCAGAAGAATAGATATCAGTCCTAGAAAAATAGGGAAATAGAACGATGTCTCACCCAATACCATTCCGGCAGTAGTGGCTCCATATCCGAACCAATTGTAAATGGAAGAATTGATTGTCTTAAAAAAATAGGAGAAATAAGGGATGTTGGCTGCCGAAATAATGAACGACAGTGAATAAAATAGAATGAAAAAGATAGAGATAAATCTGAATACCCACTTGAGTGATAGTTGCAGAGAAAGCGGTTATCCATAAAATGACTAATGGTAACAGCAATATGTAGCAAGCTATAACATTGTCAAACCATAGCCCTTTTATAAATGCAGTGGCTTGCATGAGAAAGTTGTTTTGTATATCGGGAGGAAACTGATAATCTATTGAGGTGAACAGGACAAGCCGGAACAGGAAGAAAAAAAGTAAAGCAACTATATGTATGATTAATAAGTAAAGTAAAGAAAAGAGTAAACTGTTGGATAAAAAGCTTAGCCTGATTCTTACATGCTGTTACAGATTGCTGCATGAGTGAACGGAGATATTTCATTTGTTTTAGTAAAGTTTTCATTTGTTTGAATCAATCCGGATGATTGACAACAAAGGTAAACAGAATTTTAGAAATATCAAAAAGAGGGTATGCCAAAAAATAAAATTGGCTGCCAATTTGTTCACTTTAGGGGCAGACATGTGAGTCCGCCCGAAAATATGGGCAAGCAGTTTCCGTTTCTTATTCTATTTTCGGGAAGGAGTAAGGCGGTCTCTTTTCATAGTCAGAACAAAAGGACAGAATAGCCGTGCTATCCGGTTGAGGCGCTCCAGACGTCCGTCTTCCCGCGTTCCGTTTAATTTCTGCCGGAGGAGTTCCCATAATTGCAGTTTTACTTGCTCTGTTGTGCTTAGTTTGGCAATGCGGTTGTAAAAGCATTCCCCTTCGTATGCACCGTTTGTATCTGCTCAGGTGGTGGGTAAGGTGTTGTTCCATAATGCGTACTATCTCAATATCTTCGCTCTTACCCCCTCCGTTGTTTTCAGCTTTGACGGTAACTTTCTGGGTATGTTGTCTGAAGTAGTTCAGTACTTCATATCTTTCTATAATGTCTCCTTGCATTGCCATATAAAACCAGAACAGCCAGTCGCCGCTGTAGCGCATTTGCAGGCATTGTTCCATATTTTGGGCATTTACCATGCTTTTTTCTGAAAATGGCCGAGCTTGCATTGGCTATGTAACCACGCCAGTAAAGGTTATGTTCGGCATAAGTTTTCCCATTGAACACGGCGTATGGAGGTATGGCAGATTTCCATTTGTTCATGTCGTAACTCAGCACATTACCGTCTTTATCAATATACTTGGAACCGGCAAAGCATACGGCGGCTTGTTGGTATTTCTCCATTAAAGGAACTACTTTCTCTAAAAAAGTAAGCTCACACAAGTCATCGGCTTCGGCTATCCATATATATTTTTCCTTTGGCTAATTGCATGCCTTTAAACCATTGTTTAAATGGATTTCCGGTGTTGTGCTCGTTTAATAGAATATGGCTCACTTTGGCATGGTTTTGATAGTCTGATAATACCTCTTCGCTACCGTCTGTTGAGGCATCATCAAGTAAAATCAGTTCGATATTCTGATAGGTCTGTTGCAGAATACTCTGAATTCGTAGATTGAGGTATCGTTTATAATTATAATTAGGTACCACCACACTGACCAAAGGAAGTGCATTCATGCTCTATTGTTAAAGTTAGTTCCTTTTTAATTTACAAATATAACGTTATATAGTTAAATAAACAAGTTGCTTCTTTGTTTTTTCTTTTCAAGAAACAGGAATTGTGTTGAACTTTTTAAAAAGAAACGATAATTAACATTTTAGTATGCAGTCTTTCTTGTACCTTTGCATTATACACTACATAGCATTTGCTGTATTAAACTAAAAATTAAATTAGACATTAGACTATTGTTTAAATTCAATTAGTATGAGAAAGAAAATTCTTTTTTTATTATTCCGTACATTCCTTATCCGCTGGATTCGGGCGGTAATCAAAAACTTTCTTTAATATGGTGGAGTATTTGCGTCATAAGATGTCCGTATCTGTATTGCTTTATCCTGAAACGGAGAAGCGTATGCAAGATGTAGAGTCATTGAAGAAAATTTGGGATAATGTGGATTTCTTTTATTTATACCCTAAACCTCAAACTGTCAGATTACCCAGAATTAAACATCCTTTTTATTATAAATGGCTGCAAAAGATACATGCGTCTGTAACCCGTAAAATGAACCGGCAACAGATATGGACGGATGAAACGGGCGAAGTTGTGGATTTAGTACGGGGAAAGAGTACTTTGTTCAGCTCTTGTTTCCAGCCGCTAGACCAGGGGGTATGTGGAGTATGTTTCTCAGGTGGCTCATTCAGGTTTTGATATTATTCAAGTAGAGTTTTATGAACTGTTGTCATTGGGATTCTTGTTGCCTGAAAATGTACAGACTATTTTTTTTGTGCATCATGAACTCCGCCACATCCGTAATGAAAAGGAGATTGCTTTGTTCAGGGAACAGACTGCCGGTGACAGGATGTTGTTTCATATAGCAAAGGATTTTGAGCGCAGTGCATTATTGAAATATAAAGATGTTATTGTTCTGACTGAAGTAGACCGTAAAATTATGGGAGGACTTCATAGGACGGAAAGACCATATCTACACTTCTCCGGCTGTGGTGCAAGTGGGTGACAGGCTGGAACAGCCTTTTTGTTCCGGTCCAAAGCGGACGCCTGACTTTTTGGGGAAGTGAGGATCATTTTCCCCAATCTGATGCCGTGGCATGGTTCTGTCACGAAGTGATTCCGCATCTGCGTAAACGTCATTTTTCGTTTACATTTAAGTAATTGGTAAATGGCGTGGAGAGTGTATCAATCGTTTGCAGTCCGAATACCCGGAATTGAAGCCGGTAGGCTATGGGAAGATCTGGGCTCTTTTTAAAAGGCTGTGTTGCTGTTGTTCCAATACGTATCGGTAGTGGTATGCGTATGAAAATATTAGATGCTGTATTGTCAAAAGTTCCTTTTGTAACGACGGCAAAGGGTGTGGAAGGCATTGATTTTAAGGATGGTGAAGATTGCTTGATTGTTGATGACCCTGCCGGATTTGCAGAAGCTGTCATAGCCTTGTCAAGTAATCCGCAGTTGCAGAGACAGTTGGTTACCCATGCGGAAGACAGTTTGCGGCAAGTATATAACCCCGGACAGATGCAGGAAAGAAGGCTTGCCGTGTATGAACAAATATTAGGGGATAAAGTGGGTAATCTTGGGTGATTATTTCTTTTTTTTGTTACCTTTGCGGCATTATATATAATTGATAATTATGCTGAAACAGTTCTTTAGTTTGTTGAAGCGGTATATTCTTCCATACCGCAAATATTTGACATGGGCATTGATACTGAACTTTCTGTCGCAATGGCTTAATGTGTTTTTCGTTCATGGCGATTGTGCCAATTTTGAACATTCTGTTCAAAATTGATACCAAAGTCTTATGAGTACATTCCTATGGATATTCATAATTTGGATAAGGATGTACTCATAAATAATGCCTATTACTTTGTGAGCAATTTTTGTGGCTACAAATGGTGCGTTCTATACACTTGCCATGATGGGAGGAATACTTATCTTTATGACTATGTTGAAAACTGCCGGTTATTTTGCTTCTGCGGCTGTCATGGTACCTTTTTGCGTACAGGTATTGTCCGTGATATCCGTATTCAGGTTTATAATAAAGTGTTAAGTCTTCCTTTGAGTTTTTTCTCAGAAGAACGTAAAGGAGATATCATAGCCCGTATGAGTGCGGATGTTACGGTGGTGGAGAACTCGTTGACCAGTTCCATCGATATGCTTATCCGTAATCCTATCGCTCTTTTGGTTTGTTTTGTCTCTCTGTTTTCGGTAAGTTGGCAACTGACACTTTTTGTTATCTTTATTTTACCTCTGACAGGTTGGATAATGGGGTTGTCAGCCGGAAGCTGAAAAGACAGTCCTCTACAGCACAGGCGCAATGGGGAGATATTATGTCCCAATTGATGAAACATTAGAGGTTTAAGGGTTATCAAAGCGTTTATAGCCGAAAGCAAAATGTCTGCCCGGTTCTCTAAAACAAACAATGACTTCCGCGATGCAATGAACGAGATGATTATCCGGCAAAGTTCAGCCCACCCCATGAGTGAGTTTTTAGGCACTTGTGTGATTGTGACCGTGCTGTTGTTTGGCGGTGCTTTAATCTTAAATACAAACTATGCTCCGATGGATGCGGCTACTTTCATATTTTATCTGATTATCCTTTATAGTATCATCAATCCTTTGAAAGAATTTTCAAGAGCATTTTTATAATATTCCGCAGGGATTGGGGCAGTATGGAGCGAATTGATATGATATTGAAAGCGGAAAATCATATCGTAGAGCCGGAGCAGCCTTTGCCATTGGACGCTTTCACAGATAAGTTAGAGTTTAAAAATGTAAGTTTCAGCTATGTAGAAGGGCGTCCGGTCTTGAACCATATCAATCTGACTGTTCCTAAAGGAAAAACGATTGCACTGGTGGGCCAGTCCGGTTCCGGAAAGTCTACTTTAGTGGACTTGGTACCGCGTTATCACGATGTATCGGAGGGTGCATTGCTGATTGACGGCAAGAATGTGAAAGATGTATCCATCCACAGTTTACGTTCTCTGATTGGTAATGTAAATCAGGAAGCTATTCTGTTTAATGACACCTTCTATAACAATATTACTTTTTGGTGTAGAGAATGCCACTATGGAGCAAGTAATAGAAGCTGCCAAGATAGCGAATGCACATGATTTCATTATGGAAACGGAAAAAGGATATGACACGATGATTGGTGATCGTGGAGGGCGTTTGTCCGGTGGTCAGCGTCAGCGTGTCAGTATAGCCCGTGCAATTTTGAAAAATCCTCCTATCCTTATATTAGATGAGGCTACTTCGGCTCTTGACACAGAGTCCGAGCGTTTGGTTCAGGAAGCGTTGGAGCGTTTGATGAAATCGCGTACTACTATCGCTATCGCACATAGATTGAGTACCATTAAGAATGCCGATGAAATTTGTGTACTTTATGAAGGCGACATTGTAGAAAGAGGAACTCACGATGAACTGATAGCCTTGAATGGATATTACAAGAAGTTGAACGATATGCAGTCTTTGTAAAGTGGAGCAAATAAAGAAATTGGCAATTGTTATTCCTGTTTACAAGGGGCGTTTTCTTAAGGAAACGCTCGACTCACTTGCAGTTCAGGCCCATAAAGATGAGTTCGTGTTATATATAGGTGATGATGCAAGTCCTGAAAGATTGGATAAAGATTGTGGAATCTTATCAGAATAAGGTAAAATCTGGTGTATCATCGCTTTAGCGAAAAATATGGGGGGCAAAGATTTGGTGGCCCATTGGGAGAGGTGTATCCAGCTGTCTGCAGAGCCGTTTATCTGGGCTTTTCTCGGATGATGATTTGATGCCGGCTGATGGTGTGGAACGTGTCATGGAGGGCTTTGTCGCGCCCACACCATCAGCGAGATATTTCTTTCGTTTTTCCATTAGCTGTCATGATGGTGAAAACAAGCGGATACGTGCCAATCGTCCTTTGGAAGAAGGAAGTGTGTCTTGTTACCGGCTGCTGCTAGATAAGTTACAGGGAAAGATAGATTCGGCTGCCGTAGAGTACGTGTTCAGTCGGGAGATATGGCAGTCGGCAGGTGGTTTTGTTCATTTTCCTATGGCTTGGTGTTCGGATGATGCTACGTGGGCTGCTTTTTGCCCGTCATGCGGGTGTTATTTCTTTGCCGGGGCAGCCTGTATGTTGAGGAATGTTGAAGGTGCAAACATCAGTAACTCTGCCGGTCATGACAAAGATAAATTGCACGCTACTATTCTTTTCTTGAGATGGATGAGGAATATGTTTTCCGATTATGTGGATGATCCGGAGCTGATTAGTGCATTGCAATGCTATATCCATACCATCCTTCGTATTTCATTGCATAAACATTATAATATATGTGGTTTGTGGGGGGTATCTATGGCTTTGGGAAGATTTAATAAAAAGGGCGGCCTTTACTACGTTTTCAGAATTTTAGGTTGTTCTCTTAATTTCATTTATGCAGCCGCTTGCGATTTCTCAAGAGTGTCTGTATTTTCATAAAAAGTTTGGGTGCATATATGCCCTCACTTCATATTTCTGTCCTGTATGTATAGTCAGATGTATATCTTCCTGTCATATATTGTTTCACTTTTTTTAAAGAAGGACATTGGGGAGTTTTTTTCATCCGTAAGGAATTGTGTGGTTTTAAAATCAGATTCATCCTTAAAATATCTTATCCGCATCCCTAAACATTTCTTGCTGTATGGTTAAAGGGTTTTTTCCTGTTTGTTCTATCTCCGCAAGCCTTTGAGTTAACTCCATAGTCTTGGGAG
>VOFK01000532.1_pt1 | contig 65693 bp, 69 predicted proteins | sample 5384121 | NCBI WGS metagenome assembly VOFK01 (sample SAMN12384730, study PRJNA508395) | human gut metagenome | isolation source: healthy gut J | host: Homo sapiens | reverse complement strand
ACGCCCAGCCGCCGGACGAATTCGTCGGCCCCGATCCGGCCGCTTTCGAGTTCGCGAAAGAACCCGCGCTGATGATAGCTGTCCAGATATTCCGCCGGATTTTTCAGTCCGACGCGTTCGAACGCCGCCAGCGCCCGCGAAAACTCGAAGTCGGCGATGATCCCCCCGAAGTCGAAAACAAGATTCTTGATCATAATCCGCTTTTTAGAGAGGCGAATATAGGCAAATTCGGGCAAATACGCAAACGCTCCCCCCGCACGCCGGCGCATGTTCCGACGCCCGCACGATCGAAGCCGACCGCCGAACCCGAAAAGCATCCGGTCTCCGCAAACGGATCCGGCCGCCCGCAGGCGGCCGGATCGTCCGACACGGTGCGGATCAACTTTGCAGCGGCTCGTAGGGAAGCCCCCACGCTTCGGCCACCGAGCGGTAGACGACCTTCCCTTCGACGATGTTCAGACCGAGCCGCAGCTCTTCGTTCTCGGCGCAGGCGCGCCGCCATCCCTTGTCGGCCAGTTGCAGGCATAGGGCAGCGTGGCGTTGGTCAGCGCGAGCGTCGACGTATAGGGCACCGCACCGGGGATGTTGGCCACGCAGTAGTGCAGGATGCCGTCGACATAGTAGACCGGATCTTCGTGCGTCGTGGGCCGCGACGTCTCGAAAGCAGCCGCCCTGATCAATCGCGACGTCGACCATGACCGTACCCGGCTCCATCAGTTTCAACATGTCGCGCGTCACCAGCTTCGGCGCCTTGGCGCCCGGAATCAGCACCGACCCGACCACCAGATCGGCGTGTTTGAGCTCATCGCGGATGTTGTACTCGGACGACATGAGCGTCTTGACATTCCGGGGCATCACGTCCGCCAGATAGGTAAGCCGCCGCAGCGAGACGTCGCAGATCGTGACGTCGGCGCCCGTACCGGCAGCGGTGCGCGCCGCAGCCGTTCCGACAACGCCCGCACCGATGACGAAGACCTTGGCCGGCTTCACGCCCGGCACGCCGCCCAGCAGGATTCCCTTGCCGCCGCGCGGCTTTTCGAGGAAGTAGCGCCCCTCCTGCGCGGCCATGCGGCCCGCGACCTCCGACATGGGGATCAGCAGCGGCAGCGAACGGTCGCTGCGTTCGACCGTCTCGTAGGCGCAGCACACGGCGCCCGACGCGATCATCGCCCGCGTGAGCGCCTCGCTGCTGGCGAAATGGAAATAGGTGAAAAGCAGCTGTCCCGGACGAACCAACCCGTACTCCGGTGCGATCGGCTCCTTGACCTTGATAATCATCTCGGCCGTCGCGTAGACCTCCTCGATGGTAGGCAGCAGTTTCGCCCCCACGGCCTGATACTCGCGTCCGCGAATCCGCTGTCGACGCCCGCTCCGCTCTGGATGTAGACCGTATGCCCCCGCCGAACGAGCTCCATGGCTCCAGCCGGCGTAAGCGATACGCGATACTCGTTGTTCTTAATTTCCTTTGGAATTCCGACGATCATAACGATATGTTTTAATTTTACGAGAGCAATTTAGCGAAATTAAAAACAAATTCCAACGATTTTCTTAGAATTTATAACTCACGGTCAACGTCGCGCTGCGGCCGTAGGGCATAGAGACAGGCTCGTAGCGAACGGACGGTAAAGGTCTCGGCACCGCTGCGCAGGCGCCGCACCCGATCGGACTCGTAGGCGGAATAGACCGTGCGACGGTCGTCGAGCAGGTTGCGTACCGACAGCGTGACCGACAGTCTCGACGCGCCCAGCCGCCACATTCTCCCCGCCGAGACATCGGCCGTAAAGGAGTCGTCCAGCCGCTCCTGCTCCATGAAAAAGAGCGAATGTTTCGGGGCGAATCGGAGGCCTGGTTCGCCACACGCGAAGTCCGGTAATGGAACGACGGCGCGACCCATCGTCCGGCGACCAGCGACGCATCGGCAGAGAAATACCACCCCGAACGGCCGAAATAATGCACGCCTGCCGTCGCGGCCAGCGAGGCAGTGCCGCCGGGCCGAAGACCGCTCATGTAACTCGTGACGCCGTCGGCGCGGAGCTCGTTGCCCGCATCGGTGTAGAGCCATGCCGAAGGATTCGTCGCATAGGTGTGGCTGCCCGCACCGACGGCGGCCGACAGGCTCCAATTCCACGTAAGGCGCAGTCGGGCCGCCGCCTCGGCGCCGTAATCGAGCCGGCCGATGCCGCGCACCGTCATATCGCAGTATTCGTAGGAGAGGTCGTCGAAAAAACGGGTAGTGCGGATTTCGTCCCGCGTCGCCGCGAGGTAGCCCGTCACCCGCAGCTCGAAGGCCCCGCCCGTGCGGACGAAACCCAGTTCGGCGCCGTAGCGGCGCGACAGGGACGGATCATCCACCGTCCGGTTGTTGTAGAGCGGCTGCAAAAACATATCCTCCACGTCGGGCACCGCGGCCGACGCCGACGCCGAGATTTCGAGATAGCTGCGCGATGAAAAGGCATAGCCGGCGCTGGCCCGCAACGCGTAGGGTGTGAACCGCAACCGCGAAGAACCGCCGTAGGAGCCGGCGCCCGGAAACAACTCCTTCTCATAGAATCCGCGCCGCCGGACGACGCAGCGCCCCACGCTTGCGCCGAACGCCGCCGTCCACCGGTCCGAACGGTAGCGCACCACACCGTCGGCCGCGACCTCGCAGCGGACGGTGCGGTAGTCGTAGCCGAAACGGTCACCTTCGCCCACCGTCCGGTCGGGGTGGCGCAGGTCGTTCTGCAAACGGTTGGAGTAGGTCGCGTCGTCGAGCAGGAAGCGGTCGATGTCGGTCAGACGGTCGGCACCCAGCAGGTCGCGCAGCTGTTTATACCGGCGCGGCGCATCGTAATCGACCCTGAGCGCGCAGGCGACGGTCAACTGCGGATCGACCTCGGACTCGATACGAATCGCCGTCTGCATCCGCAGCGGACGTTCCACCCGATCTTCGAGGGCATAGAGCGCCTCGCCGTCGGGCTGCATCCGGTTACGGCGGTAGAGCTCCGCCCAGTCGATCTGCGTATAGCGTTCGTCGCCGGCGCGCCACACGGCGTCGACGGCCTCGAACGCCTCGCCCGTGAAGTAACTGGGCAGGTAATGGTAGTTGTCGGGACGGGGCGTCGAAGCGTCGTACCAGGCCAGCGAACTCTGGCACCGTATGCCCGTCTCGACCGCGGCGGATGCCCGCAACAGCGTCGACCCGCCGATCCGGCCGCAATAAGCGGCGATACCCAGCGGCAACCCCTCGCGCCGCACCCTGCTGTTACGCACATCGCCCGCCTGACGACCCCATGCGGGATTGTAGTAATTGGAACCCCGCAGCATAAACGCCTCCTCCACCGAAGAGGAACGCAAACCGCGCTCGGCAAACGGCACGACGAACACCGCCGTCCAGTATCCGTCGCCCCTCGTGCGGCGGCCGACGCGCAGGGCGGCCGTCGTCTGCCGCGTATAAACGCCGTCGACGAGCGCATCGCGCCCGAAACGCCCGTCGACAGTCACGGCCAGGTGCCATCTGCGGGGCAGTTCGAACGCCAGCGAGCCTTCGGCACCGGCGCGATAGTTGCGGGTCGCCGCACGCAGGGCCAGCGCCCCGCCCGGCACCGGATCGTATTCGGTGAGCGACACCGCCGTCGCTCCGGCACCGACCGAAAGCCTCCCGACCTGCGGACGTGCACCGGCGACATACCGCGTCTCGGCCTGCAACCGCCGAAGCGCGGTCAGATAACGCCACGACACCTCCGCACCTTCCAGCAAAACGGGCGACAAGGCATAGTCTTCGCCCCGCCGGCGATACGAAACAGCCGAAAAGCGGAATGCCGACACCTCCGCCCAAAGGTCGTCAGCCTGCTGCACGGCACGGTAAAAAAGCAGCGAATCGCTCTCCAATTCGGGTATCCGCTCCTCCTCGTAGGGTGCAAAGGGGTAATAGGGTTCGTCGTCGAACGCCTGCGCAAGCGCGCCCGAACAGCGCAACAACAAAACCGAAAAGAGTATTTTACAAACTATTCGCACGGTTTATAAGCCTGATTATACTACAAATATAGCGATTTCCCCGATTATCCGCACACTGCGGGGGGGGTATTGCTTTTTCGGAAAAGAATCGATATATTTGTGGACAACAACCTGCAAAATACCTTGCACGACACTTCGCCGGCGCACCGTAACGCGTCGGTTCCAACACCTGACAAATGAAAAAAACGAACGCTTCTCCTGCTGCTGTCGCTCCTGCCTCTGAGCATGACCGCACAGCAGAAATTCCTGCTGCGCGGCCAAGTCGTCGACGCAGCGAACGACTCCCCCGTGAGCTTCGCCACGACGGCCCTGCTGCGCGATTCGACGGCCGTCGCCGCCGTCGCCGCCGATGCGCAGGGGCGGTTCGAACTCTCGGCGGAAGCCGCGGGCGACTACCGCCTGCAAATCACCATGGTGGGCTACAATCCCGAAACGCAGCCCGTCACGCTCCGCACTGCCGCGACCGATGCCGGTACGATCCGCTTGCGGCAGGGCGTGGACATCGACCAGGTGACGGTCACCATCCAGAAACCGCTCGTCACGGCCGACGCCGAGAAAACGACCTACTCGGTCGAAGACGATCCGCAGGCCGCATCGTCGACGCTCGAAGAGATCCTGCGCAAAGTGCCGCAGCTGACCATCGACGCCGAGGGCAACGTGAAGCTCAACGGACAGAGCGATTTCAAGGTGCTGGTCAACGGACGGTCGTCGGCGATGTTCAAGAATTTCAAGGACGTGATCCGCAGTATGCCCGCCTCGCAGATCAAGAAGATCGAAGTCATCACCGAACCCTCGATGAAATACGACGCCGAAGGCGCGGGCGGCATCATCAACATCATCACCGCCCGCAAGGAGTTCGACGGCTACAACGGCAGCCTCAACTACAACACGGGACTCGACACCCGCCAGCAATACGGCGGAGCCTCGCTCTCCGTCCAGAAGGGCAAGTTCGCCGCTTCGGTCCAGGCGTTCTTCTTTCAGATGAACCGCAGGAACCGCCCCTACACATCGGAAAGCCGGCGCGAGAATTTCGCCTCCGAACAGCAGCGCTACCACACCTCCGAATCGACCGGCTACGGCAAGGGCCACAACGAATACGTCACGCTGAACCTGAGCTACCAACCCGATACGCTCAACCTCGTCACCCTCGAAGGATCGCTTTGGACAGGCGCATGGAAGAACAGCTCCGACACCAGGATCCGCATGTCCGACGCCGCCGAAACGCCGACCGTCGCCTACGACACGCACGACTACGACAACTACCCCTACACGGGATTTCAGGTCGGCGCCAACTACGAGCGGCGTTTCCGCAAGCCCGAACATACGCTCACTGTTTCGGACATGGTCGAGATCGACCCCGACAAGGGTTACAATCTCGTCACCTACGACGGCGTGCTGAACTACCCCTCTTCGCAACTCTACAAGCGCCATACGAGCCGGAGCTTCACGAACACCTTCCAGCTCGACTACTACAACCCGCTCGCGGAACACCACTACGTCGAAGCCGGCAGCAAATATATCTACCGGATCAACAAAGGCTACCAGAACGAGATCCCGTGGATCGATCCCGTCGGGTTCGATCCGACGAACATGACCAAGTACGACGACCTGCGGCAGCGGCAGCAGATCTTCTCGCTCTATTTCGGCTACGGGTTAAAATTCTCGAAGGTATCGGCGCGTGCCGGCGTGCGCATGGAGCGCACGTGGAACCATGCCGACGCCGACAACAGCCGGGAGGGAATCTACGATTACGGCAACCGCCTGCTGAACTTCATCCCCTACCTCAGCTTCACCTACAAACCGCGCGACGGGCACAACCTCTCGCTCTCGTATACCGAACGGCTGCGCCGTCCCTCGATCTCGATGCTGTCGACCTACCTCGACGACAGCGACCCTTACAATACCTCGCAGGGCAACCCCGATCTGGAAGCATCGACGACACATACGCTGTCGCTCAAATACAACTATTTCTCCCCCAAATGGAGCGGCACCTTCACCCTGTCGGGCCACCTGTCGAACGACGGCATTTCGAGCTGGACGAGCGTCGACGACCAGGGCGTCTCGCACACGACGTACAGCAACAACGTGCGCGAGCGCACGGCCAGCGCACGGCTTTCGGTCAACTACTCCCCCTCGGAGAAGTTCTCCTTCGCGCTGAACGGGCGGGGCGGTTACAGCCACTACCGGCTGCCCCAAGAGGAGATCTCCACCGAGGAGTTCACCTTCGACCAGAACCTCAACATGAACATCGCGCTCTGGAAAGCGGCCACCGTTTCGCTGGGCGAAGGATACAACAGCGGCAGCGCAAACTTGGGCCGCAAGTCGGGCGACTACTTCTACCCTATGCCACCCTTTTCGCAGAAGTTCTTCGACAAGAAGTTGCAGATTTCGGTCAGCTGCTACAACCCCTTCACCAAATACCAGACGTACAGCTCCACGGCGCAAACCCCGACCTATCGCTCGCAGAGCCGCAGCCGCAACCATTCGCGCCAGTTCTCGATCGGCGCCTACTGGCGCTTCGGAAAGCAGAACGTACAGGTCAGGAAAAACCCGCAAGTCGATCTCCAACGACGACATGATGGACGGCGGCAACAAGCAGGGCGGCAAACAGTAGATCGCCGGGCAGCCCGTCCGGAACCGGCGAACAGCGGCCGGCACGGAACCGCACCGACCGAAAAAAGAGAGGAGCGTCGGATAACGACGCTCCTCTTTTTTCAGGTCTCCGACGCTCAGAGACTCCCCACCACGGCGCAGAGCAGATCCCAGAACTTCTGCACGGTGGCGATTTCCAGCCGCTCGTCGGGCGAATGCACGCCGCGCAGCGTCGGGCCGAACGACACCATGTCCAACTCCGGATATTTCTCCAAGAACAGCCCGCACTCCAATCCGGCATGGATGGCCCGTACTTTGGGCTTCACGGCGAAAAGCCGCTCGTAACACTGCTCCGTGACGTGCAGCAGGTACGAATCGGGATCGGGCGACCAGCCGGGATAACCGTCCGAATGGGCGACTTCGGCGCCGGAGAGCCGCAGCACCGCCTCGACGGTCTGTGCGGCATAACGCTTGGCGCTCTCCATCGACGAACGCTGCGACGTTGTAACTACGATCCCCTCGGCACCGAACTTCACCGACGCCAGATTCGACGAGGTCTCGACCAGCCCTTCGACGGCGTGCGACATCGCCAGCACGCCGTTAGGCAGACCGACGAGCGCCCCGACGAGCGACTGCATCGTCACGGGATCGAGCACCCATTCGACCCCCTCGATCTTGTTCAGGGTCATCTGCAAATTGGGTTCGGTGTACTTGAACTCCTCGACGATCTCGACGGCGAACGCACGGCAGCGCTCGCACACGTCGCCGGCCGTCTCGGCGGGAACGCCGAAGACGGCGAACGCCTCGCGCGGAATGGCGTTGCGCAGGTTGCCGCCGTCGAAACGGTTCAGCACCAGCCCGTAGGGCAGCAGTTCGTAAAGCAGCCGCGCCACCAGCTTGTTGGAGTTGGCGCGCCCCTTCTCGATGTCGTCGCCCGAATGGCCGCCGGCCAACCCCTTGACGTCGATACGGAAATATTCGAACCCGTCGGGCGCCGGCGTCACCATCGGGCTGAATTTGGCCACGGTATCCACGCCGCCGGCGCAGCCGATAAAGAGTTCGCCCTCGTCCTCCGAATCGAGGTTGATGAGGTACTTCCCCGTCAGCATCCCCTCGCCCAGCCCGAACGCTCCCGTCAGGCCGGTCTCCTCGTCGACGGTGAAGAGCGCTTCGAGCGCCGGATGCGCGACGGTCGCGGAGGCCAGCATCGCCAGTGCGGCAGCCATGCCGATCCCGTCGTCGGCGCCGAGCGTCGTCCCCTCGGCACGCACCCACCCGTCGTCCAATGCGGGTGCGGATCGCGTCGTGCTCGAAGTCGAACGCCACGTCCGAATTTTTCTCGCAGACCATATCCATATGCGACTGGAGAATCACCGTCGGACGCCCTTCGTAACCGGTCGTCGCCGGTTTGCGAATCACGACGTTGCCCGTCGCGTCGCACCGGTACTCCAATCCGTGCTCCTTCGCCCAGCCTACCAGGTAGTCGCGTATCTTCTCCTCCTTCTTCGAGGGCCGCGGTACGCGCGTGATCGCCTCGAATTCCGTCCACACCTCGCAGGGTGCGAGTTTCGTCAAATCTGTCATCTCTGTTTCGGTTTGAATATGCACAAAATTACAAAAGAATATCCATTTTAAAGAGAAATTACTTAATTTTGTCTGATATAATCGAACACCATGATTCCGGACTACCAAACACTGATGCGGCCTCTGCTGGAATGTATTCAGGACGGACAGGAGCATCTCTTCAAAAACGTCATAGAGCAACTGGCCGACCGATTCGAACTCACACAGGAAGAACGGGAACAGTTAGCTCCCAGCGGCCATCGTGCACTTTTTTCAGGTCGCGTCGGCTGGGCAAAAACCTACTTAAAGAAGGCGGGACTGCTCGAACAGAGAAAAAGAGGGATACTCTCGATCACCTCTCTGGGAATAAAGGCTTTAAAATCCAAAAAGAAAATAGACGTAACCTACCTGACGGGATACCCGAATTTCGTCGATTTCTACGCCCCGTCGTCCCGCAACGACAAGACGCGGGAAAACGAGTGCGCGCCTGCTATCGATCCGGAATGCACGCCTCCCGTCACTCCGGAAGAGACGATCGCCCACGCCTACGAACAGATACACAATAAACTGTCGTCCGAACTGCTGGATGTCGTACTGATGCAGGATTTCGCATTTTTCGAACGGCTCGTCGTCGAGCTTCTGGTCAAGATGGGCTACGGCGGTTCGATTCAAGATGCGGGACAGGCGATCGGACGCACGGGAGACGAAGGAATCGGACGGTATCATCAAGGAGGACAAGCTGGGTCTGGACGTCGTCCATATCCAGGCCAAGAAATGGAACAGGAACAATACGGTCGGACGTCCCGAATTGCAAAAATTCGTGGGTGCACTCGCCGGACAGGGAAGTACGAAAGGGATTTTTATCACCACTTCCTCTTTCACCAAAGAGGCGCAATCCTACAAACCCCAGGGAGTCAAACTGGTCAAAATCGACGGAGAGAAACTGACACAGCTCATGATCGAATACGGACTCGGGGTCACGACTGCGTTCTCTTATGAAATCAAACGGATCGACCGAGATTATTTCAACGACTTAGACGATTGATGCCCATGCTTTTCAGAATCGGACACGGATACGACGTACACGCATTGGCCGAAGGGCTGCCCCTCGTGCTGGGCGGCGTCGGGATCGAACACGACAAGGGGTGCGTCGCCCACTCCGGACGGCGACGTGGTGATCCACGCCCTCTGCGACGCACTGCTGGGCGCCGCCGCGCTGGGCGACATCGGGCTGCATTTCCCCGACACGTCGGACGACTACAAGGGTATCGACTCGAAACTGCTGCTGCACCGCGTCGCGGAGCTGCTCGCCCAAAAAGGCTACCGCATCGGCAACGTCGACTGCACGATCCGGATGCAGCGACCCAAACTGCGCCCCATCGACCGGATGCGCCGGACGCTGGCCGACGTCATGGGAATCGGTGTCGACTGCGTTTCAGTCAAGGCCACCACGACCGAGCGGCTCGGCTTCGAGGGGCCGCGAAGAGGGCGTCTCGGTCTCGGCCGTAGCGCTCATCTACCGGGAATAACTTTCGGGACTATCCTTCTCTGAGTCGCATCGCCGTCCATAGCCGGCGAAGGATGCGTGCGAACTCTTGCGAACAGAGCATATCCCTGTGTCGGGTAGCTGCGGACTGCCGTTCTTCGGACAATCAGGGAAAACGTTTTCGCTAAGCCGTGTACAGAGCCGAACTTGTTCAGACTGTGCCGAGGCGACGAAAAAAAATGGAGAAAGAAACGCCATACGCAATCGTCGCAACAACACGAAACGGGATCGGGATAATTCCATACGATTCTTCCGCTGCGGCCGCACCAAAGTGCCAAAATGACGGTTCAACGTTCCGATACTGCCAAACCGACACTCGTAAGCCCCCAAAAAGAGAATATCTTTCGAATCATGCAACAAGCTGATTATCATATACAGTAACACATTTTATTAAATTTTCTGAAAAATTTATTAAAAATATTTACCAACTTACCTTTATTTGTATTATCTTTGCATCGGTTAAGGTTAGAAAACAGATCCGCCGCAGAGGCGACTCGAACGCGGATCGCAATTCAGGTTAAGTATGGTACGAATGATCAAAAACACCGTGGTTGCCTCGCGGACGCTGAAGAGCAACCTCACCAACAAACTGTTGGACATGATGACCTCCGACTGGTTCCTCAAAGTTCTGGAATCGAACAAGTCGAACATCGATTAGGGAAGAGATCACGAAAGAGCGGTCTCTTTCTTTTTTTCAGACAATCCGATTGCGGGCGCAGGCCCCGCTCACAATAAACCCCGGTTCGCAAGGAAGCCGGGGTTTTCGTATCGCAGAAAGGGCGCCGTCACTTCGCCGGAACATCTTCCGGCTGCGCCTCGGCGGACGGAAGCCGCCCTTCGCCGCGAGCCGAATCGGCCAGCGGCCGTGCCTGGAATTCGCGCACCGGCACGCCGTACATCAGGCGGATCGGCCGTTGGACCCTCACGCTATCCGCACGGCTGTCCGTACTCTTCGCGGTCTCCTTCACGCCCGAACAGGCCGCTCCGAAACCCAGCAGAGCGAGCAGCGCGGTTATGATTCTGGCATTCATATTCTTAGTTCTATCGGTCACGTTTCTTGCCGAATTCACAGACAAATATATGCATAATTTCGCATTTTTTCATGAATCGGTTCAAAAAACAAGCCAAAAAAGTTTTGACATTCAATTGTTTTTATTTTACTTTGCCAGACAAATCTATTATTCTATTTTTTATGAAAGGCAAAGTTAAATGGTTCGATGGCAAGAAAGGCTACGGATTCATTACTGGCGAAGACGGTAAGGAAGTGTTCGTTCACTACTCGGGCATCGTCAAAGACGGTTTCAAGGCTCTCAACGAGAAGCAGGAAGTTGAATACGAACTCGGCGAGGGCAGCAAGGGCATTCAGGCGATCAATGTGAAAGTAGTTGAGTAACAATCATACATTTTCACCCAGTGGTGGACGGTCCGCACGACGCGGACCGTCCTTCTTTTTCCAAACGCCGTGCCGACGGAGACGAAAGACGCCCCTCGCCGCTCGGAAACGGAACTCCTTGCCGGCCGGCATACGACGGACTGCCTCCGCCCGCATTCCGGGAAAACCGGCCGGCAAGGGACAAAGGTAGATTTTTTGTCCCGACCGGCCGGAATTTTGCCGAGGATTGTTTCGGGTTTATTAAAATATTTTGTAATTTTGGACGCGAAAAGAACAGATTCGGAACATCTGAACAATCATAACTTTAAAGCACTATGAAAGAGGCAATTGCAATTCTTACAGGTGGCGGTCCCGCACCGGGCATGAATACGGTGGTGGGCAGCGTCGCCAAAACGTTCCTTGCCAAAGGGTATCGCGTGATCGGTCTGCACTACGGTTATTCGGGTCTTTTCAATCCCTCGCCCCGCTACGAAGACCTGACTTTCACGCAGGCCGACTACATCTTCAATCAGGGCGGTTCGTACCTCACGATGAGCCGTTTCAAACCGACCGACAAGGATTTCGAGGAGAATTTCAACCTCAATTTCTTCACCGAGAACAACGTCAAGCTGCTCGTGACCGTCGGCGGCGACGACACCGCGTCGACGGCCAACCGCATCGCCAAGTTCCTCGAAGCGAAGCACTACCCCATCGCCAACATCCACGTCCCGAAGACGATCGACAACGACCTGCCGCTGCCGGCCGGCACGCCGACGTTCGGCTACCAGTCGGCCAAGGAGGGCGGAACGGTCATCGGCCGCGCCGTCTACAACGACGCACGCACGTCGGCCAACTGGTTCGTCGTAGCGGCCATGGGCCGTTCGGCGGGGCACCTCGCCTTCGGCATCGGCTCGGCCTGCCACTACCCGATGATCGTCATTCCGGAGATGTTCAACAAGACGGAGATCACCGTCGAGAAGATCGTCAACCTGGTCGTTTCGTCGATCATCAAGCGCAAGATCATGGGCATCGACTACGGCGTGGCCATGATCTCGGAAGGTGTGTTCCACGCCCTGAGCGATGAAGAGATCAAGAAATCGGGCATCCATTTCTCCTACGACGAGCACGGCCATCCCGAACTGGGCAAAGTATCGAAGGCGCATATCTTCAACGAGATGCTGGAAAACAAGCTCAAAGAACTGAAAATCAAGGTAAAGTCGCGTCCCGTAGAGATCGGTTACGAAGTGCGCTGCCAGACTCCGATCGCATACGACCTGGTATACTGCTCGGAGCTGGGCATGGGCGTCTACAAACTCTTCTCGGAGGGCAAGACGGGCTGCATGGTCTACATCAGCCAGGACGGCTTTGTGTCGCCGCTCTATCTCAAAGACTTGCAGGATCCCGCCACGGGCAAGATTCCGCCCCGTCTGGTCAATATCGACTCGGACAAGATCCAGCAGGTAATCGACAACCTGATGAACTACATCACGCCGGCCGACTACGAGGCTGCCAAGGCGTACGTGGCCGACCCCGAAGTCTTCGATTTCAAGAAGATTCTCAACTGGTAGCACGCTGCCGAACCCGAAAGAAAACGCTGCGGCAGCCGATCCGGTCTACCGCAGCGTTTTTTTCAATCCTTATCCCAACCGACCATGAACTCCGACAAAAGAGCCGAACGGGAGCAACACCGTGCCTGGCTGCGCGAATGCATCGCCCGCTGCCGCGCAGAGGTCGCCCGCTACGAAAAGGCCGTCGAACGACGCCCGAACACCTACCGTCCCAGACTCGCAGAGGCACAGCATACGCTGGGAAAATTCTACTGGTGGCGCCACACGCCCGCCTCCTACCGCACGGCGCTTCGCCTGTTCACGCAGGCGCTCCGCAACTACGACAGCTACCGGGGACGGCGCGACCTGACGCTCAACCGCCTTACGCTGATGAGCGATCTCCAACAGTTGAGCCTTCGTCTCGACGACGACCGCGCCGAGGAGGTGCTGCTCGGCCTGTTATCCGCTTACGAAAGCATGGCCGCCGCTGCACCGCTCGTCTACGGCGAGGACGTAGCCTCGACGCTCTGGCAGTTGGGAAACCTCCATGCCGACGCACGGCGCTTCGGCGAGGCCGAACGCATGTACCTGCGTGCATTGGACAAACACGCCGAGTTCGACGGGGAAGACCCGCACCGCTACCGTCCCGCAACGGCACAGTGCCGACGATCGCTAGGACGACTCTACGAGGAGATGCACGACGATGCCCGCGCCGAAGAGGCCTACCTCGCATCGGCCGCCATACTGCGCGAACTGTGCGAAGATCCCTTCGAACGGTGCAACCATCTTCGTTCGCTGGCCCGTACCCTCGTGTTGCTGGCCGACCTCTGCGAACGGCGGGGCGCCTGCGGCGAAGCGGCCCGATACCGCACCGAAGCGGAGGCGTTGGAGGCCGAACGCGGAGCATGACGGGAAGCGAACGATGGCGACGCCCCGCATCCGTGACGGATGCGGGGCGTCGTTGGTTTTCCGCAGAGACCGGCCTTAGCCTGCGATCACGCGCAGTTTCTTGCCCGTGAGTTTCTGAATGTCGGCCAGCATGGGACGTTCGTCCGATGCACAGAAGGTCAGTGCCATCCCCGAATGCCCCGCACGGCCCGTGCGGCCGATCCGGTGCACGTAGGTCTCGGCGACATCGGGCAAGTCGTAGTTGATGACCATTTCCAACTGATCGATATCGATACCGCGCGCAGCGATGTCGGTCGCTACGATCACGCGCGTTTTTCCCGCCTTGAAATTCGACAGGGCGCGCTGGCGCGCCGTCTGCGACTTGTCGCCGTGGATCGCGTCGCAACCGATACCGGCCTTCGACACGATCCGCGCGATGCGGTCGGCGCCGTGCTTCGTGCGCGAGAAGACCAGCACCGAACGGCCGTCGTTCTCTTTCAGCGCCGAGATCAGGGCCTGCTTCTTTTCGGGTTTCTCCACGTAGCAGAGCCGCTGCTCGATCGTATCGACCACCGATGCCACCGGTTCGACGGCGACGCGCACGGGATCGTTCAGCAGATCGGCGGCCAACCGTTCGATCGTCTTGGGCATCGTCGCCGAGAAGAGCAACGTCTGGCGCTGTCCGGGAAGCAACGGCAGCAAGCGCCGGATGTCGTGGATGAATCCCATGTCGAGCATCCGGTCGGCCTCGTCAAGTACGAAAAATTCGATCTGCTTCAACGAGATATGCCCCTGCCCGATCAAGTCGAGCAGACGCCCCGGCGTAGCTGTCAGCACGTCGACGCCGCGCTTCAAGCAGTCGATCTGCGGACGCTGGTTCACGCCGCCGAAAACGACGCAGGTACGCAGCGGCGTGTACTTGGCGTAGTCGCCGAGCGACTCGTCGATCTGCAACGCCAGTTCGCGCGTGGGCGTGAGGATCAGCGCCCGGATCGGACGTCCGCGGCCGACGGGCGGCCGACGCAGCAGGTTCGCCAGAACAGGCAGCGCGAAGGCCGCCGTCTTGCCCGTACCCGTCTGGGCCGTACCGAGGATATCCCTGCCTTCCAAAGCGGCGGGGATCGCCTGCATCTGAATGGGCGTGGGTCGTTCGTATTCCTTGTCCCGCAATGCGCGCAACAGCGCATTCGGCAAATTCAATTCCTGAAAATTCATGTATTTATCCGTGAGTCCGACGTAAGATAAGTTTATCGATAATTGTAAAGTCGTGTGAATATGGAATCTCGCCGAACTCGTATTACGGCATCCTGCGGAGCCGGATTTCATATTGACATTTCCCGTAAACACCCGTTGCGGGCGCTTCACCCTTCGCACCTTCGCTTCGCCGGCCGGATCGATACCTTACGACGCGCTTCCCGCCCTTCGGTTCGGGCTGTCGGATTCGACGGATTCGTAATAAAATAACGGGGAGAAGAGCGGCTCCGAAAGCCGGCGCGAAAGATTATTACGCCGTAAAGATAGGTATAATTTCCCGAATAAACAAATTTTGGACGAAACTTCCTATGACGGCTGCGTCCGTAGGCTTTCAGCGCCAGCCGTTTCACCAGCAGGACGAAGCCGCCCGTGAGGATCAGGTTGAGCACGATCGTCAGCACCGAGACGATCAGCACCGGGCCGCCGAGGTTATACCCCAGCGCGATGAAGATCACGCCGGCGCCCACTTCGCCGCGTGTGAACATACCGATCGAAAGCGCCAGCCGCTCGCTCAGTTTGCGGTCGCGGTAGAAAAAGACGGGAAAGAGCTTGCCGAGATTCGACAGCAGCGAGACGATCAGCACATGCACGGCGATCGTCCCCCACGACATCATGGGCTGCGAGCCCGTCACCGAATGATGGCCGGACAATGCCTCGGCGTGCTGCACGCCGATGAACAGCGGCATACTGACGCCGACCAGAAACATGAACAGGAACGACACGAACGACGACGCGCGCGCCTCGGCCGCCGAATCCACATGGCGGTGACGCATCGTCATGCCCAACACGAAGGCGGGCAGGAGCACCTCGATATGAATGCCGCCCGACTCGCCGAACAGCGAAGCGGTGAGCGCGTAAAGCCCCTGCGTAAGTGCAAAAACGACGACGGCGTAGAGCAGGATCGATTTCCAGTCCTGCCGCAGGTCGTAATGCCCCAGTTTCCGCCACCCCGCGACCAGCAACAGCGTCACGATCGCCACGACGACGAACATCTGCCATTGAAGGCCGATCATCGCTATTTGCAGGGGAATCATCAGCAGGATGGTGTCCAAGTCGTCGAAAATCGCCAGCACCTGGATCTTGCGGTACATCCAACTCGATTTGAGGTGCAGCGCCGCCAGCATCGTGAAGAGGATACCGGCCGAGGTCGGGGCGGCGAACCGGCTCAGCAGCAGGTTCTCCTTCCATGCTTCGGCGTCGCCCCAGTAGACGGACGGGAGCATCACGAACATGTAGTAGAGCGTAATGAAAATCCACGGCACGGCGGCCGTGGCCATTGCGATGAAATAGTCGCTTACATAGGAGCGCCACTCGCCCTTTTCGATCTCGAACTCCCGGCCGACGTTGATCATGATAAACGCCAGACAGACGTACAACAGCGTATCGGAGCACATCTTGAACGAAGCGTAATCGGCACCCAGCAGCCCCGGCAGCAATTGCGAGGCGACGAGCCCCAACACGAGTAAAAGGGAAAAGGTAAGGACTTTTTTCATAATCAATCTTGTCGGTTCCGACGCGGTTCGGTCCGCGCGGCCGGCCGAGGCGGCTTTCCCATCCTTCGGCTCCGCCCATACGGGCAAGTATCGCCCGATCGCCACCGAAGCGGAATCCATCCGCAGGAGGGCTTCTCCCGCAGCCCGTGCGGCCCGCCGTCCCATCCGCATGCAAAGATACGAAAAATCGAGTGCAGAAGCAAGCGTTAGCTTGATTATGCCGAGCGGGAGTATCTAAGGCGAAGCCGAAAACTATTAAGGCACTTCGGCCGATCTGTCCCGAAATTCACCCGATAACCGCAAAAAAGAGGCCGCAATGCCTCAGAAAAGTTCCTGTTGACCGTCGCACCACAAGTTGATCCGCTCCGCCTTGCAGCGCCGCGCATAATCCCATGTATAGCGCGTCCCTCCCTTGCCGCCGTCGAACCATGCCACGACGGCGGCCGACCGCTCCACCATAAACTCGTCGCGGCGCAGGTAACAACGCGGTTCATAACGCGGAGCGAGCGTCGCCACCTCGTCCGCCCGATCGAGAATCCGCATATATCGGAGGCGATCCGCCTCCGGAAAACGATCCGCCTGCCCGGGGAAAGGAACGGCACAGCAGAGCCGCAATCCGGGCAGTTCCCCGCGCAGGGCGAGCACCGCCTCGGCGGCCGCGAGGTCGAATCCCAAGGCCATGCCGCTCCAAAACACACGGAAACCCCGGCCGTACAGCTCCCGCACGACGGCACGCAATGCGTCGTCGCACTCGCCGTCGTAGCGTCGATGTCCGGTAAATGCCGCCGTATGTTCCCTCGATCGATCCATTCGGTACGTCCGCTTCGTGCGGGAATGATGCTGCAAGTTACGCTTTTGGTCTGAACTTTGCAATCGTAGCGGGTGAATTTCAAATACATTTTGCCACTATGAAAGGTTCTTGTTTTTTCGCGATGCTGGGCGGTATGGTGCTCGGCTCGGTCATTACCCTGCTGGCTACCCCGAAGTCGGGAGCCGAAGTGCGGGGACAGATCAAAGATCTCGTAAACCGCGAAGCCCGGAAAGTCCGCGACAAATACCACGAGGTCGAGGGTAAGGTCGAAGAAGCCGCCGCCAAAAAGTAATTCGCAGCCATGTATTCCGACTCCACCGAACGCTCCTTCGCCGGCGCACTCGTATTCTTCCTCGTCATGGCCCTTTCGGCCTACGTCCTGCTGGTGACGGCGCTCGTATTCTGGCTGGCCGAACTGCTCGGGTCGCTGCCGCTGGCAGCGGTTCTGCTGGGCGGATTCACGCTGCTGATCGCTCTGCTCACCTACCAGCTGGCCGTCCGCGACGCCATCGCACGGCTGCGCGAACGCTGGGAAGTCGTCTACGAGGTCATGCGAACCGTCCACGACGGGTATCGGCGCGTGTCGGAATTCCTTCACCGGCTCCTGTGGTAAGGCCCCGCGCCGCCACGCAACCGAAAACGCCGGACTGTCGATGCAGTCCGGCGTTTTCGGTCTATATACCGCCGCTTAACAGAGCGTCTCCGACTCGATCGTCTTGAACAGCTCCACGTCGGCGGCCGTCGAAGCCATGACGTAGGCGTAAGCCTCTTCGATCTTCGAGGCGGCGAGTTTTCCGTAGATTTCGGCCGAAAGGAGGTACTCCTCACGATCTCCGGCCTGCAACGCCAACAGGTGCGTAATGGCCAGGTAACCGGCCATTTCGACCAGACGGCGGGCATGGAGTTCCTTGAAGCCGCAGGTCTCCTTCTCGATCTGCTCGACATGGGCGACCGCCTCCTCGAACTTCGCGCGCAGCGAGACGAGCCGCTCCACGAGCGGCTGCACGGCCTCGATATGCCCGGCTTCCTCGTAACGCTTGATCTGTTCGAGATAGGTGCCTTTGGTCACGTGGTTGATCGCCGCCACGACCTGCAACTGCGACGTGCCCTCGTAGATATTCATGATACGGGCGTCGCGGTAGAGCCGTTCGCAGGCATAATCCTTCATGAAACCCGAACCGCCGTGAATCTGGATCGCGTCGTAGGCCATCTGATTGGCGTACTCGGACGAGAAGAGTTTCAGCAGCGGCGTGAAGCCGTCGGCCAGTTTGTTGTAGTATTTCATCTCCTGGCGCTCCTCCGCTTCGAGCGGACGCTCGTGCGAGATATGAGTGTACTGCTTGTAGATCTCCACGAAACGGGTCGTCTCGTAGAGCAGCGCACGCACGCCCTGCGTCTTGGCCTTCATGTTCGACAGCATCTCCGAAATCGCGGCGAAGCGGATAATGTTCTTGCCGAACTGCGCACGCTCGTTGGCGTATTTCAGCGCTTCGCGGTAGGCCGCTTCGCACAGCCCCACCGACTGCGCGCCGATACCCAGACGGGCGGCGTTCATCAGCGACATCACATATTTGATGAGGCCCATCTTACGGTCGCCGACCAACTGCGCCGGAGCGTTGGTGAAGACCAGCTCGCACGTGGGCGAGCCCTTGATTCCGAGCTTGTTCTCGATGCGGCGCACCTTCACGCCGCCGTCGCGCTTGTCGTAGACGAGCATCGACAGGCCGCGGGCGTCGGTCGTACCCTCCTCGGTACGAGCCAGCACCAGCGATACGTCGCCGTCGCCGTTGGTGATGAAACGCTTCACGCCGTTGAGCAGCCATGTGCCCTTCTCCTCCGACCACGTGGCCTTCAACATCACGGCTCCCAGATCCGAACCGGCGTCCGGCTCCGTGAGGTCCATCGCACAGGTCGCACCGGCCGAAACCCACGGCAGGTACTTCTGTTTAAGCTCCTCCGAGGCGAACTCGTTGAGCGTCTCGGCGCAGTCCTGCAAGCCCCAGATATTCTCGAAGCCGGCATCGGCGCGGGCCACCATCTCGTTGGTCATCACGAAGCAGAGCAGCGGGAAATTCAGGCCGTCGTACTTGCGCGGCAACGTCAGACCGCTCAGGCCGGCCTTGACGACCGCGTCCAGGTTACGCTGCGTGCCCTCGGCGTAGACCACATGGTCGTTCACCACCTTCGGCCCCTCGTGATCCACGCTCTCGGCATTGGGAGCGATCACGTCGCCGCACACCTCGCCCGCGATCGCCAGCACCTTGCGGTAGGAGTCCATGGCGTCTTCGAAATTCTGCGGCGCATAATCATAGGTGTCCTTCTCGGCGAATCCGCGCTCTTTCAATTCCACGATCTTACGCATCAGCGGATGCTCGAGGTGGTACTGCAAATCCTTGTTATCTAAAAAGAAATTAGCCATTACTTCGAGTTTTGTTTGTAGTACTTAATCATCTTGGGGATCACCTCGTTGACATCGCCTGTAATGGCGAAATCGGCGATCTTGCAGATCGGCGCCTCCGCGTCGGTATTGATCGAAATGATCATCGACGACTGATCCATACCCGCCGTGTGCTGGATCTGGCCCGAAATACCGCAGGCGATGTAGAGTTTCGGACGCACGGTGACACCCGTCTGCCCCACCTGACGCGCATGTTCGGCGAAGCCCGCGTCGACGGCCGCACGGCTGGCGCCCACCTCGGCGCCCAGCACCTCGGCCAGTTCGTGCACGAGCTTGAAGTTCTCCTTCGAACCCATCCCGTAGCCGCCGGCCACGATCACGCCCGCACCCTTGATGTTGATTTTGCGCTCCTCGATCTGGCGGTCGATGATCTTCACCGCCAAATCCGTATCCTGCACCATCGGACGCCAGTCGATCGGCTTCACCTCGCCGGCGCCCGCTTTGGCGGCGTATTCCTTGCGCATCACGCCCTCGCGGACGGTCGCCATCTGCGGACGGTGGTCGGGATTGACGATCGTGGCGATGATGTTGCCGCCGAAGGCGGGACGAATCTGGTAGAGCAGGTTCTTATAGTCGGTCTTGGTCTTGGGATCGGTGTGGTCGCCGATCACGAGCTGCGTGCAGTCGGCTGTCAGACCGCTGTGCAGCGCCGACGACACGCGCGGCGCGAAATCACGGCCCACGGGCGTCGCACCGAACAGGGCGATCTGCGGCTTCTCCTGCCGGATCAGGCCGCACAGCACCGCCGTATGGGGCAGCGTGCGGAACGGCGCGAAGATCTCGTCGTCGGCCACCCAGACCGTGTCGGCGCCGTATTTGGCCAGCTCCTTCTCGATGCCGGCGACGCCGTGCCCCAGCACTACGGCTTCGAGCTTGACGCCCAGCTCGTCGGCCAGCTCCCTGCCCTTGGTCAGCAATTCCAGGCTCACGTCGGCGACCGCGCCGTTTTCGAGCTCGATATAGACAAATATGTTGTTCATAACAGAATATCCTCCGATCTTTAACCGAGCGTGTGGCTCGCAATGAGTTCAACCATCAGTGATTCGATATCGGCATCGGCCGCCGTGAGCCGCTTGGACTCCTTGGTCTGGAAAACGACGTTCTCGATCTTCTTGACCTTCGTCGGCGAGCCGACAAGCCCCAGCTGCGTCTCGTCGGGATCGACATCGGCCGCCGCCAGCTCGACGATCTGCAAATACGCTTTCGCCGAGGCCATCGCCGAAGCCATGCAGTCGGGAGCGGCCGCAATCTCGGACTTGGTCTGCGCGAACTTGTACTTCATCACGCGCTTGGCATTCTGCGGACGGCATTCGGGCGCCGAGCCGTTGACGGTCATCACCAGCGGCAGCGGGCATTCGACGATCTCCGTACCGTGTTCCAGACGGCGCTTGACAATCAGCGAGTCCGCCTTGATTTCGAGCAGCTCCTCGGCATAGGTCACCTGCGGCCAGCCCAGCTTCTCGGCCACCTGCGGCCCCACCTGCGCCGTATCGCCGTCGATCGCCTGACGGCCTGCGACGATCACGTCGGGACGGATTTTGCGCAGCGCGCACGACAGCGCATAGGAGGTCGCCAGCGTATCGGCACCCGCGAACTTGCGGTCGGTCAGCAGATAACCGCCGTCGGCGCCGCGGAACATGGCGTCGCGGATGATGTCGGCTGCACGCGGGGGGCCCATGGTCAGGATATGCACGGTCGAACCCTCCGTCTCGTCCTTCAAAGCGAGCGCCATTTCGAGGGCGTTCAAATCTTCGGGATTGAAGATTGCCGGCAGAGCGGCGCGGTTGACCGTCCCTTCGGGCGTCATCGCATCCTTACCCACGTTGCGGGTATCGGGCACCTGCTTTGCCAATACAACGATTTTCAACGCTTTTTTCATTCGTATAGTTTTAAGTTAGCATTGTATATTCACGAAAAACGGCAGGTTTCCCACCGGAAAACCCGCCGAAAATCCTATTGGAGCGTCCCCTCCTGCGCCTGCCGGATCATCGCCTGACCGGCCGAGATGTAAACCTCGACGCGGCGGTTGGCCGCCCGGCCCTCGGTCGTATCGTTCGAGGCGACCGGCTCGGTATAGGCCTTGCCCTCGACTTTGAGGAAGCGGTTCGAGGCGATTCCTTTCGTCTCCAAATAGTTGCGAACGGCCTGCGCACGTTCGAGCGAAATACGCTCGTTGACCGCGAGCGTCCCCGTGCTGTCGGTATGGCCGAAAACGGTCACGTCCGTATCGGGATTCTGCAACAGGCTGATGGCGAACTTGTCGAGCGCTGCCTTCGCCGAAGCATTGAGCGCCGTCCCGTTGGTCGGGAAGAGAATGCCCGTGTCGAAGGTTACCTTGATGGCGTCCAGCCCGTTGGTATCGGTCACCGTTTCGACTTCGGCCCCCTCGATAGCCGCCAATTCGGCCTTCTGCTTCTCCATCTTGCGGCCGATCAGCGCACCGGCCGTCGCGCCGAGCGCCAGCCCTACGCCGGCACCGATCGCAGCGCCCTTGCCGCCGCCGGCCAACGCACCGATACCGGCGCCGACGGCCGTGCCGCCTCCGCCGCCGATGAGGCCGCCTTTGAGCGTCCCCGACATCGACGCGCAGCCGCCGGCCACCATCATCGCCGCAGCGCACGTCACGCACAGCAAAGAGATTCGTCTCATAGAATATTCAATATTTTGATATCGTCAATACGTCTATCTACTGCCGGACGATCGTCTCGTCGCGGTCTGGCCCGACCGAAATGATCGCCACGGGCACGCCCGTCTCGCGTTCGATATATTCCACATAGGTCTTGAACTCGGCAGGAAAATCCTCGTAACGGCGCACCTGCTTCAAATCGGTTTTCCACCCCTTGAACTCACGGTAGACGGGTTTCACGTCGTCCTGAATGTCGTAGGGGAACTCCGTCACGCGACGGCCGTCGATCTCGTAGGCCTCGGCCACTTTGATCGTATCGAAATCGTTCATCACGTCGGCCTTCATCATGATGAGTTTCGTCACGCCGTCAACCATGATGGCATATTTGAGCGCCACCATATCGAGCCAGCCGCAACGACGCTTGCGCCCCGTCACCGCACCGAACTCATGACCGAGCCGGCACAGCACCTCGCCCGTCTCGTCGAACAACTCCGTCGGGAAAGGCCCGCTGCCCACACGCGTACAATAGGCCTTGAAGATGCCGTAGACCTCGCCGATACGGTTGGGGCCGATGCCGAGGCCCGTGCAGGCGCCCGCACAGATCGTATTCGAAGAGGTCACGAACGGGTACGAACCGAAATCGACGTCGAGCAGCGTACCTTGTGCGCCTTCGGCCAGAATGGCCTTGTCTTCGGCGAGGAAGCGGTTGATTTCGTGCTCGCTGTCGATGATGCGGAACTTTTTGAGGTACTCGATCCCCTCGAACCACTGCCGTTCCAGTTCGTCGATATCGTAGTTGTAACCCAGCGATTCGAGAATGTTCTCGTGACGCGCCTTGGCCACTTCGTAAATCTTCTTGAAGTCGAGGAAGATGTCGCCCACACGCACGCCGTTGCGGCTGATCTTGTCCGTATAGGTCGGGCCGATGCCCTTGCCCGTGGTGCCGATTTTCGAACTGCCCTTCGCCGCTTCGAACGCAGCGTCCAGCACGCGGTGCGTGGGCAGGATCAGGTGCGCCTTTTTCGAGATGTAGAGCCGCTCCGTCAGGTCGTGGCCGCTGCGGGCCAGTGCCTCGGCCTCCTCCTTGAAGAGGATCGGGTCGAGCACCACGCCGTTGCCGATCACGTTGACCTTATCGCCCTGAAATATACCCGAAGGGATCGAACGCAACACGTACTTCTCCCCGTTGAACTCCAATGTATGCCCGGCATTGGGGCCACCCTGAAAGCGGGCCACGACCTGATAATGGGGGGTCAACACATCGACCACTTTGCCTTTTCCTTCGTCGCCCCACTGCAAACCGAGAATGACATCGACTTTTTTCATCTCTTTTCCGTTATCTGTTTTATGCAAAAGACATTTTTTGCATTCAAAGATACGAATTATTCTCCGAAATACCCAATCCCGCTGCGGGACTTTTCAACAAATTGTCAAGAATCCGGAGCTGCCGGCGCTTTGCCGACGGGCACCCGCAATCCCCTCTCCCTGCAAAGCAAGGGCCGAAAAAGCCGGTCCGCCTCCATTCGGGTTCTCGGCGGTTCCGCCTGCGGAATCGGGCCGCCGCCCGCAGGGCGCACATCCGTTCGGAACGCCGTCTGCGGCGGCAATGAAAAACCCGACCGTCCTCTCGGAAAGTCGGGTAGCGCACCGGCAGCACCGGCCGTCAGATTTCCACGTCGTCGTCCGTCGCCTCCTCCGCCTGGGAGCTCTCCTCCTGGATGTCGTCGGCGCCCTTGATCTCGTCGTCGTAATACTCCTTCTCCTCCTCGTCTTCGGACAGATCGTCGATCTTTACGTCGATTTTAACGAGATAACTGATCTCGTCGGTATCATAAGGAACGGCATAGAAGAAATCGCCGTTCGGTTTATCGACACGAATCATCGCATCGGTAAAACCAAGCGGATATTTCTGCTTGATTTCCTCCTGTAATTCAGGAGAGAGATTGTGGAAACTCGCTACCAAATGTTTCTTATTCGCCATGGCTTTTACCATAAAACTCGTAAAATTTTGTGCAAGTATAAACAAAATTTGTATACCGCCCTTCATCTTCCGATTTTTTTTGCATTTTTTTTGATTTTTATGGATGTTCCAAACAAATTGTGTAATTTAGCGCGAACAATAATATATATGGGTATACTCGAACGCATACGCGAACTGCGCACGCAGCTCAACGATCATAACCGAAAATACTACGTCGAAAACGCGCCGGAAATCTCGGATTTCGAATTCGACCTCCTGCTGCGCGAGTTGCAGGAACTCGAAGCGGCGCACCCCGAATACGCCGACCCCAACTCCCCCACCGTGCGCGTGGGCAGCGACATCACCTCGGAGTTCCGCAGCGTGCGGCACCGCTTCCCGATGCTGTCGCTGGGCAATACCTATTCGCTCGACGAGTTGCACGAATTCATCGAACGGGTCGAAAAGGAGGTGGGCGAAACGGAGTTCGTCTGCGAACTGAAATTCGACGGTACGGCCATTTCGCTCACCTACGACCACGGCCGCCTGTCACAGGCCGTGACACGCGGCGACGGCACCGCGGGCGACGACGTGACGGCCAACGTCCGCACGATCCGCAGCGTGCCGCTGGTGTTGTCGGGCGAGGGCTATCCCGATCTGTTCGAAATACGGGGAGAGATCCTGATGCCCTATGCGTCGTTCGACCGTCTCAACGCCGAGCGCGAAGCCGCCGGCGAGCCGCTCTTCGCCAATCCGCGCAACGCCGCCGCAGGGACGCTCAAACAGCTGTCGTCGGCCGTCGTGGCCCGCCGCGGCCTGGACTGCACGCTCTACCAGCTGGCGGGCGACGACCTGCCCTACGACTCGCATTGGGAAAACCTGCAAAAGGCACGCGAATGGGGATTCAAAATCTCGAACGAAATGCGCATCTGCCGGAGCATCGCGCAGGTCGACGAATTCATCGCCCATTGGGACGAAGCGCGCAGCCGGCTCCCCTTCCCCACGGACGGCGTAGTGGTGAAGGTCAACCGGTATGCCGACCGGCGGGCGCTGGGATCGACCGCCAAGGCCCCCCGCTGGGCCGTAGCCTACAAGTTCAAGGCCGAGCAGGCGCTCACCGAACTGCTGAGCGTCGACTTCCAGGTCGGGCGCACGGGCGCCGTCACTCCCGTGGCGAACCTCGCCCCCGTCCAACTGGCCGGAACGACCGTCAAACGCGCCACGCTGCACAACGCCGAACAGATCGCGCAGCTCGACATCCGTCTCGGCGACAGGGTCTACGTCGAGAAGGGCGGCGAGATCATCCCCAAGATCACGGGCGTCGATTTCGCGCAGCGCAAGGCCGACAGCCGTCCCTTCGAATACATCACCGTCTGTCCGGTCTGCGGCACGCCGCTGGTGCGTTACGAGGGCGAAGCGAAGTACTATTGCCCCAATCAGAACCACTGCGAGCCGCAGATTCTCGGACGCATCATCCACTTCATCCGCCGCAAGGCGATGGACATCGACGGATTGGGCGAGGAGACCGTCGAGCTGCTCTACCGCAACGGTCTGGTGCACGACGCCGCCGACCTCTACGACCTGCGGGCCGGACAGATCACCTCTCTACCCCGCATGGGCGAGAAATCGGCCGAGAACATCATGGAGAGCATCCGCCGTTCGAAGCTGGTGCCCTTTCCGCGCGTGCTCTTCGCACTGGGCATCCGTTTCGTAGGCGAAACGACAGCCAAATACCTCGCCTCGCATTTCGGGTCGATGGACGCCGTGATGCGTGCCACGCGCGAAGAGTTGGTCGAAGCCGAGGAGGTGGGGCCGAAAGTCGCCGACGGCATTCTCGACTACTTCGCCGACGAGGGCAACCGGACGCTGATCGAACGGCTGCGCCGCGCCGGGCTGAAATTCGAGGCCGAGGCGCCCCGTCTCCGCTCCGACGCGCTGACAGGCAAGAGTTTCGTCATTTCGGGCAAGTTCTCGACGCACAGCCGCGACGAATTGAAGGAGTTGATCGAACTGCACGGCGGGCGCAACCTGGCCGCCGTGTCGGCCAATGTCGACTACATCGTAGCCGGTGAGAATATGGGCCCCGCCAAACTGAAAAAGGCCGAGAAACTGGGCATCCCGATCCTCACGGAGAAGGAGTTCCTCGCGCTGATCGCCGACGACGAACCCGCAGCGGCGACCTTCGCGCGGCGGCGGAACCCGAAACGCCCGCGCAGCCGACGGCAGGGCGCATTGTTTTAACCGAAATACAAATCCCACGATATGAAGCCAAACCTTTTCCGCGGCGCAGGAGCCGCCATGATCACCCCCTTCACCGCCGACGGCCGCGTCGATTACGAAGCGCTCGGACGCATGATCGATTACGTCATCGAAGGCGGGGCCGACTATATCGTCGCACTCGGCACGACGGCCGAGACGCCGACGCTCTACATTCAGGAGCGCGCCGTCGTGGCCATGTTCATCGCCAATCAGATCCGCCACCGCGTGCCGCTGGTGATCGGCGTGGGCGGCAACTCGACCTCCGAGGTGCTCGACCAGCTGCGCGAGTTCGACCTGCGCGGCGCCGACGCCATCCTGAGCGTGACGCCCTACTACAACAAACCGTCGCAGGAGGGACTTTACCAACACTTCAAGGTCGTGTCGGAACACTCGCCGCTGCCGATCATCCTCTACAACATCGCAGGCCGCACGGGCGTCAACATGACCGCCGAGACGACGCTGCGCATCGCCGCCGATTTTCCCAACGTCATCGGTATCAAGGAGGCGTCGGGCAACATCGGCCAGATTCAGGAGATCATCGACCGCCGGCGCGAAGGGTTCCTCGTCCTGTCGGGCGACGACGGGATCGCCGTCGACGTGATGCGGCGCGGCGGCGACGGCGTGATCTCGGTGGCGGTCAACGCCTTCCCCCGACGCTTCATGGCGTGCATCGACCTGGCCAAGAGGGGCGATTTCGATGCGGCCGAAACGGCCTTCGCCCCGATGCACGAAGTCGTCGAAGCCCTCTTCGCCGAGGGAAACCCCACCGGTGTGAAATGCGCGCTGAGCATCCTGGGGCTGATCGGCAACCGCCTGCGCCTGCCGCTGGTCGCGGGTACTCCGGCGCTCGAAGCGCGCCTGCGGGAGTTGATCCGTACATACGATTTACGCTGAAACGGCGTTTTCCGAAGAAATCGACGCATTATGAAACGACTTCTCATCCTGTGGCTGCTGCTGCCGCTGCTGTCGGCTGCGAAGGTTCCCGTGGAGAGCGACATCAAGGCCCGCATCGAAGATCCGGCCTCGGAACAGTACTATCCGAACCTCCGGCTGCGCTACGAGCAGGCCGACTCGACCCCTCACGGCCGAAGACTACCACTACCTCTACTACGGCTACGCCTACCAGCCGCAGTACCGCCCGTTGGAGACGAACCCCGCACTCGACCGTTTCTACGAAACGCTCGCACGGCTGAACGTCAACGCACCCGCCGACACCGACCTGCTGGCCGTCATCGAGGCCGGTACGGAGGCGTTGGAAGCCGATCCGTTCTCGCCGCAGGTGCTCAACTTTCTCTCGTTCGCCCACGCACAGCGGGGCGACACGGCACAGCGGCCGCCTACCGCGACAAGATGAACCTCGTACTGGCGACGATCGAAAGTTCGGGCGACGGCCTGACGGAAGAGACCCCATGGCATATCCTGATGTACGCGCACGCCTTCGACCTGCTGGCCGCCAAGAACATTCCGGTGCGCGAGAGCTCGATCATCAGCCGCACGGTGGAGTACATCCCGCGCGTCAAGAAGGACGAAAAGGGAGTGAAAGGGTACTATTTCGACTACGGCCGCATCTATTGGAAAAAGCCCGAACAGGGGTATAAACGCGAACGCTCGTGGCAATTCAACAATCTCAAACCGTGGAAAAGCGACAAAAAATAAGGGGCCTCGCGCTGGGACTGCTCTGCGCCGCATTCGCATTGTCCGGCTGCGAGTGCTCCGAGGAAGAACCCCTCGCACTGCTCACGCTCGACAAGGAGCGGATCGTCTTCGATAATCCGGCCGAAGGCGAAACGGCCCAGGCCGTGCTGCGCATCGAGGCCGACCGCCGTTGGAGCGTCGGTTTCATCGGGAACGGGCACGACTGCCGCGTGTCGGTCTTGTCGGGCGAAGCCGGCGTGCACGAACTGCGGATCGAAACCTCCGAGACCAACACGGGGCGCGACCTGCACAGACTGGGACAACTGACCGTCGCGCTCGACGACGGCTCGGCGAACCGGACCGTCGATCTGCAACAGCGTCCGCAGGCTGCACGTCAGACCTTGCTCATGTACTTCTGCGGCACCGATCTCTACTCCTATTATAAAAACAATCTGGCGGACGTCTCCAAGGCGCTCTCGCGGAATATCCTGCCGCTGGGCCGTATCGTGGCCTTCACGCAGCCCGCCGCCGGCGAAGGATACGTCGTGGAGTACCGTTACGACGAAGCGGCGAGCGCCTGCGAACGCGACACGCTGATCCGCTATACGCCGCTGCCCGGGCGCACGACCGATCCTGCGGTCATGGAACGCATCCTCGGCGACATGGTGGCCGCCGCGCCCGCCGAACGTTTCGGGCTCCATCTGGCCTCCCACGCAAAGGGATGGTTGCCGGCATCGATCGAAAGTTCGTCGTGGCTGCGCAGCAACGCCCGTCGCGCCGACGATCTGTGGCGGAAAGATACCCGGTGCGGCCGAAACCCGCTGGTTCGGCCATGACCGGGGGCGCTACATGGATATTTCGGAGCTTGCCGCCGCGATCGACGGCTCCGGCGTGCGGTTCGACTACCTGCTCTTCGACGCCTGTTTCATGTCGTCGGTCGAAGCGCTCTACGATCTGCGCCGCACGGCCGACTACATCGTCGCCTCGCCCTGCGAGGTCATGGCGCACGGATTCCCCTACGACACGGTGATTCCCTCGCTCTTCGCCGACGACGGCGCACGGTACGATCTGGCCGCGGCCTGCCGGAACGTCTACGAATACTACAACGCCGTCGACTCCTACAAATCGGGGTGCGCGACGCTCACGGTCTGCGACGAATTGGAGGAGCTGGCCACGGCCCTGCACGACATCAACGCCGGCGCCACGAAAGCCGTCGACGCGACGACGCTGCAAAGCTACGACGGAATGGAGACGCACCAGTTCTACGATCTGGAAGAGTACGCCCTGGCGCTGACGGCCGACGACGCTCGCGGTCAGGCGTTCGTGCAACAGATGGAACGCTGCTTCCCGCCCGAGGGACGGTTCCACACGGCGCAGTTCTTTTCGGTTTACAACAATCGCATGAACGACATCCGCTACTATTCGGGCGTAACGACCTATGCTCCGGCCGAGACCTACCGCAACGAGTGGCAACAGACCGCGTGGTATGCCGCGACGAAGAGATAACGACTCGGTATCCCGATACGAATTCACCCCTGCCGCAAACAGTGCGGCAGGGGTAAATTATTCCATTCAGCGGCCGCATCGAACGGCCTGTCATCCTCCGGCGACCTAAAACAACTTCTTGCGCGAGGTCGTCACCACGAAATCTTTCAGATAGAAGGGTTCGAAATAGGCCAGATCGGTGAAATCGCCCCCGTCGAAAGCCGTCTGCGCCAGCCGCGCCAACCCGCGCGCCGAGGGGGCGACATGCACCAGCACGGCGTCCGACAGCACATCGGCGCACTTCGCCGCACCGCTGCCGAAAATCACGAAAGGCCCTTTCGCCCGCCATGTGGAAAAACTCCCCGCATCGACCACCTCGGCCGACACCTCCGTGAGCGGCTGCCCCTGCGCGTCGAACAACTGCGTATAAACCTCCATGCGCCGCGCGTCGACCATGGGACACAACACGGCACGCTCCCAATCCTCGACGGCGAGAATCCCCGCTTCGTAATCCTCGCGCGCCACCTCGCAGAGCGCATCGAGCGAACCGACGGCGACGAGCGGTTTGCGCAAACCGTAGCACAGGCCCTTGGCGAACGACACGCCGATGCGCAGCCCCGTGTAGGAACCGGGCCCCTTGCCGACGGCTACGGCATCCAGATCGTCGGGATCGAGCCGGTTCTCTTTGAGAATTTCATCGACGAAAACGCCGACCTTGCGGGCGTGGTCGCGGCCTTCGTCGCTCTCGCGCAACGAAACCAGTTCGCCGTTTTCGGCGATCCCGACCGAACAGATGTCCGTGCCCGTTTCGATACATAAAATCAATGCCATATCTCTCGCTATAATACTTCGTAATGTTGCAGTGCACGCAGCACACCGTCGTCGTCGACCGTGGCGGTGACATAGTCGGCCGCCCGTTTGGCCGCGTCGACGGCGTTGCCCAACGCCACGCCGACACCCGCATGGCGGATCATCTCCACGTCGTTGCCGCCGTCGCCGAACGCCATCGAACGGCTCCGGTCGATGCCGTAATGCCTCAAAAAGACGTCCATGCCGCTCGCCTTCGTTACACCGCACATGTTGATGTCGGCCATGAGCGGACTCCAACGGCTCGACACGCACTCGGGAAATTCGCGCATGATCCGCTCCTCCTGTTCTGGCGACATGAAGACGCACATCTGACGGCAGGGCGTACGCTGCGCCACCTCGCGCAAATCGGCCACCGCAGGATCGAGCGGCATCCCCAACGCACCCAGAAACTCGCGCATCCCGTCGTTCACGCTACTGGCGACCATCCCCTCGTCGGTCAGCATCGAGACGGGAAATCCCTCGCGCATTCCCACATGCAGCATCCTGTCGAGAATCTCCATCGGGATCGGACGCTCGGCCAGCACCTCGCCGTCGGTCGTCAGGCAATGGCCGCCGTTGACCAGAATGTATCCGTCGAAAGTCAGCCCTTCGAGCGGCGGAAGGCTCCGCCGGTCGCGGCCCGTGGCGATAATCACCTTCGCCCCGCGTCCGCGCAGGCGGGCGAGCGCTTCGCGCGCCGATGCGGGCACCTCGTGCGTCTCGAAACTGCGCAGCGTACCGTCAATATCGAAAAAGAAGATTTCGTACATTTATTTAACGTTTATGGGTTTTCATCGCCTTGTCCATTTCACGGCGGGCGTCGTTCTCTTTGAGGTATTCGCGTTTGTCGTACGCCTTGCGGCCGCGCGCAAGCCCGATGACGATCTTCACCAATCCCCGCTCGTTGAGAAACATCCGAAGCCCCGCTATCGTCAGGCCGCGATCCTGCAACGACCGCTGCAACTTATTCAGTTCCTTGCGGTTGAGCAGCAGCTTGCGGTCGCGTTTCGGGACATGGTTGCAGGTTCCCCAATGGTATTCGGCAATCGTGACATTGCGGATCCACAACTCGCCCTTGTCGAAATAGCAATAGCTGTCCACCATCGACGCCTTGCCCAGCCGCACGGACTTGATCTCGGTACCGACCAGCACGACGCCGGCGACGAACTCTTCGAGAATCTCGTAGTCGAACGTCGCCCGCTTGTTGCGGATATTTATCGTTTTATAATCGCCCATCTATCTCTCTGGCTTTGAAACGTAAAACTTATCTCGACTTCCCGCCCGTCGGCGGCGATTCCGGCACTCGGTTTGCACGTGAACGGGCGTAAGGCTGGGTGAAGGTAACTAATTCTTTTATCTTTGATATGTTTTTACACATCTTTCTGTTTATTTTCTGTTTGCACACGGTATACGTAGCGATACGTGTACGACCCAGCCATTTTTTTTGACATTCTGCGAATGTAAAAAAGTAAAAAGTCATTTTACATTCCTTCCCTCAGGCTCCCTCCCTTTGACAAAGGGAGGGACTTTATGTCTTTTCTCCTATTTCTTTGACATTCTGCGAATGTAAAAAAGTAAAAAGTTATTTTTACATTCCTTCCCTCATGCTCCCTCCCTTTGACAAAGGGAGGGACTTTATAGTCTTTCCTCCTACTTCTTTGACATTCTGCGAATGTAAAAAAGTAAAAAGTTTTTTTACATTCCTTCCTCATCTCCTCCCTTTACCTTCGCTGCGCTCGGTTTCTGCGGCGGCGCCTCGGCATCCCGCAAGCGGGTGCGCTCGGCTTGCACACAGTCGACAAAGGGGTGGGACTTTTAGAGCCTACGTGCTGCATCGGCAAAACGTCTCCTCTCATACCCCGCTCAGCGGGAAAATACGGCTCTTTCTGCGCCGTGCGGGCCGAAGTCTCCCGCACGCGGAGGCCCGCCACGGACGTGCTCCGCAGTCTTCGCCCCGTACGAATTCGCATAAAACCGCACTCCGCAAATCCATCACCCTCCGTTCAGTACGGTCGGAGAGCGGCTGCCTGCAACCGCTCGGTACGGCAAGCCGACCGCCCTGCCCGTGGCGTCCGGAATATCCTTCGCCGGCTGCGGAGTAAAACCGCAGCACCGGCCGGGAACTCTATCTTGCAAAAATAGTGACTTTTTCCGGATATCCAATCAAAATCCCCGCACGGACTATCCCATTTTCACAAGCCAATGCCCCGCATGGACGGCCAGCAGCCCCGACGCCACGCTCAACGAGACGTAGAACGCCAGCCCCGCCAGATCCGACTGGCGGACCAGCAGGAGATTCTCGTGGATAAAGGTCGAAAATGTCGTGAAACTGCCGCAGAACCCCACGATAAAGAGCAACCTGATCTCCTCCGACAGCACCCGGTAGTGCTCCAGCAGACCGTAGCAAACCCCGAGCAGCAGGCATCCGAGGATATTCACGCAAAAAGTTCCCAACGGCAGGGAGAGCCACTGGCTACCCTGCAACAACCGCGACACGCCGTAGCGCAATACGCCACCGGCGAAGCTGCCGCAGCCGATCAACAGCAATGTTTTCATCCGAACCGAAATTTCAGGGCAGGCATCATCAGCGTCCGCGAAGGGGACACGGTTTGGATCGGGCGGATACCATCGCCCGGCGTTATCGACATCGAACGTATCAGAGAATCGTCCGCTGCACCTTGTGCGAGATATTGGTTTTCTGCAGTTGAGCGTATTGATGAGAGTCGTCGCCTCCAACTCCTCCTCCTCGGTAAGTTGCCCCGAAGCCAAACGCTGCATCTGCTCGTCGATCAGTTTCTTGATCGCATTCGACTTGTAGAGGATCACCGCCTTCGGCACACCCTGCGCGAGAATCTCCTCGACGCTCTCGACATGAACCTCCTTTTGCTCCCAGAGCTTGCTCGGCACGTAGTTGTCGTCCGACGTAAGGATGTCGACCGCCGCATTGCAGACCGCGGGATCGGGGTGGTTGATGAACAGATGCGCCGGCACCTCCACCCCTTCGCCCAGTTCGGCGCGCTGCTCGCGGTAGGTATCCAGCATCTTCCGGTAGACCTCGGTCTGGAAATGGAGTTCCTGCGCATCGAGCGTCGACAGGATCACGTCGGCGACATTCATCTGGATGACGTCGCGCCCCTCCTTGAAGTCGAAATTGCGGTGGCCGTATTTGAGCAGGTATTTCAACAGTTCTTCTCCAACTCCTGCGTGGCGCTGCCGGGCCGCGACGCCCTTTCGTGAAATCGACCTGCGGCTCCGGCACGGCGGCCTGCCCTCGCCCGCTGCCGCATCTGCTGACGGCGGATGAAATCCGGAAGCCTCGCGGCCACCGCCCGTCTGACGACGCGCTTGCGCGCCACCTCCTCGACGAGCACCCGCTCGTCGATGTCCATCAGCCGCGCGCACTCCTTGACATAGACCGAACGCTGGATCGAGTCGGGAATCTGCACAATCGACTGCACCATGTCGCCGATGAGCGCCGCCCGCTTGATCGGGTCGTTCTGAGCGTCCTTCATCAGCAGCTGCGCCTTGAAGGTGATGAAATCGACCTCGTTGGCCTTGATGTACTCCTGCACCTCGGCAGCCGTGTGCGCGCGCGCGAAGGAGTCGGGATCTTCGGGTTCGGGCAACAGCACGACGCGCACGTTCATCCCCTCGGCCAGGATCATGTCGATTCCGCGGATCGAGGCGTGGATACCCGCCGAATCGCCGTCGTAGATGACGGTGATGTTCTTCGTGAAGCGGTTCAGCAGCCGGATCTGATCGGTCGTGAGCGATGTACCCGACGACGACACGACATTCTCCACACCGGCCTGATGCATCGAGATCACGTCGGTATACCCCTCGACCATGATCGCATAGTCCTGCTGCTGGATCGCCTTCTTGGCGAAATAGAGGCCGTAAAGCTCGCGCTTCTTGCTGTATATCTCGCTCTCGGGGGAGTTCTGGTACTTGCCGACATTCTTGTTCGTTCCCAGAATGCGGCCGCCGAAGGCGACGATCCGCCCCGAAATGTTGTGCACGGGGAAGATCACCCGATCGTGGAAGCGGTCGAACAACTGCCCGTCGCGTTCACGTCTGATCGACAGTCCGGTCGAAAGGAGAAACTCCTCCTTGTATCCGGCGGCCAGGGCGGCGCTCGTCATCGCATCGCCCTTGGCCGAACAATAGCCCAATCCGAACTTCTGGATCGTGGCCTCCGTAAACCCGCGCTTCTGCCGGAAATAGCTCATGCCGACGCTCTGCCCCTCCGACGACTTACGCAGGTAGTCGGCGAAATAGTCGTAGGCCCAGCCGTTGAGGGCGAACATCGATTCGCGGTTGTCGTTGCGGCGGATATCCTCCTCGGTGAGCTCCCGCTCCTGCACCTCGATGCCGTAGCGCTTGGCCATGGCTTTGAGCGCTTCGGGGTAAGAGATGCCCTCGTGCTCCATGACGAAGGTAACGGCGTTGCCCGCCTTGCCGCAGCCGAAGCATTTGAAAACGCCTTTCGAAGGCGATACGACGAACGAGGGAGTCTTTTCGTTGTGGAAGGGACAGCACGCCTGATAGTTCACACCCTTGCGTTTGAGCGTGACGTAATCGCCGATGATTTCGACGATATCGGCTGCCGCATAGATGCGGTCTACGGTGGCGCGGTCGATGAGTCCCATGCTTGCAAAGTTACGAATAATTCGGCAGGCGGAACAACGTTTGCGGAATTAAATTCGATGCGCTCCGTTTCGGCTTCTGCGACAGCTGTTTCGCCGCCGCACGCAAACCGGCTGCCGCCGGACGGACAATATCGCCGGCGGGTTTCGCGTTGAAAAGGGCATTCCGGAAGCGGAATTATCCGCCGTTGCGGCCTCCGAATTCCGAATTTATCGTACCTTTGCATCTATGGATTTCAAACTCGTCTCGGAATACAAGCCCACGGGCGACCAGCCCGAAGCGATCGCGCAGCTCGTCGATTCGATCCGCCGCGGATCGAAACACAACACGCTGCTGGGCGTGACGGGTTCGGGCAAGACCTTCACGGCCGCCAACGTCATCGCCCAGATCAACAAACCGACTCTCGTATTGAGCCATAACAAGACCCTCGCGGCGCAGCTCTACGGAGAGTTCAAGAATTTCTTTCCCGAAAACGCGGTCGAATATTTCGTCTCCTACTACGACTACTACCAGCCGGAGGCCTACCTGCCGGCCACGGATACCTTCATCGAAAAAGACCTGTCGATCAACGACGAGATCGAAAAGATGCGTCTGCAAACCTGTGCGACGCTCCTTTCGGGCCGCCGGGACGTGATCGTCGTCTCGTCCGTCTCGTGCCTCTACGGCAGCGGCAACCCCGAAGACTTCCATGCGACGGCCGTCTCGTTCAAGGTCGGCGACATCGTCAGCTACAAGCAGTTCCTCTACAAACTGGTCGAAGCGCTCTACACCCGCACCGAACGCGACCTGCTGCCCGCGACGTTCCGCGTCAACGGCGACACGGTGGACATCATGGCCGCCTTCGGCGAATTCGGCAGCCAGTGCTACCGCGTGATGTTCTACGACAACGAAATCGAAGCGATCTGGATCGTCGATCCCGCGACGGGCGCCCGCATCCAGACGATCGACACGCTGACGATCTACCCCGCACGTCTCTTCGTCACCACGAAGGAGCGTATCAACGCTGCCGTACAGCAGATCTACCTCGATCTGGGCAAGCAGATCGAGTTCTTCGAACGCGAAGGGAGGACGATGGAAGCGCAGCGCATCAAGCAGCGGGTGGAATACGATTTGGAGATGATCAAGGAGCTGGGCTACTGTCCCGGCATCGAGAACTACTCGCGCTACCTCGACGGGCGCGCCGCCGGAACGCGCCCCTTCTGCCTGCTCGACTACTTCCCCGAAGGACTATCTGCTGGCTCATCGACGAGAGCCACGTGACGCTGCCGCAGGTGCACGGCATGTTCGGCGGCGACCGCGCCCGCAAGGAGAATCTCGTGGAGTACGGGTTCCGCCTGCCGGCGGCGAAGGACAACCGCCCGCTGCGCTTCGAGGAGTTCGAGCAGATGATGGGCACGACGGTCACATCAGCGCCACGCCCGCCGACTACGAGCTCATGAAGAGCGAAGGCGTGGTGGTCGAGCAGCTGATCCGCCCCACGGGGCTGGTCGATCCGCCGCTCGAAGTGCGCGTCACGGAGAACCAGATCGACGACCTGCTCGAAGAGATCGACAAGCGGGTGCGCGTCGAGGACAAGGTGCTCATCACCACCATCACCAAACGCATGGCCGAGGAGCTGTCGAAATATTTCGACCGCATCGGCGTGCGCAACCGCTACATCCATTCGGACATCGACACGCTGGAACGTATCCAGATCCTCGAAGACCTGCGCGCCGGCATGTTCGACGTGCTGATCGGCGTCAACCTGCTGCGCGAAGGGCTGGACCTGCCAGAGGTGGGGCTCGTCGCCATTCTCGACGCCGACAAGGAGGGGTTCCTGCGCAACGTGCGGTCGATCACCCAGATCGCGGGACGCGCCGCACGCCACGCCAACGGCAATGTGATCCTCTACGCCGACCACTGCACCGACTCGATGCGCTACGCCATCGTCGAGAGCAACCGCCGCCGCGAAAAGCAGGTACGCTACAACCTCGAACACGAGATGCTGCCGCGGCAGGCGCAGCGCAGCGGCACGGGACAGAGCACGCTGCTGGCTTCCCAGGGCGAAAAGATCCAGGAGGCGACGCCGGCCTTCTACCTGCCGGCGGAGGATCGCTACATGCAGGCCGCCGACGTACAGGGAACCTACGTGGCAGGCGAAAACCTCGACACGCTGATCGCAAAGGCGAAGGAGGATATGGAACGTGCCGCCAAATCGCTCGATTTCCTCGCCGCGGCGAAGTACCGCGACCGCATGTACGAGTTGCAGAAGCTGCGCGAGGAGAACCGCAACCGCTGAAACCGCGTCTGAAACCGCAAGCGGACCTCAATCCGCCCTCTCACAAAGAAGAGAATAGAAAACGGGAGGACGTCCTTTTCCGGAGACATCCTCCCGTCGCATTCCGAAATGTTATCTACCGAAAATACGGAACAATACCCGAACGAGCAAAACAGCGAAAAAAACGGCGAACGCCGCATTGTTCCAGCGGTTCCAGCGGCAAACCTGCCGTTTGTCGATCGGCAGCCTCTTCCATCGTCCGCAGGGCAGCTGCAGCAAATAGACGAAGCGCACGATCAAAGCCGTAACGGGAACCATGCACCCCCACGACACCACATCGGCAAGCAGCGAAGAAGCGGGCAGAAGAAACAGCACCGCCACGCACAACGCACCGACCGTTGCGAATCGCAGCACCCATATATCGTTGAAGGCAAGATCGAGTTTTCGCGCCCATTTACCTATATTTTCACTCATAGCACTCCCAATATTTCGCACTGTATGCCGCAACGGTCAAGCCGATATAGATACATTGCTTCTCCTCCTCGGTCAATTCCGGCGAAGGATCGATATTCTCATAATAACAATTGACGATCGCAGACAGCTCTTTCGGAGCATTCCGTAATGGATTATTTTCTCAAAACTCAATCCTCGATCGCCCCGCGAAAGGTGAAATACCGTGCTGCAAGAAAACTGTATGCGGCCGAAAGGAGAGAGGTCGCGAGTTTCGCGGGCGTAGGCCAGATACCGACGACCTCCACGAACAGTTTCATGCATAGATAGTTGAGCAGGATCGCTCCGGCGACCGACAACGCATAGCGCAGCAGTTGCGTGCGCGTGCCGAGCGGCGACGCACGGAACGCCACGTTGCGATTGAGCCAGAAACCGGTGAAAAAGGTAATCGGAAAGACGAGGAACAGCGACGCGATCGGTGCAGACATGTAGACGAAGCCCAGATCGATCATCCGCCCTTCACCGATCAGAAAGTGATAGATCACGAAATACCACACCGCATCCAGCGCCAGATTCATCCCGCCGCAAAAGGCGTAGCGGAACAACTGCCGCGAGACTACCCCTTCCAGCCGACGCCAGTAGAACGCATCGACAGCACGGGTTACCAACGAAGCGGGAGAACTCATTTTTTCGCGTAAATCCACAAGTCGGGCCACGCCGAACGGTGTTCCCGCGCGAAACGCTCGCAGACGCCGCGATCCTGCGCGGCGAAGGGCGAGACCATGTACTTCGCACCGAAAGGATAGACCCCGACAGCCAGCGACGGCGCCTCGCGCAACAACTGCTCGCGGCACCGCGCAGCGTTCTCCTCGGTCGAAAATACACCGAAAACCACGTAACACCACCCCGACTGCATCCGTTCGGAGGCAGGCTGCGGTACGGCGGCCGGTCGTGCGGATGTCGTCTGCGGGACTTCGGTTGATGCCGTGGCGACGGTCGGTTGTGCAGACGCCGCCTGCGGAATTTCGGCAACGCCGTGGCGCCGGTCGGCCGGTCAGGGCCGGCAGCTCCGTCCGGTCCGGCCGCCGATTCTTCCGTACTCCGTTCGCCCCCCGTCACAACGGCAGCGGCCGAAACGCCGTCCTCCGCCGATCCGGAAGAGGCTTTCGGCCTCTCGACGTTCGACTTCTCCGCCTGCGCCGCGAAACGCGATACGGATTTCGGGGCGAACTCGATATAACCGAACACGGCGACAGCCACGACAATCGCAGCAACGGCGATCGCCACCACGGCCCGATTCATACGGGGCTGCAAGGTCACGACCTCCTCGCCGGCCGGATTCAGTTGCGCGGCGAACGCCGGTTCGGGGGTAAACGCACGGTGGCGCAGGATTCCGATCCCTTCGAGCGTCAATACCTCACCCTCGCGCGTCTTAGCCAGCCAACGCCCGAAAATGGCCTGCGCCTGCGCTTCGTCGCACCCTGCGGCGCGGCGGATCAATTCCACGAGCGAAACGCCCTCTTCCGACGGGCGGAAATCGATTTCGTTGCGGGGCGCCGCGATCTTCTGCCGCGACAGGCGGCGCGCACCGCGATGCGCCACATAGAGCGTACCTACACCGCGAATTACGACGGAACGGTGATTCAGCAGCTCACCGGCAATGATCTTATTTACCTCTGCGACCATGGTGTTCTCTGTTTCGGCGAAAAGGCTATTTCCGCGCAGGTTTCGTTTTACGGCCGGGCGAAGCGGGTTTCGCCTCGACGGCAGGGCGCGACAACGCCCGCCAGATCATATAAATTCCGAAAAGGATGAAGGGGATACTCAACAACTGCCCCATGTTGAGCAGCATTCCCTGCTCGAAGGCCTCCTGATCCTCCTTGATGAACTCGATGAAAAAGCGTGTCAGGAAGACGCCGATAAGCCCCACGCCGAACAACAACCCCGGCCGGCGGACACCCGTGTCACGGCGGTAATAGAGCCACCACAACACCCCGAACGTCGCCACATAGCACAACGCTTCGTACAATTGCGTGGGGTGCTGCACGGGAACCGCGTCGAGCGGCAGGTCGCGGTAGAGACGCACGAACTTGAAGCCCCACGGCATATCGGTCACACTGCCGACGATCTCCGAATTGAACAGATTGCCGAAACGCACCGCCGCACCGCCGATCGCCACAGGGATCATGATGCGGTCGAGCGACCAGATGTAAGGCAGTTTGTTCCGGCGCGAAAAAGAGCCACAACCCGATCAGAAGCCCCACGGCCGCACCGTGGCTCGCCATACCGCCGTTACGGATTTCGGTGATGATCGCCAGCGGATGCGCAAGATAGTGCTGCGGCTCGTAAAAAAGGCAGTGACCCAGCCGCGAACCGATGATCGTAGCCAGCGTGCCGTAAATGAAAATCGACTCCGAAACCGACGAAGGAAGCCCCTCGCGCTTGCAGAAATTATCGAAGAACTTGGCGCCGACGAGAATCGCCAGCGCCCACATCAGCCCATAGTAACGGATATCCAACCCGCCGACGGAGAAAAGCACCGGGTTGAAATTCCATACGATGTACAACGGATTGAATACCATTTTATCGAAATTGGTTTACTTGATTTCGTTCGGGTCCGCCTTCTTGAGCGTGAAGGAGAAGGTGCTGCCCACGCCCACTTCGCTGCGCAGCGTGATATGCTCGCCGTGCGCTTCGACGATATGTTTGACGATCGCCAGCCCCAGCCCCGTGCCGCCGTGTTCGCGCGATCGGCCCTTGTCGATGCGGTAGAAGCGTTCGAAGACACGCGGGATATCCTCCTTGGCGATGCCGACGCCCGAGTCCTCGACCTCGATCACGATCTTGTCGAGCATGTCGCGGAAACGCACGCGCGTCTGGCCGCCCTCGCGGCCGTAGCAGATCGAGTTGGTCAGCAGGTTGACCATCACCTGCCCTACATAGTGCTTGTCGGCCAAGACCCAGAAGGGCGACGGCAGATCTTCGGCCCCCTTCACCAGCAGTTTGATGTGCCGCTCGCCGGCCTTCATCTCCAACTGGTCGGCGATCTCCTTCGTGAGCGCCACGACGTCGAACGGCTCCATTTTTTTGAGCCGCGTCATGTCGCTTTCGAGTTTAGAGATCGTGTCGAGGTCGTTGACGATATTGATCAGCCGGTCGATACTCTTTTCCGTACGTTCGAGATACTTGCGGTTGATGAGTTCGTCCTCCAGTCCGCCGTCGAGCAGCGTCGAGATATAACCCTGAATATTGAAAATCGGGGTTTTCAATTCATGCGCCACATTGCCGAGATACTCCTTGCGGAATTTCTCCGTCTCTTTCAGGCGGGCGATCTCCATGTCGCTGGTCTCGGCCCATGCCGACAACTCTTCGGAGATGCTCTCCACGTGCTTGTCCTTCAACTCGTCGAGAATCTCGTGCGTATGCACGTTGCGCGAAAAGACGATCGAATAGATCGGTTTTAGCTTGTAAGCCACATATTTACGGATCACAAAGAGGGCGAACAGCGCCACGATCAGGAACGTCCCGACCGCCACGCACAAAACGATCCACCACGCCACATGGGCCAATGCCGTCGCCAAAGCGACGATCGCCGCCGCCAGCACCGCAACCAACAGCGAGGAGGCCTCTTTCGTCTTGATGTTCATCGTAACAAAAATTAAAGGTGAGACAAATCCGCACTCCGCCCCGTCGAAGGACGACCGTGCGTCAACGCTTCATGTAATTGCGCATCAGGCGGGCGATGTACTTGCCCACGATGTCGAATTCGAGATTCACCACCGAACCGACCCCGATGCGGCAGAAATTGGTATGCTCATAGGTATAAGGAATGATCGCCACACGGAAACCGTCGTCGCGCGAATCGCATACCGTGAGGCTCACTCCGTTAACGGACACCGAACCCTTCTCGACCGTACAATTGTCGCCCTGGGGTTCGTAGCGGAAGGTGAAATACCAGCTTCCCTCGGCATCCTCGACCGCCGTGCAGACGGCCGTCTGATCCACATGCCCCTGCACGATATGCCCGTCGAGCAGCGCATCGGGTTTCATCGACCGCTCGACGTTGACCAGATCGCCGACCTGCAACGCCCCCAGGTTGCTGCGCAGCAGCGTTTCCTTTCATGGCCGTCACCGTGTAGGTATCCTCCGTAAGGTCTACGACGGTCAGGCACACGCCGTTGTGGGCGATGCTCTGGTCGATCTTCAATTCGCGGCAGAAATCGGCGCGCAGGGTAAAATGCTTGTTCTGTCGTTCGCTGCGGACGGCCACCACGGTCGCCGTCTGCTCTATGATTCCGGAAAACATACGATCGTCAATACTTAAATTTAAATGGATTGTTAAAGTTAAGCATAATTTTTCAAACACCCAAACCCGAAGGGAGGGAACAACTCCCCCAGCGGGACGAATCGTTTCGGATTCACACCGCCCGGAATCGCAGGACGAACCGACAACTGCCTAACAATTCAGGTTTTGCGCCATAAGTCCGGCGAGGAAGACAACTATTGCGCCAGGATCGTATGGTAAACTTTTTCGATGAACGTTTCATAGTCATTCAAGATGACTCCCGGCTCCATCGGACCGAACTCAACCTCCGACAGCATGACCGAACAATCCTGATTTCGATAATAGCCCATGTATTCATCCTTAGTTCGCAAGGCCCGATTTTCGGGAAGATGCACCACATAGATCAGCGTCTTGTTGGGCGTGTGATAGAAAACATTCGCATCGTCCCTCGAAAGGCAGATGTATTTGGAAGCATTCCGCTTCGTAAAGGTCTCCCACCGTTGGATGGTCTTATGGGTGTCCCTCCGATAATAAGGCAGTTGATCCTGAATGATGAAAATCTGGAAATAAGGGTAGCCCGCCGCCCTGATATTCGCGGTTTCGCCGAGCATGTTCTCGAAATAGTTGTTCGAGTTCTGAGAATAGTTCTGCATGACGAACTTGACGGCGACGCCCGCGGCGACCTTATCTTGTTTGAAAATCGTTATATCCACTCTTTTAGGGACATATCTTCCCCGAACGGTGAACTCTTCTCCGAGGCCGAATCCCTGCGAACAGACATGATAGCCTTCGCCCAACCGCCGGGACAGATCGGCAGCGATCGCACCGTGAAGAGGCTTGAGCTTTTCCGGACTCCTCGACGTTTCCACCCGCAGGAACCGGCAGAACGAGTTGGATATCACCTTCAAAAATTCAGCGTTCGTCAACGGGAATGAAATCGGTTGCTCTTTCATGACATGCTATTTTTATAATTCAGATACTGCTCCAAATCTTTGGAACCATACGTGTAGTAACCGCCGCTCTTGTAATTCTTCAACATCGCCAGATAGTCGATAAAATCTTTCGATTCAACGGCCGATTTCAACACGTCATAGGGAACTCTGCTCAGAATATAGAGCCCGCTGTACAGACCCGAACCGGCAGGGACATCGATCAACCGGATGCTCGACACATCCTTAATGATGGAATTGATGGAATATTTCCTTTCGAAAACATCTCGGATGGCCTGCGTTCGTCCGTAGAGATACCAATCCGGATTTTCACGCTCGGTATGCTTTTTCAGCAACTCCTTCTTGTTCCTGTTCAGATAGTCCGCAACATCCGGATGCGAAAAAGACCGCTTCTCGCGAGAGCGGTTTCCCTGCGGCATCGTATGGAAAAAACGCCTTGTACCATTTCCCCGTCGAAGCCTTCAAGACCGGAATCGTGAGCGCGTCGAAGGAGACGTTCGAAATAAAAACCTTGTCCGCGAGTGTGGCAAACCCGTTTTTCACCCGGACGTAACGGGGCACGGAGGCCGTTTTGACGACCCTCAACAACGATAAGTCCTCTTTCGAAGCGACGTAGAAACTATCGCCGATAGACATCTCCCCATAGGTTATCGTATCGACATAGACTTTGTCCGAATCCACTGCCGAATAGGTATAATATTCGACCCCGTCGGCCTGGTGCCGCGCGTCGAACAATGCGATCATCGTATAGGCCGTCACATTCTCGAAAACCTGCTGGTGTCCCAAATCGATCAATCCCGCCAGAGTCCGGTGCTGCATGACATATTTTCTCATGTTCGTCGCAGCCACGCTCGACAACCAGGAACTCGGCGTGATGTAACAGAGTTTACCCGTACCGTTGATCATGCGCAATCCCAATTCGTAGAACGCGAGATAGAGATCCGTCATACCGCCCTCGGCGAATCGGAACGATTTCACTTCATCGTAATCCTCTTCCAGATTATGAACCCGGACATAGGGAGGGTTCCCGACGACAAAATCCATCTGCCCGTCATACCGGGTTACAGAGAGTGCATTGGTGTTTAAGAGGTCCCACCCGACATTTTCCACGCCGAAATCCTTTGCAATGCCATCCAAATTGGAACGACAATCTGCACAGACGACAGGGTCCAGTTCTATCCCGTGTACAAATCTTTCCAGATCGGCTTTGAGTCCGACGTTATCGTCGTGATTGGCTACATACTCGCTGCAATATCTGGCGACGGCTTCGCATAGAAACGCTCCGGCGCCGCAACTATTGTCGATGATATGTTTTTCAAGGATATTACCGCAGACATAGCCAGCATAATCCAGCATGTTCCTGACCAAAAAGCCGGGCGTAAATACCTGCCCGCTATGTTTGACCGACCGGTCGGCAGCATGGCTTCCTTTGAATTCCGGAACTCGGTCCGCTGCCCCGCCCTCTGTTATTTTGACGCATCGCCTAATTTGCATTTACTTGTCGAATCTACCGCCGGACCGGTCTCCAAGACCACCCATCCCGGACGGCAGTCGCTGCAAAAAACACATCGCAATCATCTGTTTCATGGCACGATACATCAATAAGACGACTTTTCGGGGAATTTGGGCCCAATATAAAATTGATCACCGCATGTTCCATCAGCGACCTCCTTACGGATTCAAAACCGGTCATAGCGCTATGCGTTTAGCGCTCCTAAGATAAGGAAAAGATTCCGTTTCCACAAGAAGACCCGCCCCTATTAGGAGCTGTCCAAAATGGTTCCCTGCAATTTTATCCCGTCGCCCGATCCCGAATGCGATCCCGACGCCGACCGCCGATGCCGACCGGCCGCCGTGCAGAACGGCGGCCGCTTTTGGGCGAACCTCGTGCGTCTCAGGCAGGTTGCGACGGACAACGGCTTCGCCCGAAGCTATCCGGGATGATGCTGCAGACGGCCAACCGAGTCCGATCTGTTTGCGAAACCGGAAGGCATGTCGCTCAGTCGACGATAAGATGTGCTTTTACCCGATAAATTTTCTGTATATCCTTGCTTTTGACGACCATTTCGTCGAACCCGGCCTCGCACGAAGCCGTCAGCCGTACCGACTGTGCGCCGGCTTCCAGATGGAGCTGCCGCAACGTCACGATCTTGCGCGTCACGACGACATACATGCCGCCGGGAATGACCGACTCCACATCGGACTCTTTCAGAAAAACCAGCGTTCCGGCAGGCAGTGTATCGCCCATCGCACGACCGTAATAGTAGAGCGCGCAGTCGGCATCGTCGCCCATCGGCAGCACGACGTACCCGTCGGGACTCAACAGCTCCACGCCGCGGATCGACTTTTCGACATCGGCTGGCATTGAAAAAGGGGATCTGCGCGCCGCGGTCCTCGCTTCCCGAAACGAACATCTGGCCCCTGCCGGTCAACAGCCACAACAGGTCGATCTGCGGAAAATGCTGGACGATCCGTTCGCCGAGTTTCCGGGAGATGCCGTTGTGCCCCCGTTTGATCTGGTAAAGATTTTCACCGCGGGAGAGTCCGATATAACGGGCAAAATAATTCGTCGTCATGTTGGCCCATTTGACGACACTCTCGATTCTTTGCCAATTATTTTGATTTTCGTGCATTATTTCAAATTTTTTTTGCATCTTTGCATCATCATTTGGTCTCGTAGTTCAATGGATAGAATATAAGATTCCGGTTCTTACGATGTGGGTTCGATTCCCGCCGAGACTACTTTTTATCTTATTTTCAGCCACTAACCCCTTTCGATTCATTCTTATATTTTACTACAAAATTAATAACAAATTTCTATTCTCCAATAAAAAATAGCAAATTTAGGCAACTTGATATTGTAAAAGGGTTTTATCGATCTTCCGGTACCGGGAATGAATTCCGATAAAAAAATGCACAAATGTTTCCGAAAGGCGGAAACGGGAGCGAAATAGAAAAGTCCGGCAATGTTTCGACATCGCCGGACTTATTTTTACCGAAACCTTCTCAATAAGTCAGACGCACGCCCAACTGCAAAGACAAATTGACCGGCGAAACCGTCCGGGCCGTCCGCAACGCGGTTTCCGTCAGGTAATAGGAGACGCCCGGTTCGAAGTAGAGGGCCGTCCGCCGCGTAAAATCATACTGTACACCCGCGTTGGCGGTCAACGACCATTGCAGCTCCTTTTCGGCGACGGACTCGGAGCCGAATTTCGCATAGAGGCACTTTTCGACCATTCCGCCGGCACCCAGATAGAGCTTCCAGTCGCCGCGCGACAGAAAATCCCAGTTGACACGCAGCGGAATACCCAGCATGTGAAGCGTCTGCGAGAACGACTCGTCATTCTGCGATACCCTGACATCCGAACGCAACAGCGAATAGACCAGACCGCTTTCGAGCGACAATCCGTATCCGAATTCCTTGCGAACGGAGATGCCGAAACTGAGCGGTTGCTTATGCCGGTAAAGATAATCGTCGTAACCGCGTTTCATTCGGAAAATGCCGCTCGAACTGAGCACATGAGAGGGCGAAGCCGAAGCCAACGGCGTCGCCCGCCCCGACGACACCTGCTGCGCCGTCGGCAATCCGGCGGCGAAAAGCCCCACCGACGTCCGCCGCTTCACCCGTCCCGGTTCGAAGGAACGCCGTGCGGCTTCCCCGGGAAGCGTGCGGGCGATCGTCCGCTCCGACGAACGCGAGGCGGCTGCCTTTGCGGCAGGTTGCGCCTCTTTTTCTCCTCGGCTACCGATTCTTCCCCGGCCTCAGAGGGTTCCGCATCCGACGGCGCTGCGGCTTCCGTCTCGCTTCGGGACGACCGTACCTCCGCTACCGCATCGCCCGAGAGAGTCCGTACCGACCCGTCGGCCGCAACGATCGCAGCCGGCCGACTTTCGGCCAAAGCCTGCCGAACCTTCGCTACCAGCGGCGCCGGGGCTTCGGAGAGTGCCGTCGGCGCCTCGTTCCGCAACGGTTCGTCATCATATAAAAAGCTGACCGTCCGCCGTCGTAAGTTCTCCGGCAAAGAACGTTGTTTGTCGATCACCGTCCACAACACCTTGATTTACGACAGTCTCACCTATTAATACGGCAATCGCTACGACGGCGGCGACGGCAGCTATTTTTTTCCAGGCGGGAGTGAAAGCCCTGCGCCGCCGGCCGGCAGCGGCCAAGTCGCGCCCAGCGCCTCCCAGCCTCCTTCCGGCAACGACTCGTCGGCACCTCGCAACTTCTCCCGAACCGTTGCAATCCACCGTTCCTCCGCTCCATCCTATTCCGTTTCATTTGTCCTTTACATACTCCTTAATGCGCCGCGCCAACAAGGCCTTTGCGCGAAACAGCTGCGACGACGAGGTTTTCTCACTGATTCCCAACCGCTCCGCAATCTCCCTATGGGAGAGCTCCTCGATACAATAGAGGTTGAAAACAGTCCTGTATCCGTCGGGCAGCTCGGCGATCAACCGTTTCAGATCGTCGTAGGGCAACCGCTCCATTTCGTCCGACGTCGGCTCTTCATAGCGTTCGGGCAGCCGGTCGACCGTAGTCGGATAGTGCAACCGCCGCTTCTGACGCAGCGCTTCGAGCGAAACGTTCACCGCGATCCGTTCCATCCACGCCCTCAAGGAACCCTCGCCGCGCCATGAAAAACGGTCGATTGCCGCGAACACCTTGATAAAACAGTCATGGAGCAGATCCTCGGCCGTCGCCCGATCCCCGACATAACGCAGGCAGATACCCAACAAACGTCCTCCGAAACGAGTATACAGCTCGCGGCGGGCATCGTTATCTCCGGCTTTACAACGCTCTGCGAGTATCCGTTCCTCCATGCTCATCGTTCGTCATATAATAAATGGTGTCCTCTCCCGAATACTGCATCCCCGTAAAAAAAATTTTTTTATCTCTTTACGCAGTATTTCGTACTTTCGTGCGTTTATAGAAAGGAACAAATTTAGAAATAAAATAGCTAAACCCATGAAAAAGTTCAAATTATTTCTCCTCGCGGCGGTCGCGGTGCTGCCCGTGCTCCAGTCCTGCAACGACTCCGACGTAGAGGGCGCCGACAGCATGGCGCTCGACCATCCTCAATCCGGGCGGATTGAGCGGGACGTTCTATTTCAAGGCGGACAACGGACAGACGCTCTATCCTTCGCAATTCGCCGTACCTACCGGCGGCTACAATCCCGAAGACGGACAGCGCGCCTTCATCTATTACTCGCTGCTCGAAGAGAAGAGCCAACAGTACGACTACAACATCAAGCTCTACGGCATCAGCGAAATTCTCACCAAGGACGTCGAAGAGATGAATGACTCCAACGAAGCCGAGTTCGGCGACGAGCCGATCGAATTGGTGAAACTCAGCGGCGAGGACAAATTCGACTGCCTGATCAGCGCCGGATACTTCACCTGCTCCTTCCAGATCAAGGTCACCGGAAGCGAGAAACACAAGATCAGCTTGGTTCGAAGCGCTTCTGCAGACGATACCGAAGACCCCGACTACACGCTGCTCGAACTGCGCCACAAACCCGACGACATGGGATCGGACACTCCCGTAGCGAGATCCAGCATGGCTTCGTTCAAACTCAACTCCTACGATCCGGCCGTCACTCAGAAGAAAGGTCTCAAAATCCGCTATAAGGATTTCGACGGGAATCTGCGTACGGCGCTGATCGATTACACGGAATAGACACATCCCATCTCAATTAATAAATGATTCAACCGGAAGGTCTGTCCGCTGCGGCGGACAGGCCTTTTTCCTTGGCGGGAAAAGTCCGCCGCATCGCCGCAAGGCGATGACGGCGTTTTTTGAAGCGGCGAATGCGGAGATTTTCCGAAAAATAAGTATATTTGTAACACGATTGCATGTTTCGGGTACCGGCAGCCGCAGCCTGTTACAGTCAGGCCGCAGGTGGGAAAAGGCGTATCCGTAAATGCAGCCGCCGCTGCGAATGCCGGCGACCGGAAAATGAAAAACCGTACCGGAACATACGGCATACCGGAACATACGATTACCCTTTGTAACCATGTCTACGATCCGAAACATAGAGAGCGATCTCGAATTCGAAAATAAAATCCGCCCGCAGGAGTTGCAGAATTTCGCCGGACAGGAGAAGATCGTCGAAAACCTGCGCATCTTCATCCAGGCGGCCCTCATGCGCGGCGATTCGCTCGACCACGTATTGCTGCACGGCCCTCCCGGACTGGGCAAGACTACACTGGCGAACATCATCGCCAACGAGATGCACTCCCAGCTCAAAGTCACCTCCGGCCCCGTTCTGGACAAGCCGGGCGATCTGGCGGGCCTGCTGACGAACCTCAATCCGGGCGACGTGCTCTTCATCGACGAAATCCACCGCCTGAGCCCCATTGTCGAGGAGTATCTCTATTCGGCCATGGAGGACTACAAGATCGACATCGTGCTCGACAAGGGTCCTTCCGCCCGTTCGATCCAGATCGAACTGGCGCCCTTCACGCTCATCGGCGCCACGACGCGCAGCGGCCTGCTGACCTCGCCGCTGCGCGCGCGTTTCGGCATCCAGTGCCATTTGGAGTACTACGACACCGCGGTGCTGTCGGGGAATCGTGAAACGTTCGGCACGCATTCTCGACGTTTCGATCGACGACGACGCGTCGATCGAAATCGCCCGCCGTTCGCGCGGCACCCCCCCCGTATCGTCAACGCCCTGCTGCGCCGCGTGCGCGATTTCGCCATGGTCAAGGGCGAGGGGCACATCGACTTGGCGATCACGCGCATGGCACTCACAGCTCTCAACATCGATGCGCGCGGGTTGGACCAGATGGACAACCGCATCCTCCAAACGATCATCGGCAAGTTCAACGGCGGCCCCGTCGGGCTGAATACGATCGCCACCGCCGTGGGCGAAGACGCCGGAACGATCGAGGAGGTCTACGAACCGTTCCTCATCATGGAGGGGTTCCTCAAACGCACCCCCCGCGGCCGCGAAGCCACCGAAACGGCGTTCCGGCACCTGGGGCTCACGCCGCCGACGCTCGGCGACACGCTCTTCTGACGGGATTTCCCGACCGGAGTGCGGCATAAACTGGACCAAACCAACACTGAAACAGATATGCTACACCCCTCTCTTCCGTCTCAGACCGGCTTTCGTTCCACGATCGCCGGTCTGGTAGTAGCGTGTATCCTCTGCGGCTGCTCTTCCAGAATCTACACCACCCTTAGCGAGGCAGGCGCTCCGCTTCCCGCCGACAGCGTCAGGCTCTTTACGGAAGATCTCCCGCGGCCCGCTTCGTCGCGCAAAATCGGAGAACTGACGATATCGAGTTCCTCGGAAAATGCCGACGAACGCAATCGGGAAGCGGTCGATCTGGCCGTCCGCGCGACCGCCTCCATCGGCGGCAACGCCCTCTCGGTCACGGAACAGAACGAAACCGTGACCTCCAACGGCACGACCTATACCCTGAGCGCCGACCTGCTCCGCATCGACGGCAGGGACACCTCCGCGACGATGCGGTTCGATCCGCCGCTGCGGCTCCGTTCGAAACATCCTGCCAAGGTTATCCGACGGATGAACGACCGACAGCGGAACCGCCTTCCCCGCCACCTGTTCTACGGCAGTGCCGGAGCGGGGTTCGTCATTAGCGATCTCTACACGATCGACGGAGCGCCCTATGACGGAAGCACCGTCGGCATCGCCTACAACGCAGGCTACGACTATTGTTTTGCCCGCGGTTTCACGCTCGGACTCCGCTACGCCTGCTTTCGCATGAAAGCCGAGCTCTCCATTCCCCACCCGATAGCGCCAATATCGAGCATCCTACGGTGCAACATCGGCACCCACTACGCGGCACCCGAAGCGGGATATTCGTTTCGCGTCGGAAACAAGTTCATGTTTTCGGCACTCGCCGGCATCGGCTACGTCAACTACTTCGAGCGGATGGAAGGCACACGGTTCTCGCTCGACGGATTCGGCACGCACGGCATCGTGCGTGCGACGCTCCTCCTTTCGAAACGTCTCGACATCGGCGCCGAAGTCGGCGGTTACAGCTCCTACTTCACCTCTTCCGCGCTTTAAACGGCGGATTTCGACGGACACGCCGGAATAAAATATGTCAGTATCGCAATGGGTCTTCATCTCCATTTTTAAAAAACATCGTTTTATTTTTAATAAATCTATTTTAAAAACTAATATTTTTTATTAACTTGCGGGCGTGATAATTGTTTGACATACCGGTAAAATTTAGCTTATGGACACGAACGAATTGATGAAGGAAGCGCTCGCCTATCACGCCGAAGGAGGCCCCGGCAAAATCGAAATCCGGCCGACGAAACCCGACGCCACCCAGTACGATCTCTCGCTGGCCTACTCGCCCGGCGTGGCGGCGCCGTGTCTGGCCATCGCCGACGATCCGGCCAAGGCGTACGACTATACGATCAAGGGCAATCTGGTGGCGGTCATTACCAACGGAACCGCCGTACTGGGACTGGGCGACATCGGCCCGCTGGCCGCCAAACCGGTCATGGAGGGCAAATGCATGCTTTTCAAGCACTTCTCCGGAATCAACGCCTTCGACATCGAGATCGATACGACCGATCCGGAGGAGTTCATCGCCGCCGTCAAGCGAATCGCCCCCACCTTCGGCGGGATCAATCTCGAAGACATAAAAGCTCCCGAATGTTTCGAGATCGAACGGCGGCTCGTCGAGGAGCTGGACATTCCGGTCATGCACGACGACCAGCACGGAACGGCGATCATCGCCTCGGCAGCGCTCATCAACGCGATGCACCTGAGCGGGAAACGCATCAACGAGGCGCAGATCGTCGTCAACGGCGCCGGTGCGGCCGCCATCGCCTGTGCAAGGATGTTCCTCGCGCTCGGCGCGCGCCGCGACCAGATCACGATGTGCGACAGCCGGGGCGTAGTCACGACCCGCCGCACCGACCTCAACCCCGTCAAGCGCGAATTCGCGACCAGCCGGCCGGTCACGACGCTGCGCGAAGCGCTCGTCGGCGCCGACGTCTTCCTGGGCGTTTCGACGGCCGGCGTGCTCGACGCCGACATGGTGCGGTCGATGGCCGGCAACCCGCTGGTCATGGCGCTGGCGAATCCCGATCCCGAAATCTCCTACGACGAGGCCAAGGCGGCACGCCCCGACGTGATCGTCGCAACGGGCCGTACAGACTACCCCAATCAGGTGAACAACGTGCTGGGATTCCCCTACATCTTCCGCGGCGCACTCGACGTCCGCGCCCGCAAGATCAACGAAACGATGAAACTCGCCGCTGCGCACGCACTCGCGGAGCTGGCACGCGAGGAGGTTCCTGCGGAGCTGGCTGCCGCCTTCGGCGTCGACCGGCTCGAATTCGGCCCCGACTATCTGATCCCGAAACTGACGGACCCGCGCCTGCTCGGCCGCGTCGCCCCCGCCGTAGCCCGCGCGGCAGTCGAATCGGGCGTGGCGCAGTGCCGTCCCGACATCGAATAAACGCAAAGACGGGAAGTCTTCCTTCCGGAGAACTTTCCGTCTTTGTTTTCTTAATTCCTACTCGGCCGACAACCGCTGCCAGACCAGCCGTGAAATCTCGGCGATCAGCGCCGCGGTCTCCCCGTCCGAAAGCGCCGTTTCGGCGACGTAGACGCAGATCGCGTACCCGCTGCCGTCGGGCAACTCGACATACCCCAGATCGTTGTCGGCGATCTTCACTCCCCGCGCATCCCGATCCGACGAACCGGTCTTGTGCCCGATCGTCGTCCCGTCGGGAAGTCCTGCCCGCAGTTTATTCATCCCCGTGGTCGTCGTGCACAACGTCTGCCAGAGAAAATCGCGGTATTCGGATGCGAACAGACTGTCGTGCCGAAACCGATCCAACAGCAGCGCCATCGCCTCCGGCGTCGCCCGGTTGCAGCGCTGGGCATCCGGCGCCCGCTCATCTCCCGCTCCGTCATCCGGAAATCGAGTCCTTCGGCGGGCAGCCCCTCCACGTAACGCTGCAATGCCCCGATGCCGCCGATCTCGCGGATCAGACGGTCGCAGGCGCAGTTGTCGCTTTCGGCCACCGTGTAATGCAGCAACTCCCCGAACGAGAAACGTCCGCCCGCCGGATGCGCCTCGCGCAGCGGCGACCACGTATCGGGCCACAGATCGTCGCCCGTCACCTCCAACTGCGCCGAAAGCGGCAGCCCCAGCGAGTCCAACCGCGCCGCTGCGGCCAGCGCCAGCGGAAATTTGAAGGTGCTCATCGCCGGCATCGGACGGTCGCCGCCGACCGAGGCGATCACCCTGCCCTCGCGCACGACGGCGATACCCACCTCGGCGTCGACACCGCGCACGGCCCGGCACAGATCGCGTTCCAACCCGTGCGGCGTAACGAACCACAGCGTCCCCGCCGCACCGGCGAAAAGCAAAAGAAGAAGAAATCGTTTCATCGAGCCGTCGCGGGATCAAACCGACCGGACGAGCCGCGACAATTCGTCGAAGGTCATCGTCCGCACCTCGCAGGCGCCGACTGCGGTCGGCAGCACCAGACGGATCGTATCGCCCTCGCTCTTTTTGTCCTTAGTCACGGCCGCGAGCAATCGTTCGGCCGGCACCGGCGGTTCGGTCGCGAAGCCCAGCGCCGCAAGCAGCCGCACGATGCGGTCGCACGCGGCCGGGGCCAGCAGCCCCAGCTTCACGGCCAGCCGTGCGGCGATCGCCATGCCGACGGCCACCGCCTCGCCGTGGATCATCTCGCGCGAGCATTTCTCGACGGCATGGCCGAACGTATGGCCCAGATTGAGTTTTCGCCGCTCGCCGTGTTCGCGTTCGTCGCGGCTCACGACCGCGGCTTTGAGCCGCACGGAGTGCACCACGACCTTATCCATGGCCTCCGGATCGGCGCACAGGCCGTCGAGTCCCACCCGCTCGATCAGCCCGAAGAGCGGTTCGTCGCCGATGATCCCCGCCTTGACCGCCTCGGCCAGTCCTGCGCGAATCTCCCGCAGGGGAAGCGTCGCGAAGAGCGACGTGTCGCAGACGACGAACTGCGGCTGGGCGAAAACGCCCGCCATGTTCTTGTACCCGTCCAGATTGACGCCGTTCTTGCCGCCGACGCTCGCATCGACACACCCCAGCAGCGTCGTCGAGACGAACCCGAACGGAACGCCGCGCATGTAGACCGATGCCACGAAGCCCGTGACGTCGGTCACGATGCCGCCGCCCACCCCCAGCAGGAAGGTCGTGCGGTCGGCGCCGCGGCGGATCAGCTCGCGGCGACCGCCTCGACGGTCTGCAACGTCTTGTACTCCTCGCCCGGCTCCATGCAGATCGGGTCGCAGTCCTCAAACAGTTCGGGACGGCAACGGGCGACATTGCGGTCCGTCAGCACGATCACCCGCCCCTGCGGCAGCAGGCGCGGCAGCTCCTCGACGGTGCGCCCCACCACGACGCGGCTGCGTCCGGCCACTTGCAACGAATAACTCATCATCGAACAGATTTACCTGAATGAATACCTGAGCAAATGTAACACATTTTCCTGAGATTTTATTACCTTTGCCCCCGTAAATATCCCGAGTAACATATGCAAAAAACTACGCAATATTGCGATTATCGCCCATGTAGACCACGGAAAGACTACATTGGTCGATAAGATGATCCTTGCAGGAAATCTCCTGCGCGACAACGCCCAGCAGAACGGCGAACTGATTATGGACAACAACGACCTGGAACGCGAGCGCGGCATCACCATCCTCTCGAAAAACGTTTCGGTCATCTATAAGGACTACAAGATCAACATCATAGACACCCCGGGACACGCCGACTTCGGCGGCGAGGTCGAGCGCGTGCTCAACATGTGCGACGGCGTGCTGCTGCTCGTCGACGCTTTCGAGGGCACCATGCCCCAGACCCGCTTCGTGTTGCAGAAGGCCCTTGCGCTGGGCAAGAAACCCATCGTGGTCATCAACAAGGTCGACAAACCCAACTGCCGCCCCGAAGTGGTCAACGAGCAGGTTTTCGATCTGATGTTCACGCTCGACGCCACCGAGGAGCAGCTCGACTACAAGACGATCTACGGCTCGGCCAAACAGGGCTGGATGTCGCACGTATGGACAGAACGCACCGACTCGATCGCCCCGCTGCTCGATGCCATTATCGACGAGATTCCGGCACCCGCAACCGTCGAAGGGACGCCCCAGATGCTCATCACCTCGCTCGAATATTCGCCCTACGTGGGACGGATCGCCGTGGGCAAGGTGACGCGCGGCTCGCTCCGCACCGGCCAGAACGTCACGCTGGCCAAGCGCGACGGCGTGACGATGCAGAAGACCCGCATCCGCGATCTGATGGTCTTCGAAGGGTTTGGGCAAAAAGAAGGTCGAGGAGGTTGCCTGCGGCGAGATCTGCGCACTGGTGGGCATCGAAGGCTTCGAGATCGGCGACACGATCTGCGACTACGAGAACCCCGAACCGCTGCCGCCCATCCAGATCGACGAACCCACGATGTCGATGCTCTTCACGATCAACAACTCGCCCTTCTTCGGCAAGGACGGCAAATACGTCACCTCGCGCCATATCAAGGAGCGGCTCGACCGCGAATTGGAAAAGAACCTCGCCCTGCGCGTCGAACCGGGACAGAACGCCGATTCGTTCGTCGTCTACGGCCGCGGCGTGCTGCACCTGTCGGTGCTGATCGAGACCATGCGCCGCGAAGGCTACGAGTTGCAGGTGGGCCAGCCGAAGGTGATCGTTAAGGAGATCGACGGAGTGAAATGCGAACCGATCGAAGAGATGAGCGTCGACTGCCCCGACGAATCGGCCGGCACGGTGATCGAACTGGCGACCAAGCGCAAAGGCACGCTCACGAACATGGAGTCGGCCAACGGCCGCACGCGGCTCGAATTTTCGATCCCCTCGCGCGGGATCATCGGCCTGCGGTCGAACATGCTCACCGCCACGGCCGGCGAAGCGATCATGACACACCGGCTCAAAGATTTCGAACCCTGGACGGGCGAGATCGAAATGCGCACCAACGGCTCGCTCATCGCATCGGAGACGGGTACGGCCTATGCCTACTCGATCGACAAGTTGCAGGATCGCGGCCGCTTCTTCATCTCCCCATGGATCAGGTCTACGAGGGACAGGTCATCGGCGAGAGCACGCGCGCGGGAGACATCACGGTCAACGTCACCAAAGCCAAACAGCTGACCAACATGCGCGCTTCGGGTTCGGACGACAAGGCGTCGATCGCCCCGCCCAAGATCTTCTCGCTGGAAGAAGCGCTCGAATACATCAAGGAGGACGAATACGTCGAAGTGACGCCCCATGCCATGCGTCTGCGCAAGATTCTGTTGCACGAGGTCGACCGCAAACGCGCGTCGAAATAATCCGGAGGGGCGATGGATCACGTCACACTGTCGCTTGCCGTCGGCGCCGTCGCAGGCGCATTGGTCGCCATCCCGATGATCTTCCAGCGGTCGTCGGCACGGTCGTGCTTCTCGGCCTTCTTCGTCTACTTCTTCGCGGCAGTCCTCGTCTTCCACGGCCGTCTGCCCTACCTGCCGTGGTGGGCGCAGGGAATGGCCGTCGTCATGATGCTGACCGTTCCCCTGCTCTTCGCCTTCTCGGGCAAGGAGCGCAAAGCGATCCCCGTCGTGGTGTTCAACGCACTGCTCTTCGGTTTCCTGATCTCGGCGGCGGAGCGTTATCTCTGAAACGACCGAAATCGAACGGGCGGAACTTTTTCGGAAGGTTCCGCCCGTTCGATTTGCCGGACAGCCGCCTATTCCGGCCGCCGCAGCGTCGCATAGGAGAGAATATGCCACGTGAGTCCGACGGCGAGCAGCAGCAACCCCGCCTGCGCCCACCACCACGCACGCACGACTCCGAAAATGCAGTAGAGCAGCATCGCCCAGATCAACGTGACGGAGATGATCTTCGCACGCAGCGGAATGGCGCGGTACTCCCTGAAATTGCGGACGTAGGCGCCCAGGCAGGGATGTGCCAGCAACCGGTCGTACAACCGCGGCGAAGAGCGGCAGAAGGCCCACGCCGCCAGCAACAGAAACGGCGTGGTGGGCAGCAGCGGCACGAAAATCCCGACGACACCCAGCACGAGCATCGCCCACCCGAACAGGATGTAGCCCGCCCGCGAGAGGCGGGAGCCGCCCGCAGGTTTGGCAGGGCGTGGAACACGCGGAGGAACAGTCGGAGATTTCACGCAGTAAAAATAACGCTTTTATCGATTCGTTTGTATCTTTGCCGGGAACGAACTGCCGTCCGGATTTGCGAAAGCGCGCCTCGGCAAATCCGCAAACAAGTTTGCTTTTACACTCGGCTTGCACGACTTTGCGGAGGACAAGCCTCCGCTTAGATAGGCGGCGCCTCGGCAAATCCCAAATAAATTTGGTTCTGCGCTCGGCTTGCACGACTTTGCGGGATTGCCTCCGCTTAGACAGGCGGCGCCTCGGCAAAACCGCAAACTTCGTTTGCTTTTGCGCTCGGCTTGCACTATCTTTGTATCCGGAAACATGCCAAAACGAACCCGTCACGAAATTAATCTTGCTGTATGGAGAAAAAAATAGGAATCGCCTGCGACCATGCGGGCTATGAAATGAAGGAGTTCCTGATCGGTTATCTGGGAGCCAAGGGGTACGATGTCTACGACTTCGGCACCGACTCGCCCGAAGCGGTGGACTACGCGGATTTCGCGCATCCGCTGGCCGAAGCGATCGAAAAGGGCGAATTCGAGCGCGGCATCGCCCTCTGCGGTTCGGGCGAAGGAATGGCCATCACGCTCAACAAGCATCAGCGCATCCGCGCCGGTCTGGTGTGGCGCAAGGAGATCGCCGAACTTGTCAAAAAACACAACAACGCCAACGTCATCGTTCTGCCGGCACGCTTCATCACCAACGACGAAGCGGTGGAGTTCATCGAGACCTACCTCACTACCGAGTTCGAGGGCGGCCGTCACGAACGCCGCATCGCCAAAGATTCCCGTCAAGGGGCCGCGAATAGATCGGCCCGCCCGGCATCGAGCTTGCTTCGCTACGGCACTCGCTGCGAAACGGATGCGACCGCAAGGCCCCTACAACCGCTCCCTTGTGGAGAAATACCCCGTCGAAAGGCGGGGGTATAGTTTTTGCGCCCGCACGGGATCGTCGAACAATCCGAAAAGAGCCGAGCCGCTGCCCGACATCGCGGCATAAACGGCGCCCGCCTTCAACAAACTCTCTTTGAGCACCGCCAACCGCGGATGTGCGGCGAAGACGTGCGGTTCGAAATCGTTCTTCACCCGTCCCTGCCAGGCGGTCACGGGCAGCCGCATCGACTCTTCGAGCGACTCGGCCGGTACCGCAGGCCGCACGCCTGCATACGCCTCGCGCGTGGAAACCGCCTCATCGGGCTTCACGATCAGCAGCGTATATCCTCCGAAAGCCGGCTTCACGGGCCGCATCACCTCGCCGCGGCCCGTGCAGAGCTGAGGAGCGTTGCGCACGAAAAAGGCCGTATCGCTGCCCAGTGCCGCCGCGCAGTCGATCAGCTCCGCCTCCGCGAGCCGCAGGCCGAACAATGCGTCGACCCCCTGCACGACCGCCGTCGCATCGGCCGAGCCGCCGCCCAGCCCGGCCCCGTAGGGCACACGCTTGTCGAGCACGATTCGTACGGGCCCCGCACCGTAGCGTTCGTGCATCAGCCGCCAGGCCCGCAGGCAGATATTGTCCTCCGGCGGACAATCGACCGGCAACCCCAGCTGCACGAGTTCGGTTTCGATCGCAGGCTCGATCTCCAACCGGTCGTACAACTCCCTCACAGGCACCATTACCGTCGACACGTCGTGGAATCCGTCGGCCCGACGGCGAAGCACGTCCAGCCCGATATTGATCTTGCAGTTGGCTCGTAATTTCATACGTTGCGATTTTGTCGGCAAAATTACGATAAATTCCCGACACCGGAACCCGCACCCCCCGAAATTCATCCCGTCTGTCGCGTTTTCAAGGCTCCTCTCCCGCACCCGTGACAGAACTCTATACAGCCATACTCGCGGACGGCATGTTAACCCGAAGAACGAATCTTTCAAAATCGGATTTAGCAAGCCTTTGATCCACCCAGTCGCACCGTGAAAAGCATGGAAGAATCCCGAACCTTCTCTTTGGACGTTTCCTGCGAACAGCAGTTTTCCCACCTCTTGATGCCAAAAGGTGGCACCCGAAGCCCGCGCGGCGCCACGGGCACCGCAATACCTCAGCAGGATGTAAGAGGTTTAGCAGGCCGCAAATCTGCACGGCCGCGCCGCAAGAAAAGCGATTGATTCCCACGCTTCGCTGTGTTCCGTTCGACATGGCGAAATCTGATTTTTTAACTCTCAATTTTTCTCTTTTTTTTAATTGCGGAGCTTCGTATCTTTGCCCTATGAAATTCCGTACCGAAATCGAAATCCTCCCCTACGACCGGCAACTCTCCTACGACGACCGCCTGCTGGCGCTCGGCTCGTGCTTCGCCACGGAGATCGGACGCCGGATGGCCGAAGCCAAATTCCGCATCGCGGTCAATCCTTCGGGCGTGCTGTTCAACCCGCTGTCGATCGTGCGCACCCTGCGGCGCTACCGCGACGGACTCCCCGTTGCGAAGGAGGAGTTGCAGCACGCCGACGGAAGGTGGTTCCATTACGATTTCCACGGTTCGCTGGCGGGCGACACGGCGGACGAAGCACTGACGCGCATCGACGCCGCCGTCGCCGAAGGCGCCCGCGCACTGCACGAAGCGTCGGCCGTCCTGCTGACGCTGGGTACGGCATGGGTCTACGAACGCACGGATACGGGCGACGTAGTAGCCAACTGCCACCGGCAACCCGCCGAACGGTTCCGCCGTCGCAGACTTTCGGTCGAAGAGGTGGTCTCGGCGATCGAATCGGTTCTGCCGGACGAATCGAGCGGCAAACGAATCCTGCTCACCGTCAGCCCCGTCCGTCATCTGGGCGACGGACTGGCGGGCAACGCCGTAAGCAAGGCCGTGCTGCGGCTCGCGGCCGAGGAGCTGAGCGAACGCCATGCGCAGGTGGCCTACTTCCCCGCCTACGAAATTCTCTGCGACGACCTGCGCGACTACCGCTTCTACGCCGACGACCTGACGCATCCCTCGCCGCAGGCGGTCGCCTACGTCTGGGAACGTTTCTGCGAGGCGCTGCTCACGCCCGACGCACGGGCGCTGCTGCCCCGCATCGCCGAGATAACGGCCGCAGCACGGCACCGGCCGCTGCACCCCGCGTCGGAGGCCTACCGCGCCTTCTGCCGCCGCCAGCTGGAAGCCATCGAACGGCTGCCGGGAGTGGATTTCACCGAAGAAACGGCATTTTTTCGCAGCCGAATCGAAATTAATTCCTAAATTTGCCGTTCAATAGATGCTATGATGAAACTCCGCTATTTCCTCCCCTTTCTCGCTCTGTCCGCGACACTCCGCACGACGGCGGCCGAACCGCCGCGGCTGGTCGTACAGATCGTCGTCAGTTCGATGCGCGCCGAAGACCTGAACCGCTACGCCGACAACTTCTCCGACGAGGGGATTCCTGCGGCTCGTACGCGGCGGCACCTTCTATCCCGAGAGCCATTACGACTACCTGCATACCTCGACCCCCGTTTCGCTCGCCACGCTCACCACGGGAGCCAACCCTTCGGTACACGGCATCGTCGCCGAGCGGTGGATCGATTACGTGAACAACAACGTCGTGGAACTCATCAAGGACCGCTCCGCGATGGGCATCGACTGCGACGCCGGCATCGGCGACTGTTCGCCCCGCAATCTGGTGGCCCCGACGCTGGGCGAAAGCCTCCAACAGAGCTCGCCCAAGAGCCTCGTCGCCACCGTGGCGCTCGACCCCGCATCGGCCGTCGTGGCAGGCGGGTACACGCGCAACGTATTCTGGATGGACGCCCCGCGCGCCAACTGGATCACCTCGTCGTTCTATGCCGAAACGCTGCCCGTGTGGGCCCGAAAATACAACCTCAGCCGCGAGATTCTGGGATACATTCCCTTCGCGTGGGAACTGAAATACCCCCGCGAGCGCTACCGCAACTCGCAGAGCACGGTCATCGACCTCAACAAACCCGAACACCTGCGCCGCAAACGCCACCGTCTGACGTCGGTCGAGCCCGAAAAGCCTGCACCGAACGTCCCCTCCGGCATCGAACGGATGCTCTACACGCCCTCGGGCAACGCAGTCACGCTGGCCTTCGCCAAGCAGCTGCTCACGCAGATGCGGCTGGGCAAGGGACACCGCACCCGATCTGCTGAACATCTGCCTGGATGCCCCGCGCCGCATCGCCGAGAGCTACGGCCCCGAATCGATCGAGGTGGAAGACATGTACTACCGGCTCGACGAGGAGCTGGCGCAGTTCCTGAACTACCTCTACGCGCAGATCGCGCCCGAAGAGGTGGTCGTGGTACTCACCTCCGACCACGGCACCAGCCCGTCGTACGACGCCGGCATCGTCGAACGCGACCGCTTCAACGCCGCTCAGTTCCAGGTGATCGTCAACAGTTTCCTCTGCGCCCAGCACGGGCCCGGGGAGTGGGTCGTCGACTACGAAGACAACAATCTCTACCTCAACCATACGCTCATCTACAACAAGGGGCTCGACCTGGCAGCCATCCAGAACGAGGCGGCGACCTTCGCCATGCAGTTCCGCGGCGTGTCGCACGCGCTGTCGTCGACGGCCATGCGGTCGAGCTACTTCGGCAGCGGCTACGGCGAGAAGATGCAGAACAGCTTCTATCCCCGCCGTTCGGGCGACGTGGTGGTCAACCTCATGCCCGGTTGCATCGAGGAGCGGCCGGACGTGCGGTCGAAATCGGGATCGATGTACGGCTACGACACTACCGTGCCGCTCGTCCTCTACGGCGGCGGCATCCCCGCCCGCAGGGTGGGACGCAGCGTCGACACGACCTCCGTCGCCCCGACGCTGGCCTACCTGCTCGACATTCCGGAGCCGGCCGCTTCGAGGGCACGGTTTTGGAAGAATTCAGAAAATAGAAGATTCAACCAATGGATAAGATTCAGGACGAAATCATCGGCGAGTTCTCGGTCTTCGACGACTGGCTCGACAAATACGACTATCTGATCGAACTGAGCGACGCACTGCCTCCGATCGACGCGGCGCACCGCACCGACCGCTACCTCATCAACGGCTGTCAGTCGCGGGTTTGGATCGACGCACGGCTCGAAGGGGGCAAGGTCTACTATACGGCCGACAGCGATGCCATCATCACCAAGGGCATCATCGCGCTGCTCATCCGCGTACTCAACGGCCGCACGCCGCAGGAGATTCTCGCAACCGACCTCTACTTCATCGACGCGATCGGGTTGAAGGAGAACCTCGCCGACGCGGTCGAACGGGCTGCTGGCCATGCTCAACCAGATGCGGCTCTACGCACTGGCGTTCGAAAAGGAGTCGGAAATGAAGCGCTGAGCCTCGGACGACGGCCGGTTTTCCGTTCTTCACCCATAAACACTGCAAAGCAATGACTCCCGAAGAGATACTCAAAGTCGAAAAAGGACATCGTCCTTACGCTCAAAACCATTTACGACCCCGAAATCCCCGTCAACATCTACGACCTGGGGCTGATCTACGAAATCGACTATACGCCCGACGGCGCAGCCAACATCCGCATGACGCTCACGGCGCCCAACTGCCCGATGGCCGAACAACTCGTCGAGGACGTCAATCGGCAGGTAGCCAAGGTCGACGGGTCAGAGGTCAACGTCATCCTCACGTTCGACCCCGTATGGGACAAAAGCATGATGTCCGAAGAGGCGCTGCTCGAACTCAACCTGCTGTAAGGCCATGACGGACGAGGAGCTGCGACGTGCCGAACACCGGCTGCTGGCCGGAGCCGCGACTTACCTGCGGCGGGTATATCGTGCGCCTCGACGCGCTGCACCGCAACGACCTCTACACGCGGCTGGCCTACGACCGGCTCGAACGCAAGTACGACGTCGTGCGCGAACTCTTCGCCGAGAGCGACAGCAACTGGAACCAGACCTTCTACGTCCTGCTGTTCCGCACGATCGGCGACGTGACCAACCGCGACGCATTCCTCACGCTGGCGCGGCGTGTAAGCTACCGCATGGTGCTGCGCGAACGAGCCTCGCTGCATGCCGTCGAGGCGATGCTCATCGGCGCTTCGGGATTGCTGGACAACTACCGCGACGACGCCTACACCCGTTCGCTGAAACAGGATTTCGACTACTTCTCCCCGCAAATACGAAATCGCACCGATGACGGGCGCCGAATGGAATCTCCGCGACATCCGGCCGGCCAATCACCCGCTGCTGCGCATCGCCCAGCTGGCAGCGTTCCCTCGCATCGAACGATTTCCTGATCGACCGCCTCGTCGAATGCCGCACGGCCGAGGAGGTGCGCCGCCTTTTTTCGGCCGAAGCTTCCGACTACTGGTACACCCACTACATTCCGGCGACACCCACCCGCGAGCTGCCCAAGCGCATCGGGAGGATGAAGTCCGACCTGTTGGGCATCAACCTCGTCTCCCTGATCCAGTACGCCTACGGTGCCTACAACGGCAACGAGCGGCTGCGCGAGCGGGCCTTCGCGCTGCTCGAAGCCATTCCCGCCGAGGAGAACCGCTTCATGCGCCGCTGGCGTCTCTACGACCTGCGTCCGGCCAACGCCTTCCAGTCGCAGGCATTGCTGCAACTGGCCACCGAATACTGCGACCGGCGCCGCTGCGCGGAGTGTCCGGTGGGTCGCCGCCGGCTGGCAGCGCTCGAGACAGTCCGTCCCCCGCCGACGAATCCCTCAGCCGACATTGACGTTATGACCCTACGAATCGAAAACAAAAAGTTGCATCGCCTGCGGAAAATGCGTGCAGGTATGCCCCCGCCGGAATCATGGTGCGCAGCACGGACGGAAAGGGGATCGAAGCCATACGGACCGACCGCTGTATCGGCTGCGGGCACTGCGTCGACGTGTGTCCCACCGGTTCGGTGATCCACAGCGACTTTCCGCCGCAGCGCGTACACACCGTCGATACCGGCCGTCTACCCGCACCGGAGCAGGTTTTGGAGCTGATCCGCTCGCGGCGCTCGAACCGCGCGCTGACGCCGCGCCCCATACCCGACGAAGCCCTGCAACGGATCGTCGAAGCGGCACGCTACTCCCCCACGGCCTCGAACTCCCGGCAGGTCTCGTTCACGCTCGTCACCGAGCCCGAACAACTGCGCCGCATCGCCGACTTCACCGTCGGCGTCTTCGCCTCGACAGCACGCAAATTGCTGCATCCGGTGGTACGGACGTTGCTCAAACCTTTGCGCCCCGACCTCTACCGTTATGCCGCGCGCTTCGCCGAGATCGAACGCGAACACGAAGCCGGCAATGACCCGATCTTACGCAGAGCGACTGCCCTGCTCATCATCCATACGCCCGCTTCCAACCGATTCGGATGCGAGGATGCGAATCTGGCCTACCAGAACGCATCGCTGATGGCCGAGTCGCTGGGCGTGAGCCAGATTTACATGGGATTCGTCCTCACGGCCGCCCGCATGGGCAGGAAAAATGCGTTCGCACGGATCGCCGGCATAACGGGCCGCCCGCAGGCGATCATGGCGCTGGGCATACCCGCGTTCCGCTATTCGAAATACACGGAGAGGTGACGGCCCGACCATGCAATCCCACTTATTTTTCAGACAACGACGCAACCGACTCCCTGAACGGCTGCACGGATGCAGCCGCAGGCGTTCCGACCGGGAAGGCCCCGAACCTATCCCGCCCGATATGCTGCGGCAAACGGGGAAAAGCACCGGAGCGGCATTTCAAAATCGACTGTTCGCCAATCCGATCCCGTTTTTTTCTCAATCTCGCATTTTTATATTATCTTTGTTGTTCTAAGATCGAAAATCAATAAAACAGACCCATCCGTATGGATATTGTAACCGGTATAATCAAACTCCTGTTCGGTTTCGAAGGCGGACAAAGACCCGCAAGGCCATCGGAACCCTATGTCAACAAAATCAAGGAGGTCTACCCTCCATCGCCGCACTTTCGAACGACGAACTCCGCGGCCGGAGCCAGGCGCTGATGAAGCAGATCGCCGATTTCATCGCCCCCGACGAGGAGCGCATCGTCACCCTGAAAGCGCAGCTGGAACGCGCCGAAACCGCACTCGAAGAGAAAGAGAGGATTTCGAAGGAGATCGACGAGATCACCAAACGCATCGACGAGAAGATCGAACAAAAGCTCGACGAAATCCTGCCCGAAGCGTTCGCCATCATGAAGATACGGCGCGCCGTTTCGCCGAGAACGAAACGGTCACCGGTCACGGCCAACGATTTCGACCGGCAGCTGGCCGCCTCGAAGGATTTCGTCACGATCGACGGCGACAAGGCCGTCTACGCGACGCACTGGCTCGCCGGCGGCAACGACATCAAGTGGGACATGGTGCACTACGACGTGCAGCTCTTCGGCGGCGTGGTGCTCCACAAGGGCAAGATCGCCGAGATGGCCACGGGCGAAGGAAAGACCCTCGTAGCGACGCTCCCCGTATTCCTCAACGCCCTGGCCCGCAAGGGCGTGCACATGGTGACGGTGAACAACTACCTGGCCAAGCGCGACTCGAATGGATGGGCCCGATGTACGAATTCCACGGACTGTCGGTGGCCTGCATCGACGATACCCAATTCCGCCTGATGATGCCACGGGCCGCCAGCATTTTTGGCATGCGCCTTAGAGCGCCGGCGATATCCCTGCTTATAGAATGTTTGTCGATTGGCAGCGACGCGCCGGCTCTGCGTGACCTCGGCCGCGCCTGCCTCA
>VOFK01003317.1_pt1 | contig 65964 bp, 68 predicted proteins | sample 5384121 | NCBI WGS metagenome assembly VOFK01 (sample SAMN12384730, study PRJNA508395) | human gut metagenome | isolation source: healthy gut J | host: Homo sapiens | reverse complement strand
GTCGGCGGGCGCCACGCTAGCATATGCCGGTGGCTCGCGTGGTGGCGAACCTGACGAAGGCGATCAGCCTGAAGGAACGTGGCTACTACAGCGTCGGCCCTTGACACGGCATTGGCGATGCGCTCGTCGGCGAAAACCGGTTTCGAAAACCGATCCGCTGGTCGTTGTGCTCGGTTCCGGAAGGCAACGACTGAACCGTCTGGTACAGAGCTTGCGATTCGATCGCCGGCATTCCGATGTCGAGCTGGTCGGTAGCGATTTGCCCGTCCGTCGCGGCCGGCATCACTGTACGCCGTAGCGCGCACGCGTCGTGGCGACACGGCAAGTAATCGTTTATTACGATGTTGTAAGCTTCAAGCCTTATGGCGAGCGCATACCATGGCACGGCTAATGGCTCCACCGCAGCGTCGGATCATCGTCCGGGTTGTAGCCGTCCGTCCGGTGCCGTAAAGAATTGTATTCGTCATCGATCACGCCGGAATCGGCCTCGGCGTTCAGCGCGTCGACATCCTTCGAATCGAGCTTGTACTGCGGCAGCACGTTCTCCACATAGCTCTTCACGGCTTCGGTCATGGACGTCGTGGCCGGCCTTCTCCGCAAGGAACCAACGATGGTCGAGTACCTCATGGAAGAACTGCGCCGGCTCGATCTGGGGAGCGATATTCGCGCGGAATCATGCGCACGGTCGGCTCGGAACACCTCGCGCATCCAGTCGGTGGCCACGATTTCGAGATCCTCGCCATCACGCCACGTGGAGGTGCGGTAGGCGTCCAGATCGTTGAGCAGACGGCGGGCCTGGTTCTCCTGCACGTCAAGACCGGTCAGTCGCAGCAGCTTGCGGTTGGCGTAGCCGGCGTCCACCACGCGCGACGCACCAGCACGCGCTTGCCGTCCTCGGCGGTCTTCATTTCCAGCTCGTCCACGTCGAAGCCCAGTTCGTTGAGCTTATTGACGCGCTTTTTCGATCTTCCACATCTCGTCCGGGCTGAACTTGTCGGTGTCGGTCAGCGCGCTCCACAGCGAATGGTAGCGGTCCACCAGGCGGTTTCCGATTTCGATTTCGTCCACGTTGCTCGGCAGCAATGCGCCGGAAGCCAAGATCCATCAGTTCGCCGATGATGTTCGTACGGGCCAAATCCATCATCGTATTCACGCTGGCCTTCGGTGAGGTTCACCTGCAGATCGCCGGTTTCGGCGTCCACCAGGAACGCGGAGAAAGCGTCGGCGTCACGCAGGAACAGCACGTTGACAGGGACACATCGCCCCAGTAGAAGCCGGCCAGGTGCAGACGCACCATCAGCACGGCAAGCGCGTCGATGAGTCGTTCGGCGGTGTCGGGACGCAGGTTGCGGGCGAACAGCGCGCGGTACGGCAGCGAGAATTTCAGATGCTTGGTGACCAGGATGGCTTCCAGCGGCTCACCTTGCGCATTATGGCGGCCGGTGACCACGGCGATCGACTGCACGGTAGGCAGTTCCAGCTTCTGCAGTCGGCGCAGCAGCTCGTATTCGCGTTCCGCCACGTTGCGTGTGATTTCCTTCATGGCGTGAACTTCGTCGCCCACGTGCACGAAAACGCACCACGTGCCTGGAGATGCCTCGCGGCAGGTTGACCAGCAGGTCCTCAGGCCATGTTGCCAGCGGCTTCTCCCACGGCAGCGTGAACATCTTCGGATTCGAACTCGCGGCGGGGATCTTCAACGCCTGCGGCTCCGGGCTCTGCGCTGCGGGGTCCTCGGCCTTCACGGAAGTGGCCTTAAGCACACGGGGATCCATCTGTGGCAATTCATGTGATTCCATAGCTCTTCAATTTACCCGCTGACCTACCCACGGCAGGCGGCAAAGGGACTACGAGTGTCACGATGAGAACAGCGGGAAAAGAAAAGCCCCGCACCAACGCGGGGCTTTTCCAACGAGACAATAAGAGAGGAAAGAGAATGTCTCGTTTAATGGTTGACGGACGTTTGCACATCCGCCAAGTATTGGTTCAACCACCCGCCAAGCGTTCCATAAGGAACGCCCGACGGTTGGTTACTCGTTATCGTCTCAGTTCAGACGCAGCTCAGTCGACGGAGCGAACAGGTGCATCTTGGCCGGGTCGATCTTGATCTTGACGGTCGCGCCAACCTTCGGCAGCGCACGCGGATTCACACGAATCGTGGTGAGCTTGTTCTGGTCGGACATGATGGTGGAAGCCTCAGCGGCGGAGCCATCGGTGATGATGTTGCCGTAGATGTAGCCGTCGGAGCCCAGATCCTCAACGTTCATGACCTTGAGGGAGAAGGCGTTGGCCTCATCCGGGGCAGCCAAGGAGGCGTCTTCCGGACGGAAGCCGACCACAATCTGGCCGTTGTCTTCGGCGGTGAGCTTGTTGACGGCCTCAGTCGGCAGATCCACGGTGTCCTCGCCGATCTTTGCCTTGCCGTTGACCACCGGGTGGGTGTTGATGTTCATCGACGGGGAGCCGATGAAGCCAGCGACGAAGACGTTGGCCGGACGATCGTACAGCTCAGTCGGAGCGCCGACCTGCTGCAGAATGCCGAGCTTGATGACGGCGATACGATCACCCATGGTCAGAGCCTCGGTCTGATCGTGGGTCACGTACAGGGTGGTGACACCCAGCTGACGCTGCAGAGCGGCGATCTGGGTACGGGTCTGCACACGGAGCTTGGCGTCGAGGTTGGACAGCGGCTCATCCATGAGGAAGACCTTCGGCTCACGGACGATTGCACGGCCCATAGCCACGCGCTGACGCTGACCGCCAGACAGAGCCTTCGGCTTACGATCGAGGTACTCGGTCAGGTCGAGGATCTCAGCGGCCTTCTCGACGCGCTTGCGGATCTCTTCCTTCGGGGTGCCGGCGATCTTCAGGGCGAAGCCCATGTTGTCGGCGACGGTCATGATGCGGATACAGAGCGTAGTTCTGGAACACCATTGCGATGTCGCGGTCCTTCGGCTGCATCGTGGTGACGTCCTTGCCACCGATGAGGATGCGTCCCTTTGTTGACCTCTTCGAGGCCTGCGAGCATACGCAGGGTCGTAGACTTACCGCAACCAGACGGGCCGACCAGCACCAGGAATTCGCCATCCTTGATGTCGAGGTTCAGATCATCCACAGACGGCTTGTCGTTGCCCGGGTAGATACGAGTAACGTGGTCGAAAACGACTTCTGCCATGATTTGTCATCCTTTCAGAGGCAGGTACGTGCCTCACGATCCGTTGTAAAGGGATTTTTGTTCGGTGCCCATCCTCGCGGCTTACTACTTTGACAAAGCCACAATTCAAAGCGTTTACTTATTTGGTTTGGCGAAGATCTCTTCGTTGAGCCATGACCTACTATACACACCCAAACCGAATCGTCAATGCGTGTCGCGGGTTTTCACCGCTCAAAACAGTCTATTAGGGGGTTATCATCCCCTCAAATCGATGGTTTTTCATCACAATATCCTCATTCCGCGAGAGAATGGACGGTAGTCTGAACGGTGAGACGTGGAGGTTCATCGTGCGCAATACCCGAATCGGAGTCGTCGAGGACGACCCTGCAAGCTGCCAATTGGTACTCGATTACCTCAATCGCTACCAAAGCGAGACCGGCGAGCAATTCACCGTCTCCGTATTCGACGACGGCGCGCGCATCGTGGAAAAATACAGCCCCGTCTACGACATTCTGCTGCTCGATATCGAAATGAAGGAAATGGACGGCATGGAAGCCGCCCGTCGCATCCGCGAGCGCGACGACAAGGTGGTGATCATCTTCATCACGGCCGCGCCGCAATACGCCATCAGCGGATATGAGGTGCGCGCGCTGTCGTACCTGCTCAAGCCGCTGCCGTGGTTCGCGTTCTCGCAGGAACTGAAGAAGTCGATCGACATGGTGCGGCGCAATGACGACGATTCGATGCTTATCGACACCGGCAAAGGGCAGATGCGCCTGAATCTGGCGGATATTCTGTATTTGGAGTCGATTCGGCACACCATCGTCATCCATACGCTTGACGGCAAGCTGTCCATCAACGGCACGCTCAAGGATATGGAAGCTAAGCTTGCCGACTACCATTTCTTCCGCTCGAACTCCTGTTATCTGGTCAATCTCAAGCATGTGACGGGCGTGGCGGATCAGGATTGCATCATGTCGAACGGCGAGCAGCTGCGCGTGAGCCGGCCGCGCAAGAAAGCGTTTCTGACAGCGCTGACCGATTACATGGGCGGCGGCAGATGATCGGGGCGATCGCAGGCATCGCGCATATCGCAAATATCGTGAATATCGCAGATGCCACAAATGCCGCACACATTGTGCACGTGTTGGCGGCGTCGGTACCGTCGACGGTGCCGGTCACCCACACCTTGCCCGACATTCCCCGTTCGTATACCGCCATCTGCGAATGGGCGGCGTGCATGGTGTACATCGCGGTGCTGTACCGACGTGTGCCGTTGCGTCGTTCCATCATCGTCAGCGCGGTCGGTCTACCCGCGATCGTCGCCGTGCAGTATTTCGACGGCAGTATGCCGATCTGGTTTTGGATCGTCGGCATGCTGCTCGCCTTCGGCTGCATGTACCTGACGATTCTGTTCGGTGCCGGCACCGGCAAGCGCGAAGGGCTGTACATCACGGCACGCGCGTTCGTGCTGGCGGAACTGGTGGCGTCGCTGCATTGGCAGATCGTCGCGTTCATCGGCACACATGACGCTCAAGCCACTTCATACGGTGTGCAGGCCATCGTCATGCTCATCGTCATCTACGCGCTGTGTTTCGGCCTGGCATGGCTGGTGGAACGCGGCAATTTCAGCCAAACCACACCCACGCTACCGACCGCCTCCGCGGCAACCGCGACGGTGGCCATCACCATCGTCACCTTCGCCATGAGCAATCTGAGCTTCGTTTCGACCAATACGCCATTCTCCGGTTCGATGGGCCAGGAAATCTTCTATATCCGCACACTGGTGGATTTTTGCGGTTTTGCGATTTTGTACGCGCAGCAGGAGCAGGCGCGGCGCATTGCGGCGAACAGCGAGCTCGCTTCAATCAACGCGCAGTTGGAAAGCCAGCATCAGGAATATTTACAGTCGAAGGAGAATATCGAGTCGTTAGGCCGGCTTGCGCACGATTTGAAACATCAGATCGCGGCATTGCGTGCCGAAGTCGATCCGGAGCATGCGGCGGCAGGATTCGAGCAGTTGGAGAAGTCGGTGCAGCGCTACAGCGCCCAGCAGCATACCGGCAATCCCGTGCTTGACGTCATTCTGACCACGAAGGAACGCACCTGCAACGAACGCGGCATCACGTTCACCGCCGTGGCGGATGGCTCGCTGCTGGACGGCATGTCGTCGATGGACATCGCATCGCTATTCGGCAACGCGCTCGACAATGCGATCGAAGCGACGTCGAAACTGCCGAATCCGGAACAGCGACTTATCAAACTGGCGTTGTTCGAGCAGAATTCCTTCACCGTGGTCCGTGTCGAGAATTATTACGATTCGCGGCTGAAGAAAGATGCCGAAGGCAATCTGCGCACCACGAAGCGCGACGATCAGCATCGGCATGGCTTCGGTGTGAAGTCGATTCGGCACATCGCGCAGGCGCAGTACGGCGGCGAGGTGACGATCCGCACCGACGACCACTGGTTCGTGCTCACCGTGCTGCTTCCCCGCCAGACCGGCCTGATGGCCATGTGAGGATGGCGTCCATGTGAGGATTGCGAGACGGCAATGCGAAGGCTAACGATCTGCAGCTTTCGCCCGCGGTAGATGCCAAGCGGCAAGCGGCTTGGCCAGACGGGGAGGCGGTGAACGCGCTGACGGCCACCGCAAGGCCGATCGGCACGAACAGGTTGATCGGAGCGTCAGCCAACTCCATCACCAGGCAAATCGCCATCAACGGCGCCTGCTGCGAGGCGGCGAGCAGCGCGCATGCACCCAGCAGCGCATACATGCCGATCGAATTCGTGTGGAACACCTGCATCCAAAGAATGCCCAGAATCGCGCCTCCGGAAGCGCCCAATGCGATGCCCGGCTGCAGCACGCCACCGGAAGCGCCGGAACGAATCGTCAGCAACGTGACGATCGCCTTGGCCACAAAAGACAGCAGCAGCACCGGGATGACGGCCAGATCGGCCTTCGAGGAGAAACTCAGCTGCGCGGTGGCGCGGCCATTGCCCATCACCTGCGGCACGACAATCGCCACAACGCCCGTCAGCAGGCCGGCGAGCGGCATCATCCACAGAATGCCCGCTCCGGATGGCTTGTTTTTCTCCGCCCACTGGGAGCCGCGGCGGAACAGCGCGCCGGCGGCGCCAAGCATCAGTCCGGCAACCAGTGCGAACACCATGTAGTCGGGGGTAAACAGGCCGTCCGCCTCGCCAATCAAATAGAACGTGTGCGTGCCCTTGACCAGGCTCGCCACCCATGAGGCGAGCGCCGAGCATGCGAACGCGAGCGTGACCGTCTCGAGTGTCACGTCGGCGAGCAGGATCTCCACCGCGAAGAACGTGCCCGCAAGCGGCGCGTTGTAGACGCCCGCGAGACCGGCCGCGGCGGTAATGGCCACCAGCATACGCGTGTCCTTCGCGTCGAGACGCACCCAGCGGGCGAATCGTTGGCCGAACATCGCGCCAAGTTCGCGAGGCGCCACTTCGCGGCCGATCGACATGCCGGTACCGACGATGAAGATCTGCAGCAGCACATGCACGATGGTCTGCCAGACCGGCATCAGCGCGCCACCGACGGCTTTCTTGACGGATGGCACTGTTGTGGTACGCGTGCGCAGCAGCCACCAGATCACGGCCGCGATGGAGGCGCCGACCGTCACGGAAATCGCACGACGGATGGCAGGCATGTTGAACGGGCCGGATTCATGCGCATTCTCGATGTATCCAAGCGCGAAACGTTCGACTTGGTACAGCATGAGCGTCAGCAAACCTGCGGCCGCGCCGATCGCGATGCCGACGACGGCCACCGCCGCGATCAGCGCCGGTATTCTGCCGATTTTCGGCTGCTGTTCCGCCTCGTCCTGCGATTGATCCGACACCATTGCCTCTCTCACGTTGTGTGTACCTCGTCTCCAGTCCGTCTCGTCATACGTAGTTACCGCATCACCATCGTTCCACCGACGGCGGATTTATTCGCCAACATCCCCCACCAGAACATGAATTCCAATGTCAGTCACACAACTTGCGTCTGCATAGTGAACGGCCGATCAGGCTCGTCGTCCTCGGCAACAAGGCCGGCCACATCCGCCAAACACCATAAGGCGTACAGCGGCAGATTCATCGGCGGCAAATATATTGGAATATATAGCATTCAAGACACAAGATGCACAAAATAGACAATTTCAAAGGCTTGTTTTTTGCACAAAAAACAGACGATTTCTGCCACAGCCAAAAGCAAGGAACCGGACCTCCACCATACCTTTCACCACCCACTGCCAGTACCGCCGTGGTGCCCGGCGAGGCATTCGGCGAGGAAGGGCAGGGATTCGTGCGATTGTCGTACGCCGGCGATGCGGATGAGTTGCGTAAGGGACTGCGTCGTATGTGCGATTTTTGCGGAGAGGAATCGCTGACGCCGTCAGGTGCATGCCCGTCCTTCGTCGCGTTCACCCACTTTTTTATTGTGTATGTTTACGATTTGTATAATCGTAAACATACACAATAAAATCATACGATGAAACGGCGGCACGTTGGACGGGGGATGGACTCCTAGCTATTCGAATGACTAGCCGTGCACAATAGCGCGTGAAGTCGGAGCCCATGACAACATCTACACTGTCATGAGCGCATAGGCAATCCGCCGTTCGACGTACTGACGAAATAGTTGGGATACTTGTTCTGAATCGTAGGTTGCACATATGTGCAACTCCTAGACTGTTCGCGCTAGATACAGGCATACAGTATTCGTATCATACGCAACCAAGGTGGTGACATATGCTCAGCGAACCGGTGAAAGCATTATTTGAGTCCAACACCAACGCCCGTCATGCCGGCGACGCAGACAGACTCGCCAAAGAGCATAAGCCGAACGGAGTGCATGTACTGACGGATCTCCCATATGGCATTCCGGACCAACTGCGCAAATTGGACCTGTATCGTCCGGAAACACAACATGAACCTCTTCCGGTCATCATCGACTTCCATGGCGGGGGTCTCTACCATGGCGACAAACAAAATACCATGTGTCGCGATATGTATTTAGCGAAGTATGGGTTCGCCGTGGTCAATGCCAACTATCGGCTGGTCCCGCAAATTGGATTCCAAGGCCAACTACACGATGCGCTTGACGCAATTATCTGGACGAATGAGCACGCGCATGACTATGGCATGGATACGAATGCTCTGTTTCTGATTGGAGATTCCGCGGCCACCCTGCTTATCTTGTACCTCACCGCCGTACTCCATTCACCGGTCGTCGCGTCACAGCTTGGCATGAAGGAAGCCTGCGGAACCGCCCGCATCCTCGCCATTGCAGGATGCAGCGGCATGTATCGCTTCGAGGGAGGCGTGCATGGAACTGCAATGGGATACTATGCGGAAGGCTACTTTCCAACGCTGAAGGAACGAATTCGCATCTCCCCTATCTTGATGTCGATCGCGTTGTAGTTGATGGCAATCTTCCGCCCTTCTATCTGCAGACCAGCAGCGAGGATTATCTCGCGGACAACACTCTGGAATTCGCAAGAATCCTGCAATACCGCCATCATGATTATGAACTGCGATTACTCCCGAAAGGTCTTGACCACGCTCTCGTACACGACTTCGCAGTCAAGGAGGTCGGCCTGGAGCATAATGAGGAATCACAGCAAATCGTAAAAGAGGCGGCGACGTTCTTCAAACGGTACCGCCCAACGACCAGCTAGGAAAGGACGCTATGGAAGAACGGATTCGCTCCACCCGCCCTCACTGGCAGTATTCGTAGGCTGCTGCGCCATGTCCTTCATCGGCTTCGCTCTCATCACCAACACTTCAGGGCTGTATTTCGACGCCATCAGCCGTGATTTACATGGGGTCGAGCCAAGGTCAGCCTAACCGTATCGATTCGATTGATTTGCAGTGCCATCTCCATGGCCGCGTTCAGTCGCTTTTCACATCGCATTCGCTTGCGCCCCACACTTATCGGCTGCATTGGTATCTGCGCCGTGGGATTCCTGCTTTGCAGTCGGGCGTATGCCCTCTGGCAGTTCTATCTCGCATTCGCTGTGATGGGACTCGCCTATGTTATTCCGATAACGCTGATGCCACCCATTCTGCTTGCGGCATGGTTTCCCACTCATTTCGGCACGGTCCTTGGCATAACCGGCTGTTTGTCAGGATTGGGAGGAGCCATATTCAATCCTCTGATTTCGCACGTCATCGCGTCATATGGATGGCGATCGGCATATCTACTGACCGGTGCGATGCTGATGGTGCTGCTACTCCCCTGCTCCTACCTGCTTAAACCATATCCACATGGCAAGCTCGACACTGCGTCTGCCCCAAACGCCAAACCTGCGCATGATACACGGACGAAAAGCGGGCATCTCATCGGCATGCTTCGTTCACCGGCGTTTCTGCTGCTGTCAGCCGCCATGATTTTGTTGCAAATCGTATCCGGCATCAATCAGCATATTCCCGCGTACGGGATTTCCATCGGACTCACGCTTACACAGGCCGCTTGGGTGGTCACGGCCCGCATGATTGGAGCCAGCGTCGGCAAACTTGCCATAGGTTCGACGCTGGACCGTGTCGACCGCAATTCGCAATCACGCTGTTTGCCGCCATCGGAACCACAGGATGGTTCAGTCTGCTTTTTTTCGGAGCCAATATGGAAGTTGCGATCACTGCAAGTTTTCTGGCGGGAATCGGCCAATGCCTGCTCATGATTGCACTTCCCTGGAGCATACGCCGCGTATTCCCGGGAGATGATTATGCCCGCGCGCTGTCCGTCATCAACGCCACCGGCCAGCTGACCGTAGCCATCGCTACCACAGTTCATGGATTGATTTTCGACATGACCGGCGGATATGGAGCGTCATTGACGCTCAACGTGCTGTTGTACGTGCTGGCAGCAATTGCAATCATCACGGTGGCGCACGGGCATACCCAATCCTTCCAGCATCCTAACGGTGATTAGTCCATATCCAATAACAACTCAGCCATTCCCTGATTGGTAGCGAGTGCCGACATCAGTCCACCGACCAAGCATGCGTGCAGTGCCCGCGCACGCCACGTCTCCCAAGCGACTCCAATGACCAATGGAATGTCACGAAACCGTTCGAAATCGATGCTGATGGTGCGCTCACACAGACTGGTTCGCACATGATTGCCATGCATATCGATATGATGTCCGCAAATATGCCCGACCACTCCCTTTTCCTGCAACTCCCGTGCTACTGCAGCGTCTTCGAACGAATGGAAAATCCTCCCGGAATGCCCCTGCCGAATCGCTCCTACACCGACAATGGCGATATCGGCTCGGTTACCCAAAGCCAAAGTCATGGCGATCAGTTTCTCCGAACGCACAGCCTGCGCAACTTCCGCGGATCCCATAATCAACGGTGCAGGAAGCAACGAGTAAGCGCATCCCAGACGTTCTGCCATCATTCGGCAGATTTCCGGAGAATCAGTCAACGAGTTGGCGGAAGACAACGAACCCAGCATCTGAGTCACATGCGCACGAGGGTAGTCAAGGGGAGGCAAAGCTCTGATTGTCGCCGCCATCGGCGTCCCGGTCGATGTAACGATCAACGAATCCGGTTTGAGGTTTTCCATCAGCAGCTGCGCCGCACATTGAGGCACTAGCATCGATGCGATGTTGTCATCGTATGAATATGCGACGCGTACCGTTTTCAATCCGTATTTGTCCCGAAGATTCTCCTCAAGGGATTGCAATCGTTGCAATGGGTGCCCGATGGTAATCTGTACGATTCCGGTTTCCCGTGCTTCAGTGAGCATGCGTGACACCGATGACCGCGAATAGCCGACCTCTCCGGCAATCTGTGATTGATTGAGTCCCCTCGTCATAATACATCTGCGATACACGAATCAGCTCTTCGATATGCTGTCTGGTTTGCATCGACGCAAGCGCGGAATCTTTGAACATATGTGCATATTATCTCCAACACCCATACGAACATGCGCGATAAGCATACGTTTTGAGCCCATCATCAGCCGATACTCCGGTAAACCAGCAGTGTGACGTGCACATATTCTCATTCATATCCCAATGCCATTTCACCCTCAAATTAGTCTATAACCGGCTCAAGGAAGAACCGGGCCCCGCGTTACCGAAGGGCGATCTTCGGGTGATGCGGAAGGAACAGAGGGAGAAAAAATACCATGTCGAAAGTATGGCAATACTTGAAGCAGCATGCGTATGGCGCACTCACCATAGTTACGGTGTTGTTGTGCATTCTGGGCAGCTGCATCGCGAATCTGGCACAGACGGATTTCGGCAACGTCACCAAAGAGAATCTGACCATCGAAACATCATCCGGCCATAGGCTCGGCGTCAACATGCTCAAGCCCAAGACCGCCACCAACGACAAGCCGGCACCCACCATCGTGTTCGCGCATGGCGGCAACGGTCTCAAGGAAAAAGTGGGATCTGGTACCAGATCGAATGGGCACGTCGAGGCTTCGTCGTGTTCTCCTTCGATCTTTACGGACACGGCGACTCCGAGATTCTGAACAACACCGAATGGCTGGTCAACGGCCGTGGCCTGTATGACACGGTAAAGTACGCGACCACACTTCCATTCGTGGACAAGGACCAGATCGCCGTATCCGGCCAGTCCCGCGGAGGCAACACCATTCACGAGACGATCCTTCTTGACAACAAGGCCAAGAAGCAGCTGATCAAGGCCGTGCTGTACGTCAGCCGCGACGCCGTCTACAAAGACAACGAAACTCAGTCGTTCGGCTATGTGCCAGGCAAGACCACTTCAGCCCAGGCCGCCTCCAAGAATAACGGCGAGTACTTTAATTATTACGGCAATCGCAATGTAGGCATCATCGCCGGCAAATTCGACCAGTACTCCTTCAAAGGAGACCGACAAGACGACCGGCAAGATGCTGCCGAATCCGGACTATCTCAAGCACAATAACGCCAAATCGTTCCTGAACTTCGGTATCACGCCTGACTCTTCGACTGCCGACGGCGTCAGCGGCAAGTATTATACGAAGAAGGTCGATGGCAAGGGAAGCATTCCGTGTCATCTATCTGGAAAACGGCTTCCACACTTCGCAGCTCTTCCAGTCGTCTTCTACCGCAGCTGCCATGGAGTTCATGGTCAAAGCCTTCAATGTGAACACCTCGTTGCAGTCGGGCGACCAGATCTACCAGTGGCGTATGATTGGCAGCACCATCGGTTTCATCGGCATGTTCATGTTCGCCGTGTTCTTCGCTCTGTGGCTCTCCCAGATGCCGCTCTTCAGGGGAACTTCTCGTGGCAATGCCATCATGCGTGTCGCGGAATCGCATCCGGGAACCAAGGCTTGGGCATGGGGCTGCCTTATCGTCAACACCCTGTTCGCCACCGTCAGCACGTTGTTCCTGTACTACAACGGCGTCGACACCCATATCGGCACGTTCTTCCAGGCAGGGGCAGGCACTATTTGCAGGCTCCATGCTGGCGATTTCCTCCGTGTTCACCGCCATTGTCACCTACATTCTGGTACCGCTGCTTCGCTAAGAAGAATGGTATGAACATCGATGAAATCGATTTGAAGACATCTGCTTTCAGCGTGTTCAAGACCATCATGCTGGCTCTCACCGTCACCGGCGGCACTCTGCTGTTGGTCTGGGGGAGCGCAGTACTTCTTCAAGACGAACTTCCTCGTTCCTGTACTGGGGCATCATGCCATTCGGCTCCTTCAAGATCGTGGACATGCTTAAGGTACTCCCGATCTTCCTGATTGGCTACGTGATTTCCTCCATCTTCATCAACTGCATGAACTACAACACTTCCTATGGCAAGAACAAGATCGTGAACATCCTGGTACTCGCTCTCGTCACCGCCGCCGTGCCGGCACTGGTGTCCGGCGCAGGCTGGGCCAAGTTCATGCTCACCGGTGTCAATGACCTGTTCGGTGCGGCCTACACCCGCATTCCGGACAGCATGTTCCTCACCGTATTCCTGCTGTTTATCACTCCGCTGACGGCTCGCGGCATCTATTCCAAGACCCGCAATCCGTACCTCGGTGGCATCATCAACGCGATTTTGGCCATGGTAATCACCTGCGTGAATTGCCAGGTCGTTTTCCCGGCCTGATCGCGATAGCACGGCATGACAAAGGGTGGTGGCTCATCGACTGAGTCACCACCCTTCTTATTTGCAAGGTACGTTACGCCTTCCAACGACATCAGACGCGAAGCAGGCATGGAAAACCCGCCCGGAAAATCCGGGCGGGCAGGAAGAAAGGAATTCAGAATAGGGCTACTTGGCGGCCTCCTCGCTCTTGGCCGTCTCCTGGACCCGCTCTTCGGCATGACCCAGAACTTGAGCAGCGGGTAGCTGACGATCACGGCAAGCAGGGTGTTGACCACGGATGCGATCGTGCCTGCGATGCCGGCGTTCATGCCCCATCCCTGGCACAGACCGGTCACCTACGTAGCCCGGCAGCACAAGGTTCACTACCACGATGATCACGGCGAGGATCACATACTTCCAAGCGGCGTCCTTGAAGCTGGAGTCGGACTTGAAGACCCACTTCATCTGCACGAAGAAGTTCACCACCTGCGCAAGCACCTCGGCAAGCAGGAAGGTGAGGAATCCGCCCAGGCCGTTGCCCTTGGTGTCATAGTTGAAGATCAGGAAGTGGAACGGCTGCGTGAGCCCCAGGCCGGAGATGAAAATGGCGGTGCCGATCCACGTCACCACGAAACGGGTAATGGTGGAGATGTTCGACAGCACATTGAACAGGATGAATTCCCAGATATTGGGATGATCCTGATCCACTGGCGAATCGGTCCGGCCTTCTTATCGCCGGCAGCGGTTTCGGCCGGCTTCGCAGCATTGTTGTCAGTCATGGTTCAGCTCCTTTGCAGTGTGCTTGTTTGCGGATTGGTTGCGGAAGAAGCCGGCGATCACGCCGCCCAATCCGCGGAAGGTATGGCCGTTCGCGATCTTCACGATGGCGTCGACCATCGCCGAATCGACCATGCCCTGGGTCATCTTGCTCATGGCGCGAGGCGGCATATTCAGAATGAACAGGGTGTTCAGATCCGGCGAACCGGTCTTCTGGCGAATCTTCGCTTCGCGCTTGGTCAGCGTCTTGGCGACGGTACGCGCCACGAAGCCCTTGGAATCCACCCACGACATGATCGGATCGTTGACGCCGAACGTCGTCGGCTTGCCGGGGGCAAGCACCTCATGGCCGAACAGCACTGCCATTTCGGCGTCGGTCACGTCCTTGACCTGTCCGGTCAGATAGTGGCCAAGCGCAGGATCGGCGGCGCAATCGGCGGTCGTGCAATCGCCGGCCACGGTGTGAGGAATCGCAAGCGGCAAATGCTCCGCATTGTCGCCGACCAGCAGCGTCCATTCGCCGCTTTCCGTCTTCCATGCATTGGCGGCAACATCGAAATGACGGAACGTGTAGCGGTCGAAATCGATGTGCACACTCTTTGCTTTCATGCGCGGCCAACTCAATTTTGGCGAAGCCCTTCAGCTCGCGGTCGGGATGGAGCACGCCGCCCTGCGGCGCGCGCACATACAACTGGGCCACGGTGGAGCCGGCGACATCGGAATCATTGGTGACGACGAAACCACGCCGGTCGCGGTGGCGGTGATCGCGCTGTACGTGAACGTGGAGTAGCTCAGACCGTAGCCGAACGGGAAGCGTACGGGCACGCCCACGGTCTCGTAATAGCGGTAGCCGACGAACGGGCCCTCGCGGTAGATCGCGTCACGCCCGATGGCCGGATACCAGCCGGAGCTTGGGCAATCCTCGTATTGCATCGGCCAGGTTTCGGCCAAATGTCCGGATGGGTTGACTTCGCCGGTCAGCGCGCGCACGGTGGCGGAAGCGCCTGCCTGGCCGGACAATCCTACGTACAGCATGGCCGCAACATCGTTGAACCACGGCAATTCCACCGGGGAACCGGCGACGAGCACGATCACCACCGGCTTGCCGGTCTTCGCCAACGCCGTTACGAGATCGTTCTGCACCTGCGGAATCGCCATGGTGAATCGGTCGAGGCCTTCGGATTCGCTGCGTTCGTCGAGACCGACGACGGCCAACACCACATCCACGGCGTCCTTCTTGGCGAGCGCGACGGCGTCGTTCAGCAGCACCTCATCCGGCTTGCCTTGGCGGTCGTAGCCCTGCTCGTAGCCGGCCAATACCAGTCCTTCGGCGTTCTTGACCTCGTCGAGGATGTTCTCCTCCTTGGTGGCGTTCACCTTGGATGAGCCGGAACCCTGATAGCGTGCGGTCGCGGCCATATCTCCGATGACGGCCACGCGAGTGCCCGGCTTGAGCGGCAGCGTGGCGGCGTCGTTCTTCAGCAGCACGCTGGAATGTTCCGCGACCGTTCTGGCGATATCGTGGTGCGCCTTCGCGATGTCGTCCGACAGCAGATCGTCGCGGCCGACGCCGACGAGCTTGGTCGCCGCCGCGATTTTGGCGACTTCCGCGGCACGCTTGTTGATGTCCGCCTCGGCGAGCGTGCCCGCTTTGACCGCGCCTTCCAGCTCGCGCACGGAGGTGAAACCTGGCGACGGCATTTCCAGCGAGCCGCCGGCTTTGACGGCTGCGACGGCGGAGTTGGAGCCGCCCCAATCGGAGACGACCATGCCGTCGAAGCCCCATTCGTCGCGCAGGATCTCCTGCAGCAGATGCTTGTTTTCGTGGGCGTAGACGCCGTTGACCTCGTTGTAGGGAGGTCATGATGCTCATCGGCTTGGCCTCGCGCACGGCGATTTCAAAACCGGTCAGATACAATTCGCGCATGGTACGTTCGTCCACCACGGAGTTGCTGGCCTGGCGGCGCAGCTCCTGGCTGTTGACCGCGAAATGCTTCGGGCATGCGGAGACGCCGTTGCTCTGGATGCCGCGAATGAGGCCGGCGGCCATACGGCCGGCGACGATCGGATCTTCCGAATAGTACTCGAAGTTGCGTCCGCACAGCGGGTTGCGTTTGATGTTCATGCCCGGTCCAAGCAACACGTTCACGTCGAGATCGTGCGCTTCCTTGCCCAGCGCCTCGCCCATTTCCTCGGCGAGCGCCGGATCCCAGGTGTTGGCCACGGTGCAGGCGGTCGGGAAGCAGGTGGCCGGCTTGGATGCGCCGATGCCGAGGTGGTCGCCTTCGCCAAGCTGCCTGCGCACGCCGTGTGGGCCGTCGCTCATGACGAAGCCGGGAATGTCGGCGCGATCGTTGCCGCGCGAATCCCATTCGGATCCGCCGGACAGCATCGCCGCCTTTTCAACGATCGAAAGATCTTCAAGTTCCATGGGTTCTCCCTCGCACTAGGTGTTGCCAAAACCTGCTTTGCCGAGCCTGCCCTGTCCGCTCCGCCCGGCTGCGCTGTTTTCTTGCGATTTCCCGCTGCCGTACCGCGCTGCATCGCACCGTGCCGCACGCGGGATTTCGCCGCTAGTTTGATTGAACCAGCTTTTTGCGATGCCGTCACCGCCGTATTACACAACCTGTCGTTTTGCTCGCACAATCGGCATATGGGCGCGGTGAAGAGGGTATGCGGTGGCGCAGAACGCGCATAAAATCGCATCGTTCCATTTTGCAATCGATGGCAAGCGTTTCGATATGCGTATATCGTTGCAATTTCAAGCGACTCGCCGATATTGATACCTTTTTGCGCAAGCGCTATCATACTTAACGAAAGTAAGTTTTGCTAACTTTTCTTCAATGCGGAACATGCTTTGATCACTCAACGCGGAGAGCGATGTTTCGCAGCGCACAGAAAGGATAATGAGATGCGCGACCAGCAAAGCAGCGACACGAGCATCGCCCTGGACGCCAATACGGACGTCCAGCATCGTCACGATGACCCACAACTACAATCTCGTGTTCCCCACCGCCATCGTCATCGCACTGTGCGCTGGCGCGTCGGTCTTGACCATCAAGCGCATCAAGTAATCGCTTCAAACGGGACCGTGCCGTCGCATATGATGGCACGGTTCCAATCCAGTTATCCCGATTTTTTCCACACTCAAAGGAGCCCCACATGGTAGACAGCACACTGTTCTCGCTGGCCACGCTCAACGCCCATCCGGCAATGAATCCGGATTCGGTGATCCAGGGCGATCATTGGCGCATCGGCCTCATCACGGACGCGCTCGTCCGTTTCGAATGGTCCGACAGCGGCCGTTTCGTGGATGACGCCACGCAGATGGCGATGGTCCGTGATTTCGGCGAAAAGCCTGAATTCACCGTCGCCGAACGTAATGGCTGGCTGGAGATCGACACCCCGTCGCTGCATATCTCCTACAACCAGCGCAAGTTCTCCGGAAGGCCTGTACGCAACCGTCAAGCACGTCAACGCCATCGAAAACACCTGGCATTACGGCGACGTGCAGCGCAGGAACCTCGGCGGCACCTACCGTACGCTCGACGAGGCGAACGGCCGCATCCCCGTCGATCCGGGCGTCAACAGCACCGACGGCTGGGCCATCATCGACGATTCCAAGTCGAACGTGATCCGCGAAACCGCCGAAGTGAACGGCAACCACAACGATTTCGGCACGTGGGTGACCCCGAAGGAAGAGCCGACCACCGACCTGTATCTGTTCGGCTACGGCCACCGCTACCGTGAGGCCGTGCACGCCCTGTACCGCCCTGACCGGCCCGACCCGCTGCTGCCGCGCTTCGTGCTGGGCAACTGGTGGAGCCGCTACCACCGCTATACCGAAACCGAATACCGTCAGCTCGTCGAACGTTTCGAAAAGGAAGGCATTCCGTTCACCACGGCCGTTATCGATATGGACTGGCACCTGGTTGACGACGTCGACCCGAAGTACGGCTCCGGCTGGACCGGCTACACGTGGAACAAGGACTTCTTCCCGGATCCGAAGCGCTTCCTCAACTGGCTGCACGAGCATGGCATGAAGGCCACGCTCAACGTCCACCCGAGGGACGGCGTGCGCGCGTTCGAAGAGCTGTATCCGCAGGTCGCCAAGGCCATGAACATCGATCCGGAAAGCGGCGAGGCCGTGCAGTTCGACCTGACCGATCCGAAGTTCATGGAGGTCTACTTCGACCAGCTCCACCACCCGATGGAGGAAGATGGCGTCGACTTCTGGTGGATTGACTGGCAGCAGGGCGGCCTGACGCGGCAGCCGGGCCTCGACCCGCTGTGGGGCCTGAACCACCTGCATTACCTCGATTCCGCCCGCAACGACGGCAGCGACTACAGCGAACGCAACCCGCGTCCGCTCACCTTCTCGCGTTACGCCGGCCCGGGCTCGCACCGCTACCCGGTCGGCTTCTCCGGAGATACCGTCGTGACCTGGGAATCGCTCGCCTTCCAGCCGCAGTTCACCGCCACCGCTTCCAACATCGGGTATGGCTGGTGGAGCCACGACATCGGCGGCCACATGTTCGGTTACCGTGACGAGGAGCTGGAGGTCCGCTGGTACCAGCTGGGCGCGTTCAGCCCGATCAACCGTCTGCATTCCACCGATTCGCCGTTCAACGGCAAGGAGCCGTGGAACTTCCACGGCGATGCGGAACGTGCGATGACGTCCGCGCTGCGCCTGCGTCATGCGATGATTCCGTACCTGTACACGATGAACCGGCGCGCCGCGTTCGACAACGAGCCGCTCGTGCAGCCGTTGTACTGGGATTATCCGGAAATCGAAGCCGCATACAAGCTCACCGACGAATTCCGTTTCGGCACCGAGCTGCTGGTCGCGCCGATCGTCGATCCCGCCGAGCGTTCCGTGCAGCGTGCGAAGGCCGACGTGTGGCTGCCGCAGGGCGAATGGTTCGATTTCTTCGACGGTCGCCATTACACGTCTCGTCCGGCCGAAGGCCGCCGTCTGGAGGCTTGGCGCGATCTCGACCGCATGCCGGTGTTCGCTAAGCCCGGCGCGATCGTGCCGCTGCAGATGCCCGCCGAGGGTGAGGCGCTCAACTCCGTGGCCAACCCGCGCGCACTGCAGGTAGTGGTGTTCCCGGGTGCCGAAAACAGCTTCACGCTGTGGGAGGATGACGGTGCCGCACAGAGCAAGGATCGTTGGGCATCCACCGAAATGGCGCTGCGTTTTGAGGGCGATTCCGCACAGTTCTCGATCGCCCCTGCGGAAGGTGCGACGGACGTCATTCCGGCTTCCCGCGATTGGACGGTCACGTTCCGTGGCATCGCTCCGGAAGCGATGCGCGCCGTTCGTGCGACCGTCGACGGCTCTGCCGCCGCTCCGGAAGTCGCGTACGATGCGGAGACGCTGAGCCTGACCGTCACGCTGCGTGACGTGCCGACGAGCGCCGCAATCGCCATCGATTTCGCCGACGGTCTTGCCGTTGCGGACGATCCGGTGGAAGCCGACGCGTTCGCCGTGCTGAAGGATGCGCAGATGCTGTACATGACCAAGGAGCACGCATACCGCGCGATCCGCGAGCTGGGCAAGGATGCGCTGCCGGCACTGAGCACGCTGGAGGATCTGCACGGCGTTGGCGCGCAGACCAAGCACCAGTCCCACATGCCGCAGCCGGTCATCCAGGCCCTGGCCGAAGTGCTGACCCGCAACTGACCTCATCGTAAAAACTCAAAATAAAACGCGTGTGCGTCCGGATGGTTTCCGCCCGGACGCACACGCGTTTTGTTTTTATGTACGAAATTAGTATGACTCGACATTCCGCATAGATTGGATTGGCTACAATGTATTAGACAGTCCGATGAGGGACGAATGGCATGGGGATTGGAGGCCGACGATGGCCGGCCCGAAGCATCCCCGCCACCACGACGAGGCGTTCAAACGGCAGATCGTGCAGTCGTGCGAGAGCGGCAAGCCATCCCGGGAGATCAGGGCCGGGTACGACATCGCGCGATCGACCCCGCGGCGCTGGGTTCGGGGCATCCGCGACAGCGGCTCCGCCCGGGCCGCGGACAACCGCACGCCCGGGCGGAACGAGCCGGTCGAGCCGGGGAGGCGCAACAGGCGGTTGGAGATGGAGGTGGACGTTTCAGAACAAGCGGCGCCGGTATTTGCACGAAGGCAGGCGTGATACGGGCCAACGCCTCCCGCTACCCGATATCGGCGCGATGCGGGATACCGGGCGTTCCCCGCTCCACCTGCTACTGGATGACCGGGCATCCCGGGACGGAGCGTGCGGATCCGATCGCCGGCGACGTGCGCGCGGTCCGGCGCGACGGCCGCGAACGCCACGGCGCCAGGAAGATCAAGGCCGTCCTGGAAAGGAAGGGCGTCACCGCGTCCAGGAGACGCATCGGCAACATCATGCGCGAACAGGGCATGACGGGCGCGTACGCGCGCGGACGGTCCGAACCGCACAGGACGCGGGCCGACGAGGCCGGGCTCGCGAACCTGCCGGACCCGCGGGGTCCGACGGCTACGCCCCCGCACACGCATCCTGCGGGCGACCTGACGTATGTGAGGGTAGGGAGCGGATGGGCGTACGTGTGTCTGCTGGTCGACCTGGCGGACAGGGGCATCGTCGGCCATTCCGCCGGGCGGACCCGGGACGCGAGCCTGGTGCCGGGCGCGTTCGCCACCCTCGACTTCCCGCTGACGGACGTCCAGGAAACAGGGGTTTGCCGGCCGGAAGGGTCCGCAGGCCCCTCTTCCCGTATTCTGACGTTAGGAGACAACAGCATGCAGGCGGATCGTGTGAGAGAGACGGAACGAATCAACGACGCGTTCCTCGAGGAGGTCGTGCCATTCGCGGTGCACGGCGCCACAATCGTCGACGCGCGTGGAATGACGAAAAACGGTTGGCTCGTTTCCGACGGACGGTCGATAGTCGAAACGGGATGCGCCGAAACGGACTTCGAAACGGCCTGCCGGCTGATCCACGTCGAGCAAGATCATATTGTTAACGCTAACGGAATGGTGATGACGCCCGGATACGTCGACATCCACTCGCACGGCGCATGGGGAAGCTCGTTCGATGACGGCGAGAAGGGGATCACGACCGCCCGAGCCGGACACATGGCGCACGGAACGACGAGACAGGTCCTGAGCCTCATCACCAATCCCATCGACGTCATCTGCGGTAACTTGAAGACGGTCCACGACATGATGCCGGACCGCCCGGATATTCTGGGCGCGCACCTCGAAGGACCGTTCCTCGCCATGTCCCGGAAAGGCGCCCATGATCCCAATTGCCTAGTCGATCCCACTCCGGATCTCGTATCCAGAATGCTGGACGCCGCCGATGGGTGTCTCAGACAGATCACCATCGCGCCGGAACTTCCGCATGGAATCGACGCAATCCGCCGTTTCTTCCTGGCCGGAGTGGTTCCGGCGGTCGGCCACTGCGATGCCGACTACCAGACTGCCAGAAAAGGATTCGACGCCGGAGCCGGAATCATGACCCATATGTTCAATGCCATGAACGGGCTGCACCACCGCGACCCCGGCCCGATTCCGTCGGCAGTGGAGGATCCGAAGGTCACCATCGAGCTTATCAACGACGGATTCCACGTGCAGGATCCCATGGTCAAGCTCGGATTCGGGCTTGCGCCCCATAGAATCGCCTTCGTCACCGACGCCATGGCCGCGACCGACTGTCCGGACGGGCATTACCTCCTCGGGGCTCTGGATGTAGATGTGCGGGACGGTCATGCCAGACTCGCCTCCAATGGAGCCATCGCCGATTCTACACTGCTATTGGAAAAGGCCGTGTCTCGCGCGGTGCTGGAGCTCGGCATCAGTCCGGTCGACGCGGTGGAAGCGGCGACGCTGACCCCTGCGCGGGCATTTGGCTTCGACCGTCGAAATGACGTGACAGGCTTCCCGATCGGTCTGCTCGCTCCGGGATTCGCGGCCGACGTGCTGCTCCTTGATCAGGAAACCTGGACGGTGCGACGCGTCTGGTGCAACGGGCATCCGGTGAGATAATTGATTTCAAGGTTCAATGACGAACGAAAGGAACAATGACAATGAACCAACGTAGAGAACATCGTTGGCCTCGGCCGTTGGAGGGCCGGCGGGCCCGTATCTGGTACGGCGGCGACTACAATCCCGACCAGTGGCCCGAGGAGGTCTGGGACGAGGACGTGCGCCTCATGGTCAAGGCGGGAGTGAACCTCGTATCCGTGGGCATCTTCTCCTGGGCGAAAATCGAACCCCGCGAGACGTGTACGATTTCGGCTGGCTCGACCGAATCATCGACAATCTCGGCAAGGCCGGCATCGCCGTAGATCTTCGCTTCCGCGACCGCATCCCCGCCGATGTGGCTGACCCAGGCGCATCCCGAGGTGCTGTGGAAGGACTACCGCGGTGACGTGTGCCAGCCGGGCGCGCCCAGCACTGGCGTCCCACCAGTCCTGTGTTCTGTGAGTACGCATTGAAGCTCTGCCGGGCGATGGCGGAGCATTACAAGGACAATCCCTATGTGGTCGCTTGGCACGTTGGTAACGAGTACGGATGCCACAACCGCTTCGACTATTCCGAGGACGCCGAACGCGCGTTCCAAGACTGGTGCGAGGAACGGTACGGCACGATCGAAGCGGTGAACGACGCATGGGGTACTGCGTTCTGGGCCCAGCATCTGAACGATTTCAGCGAAATCGTTCCGCCTCGATTCATCGGCGACGGCAATTTCATGAACCCCGGCAAGCTGCTCGACTTCAAACGCTTCAGCTCCGACGCGCTGAAGTCATTCTATGTGGCCGAACGTGACGCATTGGCCGAAATCACACCAGAAAAGCCGTTGACCACGAATTTCATGGTCTCCGCCGGCGGTTCCGTACTGGATTACGACGATTGGGGCGGCGAGGTCGATTTCGTGTCGAACGACCATTACTTCATTCCGGGCGAGGCGCATCTGGACGAGCTCGCGTTCTCGGCTTCGTTGGTGGACGGCATCTCCCGCAAGGATCCGTGGTTCCTGATGGAGCATTCCACCTCGGCCGTGAACTGGAGACCGATCAACTATCGCAAGGAACCCGGCCAGCTGGTGCGCGATTCCTTGGCGCACGTGGCCATGGGGAGCCGATGCCGTGTGCTACTTACAGTGGCGCCAATCCAGGTCCGGCGCGGAGAAGTTCCATTCCGCGATGCTGCCGCATGCGGGGAGGATTCCCAGACGTTCCGGGACGTGTGCGAACTGGGCCGTGATCTGGGCACGCTTGCGGATGAGGGACTGCTCGGCACCAAGCTGGCGAAATCCAGCGTGGCCATCGTGTTCGATTACGAGTCCGAATGGGCGAGCGAGCACACCGCGACCCCGACGCAGAACGTCCATCATGTCGACGAGCCGCTCGCATGGTTCCGCGCTCTGGCGGACGTCGGCGTGACCGCGGACGTCGTTCCAATCCGTTCGAACTGGGACGAGTACGATGTCGCGATACTGCCGAGCGTGTACATCCTCTCCGAGGAGAACACCCGTAGGGTGAGGGACTACGTCGCGAACGGCGGCAAGCTCATCGCCACGTACTATACAGGCATCAGCGACGAACGGGACCATGTGTGGCTCGGCGGTTACCCAGGTTCCATCCGGGACGTCGTCGGTGTGAGGATCGAGGAGTTCGCCCCTATGGGATCCGATTGGCCCGGAGTTCCGGACCACCTCGATCTCGACAACGGAGCCGTCGCACACGACATCGTCGACGTGATCGGCTCAATCGGGAAGGACGCGAAGGTGCTCGCCTCGTTCAAGGATGACCCATGGACCGGTATGGACGGACGCCCGGCCATCGTGTCCAATCCATATGGCGAAGGGCGTAGCGTCTACGTCGGAGCCCGGCTGGGACGTGACGGCATCGCCAGAAGCCTGCCGATGATCCTCGAGACCCTTGGTGTGGAAGTCAAAGACTCCTCGGATCCGGACTTGCTTCGCATCGAGCGCGTCGATGAGTCGACGGGGGCTCGGTTCACGTTCCTGTTCAACCGGACCAAAGAACCTGTCAGCATGCTGGTGGAGGGACGCCCGGTCGTCATGTCACTGGCCGACTGTGCTGGCGCGACGGTTACCATCAATCCCAATGGCGTACTCGTCGTCAAACAATAATGGCTCATTAATGAGGCGATATGCCATGTGAAAGTTCACATGGCATATCGCCTTTCTACGAGAGATGGCATCGTCGTTTTTGATGATATGTTCACAATATGTTGTGTTATATCGTATGACAACACTTAAGTTAAGTCAGGCATGTCTTTTGCCCTACCAGCTCTGGTGTGGCATTCTCCTCGCCTCTACAGACGTGGAGAATGCCACAAAAGGATAATATCCAGTAGACCGCTAACGATAAATATGGCCGAGCTGTTCTTCGTTGTCGAATAACGGTTGTGATTGTTGCTTAATGTTCGGCTGTGGGATTGGCGGTTCGTGCTCTATGGCTTTTTTCTTGCGTGGCTTTGGTTGTTTTGTCATCATCATAACGATCATCACTCCCCAGCACGTTCGCTTCTCGTCAATGTATTTGTATGCGATTGCATGGAATTTAGATGGGATTCCATCGATAGTGATAGTGCGAGACCTTTTTTGGCGGTTGCCTTTGCCTTGATTTGGCCAATGTTGCCGACTGGGACGATCCACCACGTATTATGCATTTCGGATTTCGATTTGATGAGGCGTGTCATTCTTTCAAGATTTTTTTAGGCGAGGATTCCCCGCCTAAAAAATCTTGAAATCGCAGGAGATCTGCATGTAGGTACCAGAAAAACGCTCATCCTCGCGCAGATGCTATGCGAACAGCTGATTCCCACGTTCATAGGACTCGTCATGGCATATTCGGCACTGTTCATTCTCATCGGCACGATGAATCCAACCCCGTCCGACTCACTTGCCATTTTCCTCCTGGAGCTGCATGACGGTCTGCCGTTGCCGTGCGCCACGGCCATGGGGAACGGCGATCGCAGTCATACTGATTCGTGAAAAAGACCTGTTCCGCTTGTTCAAGACCAGATGAATCGGACATATACCGGTGGAACGAATCGCCATTGGAGGATCAAGTTCGTGTGATGTCGTAGACCATAAGTCATCAGTTAGCGTTGTGTGACAATTCCATACAACGCTTTCTTCATCGCCGTACACCCTTTATGGCGAAGTCGAAGGATAGCCACGGGAAGACGAGGACACGTGAACCGGTCCGCATAAGCAAAGCCCAGAGGCAAAGCATCCGCCCATCTGTCCCATCGAAACCGGCTAGTTTGATTCTGTCGTGTCCGCCGACGAATCATCGGCGCAATGCGCATCGAAACATATCCCGTCAGGACCTTCTGCCGTGAGGGACACGAAGGTCTGACGGGATATGCCGGATCCGTTAAGGTTGGATCCGACGGAGCAATCGCTGGCGTTCATTCCGGTCGCTTCATCCGGGATACGCCTGGCGTCCTCCATCTTGCGATGCACCATTCGATGCGTTTTGGCTCCAATCAGGAACGAATCGAGATCTGCCCTACAGACAATTTCCGTGGATTGACTCCACCTAATGTGACGACGCACGCGTTCGACTTCGAACCGATGGGAAACGTGCGATGCGGACATCGCGCACTTTCCCGATCTCGTCCGGAACCCGAAGGCGCACAGCTTTCTTAAGTGAAAATCGCTCCTGAAATGGAGCCAAAGGAGTTCCCCTTTAAACTGCCTTGACCATTATCTCTCTTTTGATTGTTTGTAAAAACTCGTATTGTGGAAGTGACGAAGGCCATGCTTCCTTGCCCGTCTCCATTGCGGGAGAAGATATAAGATCCCGATAAGGTCCTTTTATAGACAAAAACCGGTTCTTTCGTCAATCCCGAAGCGCATCCATTGGAATGCCGTTGTAGGCCAAGTCAAAACGCCGGGGTTGAAAAGAAAAAAAGGTGCCGCACCATTATTCCCACGGAATCTTGTGCGGCACCTTTTCTTTGAAAGGAAACAGAAGAAGTCTTTGCGCCTTACTTGTTGATGACCTTCTTGAACAGGTCGGAGGATGCCTTGGCGAGGGCGAACTGGCCGAAGCCCGGATCCATGGAGGCGAGGTTGGAGTTGAAGATCTGGTTGAAAGTGTCGTTCTGCATGTTCATTCCTTTTCCGCGGCGCTTTGTCTTCCGTTCGCCGCTATTCTTTTTTCTCTTGTTTCGTTATGCCTTGATTGTAGGCATGTCATCCCCGTCGCCGCATGTCATTCCGATTGATTCTTTTGTATATTCATCGGTTTGCCAGAAGATTTTTGAAATAACTTACCGCACCATTACCATCACATAAACCGAGAAGGCCCCGACATGGTCGGGGCCTTCTTGGTGAAAAAGGGAAGGAGTGGCAAGTATTGGTATTTATTCGGTCAGGGTTTTGGCCTCCTCATCGATGGCTTCGACGGTCTCGGCGGTCTGAGCTTCGTCATCGACGATTTCGCCGGAGGCAAGCTTGGCTTCGAGCTCTTTGACAATCTTAGCATGCATCTTCTCGTCGATCTTGACCTTGAACATGAACACCAGCAGGCTGAGCACGATCAGAATAAGCGGCACATAGAAGGCGCAGATTTCGAAGGTGTGGATGTTGGAGGGGGTCATATCGGCCGCGGTGGCGTTGCCGGTCATGCCAGCAGCGACGGCGATGAAGCCGGTGATGCCGTTGGACAGCGCGCCGCCAATCTTGTCGAGCATCGGACGTACGGACAGGGTGACGGCCTCGTTGCGCTTGCCGTTCTTCAGCTGGCCGTATTCGATGGAGTCGGTCAGGGAGAGAATGGCGGTCATCTGGATGAGGGTGCCCGGGATGTAGAAGAGCACGAGGGCGATGAACACCACGGTCATGTTGGTGGAGAAGAGACCCAGCAGGATGTAGGCCACGATCATGGAGGTCATGCCGACGATGTACAGGACTCGGCGTGGGATGCGCTTGTTCAGGATCGGGTACAGCGGAGCCATGATGAGGCCTGCCACCAAGGCGATGACGCCGGTCATGGAGTAGGCGGCCTGGTTGTCGAGCACGAACTTGAACAGGAAGAGGAGTACGCCGGTGGTGGCCACGTTGGCGATGGCGTACAGCAGGTACAGGGCGACCCACAGGGAGCTGGTCGTTCTGGAACAGCGCCTTGGAATGCCTCGAACGGGTTGCCGTTCTTCTGGGCCTTGGCGCGCAGTGCGTTGGTGCTTTCCTTGGTGCCGAACGCGACGGTCCATGCGGTCAGGATGCCGAGGAGTCCGACGATGATGCCGAAGGAGGTCCAGCCGGCCTGTCCTTCGCCCTTGGCACCGGTGAGCGTCCAGGTGAAGTAGCTGACGATCGGGATGACGATGACGGTGATGCCGTTGTAGCCGATAGAGCCGGTGAAGGTGCCAAGGGCGGTGTAGGTGGAACGTTCGTGGGAGTCGGAGGACAGCGCCGGGATCATGCCCCAGTAGGAGATGTCACGCAGGGAGTAGAACACGTCGAGCACGACGAAGGTGATGACGAACAGCACGATGAACAGCGTGGTGTTGACGTTCACCAGGCCGAACATGCCGCTGAAGATCACGGCGAGCAGGACGGCGGAGATCAGGCCGCCGAAGAACTGCCATGGGCGGAAGCGTCCCCACTTGGTGTTGGTGTTGTCGATGAGGTTGCCCAGCAGCGGGTCGATGAAGATCTCGGCGATACGGATAATCACCACGAGGCTGGTGATGACACCGATAAGCTTGGCCGCAAGCGCCTTGTCAACGCCCGAGAACAGGCAGCCGGTGACATAGACGATGAAATATGTGCTCATCGCGTTGTAGAAGGCGGACTGACCGAGGTTGCCGCAGGCGTAGGCGATACGCTGGCCGAGCTTGCCCTTCTTGCGGACGCCACCGTCCGCGGTTGTCGTTTCGTTGCTCATTTTTTCTTCTCCTTAAGATTCCGGAATTGAAGATCACCCATTGATCTTGCATGTCGAGTATACGCTCTTTACAAGAAAAAAGTAAAAACCATTAGCAAAATATAGGGTTTGGCGGCGTGTTGAATTAGGTAAACCGTGTACCAGCACTGTCATATCGGTATCAATCAGATGCCTGATACGTTACAAACATATACCGCTGACACGAAGGAATTAAGACGTCAAGTAAAAACCGATTTGCCTTTTTGTAAACAATGTTTATTATCTGGTAAAGGAAGTTCATCTTCCCTCCATCATTCACAAAGATGTAATGAACGAAAGCAGGAAAACATGGCAAACGAAACCCGCATCGAACACGCATCCGAGACCTGGCTCGCCGATTCGACCGTATTCGAGGTCAACCGCATCCCGGCGCATTCCGACCACAAATGCTACGCGCACGATCCGCAGACCAACGAATGGTCCGATCTGAGGCAGAGCCTCGACGGCGAATGGAGGGTCGAGGTCGTTCAGGCATCCGACATCGAATTCAACGAGGAGCCCTTCGTAAGGGGAGAACTTCGACGATTCCGCCTTCGAACGCATCCAGGTTCCCGGACACCTGCAGATGGCGGGATTGATGAACCACAAGTACGTGAACATCCAGTATCCGTGGGACGGCCACGAGAACCCGTTGGAACCGAATATTCCGGAGAACAATCACGTCGCCCTCTACCGTAAGACCTTCACGATGGCGAACCGTCTGGCCGACACCAAGAACGCCGGCGGAACCGTCTCCATCGTGTTCCACGGCATGGCCACCGCAATCTACGTGTGGGTCAACGGCATGTTCGTCGGCTATGGCGAGGACGGCTTCACCCCCAACGAATTCGACATCACCGAGATGCTGCACGACGGCGAGAACGTCGTTGCCGTCGCATGCTACGAATACTCCAGCGCCTCATGGCTCGAGGACCAGGACTTCTGGCGTCTGCACGGACTGTTCCGCTCGGTCGAGCTGGCCGCGCAGCCGCATGTGCATATCGAGAACATGCAGATCGAATCCGATTGGGATCCGGAGTCCGGCAGCGCCTCTTTGGACGCGGCGCTCACCGTGCGCAACGCAGCCGACGCGGCCACGATCTCGGCGACGTTGAAGAATTCCGATGGTAACGTCGTCTGGGGAGACCGCGAACTGCGCTGACCCCGATACCTCCATCTCCACCGGATCGTTGAACGGCATCCACCCGTGGAGCGCGGAGGATCCGGTCCTCTACGAGTTCGAGGTCACGGTCATCGACCATGCCGGCAACATCGCCGAGGTCGCCGTCCAGAAGGTCGGATTCCGCCGCTTCCGCATCGAGGACGGCATCCTGACCATCAACGGCAAGCGCATCGTGTTCAAGGGCGCCGACCGCCACGAGTTCGACCCCGAACGGGGCCGCGCCATCACCGAGCAGGACATGATCGATGACGTGGTCTTCTGCAAGAGGCACAACCTCAACGCCATCAGGACCTCCCACTATCCGAACCAGGAGCGCTGGTACGAGCTGTGCGACGAGTACGGCATCTACCTGATCGACGAGACCAACCTCGAAACCCATGGCAGCTGGTCCCTGCCCGGAGACGTCCTCACCGAGGAGACCGCCGTCCCGGGTAGCAAGGCGCATTGGAAGGGCGCGCCTGCGTCGACCGTGTCAACAGCATGATGCGTCGCGACTACAACCATCCGAGCGTCCTGATCTGGTCTCTCGGCAACGAATCCTACACGGGCGACGTGTTCCGCGCCATGTACAAGCGCGTGCACGACATCGACCCGAACCGTCCCGTGCACTATGAGGGCGTGACCCACAACCGCGACTACGACGACGTGACCGACATCGAGACCCGCATGTATGCGCACGCCGACGCCATCGAGGAATACCTGAAGAATGATCCGCAGAAGCCTTTACATCTCCTGCGAGTACATGCACGCCATGGGCAATTCGTGCGGCAACATGGACGAATACACCGCGCTCGAACACTATCCGAAGTACCAGGGCGGCTTCATCTGGGACTTCATCGACCAGGCGATCTACGCCACCCAGCCCGATGGAACCACGAGCCTTCGCTATGGCGGCGACTTCGGCGACAGGCCGAGCGACTACGAGTTCTCCGGCAACGGCCTGGTGTTTGCGGACCGTAAGCCCACGCCGAAGGCCCAGGAGGTCAAGCAGCTGTATTCCAACGTGCATATCGATGTCGCCGAGGATTCCGTGACCATCAAGAACGATAATCTGTTCACCTCCACTGGCGAATACACGTTCGTGTTGCGTGTCCTTGCGGATGGCGAACCGGTATGGCAGTCCGAACGCCGTTTCGACGTGCCGGCCGGTTCGACGGAGAAGCTCGATGTCGACTGGCCGTTGGATCTGTACCGCGACGGCGCGTCCGAACTGGTGCTGGAGGTATCCCAGCGTCTCGCCAAGGCGACCAATTGGGCGGTAGCCGGCTATGAGCTGGCATTCGGCCAGACCGTCGTCGCCGGCTCCAAGAAGGCCTCCGCTCCGGTGAAGCCGGTCGACGGCATCGTCACCGTTGGCCGTTGGAACGTCGGCGTGCAGGGATCCGGCCGCGAGGTACTGCTTTCCCGCACCCAAGGCGGACTGGTCTCCTACACGTTCAACAATCGAGAATTCGTGCTGCGCCGTCCGGCGGTCACCACGTTCCGCGCGCTGACCGACAACGATCGCGGCGCAGGCCACGGCTTCGAACGCGCCCAGTGGCTGGGAGCAGGCCGTTACGCCCGCTGCATCGGCAACGAGATCGAACAGATCGACGAGAACACCGTCAAGGCCTCCTACACGTACGAGCTCGCCACCCCGCAGCGCACCAAGGTGACCGTCAGCTACACCGCCGACACCACCGGACGAGTGAATCTGCACGTCGAATACCCGGGCGAGCCGGGCGACCTGCCCACCATCCCCGCGTTCGGCATCGAATGGACCCTTCCGGTCCAGTACTCGAACCTGCGTTTCTTCGGCGCTGGTCCGGAGGAGACCTACCAGGATCGCAAGCATGCCAAGCTCGGTGTGTGGAGCACCGACGCGTTCAAGGACCACGCCCCGTATCTCATGCCGCAGGAAACCGGCAACCATGAGGACGTGCGTTGGGCCGAGATCACGGACGAGAAAGGCCATGGCCTTCGCATAAGCCGCGCCGAAGGTGCCGCGCCGTTCGCGGTAAGCCTGTTGCCGTACTCCAGCTTCATGCTTGAGGAGGCTCAGCACCAGACGAGCTCCCCGCCCCGAAGCACATGTTCCTGCGCGTCCTTGCCGCACAGATGGGTGTCGGAGGAGATGATTCCTGGATGTCGCCGGTCCACCCCCAGTACCATATCCCGGCGGACCAGCCGATCAGCCTCGATGTCGACCTCGAGCTGATCTGACCGGCGCGCCCCGGCGGAAACCGGGACTTGGCTTTCCCTTTCGCCATACGCGGAAACGTATGGCGAAAGGACGGTGCCGTCGTCAAGGGTGGACCTTGACATCAAACCGGAGACGGCACCTTGAAAGGGTACGGCACGTCTTCCATGTTTTCCCCGTGCCGTGCCCTCGTTTCCATATCGGGAACAGGGCTTGACAGACTTTCCTTCGAAAACACCTCACAGATGCAAAGGGTTCGGTCCTCGTTGGGCACGTATTACGCGTGTCAACGAGGACCGAACCCTTTCTTCTTAAACCCTACCTGGCTTTCGGGGTGAAACTGTCCCGGGCGACCAGCTTGGTTGAAATCCTCATATGCTGGTTGACGGAGCGCCCCATGGAAATGGCCTCCGACAGCATGAATACCGCGGCCTTGGCCAATTCGTCCTTGTTGATGTCATACGACGAAAGCGTCGGCGAAGTGTAATTCGCGATCTCCTGGTTGTTGATGCTCACCAGTCGCATGTCGCGTGGAACCAGAATGCCGGACGCCGCGAACGCCTGCAAGACGCCTACGGCGATGGGGTCCGCCGCCACAATCAGAGCATCCGGGAGCCTGTCGCCACATTCGGCCACGAACCTCTCTCCCAAGGCACGGCCGTTCTCCACGGTGAAAGGCCCCTCATCGAACACCAGGCCGTCGACGTCAAGACCGAGACGGACGGTCCAGTTGCGGAACGCGAACGCACGCGGATCCTCGGGATACTCATGGTCGCCCATGATGTTGCCGAACCCTCCGATGAACCCGATTCGCTTGTTGCCGGCGTCCATCAACGTCCAAGGCGTCCAGAATGGTCTGCTCCAGATCCGGCTGCACCGAATCGAACAGGCTCGGCGCGGGATTGATGTCGATGAACACCCATGCGGAAGGACCGCGTGCAGACGCTTCAACGTGTTCCTTTTGAACGGCGCCGGACCTATTGAGATGAATCCGGCGTATTTGGACGCGTCCTTCATCAGGGATTTGACATCGTTGTATTCCGTCACTCTCATGCGCTCATCCTTGGCATGGCGACGTAATGAAGCTTCAAGCTCGTCAAAATAGGCGTCCTGAAGCCCCTTGTCGTGGATGGAGTTGTTCAGCAACGCGATGTCTTGCGGAATGGTGACACGTTGGTAGCGGGGGACGTTCTCGTACCCCATCTCAATGCTGGTGCTCAGAATCTTCTGACGGGTGGCCTCCTTCACCGAGAACGAGGGGTCGTCATTGAGTATTCTCGATACGGTCGCCTGGGAGAAGCCCGCCTTTTCCGCGATCTCCTGATCGTGGCCATGGAAACCTACCTCCTTGAAATTCAGCAACTAAACGTGTTTAGTAACGAGTTTATCATGTTTGGAAGCGTAATTGCCATCAATGTCGGAAATTTCGTTTTCAATGAAAATGGATTGGCTACAATGTATTAGACAGTCCGATGAGGCCATTCGTGGATTCAAGCTCAATATGCTGCTGTACGAATTGCTATCGCTGCTGTATTCGAGGTTCGTTTCCGGGGTACGGCGGCCGGAATTGGTCAGATCCGGAAGAAACATCACCATGCAGATCATCGGATACATGACATCGCACCGCAAACAGCATCTCGAAGCGACCGACGTCGCACGGGAATTTGATACGGCAGGGAACATTTCTGCCGCCTATTCCGCAAGGCGACCGGCAAAACGTTCAAAAGAATTTCTGACCGACCTGCGATTGGACGACGCCTGCAGAAAACTGTCAGGTTCCTCTGCGTCGATAGCCAGCATCGCAAGGGAATGCGGTTTCCCGATACGCGCGCGCTGCAGACGGCCGTGCAACGCAAATACGGCATACGCGCGCAGGAATACCGCGAACGATACGAAAATCGAAACTAACGTTCAACGAGAAAAGGAGGAAATATGACTGGGCCTGCACCAACCATCCGTCGTATGAAAATTGAAGATTATCCGCTGGTATACGGGTTGTGGACGCGATGCACCGGTTTCACCATGAGGGACATCGACGATTCCGAGGATGCGATAAAAACGTTCCTCAAACGCAATCCCGACACCTGTTTCGTAGCCGAAGACGATGGCGGAAGGATTATTGGAGCGATTCTTGCCGGTCACGATAGCAGACGGTCGCGCATCTACCACACGGCGGTCGATCCCGACGCGCGCGGTATGGGCATTGGCTCGCTTTTGGTGGGCCGAGTGGTTGAAGCGCTTCGTGCGATCGGCCTGCCAAAAGTCGCCGTCGGTGTGCCCGCAGACAACGATGACGGCAACGATTTCTGGGAGCATCAGGGGTTTGCTGTCCGTGACGATTTGGTCTATCGGGAACTACCTCTCTAATACGACCCGTCCGACAACGAACCGTCCAATACGCTCGCACTTTGTCTCTATAAGCCCGGTTCCGCACTTGCAGTCCGCAACAAATATGTTCTGTATATCAAACGTGTTCAAAGACCATGCAGTGGAATATCAGACGGAGGAAGACCCGTTCGGAGCGCTTAAGAGAGACGAGCTGCTGTGACGAATGGCGATACGGCGATGTGGTCATCGCTGACCTTGCCATCGTTTTCTCTGAAACATCCGGCATCCTCATCTCACACTTTTATGAGCGAGTTTTTACCCTTCCGTCACATTTCATGAGGGAGAGCCGCCATTCCATGGCCACCTGTGCACCCTATGCACCTCTTAAAAAACGGCGCCATTCCGCCATGAAATCACCCCTTCGTCCGAGCATGGCATTGCGCACCCCGTCAAAACATGGCCGTCATCCCTGGTTTCCCGATTTCCGCACTTTTTGAAAACCCGTTTTACCCGATTTCCGCACTTTTCCGGATACCGAGCTGCACTGTTCCGACCGCGCGACTGCATCAAACGCCGATTCCGACGAATCTACAGATTAACGGTAAAACGTCGCGCGGCGACCCGGCCGGCTTGCGGAATGGAGGTCAGGCTCGTTCCGCGGCGCCCTTCAGCAGCATCGCGCCAATGCCCTCACCTTGGTGACGCAGGTCTATGGCGAGCCTGCCGTCCCCATCCATGGTCACAATGGTCCGCACGGCCGATCCTTCGCCAAACGCCGGCGACATATGAACATATTTTTAGGAAACGACTGTTCAGCGCTTGCCATCCGCTTCATTCAGATACCGATATACAGTGGATTGCCCAACGCCCATCATCACCGCAATTTGACCGACTGTACCATTACCCGTCAAAGGCATGGAGTTTCGGAACGTTGATTACGGGACGGGTTTTGAGACACTTTCCGCCGGAGTGTCGGAGACAACTCCCCAGTCCGGTTTACGCTCCGAAAACGTCCGTTTTCGAAATGGTCCAAGACGCATTCCGATGGTCCTAGTCGGATTCACCAAGTGTTGCATGTTGCATTCGGTACAACATTTAAGAATTCACAGGACCACACTCATCCAACAACGAACCGATTTCGCGACATGGCGACATGACAACAGATAACGCCCAGACACCGCGCGACCGGTCTCATTCCCATCACCCGGCCACGTCAAACCGTCGTCGTTCCACGAAGACAGCCGGACCCGCAACCCTTCGTCGGACTCCACGTCCACCTGGCAAGGAGCCAGCCGGTTCCATAATCCTCATCATCAAGACGCTAGACTGTCTTACAAACCGGAAAATCATACCGTCCGGCGGCAATCGGGAATGGAAAGGCGATGGCAATGACGCGCATCGAAGACGGAATCCAGGATACGGAACCGATCCGGTTCCTCGAACTATTGGGACTCGACGAAGAGGACCTAGCCGGCTATAGCATTCGTCTGAATGGCAGCAACCCGGAATGGGGCAAATGGAGTGATCTTCCCGACGCCTACTATTTCTCCTATGATGACCTGATGAAGTGGATTTTCACGAAGAAATGGCCAGATAAGGATAAGGCAACAGCGCAGATTCACACACGTAAAGTCCTCCAGTTCATTCAGCTCAAGCCAGAGAATCCCCACCCCACACAATGGCTGTTCGTCGGAGCCTACGACGTCCTCGACGAGTACACGGAGAACGACGGCAAGATTCTATACCGTTACAATGAGATCCCGGAATACGCCTCGCTAAAGGCCAGGGCGGTAGTGTACTACAAAAGAGATCCGGGTTACACGGGAGTCGTCTTTAACCTGTCCAACAATGAAGAACGACGCCGGGATTTTCTCAAGACGATAACCCTTGAGAGAATCGCTCAATCCCCCGTATCCGCGTTACCGCGTTCTCTGGATACGAGAACGTTCGGTTGACGCACCGGCAGCTCGTGGCGGCCGTGAACAACGAGGAATGGCGGGCGGCCCTCGGCAGCGTCCAGGCGGTCTATCTGCAGACCGATAGACGAACGGGATGGCATTACGTGGGGTCCGCCTACTCACGGAAAGGGAGCCTCGCACGGTCTGCTGTCGCGTTGGAAGGAATACGCGTCCGGAGACCACTCCGGGGAAACAAGCAGCTCAGAAACCTCGGCGCCGGATACATCGAGAAGAACTTCCAGTACTCGATCCTGGAGATCTTCGACATGAACAAGTCACCCAAAGAGATCATCGACCGCGAACACTGGTGGATGGACACCCTCGGATCCGTCCGTAGAAACAACGACGAAGTACCCCACGGATACAATTCCGTCGCCGAACGAGAGAACTCCGACCAACACGAATGATCCTGTGGGTAGCTCCTACCGGCTGATGCTCGCGGTGCCGGCCGTGACCTCGCCGAGGGTGGGAAGCGGCACGCTCGCCGAAATAGGCGACCGTGTTCTTCGAATCGTCATGTTCGAGGTCCTTCCCGCACCACGGCCCGTATTTATCGCCCGCGGCGCATCCAAGGGATTCCTGTCTAAATTCCGACATATCCGAAATGATTACGGACTGTCAATCTGAAAAAGCAAAGCCCATCCCCTGGTCGAGAAACCTTCGAACGAATACGGATATCCGTTTCCAAGACGCGCAAGGACACGTTCCGCCGGACATCATTTCGGTTCGCTAAGCGTTTTATGTAACGCTGGTGCAAACACTTAAGAATTCGGCCGCCATCCGCGTGGAGATGCATTCCATCCTCCGTCCGGCTTGGAATACGCATCAAGTCATTCCATTGTGGCTAGACATCCAGCGAATCGGGTCAGACCGAGTTCGCGCAGGCGTCCAGCACGCCCCTCCCCGCCGGCCCGCCATAACCCGGCTATTTTCTCGAGTTGAAACGCACTTGGCCGACAGGGCCACTCGGGAAAGGCAAGGAATGACGAAACCGGCGTCGATACAGCAACGTATCAGGAGACGCTTGACACGTTAAGGGAGATACGACCTTACGGGAACAGCAGTGCTGCGTTTTCGGCGTATGCCAGCCGCGAGCATCGGCCGCCGGACGGACATGTTCTTCCAGATCGAGGGCTATACCCGTTTTCTATTGAATCCGCCAAATCAAACGAAAGGGCGCACGTTTCAAAACGTGCGCCCTTTCATGTAATGGATGGAGAGGAAACGGCTTCTATCTGGCCATGACCCCCGTTCTCGCGATTGATCCCAGCCAGTCCAGGGATGGCTTCGGATGGCGTTCGAAGGTGTCCCTGTCCCAGGAGGCCAGGCCGAACGTCGGGGTGAACGAGCCCCATTCGTAGTTGTCGAGCAGGGACCAGTGGAGGTATCCCCTCACGTCGATGCCGTCGTCCATCGCGTCGTGCATGCCGGCTATGGCGCCGAAGGTGTAGTCGATCCTCCGGCGGTCATCGGCAGTGGCGATGCCATTTTCGGTGACGATTATCGGCGTGCGTTTGGCGACGTTCCAAGTATGGCGGATGGCGATGCCCAGCGCCGGCGGGAAGTACTCCCAGCCGGTGAGGGTGCGTTCCGCGTCCTCGGGGATCGGTACGGGGCCATCCTTGCCGATGAAGGTCCTCAGATAGGCCTGCACCCCAATGAAGTCATCCCCGGCCGCGGCCTCGGTGAAGTAGTCCTCGCGCGGGTACTGGTATTCCTCCATCTCCCGTTCGCATCCGGGCATGGCGTGGAACGCCTGGCAGGCGATGGTCCACCCGGACTTGATACGCGGGTTCTCGGACAGTATTTCCCTGGCTTTCCTGTGCGCTTTGACGAGCGTGGCGGAGATGTCCGGATCGGGCGCAGGCAGCGAGGCGGCCACGAAGTCGCTGCCTTCGGTTCCGCCACGGGTCAGCGCGACCATGTTCGGCTCGTTAATGGTGCAGACCCAGGTGACGTCGTGGAGGATCGGCATCACGTACCGCACGTACCGGGCGAAGTAGTCGACGGCATCGGCGTTGAGCCATCCGCCCTTGGTGGCGAGCCACAGCGGCAGTGTCATGTGGTTCAGCGTGACCATGGGCTCGACGCCGTTCTCGTGGCACGCATCGATCATTTGGCGGTAGTGCAGCAGCTGCGCTTTGGAGAAGCAGCCCTCCGCGGGCTCGATGCGGGCCCATTCGATGGAGAAGCGGTACATGCCCAATCCGGCGTCGGCGAGCATTCTGATGTCCTCGCCGTAGCGGTGGTAGCTGTCGGCCGCGTCTCCCGACGGTTCGCTGAGATCCGTGCGTTCGGCATGCTCCCTGGCCCACCAGTCGCTCGCGACGTTGTTCCCTTCGATCTGGTGCGCGGCCGTGGACGCGCCCCAGATGAATTCCGGCGGGAACTCGTATTGTTCTTTCATGACATGTCTTTCTATTTGATGCCCGTTCCGGCGACGCCCTGGATGAAGTAGCGCTGCAGGAATACGAACAGGAGGAGGATCGGGGTGACCACCAGTACCGCTCCGGCGAGCAGGACGCTGTAGTTCGTGGCGTTCTGGCCGGTGGAGTAGAGGGACAGTGCCACGGGCAGCGTGTACTTCTCCTCGGTCTGGGCCGCGACCAACGGCCACAGGAAGTTGTTCCAGGAGGACAGGAACGTGAGGATGGACAGCGTCGCCAGCGGCGGCCCGCACTGGGGCAGGACGATCTGGAAGAATATGCGCAGCTCACCGGCGCCGTCGACCCTCGCGGCCTCCATCAGCGCGTCGGGGATTCCGGAGATGAACTGTCTCATCAGGAAGACTCCGATGGGCTGGCACAGGAACGGCAGGATGAGCGCCGCGTAGGAGTTCGCGAGTCCCATGTTCGAGATGATCACGAACAGGGGGGGGGGGGACGAACGTGGCCACGCTCGGAACCATGAGCGTCACCATGACGGCGCCGAACAAGATGTTCTTGCCGGCGAAGTCCATCTTCGCCAGGGGCGTATCCGACCATGGAGCAGAGCACCATGTTCCCGAGGACGGTGATCACGGCGACGACCATGCTGTTGGTGAAGTAGGTGCCGAAGTTCAGTTCCCCGAACCATTTCGCGAAGTTTGCGAGCGAGGCGTGCTCGGGCAGGAGCTTCGGCGGTTTGGCGAGGATCTCCCCTCTGGGTCTTCAACGAGCCCAGCGCCATCCACAGGAACGGGAAGATCCAGAAGACTCCGATCACCGCGAGGACGCAGTAGGAGAGTCCACGCCCCTTGACGAATCGGCGCCAGAGCGACTGCTTGTTGCTTTGCGGCCTCGAGGCCGCGACTGTCGTGGCTGTCATCTCAATCCTCCTTGAGAATGCGGAACTGGAGCACGCTGACCAGCGCGATGATGATGAACAGCACCCAGCTGGCTGCGGAAGCGATTCCGTACTGTCCGAAACCGAACTTCTGGTACACGTAGTACGCGGCGGAGAGCGTCGAGTCGAGCGGCCCTCCCTGAGTCATCACGAAGGATTCCTCGAAGAACTGCAGGTAGGCGACGGAAAGGAGCACGGCTCCCAGCAGCAGCGTGGGCTTGAGCAGCGGAAGCGTGATGCTGCGGAAGGTGCGCCATTTGCCCGCGCCGTCGATGGCCGCGGCCTCCTTCAGCTCCTCGGGGATGGCCTGCAGGCCGGCGAGGAAGATGATCATCAGCGTTCCCATGTTGCGCCAGATGGTCATGACCATCAGCGCGGGCAGTGCGTAGCGGGTGTCGTGCAGCCAGTCCGGTCCGGCAATGCCGAAGACGGCCAAGAGCGAGTTGAGCAGGCCGTCCTTCTGGAGGATGTACCTCCACACGACGGAGACTGCGACCACACTGGCGACGACCGGCGCGTAGAACACCGCCCTGAAGAACGCGTTGAGGTGCTTGGATCCCTTGTTGAGGGCCACCGCGAACGCGAGGGCGATCACCATGGTGATCGGCAGGCCGACGAGCACGAAGATTCCGGTGACGCCCAACGCGTGCAGGAAGCGACGATCGTGGAACAGTGCGATGTACTGGTCCAGTCCGACGAAGTTGACGTTGAACGGGGTGCGGAGGTCCTTGGAGGTGATGTCGGTGAAGGACATCGCCATCGAGGACAGGAGGGGGATCAGCATGAATACGCAGAACACGACCACGAAGGGCAGCGCGAATCCCCATGCGAGAATCGTGCGACGGCGGCGGAGAACGTTGCCCGAGCCCTCCGTCTTCGTCTTTCTTGTTCCGAGGCTCATGGGATCAGTTCCCGGTTCCGATGGAGTCGGCTTCGGACTGCAGGTTCTTCAACCCCTCGTCGACGGTGACCTGTCCCTTGTTCATCTGCTCGAGGATACGATCCGCGGCGGAGGATACCTGGGCCCAGGTGGACAGCGCCGGCGGAGCCATGGTGTTCTTCAGCTGGTCGCCGAATGCCGAAAGCTTGTCGTTGCCGGAGAGCGCGTCATCGTCCCATGCCTTCTGGGAAGCGGGCAGATCGGAGGACTTCTTGTACCATTCGGCCTGCACCTCGGGTTTGCTGGCCCACTGGATGAACTTCCACGCGGACTGCTTGTTCTTGGAATCCTTGAACGTCACAAGGTCGCAGCCTCCGACGAAGGACGTGGCGGGACCCGAGGATTCGTCCATCGACGGCAGGACGACGGTGGCGTACTTGGATTCGAATCCGTCGCCGCCCAATTCGTTGATCTGGCTGACGGCGGTCGGCCCCTGCAGCATCATCGGAGTGTCACCGGACACGAAGTTCGCTATGTCGGCACCGGAGCTTACGTCGGCGTTGACGTTCGCGACGCCGTCCTTGTAGAGACTGGTGGTAAAGTTCAGTCCCTTCTTTATGCCAGTATCTTCGAAAGTCCATTTCGTCTGTTCCTCGTTAGTCAAGGACGCCCCGGCCGAGTAGGAGAACGGCAAAGTTCCGAGGAACGCGTCAGTGCCAGATGAATTGAGGCTCATGCCATATTTGACCCCGTCGACCTTCTGCATGTCCTTGGCCATCCGCTTAAGCTCATTCCAAGTCTTCGGAGCTTTGTTCCAACCAGCCATCCCGGCAATGTCGGTACGGTAGTACAGCACTCTGGTGTCGATGTACCAAGGCACGCCGAGCTGTTTCCCGTCGACCTGGCCGGCAGCCCTAGACCCGTCGGAGAAGTCGGACATGTCGAGGTTGTCAGGCACGGTGGAGAACGAGTTGGAGAAATCGGCCATCCAGGTGGAGCCCATCTGCGCAAGGTCGGGGCCATTGCCCGCGGCGATGGCGGTCTGGAGCTTGTCGTGCGCTGAGGACCATGGGATCGCGGTGACCTTGACCTTGACGTCGGGGTTCTCCTTTTCGAATCCCTTGACGAAATCACCCAGCAGGTCGCCCTCGTTGCCCATGGCCCAGATGGTCAGGTCGCCGGTGGCCTTGCTTGAATCGATGGTCTTGACCGCATCGGAATCGGAATCCGCGTTGTTCGCGGACCGTCCGCACGCGGACATACCGGCAATCATCGCCACACTGGCCATGCCGGCCACGACCGCTTTGAAAAATGGCTTCCTCATTGAAATCTCCTTTGATTCATATCAATCTAAGTGCTTAGATTGATATTACAATCTAAGCGCTTAGATTTAAGGAAGTCAAGGCGACACGCCCATATGATTTATGCGCTTAGATTTTTTGATTGCATCCGCAGCTGCCGCGCACAATGAGGCGAACCGGGAGTACTCGTCTTTCAGCCTTCTCCCAAGGCTCCCCGTTCCTGGAAAGCAGCATGCGAGCCGCCTCGCGCCCCATGTCCTCCATGGGCTGGCGGACGGTCGTCAGCTGCGGTTCCATCAGCAGTCCGGCGAGGATTCCGTCGAATCCGGTGACGATGACGTCGTCGGGAACCCGGACACCGGCCTCCTCGAGGAGTCTGATCACGCCGAAGGCGGTCTGGTCCGTGCCGCAGACCAAGGCCTGCGGCAGTCTGCCGGATCCTATCGCCTCGCACAAACCCACCATGTATTCATCGGACGTAGCGAAGGAGTCATCCAACAGCGCGTCGCTGGAATCGAGACCACGTTCCTCGAGGCATTTCCGGAAGGCGACGTAACGGGCGACGACGTCGTCCGAATCGAAAGCCGCCGACGAACGCCATCTCGTCGACATGATGGACGTCTACAAGATGGTCGACGATCTGCCTCATGCCCGATGCGTTATCGCATTGCAGGTACGCGGCAGGCAGGTTCTCGTCGGACACACCCACCATCACAAGCGGGACGGTCTTCGCCAGCATGGCGAGGGGAAGTCTGTTGTTATATCCGCTCGGCATCAGAGCCAGCCCATCGACCCGCCCGGCGATGTCGGTCACCGACTTATGGTCGTCCCTCGCCAACGCAGCCCCCATGAGCATGCCCTTGCCGCTTTTCCAGCATTCAAGCTCGAAACCACGGAGCACCTCGTCAACGTATAGAGGATAAGTGAGAACGTCTGGCTCGTCGTCATCGGACATACTGGCCGGCATGGAGGATACATCGGACCTATCTTCTTCGAGACCACTCCCCTGCGGCTTCTCCAGCAGCATATCGAACGCGTACATGCCCAACGTGCCCGTCCTGCCTTTGGCAAGGCTACGTGCATTGCCGCTGGGAACGTAGCCAAGCTCATCGGCGACCCTGAGGACCTTGGCCTTGGTATCATCCTTCACTTTGTCGGGATGCCTGAAGGCGAAGGAGACCGTCGCGGTAGACACACCCGCCTTCTCTGCAACGTCATACACCGTAACTCTTGCCATAAGACCAGTCTAAGCGCTTTGATGCATGGGACACACACGAGGTCCCAAAACCATAGTTTTTCCGGTCTTCTAGCAGGAATCCGCGGCGCCGAAGAGAAAAAACCAGGAGTGGAAAGGATTTCCATGCCCCTGCGGGAGACCTGGGAATCAGATGGAAATCAAGGATGGAAAGACGGGGTCCCGGAAGCCAAGCCCACGGGAGTCCCGGAAGGAAGAAGGGAAATACGGGGAAATAAAAAAGCCCTTCCGGGAACCCGCATGGGGTCAGCCGGAAGAACCGGGAGGAGGAACAAAAGATTCGGGGATAAAAAATGGGGTTCCCGGAGCGTAAGCTCGACGGGAACCCCCAACGTTTGAAGCGGCGGCGTGCTACTCTCCCACACCCTCTCGAGTGCAGTACCATCGCCGCGCCTGGCCTTAGCTACCGGGTTCGGAATGGGACCGGGCGTCTCACCAGGGCTATGACCACCGCAAAACCGCGATCACGGAACGACAGCCAAAACAAGGCAACCATTCCGGCCATTATGTTATGAACCGTGGCGGTTCGGGAACCGGCTAGCGGACGCGAGGCAAACGCCTACCGTTGTATCGTTCAGTGACCATCCCAACGCATATTGCCGTCCAGGACGATCCAGCACAGGAAAGACGCGGAACCAACCCTCCACAAGAGGATCGGAATTGTTGTGTCGCCGTCGCCCGTTAGTACCGGTCGGCTCCACCCCTCACGGGGCTTCCACCTCCGGCCTATCAAACACGTGTTCAACATGCGGGCTACAGGATCTCGAAGATCCATGGAATCCTAATCTTGGAGCAGGCTTCCCGCTTAGATGCTTTCAGCGGTTATCCCTTCCGAACGTAGCCAACCGGCCGTGCCGCTGGCGCGACAACCGGCATACCAGAGGTTCGTCCACCCAGGTCCTCTCGTACTATGGGCAGGCCTCCTCAGGATTCCAACGAGCGCAGAGGATAGAGACCAAACTGTCTCACGACGTTCTGAACCCAGCTCGCGTGCCGCTTTAATCGGCGAACAGCCGAACCCTTGGGACCTGCTCCAGCCCCAGGATGCGACGAGCCGACATCGAGGTGCCAAACCATCCCGTCGATATGGACTCTTGGGAATGATCAGCCTGTTATCCCCGGGGTACCTTTTATCCGTTGAGCGATGCCGCGCCCGTGCGCCGGCACCGGATCACTAGTCCCGACTTTCGTCCCTGCTCGGACCGTCGTCCTCGCAGTCAAGCCCGCTTGTGCGATTACACTCGACACCCGATTGCCAACCGGGCTGAGCGGACCTTTGAGCGCCTCCGTTACTCTTTGGGAGGCAACCGCCCCAGTTGAACTACCCGCCAGGCACTGTCCCTGACAAGGATGACTTGTCGAGGTTAGACGTCAAACGAGAACAGAGCGGTATTTCACCTTGCGGCTCCACGAATGCTGGCGCACCCGCTTCGAAGCCTCCCGCCTATGCTACACAATCCGCGCCTAACGCCAATACCAAGGTATAGTAAAGGTCCCGGGGTCTTTTCGTCCTTCTGCGCTTAACGAGCATCTTTACTCGTACTGCAATTTCGCCGAGCTCCTGGTCGAGACAGTGGGGAAGTCGTTACGCCATTCGTGCAGGTCGGAACTTACCCGACAAGGAATTTCGCTACCTTAGGATGGTTATAGTTACCACCGCCGTTTACCGGGGCTTGAATTCACCGCTTCACCCGAAGGCTGACGGATCCTCTTAACCTTCCGGCACCGGGCAGGCGTCAGTGCATATACAGCGGCTTGCGCCTTCGCATGCACCTGTGTTTTTGGTAAACAGTCGCTACCCCCTGGTCTGTGCCACCCACCAAAGCTCCCCGGGCTAGCCGGTTCACCCCAGCGGGTCTCCCTTATACCGAAGGCACGGGAGTGATTTGCCGAGTTCCTTGACCAGGATTCGCTCGATCGCCTTGGTATTCTCTACCTGACCACCAGTGTCGGTTTGGGGTACGGGCGGCCATGGCCCTCACGCCGAGGCTTTTCTCGACGGCCTGGACAACCGGATATCGAGCCATAACGGCTCCCATCATCACACCTCGCCATGCGCGCCATGCGGATTTGCCTACATGACTGGCTGCGTGCTTGACCACGGAAAACCACCTCCGCGGCCGGCTCCCATTCCGTGTCACCCCTGCGCTGACCTACTGCGGCTACGGTCCCAACACCACGCGGCGGAACCAACCCGAAGGAAGGAACCACCACGAGGCGGAGGTTAGTACTCACCGTCTCGGTTTTGCCGGTCCATGGTCGGTACGGGAATATCCACCCGTTCATCCATTCGACTACGCCTGTCGGCCTCGCCTTAGGACCCGACTCACCCAGGGACGATGAACGTGGCCCTGGAACCCTTGGTCATCCAGCGGACGGGATCCTCACCCGTCTCTCGCTACTCATGTCTGCATTCTCACTCCCACGAAGTCCACGGCCGGTTTCCACCGCCGCTTCGCCCCTCGCAGGACGCTCTCCTACCCAGCAACCATGAAGATTGCTGCCGCGTCTTCGGTGGTGTGCTTGAGCCCCGCTACATTGTCGGCGCGGAACCACTAGACCAGTGAGCTGTTACGCACTCTTTCAAGGATGGCTGCTTCTGAGCCAACCTCCTGGCTGTCTATGCGACTCCACATCCTTTCCCACTTAGCACACGCTTCGGGACCTTAGACGACGGTCTGGGCTGTCTCCCTCTCGACGACGGAGCTTATCCCCCGCCGACTCACTGCCGGAATACACGTCAACGGTATTCGGAGTTCGGCTGCTGTTGGTACCCAACAAGGGCCCGCAAGCATCCGGTAGCTCTACCCCCGCGACGCAATCGACCGACGCTGCACCTAAATGCATTTCGGAGAGAACCAGCTATCACGGAATTTGATTGGCCTTTCACCCCTAGCCCCAGGTCATCCCCCCGGTTTTCAACCCAGGTGGGTTCGGTCCTCCACGCGGTCTTACCCGCGCTTCAACCTGCTCAGGGCTAGATCATCCCGCTTCGGGTCCAGGACACGCGACTCAAACGCCTTTTAAGACTCGCTTTCGCTACGCATACGCCACACGGCTTATGCTCGCCACCCGCCACTGACTCGCAGACTCATTTTTCGATAGGCACGCCGTCACCCCACAAGGAGGCTCCGACGGTTTGTGGGCGCACGGTTTCAGGAACTGTTTCACTCCCCTCCCGGGGTGCTTTTCACCTTTCCCTCACGGTACTGGTACGCTATCGGTCAGACAGGTATGCTTAGACTTACCCAACGGTCTGGGCTGATTCACGCGGGATTCCACGAGGCCCGCGCTACTTGGGACAACACGATCGGAAGACGGCTCACGTCCAGGTACGGGGCTGGCACCCTCTACGGCCAGGCCTTCAAGCCTGTTCCCCTGGCAAGCCGTTTTATGACTCCCGCCCGGCCCGTCGGAACCGGGACACGTGATCCCACAACACCGGCAACGCAACCCCCGACGGGTATCACGCGCAACCGGTTTGGTCTGATCCGCTTTCGCTCGCCACTACTCACGGAGTATCCCTTCCTGCAGGTACTGAGATGTTTCACTTCCCTGCGTACCCCCCGCCCATAGGCGGTGCCGGCCCATGACGGCCGGCGGGTTCCCCCATTCGGAGACCCTAGGATCAAAGCCATGTTGGAGGCTCCCCTAGGATTATCGCATCCTCAAACGTCCTTCATCGGTACTGTCTGCCAAGGCATCCACCATACGCCCTCGCAAGCGGCACAACAGCAAAACAAATTGTCATTGCCCCACCCGCGGGTTTCCTGATAGCAAGATCGCCAGACGACAAATCTTAACACTAAAATGATCACAAAACGATCGATCTCGAAACCAAACTCAATTGAAGAGTTTGGCGAAATCGCGATAAGCAAAAAGAAACGTTCTTTCAGTTTCTCTTGCTCGCGTCCACTATCCAGTTCTCAAACCACCACGCGCCACCACCCTCACCCGAAACCAACAAAGGAAACCAGGCTGACGATGATGGGCATCGAACCGCACCACAGAAAACCCGTGGGGTGGCGGTCCGGGAGCCCAAAAGCATACCCATACCACTCCCGGACATCCCGACGGGACATCCAAGCCCATGATCTCTTCCACACCAGCATCCCCATGCGAGACCGTGGAACCATTCCACGGGCACGGGGCTCACACCGGACACGGAACCGTGTCCTGAAATTCTCCGTAGAAAGGAGGTGATCCAGCCGCACCTTCCGGTACGGCTACCTTGTTACGACTTAGTCCCAATCACGAGTCTCACCTTAGACGGCTCCCCCCAAAAAGGTTGGGCCACCGGCTTCGGGTGCTACCCACTTTCATGACTTGACGGGCGGTGTGTACAAGGCCCGGGAACGCATTCACCGCGGCGTTGCTGATCCGCGATTACTAGCGACTCCGCCTTCATGGAGTCGGGTTGCAGACTCCAATCCGAACTGAGACCGGTTTTAAGGGATCCGCTCCACCTCACAGTGTCGCATCCCGTTGTACCGGCCATTGTAGCATGCGTGAAGCCCTGGACGTAAGGGGCATGATGATCTGACGTCATCCCCACCTTCCTCCGAGTTGACCCCGGCGGTCCCCCGTGAGTTCCCACCACGACGTGCTGGCAACACAGGGCGAGGGTTGCGCTCGTTGCGGGACTTAACCCAACATCTCACGACACGAGCTGACGACGACCATGCACCACCTGTGAACCCGCCCCGAAGGGAGACCGTATCTCTACGGCTGTCGGGAACATGTCAAGCCCAGGTAAGGTTCTTCGCGTTGCATCGAATTAATCCGCATGCTCCGCCGCTTGTGCGGGCCCCCGTCAATTTCTTTGAGTTTTTAGCCTTGCGGCCGTACTCCCCAGGCGGGATGCTTAACGCGTTGGCTCCGACACGGAGACCGTGGAATGGTCCCCACATCCAGCATCCACCGTTTACGGCGTGGACTACCAGGGTATCTAATCCTGTTCGCTCCCCACGCTTTCGCTCCTCAGCGTCAGTGACGGCCCAGAGACCTGCCTTCGCCATTGGTGTTCTTCCCGATATCTACACATTCCACCGTTACACCGGGAATTCCAGTCTCCCCTACCGCACTCAAGCCCGCCCGTACCCGGCGCGGATCCACCGTTAAGCGATGGACTTTCACACCGGACGCGACGAACCGCCTACGAGCCCTTTACGCCCAATAATTCCGGATAACGCTTGCACCCTACGTATTACCGCGGCTGCTGGCACGTAGTTAGCCGGTGCTTATTCGAAAGGTACACTCACCCCGAAGGGCTTGCTCCCAGTCAAAAGCGGTTTACAACCCGAAGGCCGTCATCCCGCACGCGGCGTCGCTGCATCAGGCTTGCGCCCATTGTGCAATATTCCCCACTGCTGCCTCCCGTAGGAGTCTGGGCCGTATCTCAGTCCCAATGTGGCCGGTCGCCCTCTCAGGCCGGCTACCCGTCGAAGCCATGGTGGGCCGTTACCCCGCCATCAAGCTGATAGGACGCGACCCCATCCCATACCGCAAAAGCTTTCCCAGAGGACCATGCGGTCAACTGGAGCATCCGGCATTACCACCCGTTTCCAGGAGCTATTCCGGTGTATGGGGCAGGTCGGTCACGCATTACTCACCCGTTCGCCACTCTCACGCCCAGGAGCAAGCTCCTGGGATCCCGTTCGACTTGCATGTGTTAAGCACGCCGCCAGCGTTCATCCTGAGCCAGAATCGAACCCTCCACAAAAAAAACCTTTTCATGAAGAGACATCGACATGATGACTCTCGAAATAAGAAAATTGACGATCGCCTTATAAGGAAAGGCGCATCGCACAAAAACCTCGCCGCCGTTTGACCGATCCCTCGGCACCACGCGTCAGCGTGGCCGGCAACGAACTGGCAATCATTGACTATAAAGAAGTAGTACAAATACGCTCTTGAGTTCTCAAACCACCACCACTCACCACCTCGCGGACCGGAACCATCCGGACCACCGCCGTGCTGAGCAGCAAGAGATAAACTTACAGCACGAGAACCCGCAATCGCGCAACCCGGGCACGCATGAAGCCCGCGCGAACCGTTGGAAATCCAACGTTCCATCGGCGTGTCGAAAACCGGGAAAATGCGTCCGGAAAGCGCCGATACCATCAGAATAGCCCTGAAAACCACAACCAGGTGAACGCAAAACCAATAGCTGTCGGCGTGTCGACCATCAACATGGTCAACCACATCCGCATTTGCGGTCCAACCACGGTTTCTCGCATAACAAAGCCGGAAGCTCCGTGGTTAGCGGAGGCTCCCGGCTTTGTTTGTTCGGCTTACTGGATATTCAGCTTTGGTCATTCGAATCGCTGACCATTGCTAATGCTGCCTGTAGCCGACTGTTTTCAGTTATCGCTGATCAGGCAGCTCACTCGGCATTGGCCGGGCCGGCGGCAACCGGTTCTGCAGCCGACTCGACCGTGGCGACAGCCTTCTTGCGGTTCAGGTACCGCTTGATGGCCACAATCTCAGGCCGTCACGAGCACCGCAACCACGCCCCAAGCCACGTACATGGCGGTCTTCCAGATCGGGGTGGCGACCTTCGGCTCGCCATTCGCGTACTGCCAGCTGTTGGCGGCCGTGTACAGGATGTTGTGCGCGGCCTGACGCATGGCCTTCACGGAAGTGGCGGACTTATCGGTGATGTGGTTGGTGATCTTGGTGGTGGCAAGCATCGAATCGTTGCCCGCACGCACTTCCTGATCGGCGTTCTGGTAGCCATAGCCGCCGAAGTAATCGGTCAGGACGAAGCCCTTGAAGCCCCACTCGTCACGCAGCACGGTCTGCAGCAGGTTGCTGGAAGCGCCGGCGTAGGTGTAGCCGATGTAGTTGAAGGAGCTCATCACGGCCTGGGCGCCGCCTTCCTTCACGCTCATCTCGAACGGCTTCAGATAGGTTTCACGGATGGACTGCTCGTTGGCCCACGTGCACACCATGTTGGTGCGGTTGGTCTCCTGGTCGTTGAGTGCGAAGTGCTTCATGAAGGAGTACACGCCCTTGGACTTGGCGCCGGCGATTTCGTTGGAGGCCATCGCACCGGAGGCAGTGAGTCCTCGGAGAAGTACTCGAAGGTACGACCGGAGAATGCCGAACGGTGGATGTTCATGGCCGGGCGTACCAACCAGCCACGTGCATGTCGTGAGCCATGTCGCCGATCATCTCACCGAACTGCTTGGCGAGATCACGGTTCCAGGTGCAGGCGAACGCGGTGGAGGCCGGGAAGCCGATGGAGCCAACACCGGTGAAGTTGTTGTTCAGCGAGGCCGGGCCGTCGGCGTCGGTCAGCTGGATCTTGCCGACGGACTTCACAGCCGGAGTGCCGTAACCACCATTGGCGATCAGGTTGTCCATATCGTCGAAGGTGAGCTGGTCGAGCAGCTTGTCCCAATCGGCGTCGTCATAATCCCTTGCCATACATCTGGTACAGCTTCAGGCCATTCTTGGCACCGGTGGTCGGCATCTCGTCCGAATCGTTGTCATACTTCTTCGGATCGTAGTTGCTGTTGTTGGTGAACTCGGCCTTGGCTTCGTCGCTCATCGAGAAGTTGGTCGGAGCGGCGGTGGCCTTGGCATAGTTCGCGAAGTGGCCCGCGCGAGACAGGTACGTCACGTCGCCGGCGGCGTAATCGAACTCGTTGGTGGCGGCCACGGCATCGCCGTTATGGGTGTTCGAGTCGGAATTGTAGGTGACGGTGTCCTTCACGGTGACCTTCTGATGGTCGATCACGTGGTGCGAATCGGACTGGATGGAGATGTCGTAATCGCCCTGCTCCAGCACGTACGCCTTAGCGTCCTTCTGGTCGTAGGAGGCCATGTCGTCATCGTCGAACTCGATCTTCACGGTCTGGGAAGCGCCCGGCTCGAGCTTCTTGGTCTTTTCGAACGCAACCAGGTTCTTGGATGCCTTCTCGATGCCGCCATCGGTGTACGGCGGGTTGTAGTAGACCTCGACCACGTCCTTGCCGGCCTTGTCGCCGGTGTTGGTGACGGTCACATCGAACGAGATCTTGCCGTTCTTGTAGGAGACCTTGCCCATCTCCTGCTTGAACGTCGTGTAGGACAGGCCGTAGCCGAACGGGAAACATGACGGTGTCGTCGTAGTTGATCAGACCTTCGTCGGCGGCGGTCTCATAGAACTTGTAGCCAACGTAGATGCCTTCGACGTAGTTGACGAACGTCGGGGTCACCGTGACCTTGTCGCCACTGAAGCCCATGTAGGAAGCAGTGAGATCATCCGCATTGTCGTAAGTGAACTTGCCGTTCGTGCCGACGGACGAAGCGTTGCCGGCGGCGGTGCCATCGGTGTTGTTGAACACAGCGGTCTTGGTCAGGTCCTTCGCGAACGTGTCGGAGGTCTTGCCGGACGGATTCACATCGCCGGCGAGCACCTCACCCAGTGCGGAGAAGCCGGTCTGGCCGGCCGGCGGGCACCACAGCACGGACTTGATCTGCGGATACTGGGACAGGAAGTCGAACTGGAACGCGTTGGCGCCGTTGTAGACGAGCGTCACCTTCTTGAAGTTCTTGGTGACCAGGTCGATCATGTCGCGCTCGGTCTGGGACAGCTGCAGGAAGTGCTCGCCATCCTTGAAATCTTCGTAGTCCTTGGAATTGTTGTTGTAGGTGATGCCCTTCGCCTTCATGTGTTCGTCGGCAGGTCAGCGCCTTCGCCGCCGACGCGGGTGATGGTGATGACGGCTTCGTCGGAGAAGTCCTTGGCGTCGGAGATCAGCTTGTCGGAATACTGCTTGGCCGGAACCTCAGGCAGGGTCCAATCCTGCGACCACATAGCCACCATCGGGCGGTCCTTGCGGTAGTCGGTGTACAGCTTGGTCAGCTCGGAATTGGTTTCGATGCCGGCCTGCTTCATGCCGTCAAGCATGGAAACGGTCTCGTACTGGTCGGACATGGAGCCGGAGCCGGTGCCGCCGTAAACCGGGTTGGTGGAGCCCCAACCGAACACGTTGACCTTCTTGTTGGACAGCGGCAGGTTGGAATCGTCGTTCTTCAGCATGGTGATGGCTTCCGACTGCACTTCCTTGGCCAGCTCGTTGGCTTTGGAAACGGTGGTGTCGGACAGCATGTACTTGGTGGTGGTCGCGTTGTTGAGCAGCGTGGAAAGCGGGCCGGTCAGCATCATGGACACGGCCACGACGATGCCGACAAGCGCCACCAGCCAGGATTCGGAATGGACGATCTTACGGGTCGCCACGTCCTTGACCGTCTTCTTGTTGACGGCAAAAGTGATAATCAGCGCGAGCGCGAACAGCACGCCAATCGCAATAAGGTACGGCGTCAATGAGCCGATGACGTTCATAACGTCAGCCATGTTGATTTGCAGCATGGTCTGCCTCCTCCTTGATTCTCATAACCAAACGACACGTAGGCTCCGATGCCTTTATCGGAACCGCGAAACCATTCAACACTGCCCCGCATCTCATGGTTTCGGTGAAGTGGCTGCAGATGCGTGCGGCAAGTGAAGACACTTCTTCATGTCGATGATTCGATTTCATCAGACTTCAACGTGCGGCACATGGCGTTTTCCCCAGCCTGTCAATTCGCGTGCATAATCTGCACGCCAAGTACGATGGAAGTATGAGCGACTTAAGCGCATTGAATCTGGAAGCAGGCAGCCTGGTTGGCGGCTACACGTTGATTTCCCGGCTTGGTTCGGGTGCCATGGGCTCGGTATGGCGTGTGCGGGACGATGGCGGCCATCAATATGCGATGAAGATTTTGCGTGATTCCCTCTCCGACGACGATTCCCCGCAGCAGCAGCGACGAGTTGACCGCACGCGAGCGCCTGCGCAGGGAGGCGATGGCGTTGCAGAAGGTTGCGGCATCCGGGCGTGTGCGGCATTGTGGATATGGAACTTGACGACGCGTTGGCTTTTATTGTGACCGAGTTGATCGAAGGCAAGAATCTGCGTGAGGATGTGCGCGTCAATGGCCGATATGTGGGCGACGATTTGGAACGGCTGGCACGCAAGCTGATTGAGGCGGTGCGTGCCGTGCATGCGGCCGGCATCGTGCACCGCGATATCAAGCCGACGAATGTGATGGTGTCGAGTACCGGCCCGGTATTGGTGGATTTCGGCATCGCTATGGGCGAAGGCGAAAGCCATGTGACGCGTACCGGTCTGGTGATGGGCACGCCGGGGTTCATCGCGCCGGAAATCATTGATGGCGCGGAATCGGATGAAATGACCGATTGGTGGTCGGTGGCGAGCGTATTGGCGTTCGCCGCTACGGGTGAGCCGGTGTTCGGCACGAAGCCGATGATGACCGTGTTGGAACGTGCGGCGGCCGGCAGCGCCAATCTTGCGGGACTTCCTGCGGGCACGATGGCCGCGTTCCGTTCGGCGCTTAATCCGGATCGGACGAAGCGGTGCACGCCGGACGATTTGCTGCAGGCGATCGCCGTGGATGCGTTGAATCCGCAGGCGTGGGTTGCGGCCGACAATGGTGGCGCAGCGGATGGCGATACGGAGGCGATGCCCCTTGTTGAATCGCCCGACAATCCGCGCACGTTGTGGCGATCGCAGGACGATATAACCGGCGAAAACGCCATCGGCACGCGCACGATGCCAAGGCTCAGCGAAGCAACGCAGGCGATCGGGCAGCCCGATGTGAGCGCAACTCAAGTAATCGGGAAACAAGTGACCAGCCAATCCGACGCGAGCGCAACGCAGGTGATCGCACCTGTTGACGATGCCGAGACCAGCGTGCTTTCCGACGCACTTCCCAACGTGGGCAGCACGCGGGCGATGCCGACAGGCACGCAGGTAATGCCGCAATCCATGCCGTCAACACAAATGCTGCCGGCCCAGAACGCATGGAATCCAGCGGGAAGCGCCGACGCAAGTCGACCCGACCATCAAACCCGCGTTGCAACGCATCGCCATGCGGCAGCCACCGTCCGTCATACCGCAGGCCACGGTGGCCGCGGCGCAGCAATCGCCCGCAATGTCATTCCCGCCGGTACCCGGTATGGATGGGCCGAACGTTGCGGAAGCACCCAATCCCGCCGATGTGAAGCGTGGCGCGATGTTGGGCCGGGGCATGCTCCCCTGCGCGCTGATGGCGATTCCCGTGGCCGTCTGCGGACTGTTCTCACTGTGGACGGCGATGGCAGCCGCGTTGCTGTTCGCCTGTGCGCTGGCCACCATCGGATTCAACACGGAGGCGCAGCTCGAGCGCGAAGGCAAACGTGGCGGCGAGAAGAAAAGTTCCGACTGGCTGCTGCGATTGGCGGGACTGCCCTGGCACATCGTGAAGGGCTTCGGCGTCGCCATCGTGCGGACGCTGATCATGTTGGCCGTGGCCGCGCTGGGTTTGTCGCTCACCACGGTCGTGCTGCAGCTTCCGTATGCCGTGATGGATACGTGGATATTTGGATTGACGATTCCGATGCCGACGCTGCTTGGCGGTCCGCTTTCCGAAAGCGGGCTGGCGCAGGCTGCGTTCTGCGCGATCGGCTGGCTTGTGGCCGTGGCCGCTCCGGGCGCGATCGTACTGCGATTGGGCGGCGGCGCACTGCGTAAACAGCCGTATCTGCGCCACTTGAGCGAGCTGCCGACGCAATCGCAAGGCAATACGGAATTCCCGGCGAATCGATAGCAAGGCATCGCTAGTATGGTGCCCAGCATAACAACGTGAGGTCGAAAGGAATATCGATGGCCCAGAACAGCAAGGATGCGCAGAAGCGTACCAGCCGCGCCGAGCGTAGGGCCGCTGAGGCCGCAGCGATGAAGGCGCGCGCCGAGCAGATGGAGAAGGAACGCAAGCAGCAGACGATCATCGGCGGCATCGTGGTGGCGGTGCTGGTGATTCTGGTGGCGATCGGCGCGTTCACCGTGTACCACAACATGCATAAGAAGGCCGAAACGAAGGCTTCCACCGAAACCGTGCAGGAAGCGTACACGGCGTTGCAGAAAGTGAAGAACACCCGAAGCTCGTCGATAAGAAGGGCGGCCTGCTGATTTCCAAGAACGGCTACGGCAAGGCTGTGGAGGGCGCGCCGACCGTCGAGCTCTACATGGATTTCCTGTGCCCGGGCTGCGGCAACCTGCACCGCCAGTTGGACGCCGACCTGCAGAAGATGGTCGATGCCGGCCAGATCAATCTGGACCTGCATTTCATGGCGTTCATGGACCGTTGGTCCACCGACGAGTATTCCAGTCGCGCGGCGAACGCGGCCATCTACCTGGCCGAGCATGACAGCGACCTCGAACCATCTGATCTCCTTCCTGGAGAAGGTCTACGCCGAGGATTTCCAGCCGGAGGAAGGCTCCGCATACAAGTCGGTGAGCGACGCCAAGATCAAGGAGCAGATGATCGCCGCGGGTGTTTCCAAGGATGTTGCGGACAAGGCGTTTGGCCGCGATTATCAGGAATGGCTTGATGCGATCGACACTTACACGCCGAAGCGTTCCGAACTGTGGCATCAGTCCGGCAGCTACAAGGGCAGCATGACCACGCCGACCGTGATCATCAACGGCAAGTATTGGGATATGGACCAGCTGACCACCGCCCAGACGACGGTTAAGGACGGTCTGTTGGAATCGATCGGCCTGAAGGACAGCGAAGTCGGCGTTGCCGGCAAGATGCCGTCCATCGGAGCCAAGAAGGGGCCGATTTCCGTCACCACGGGCGAATAACCCCTTACGGGCAGCCGGCGCGTCTCAACCCGCAATGCTAAGTTGACTGCGGTGGAAGCGCTGGTTATGCTATTCATCGTTCCTCTGTTGTTTTCATAGCAAAAGAGGACATGCCTCCTTAGCTCAGATGGCCAGAGCGGCCGCCTTGTAAGCGGCAGGTCGTCGGTTCGATCCCGACAGGAGGCTCGAACCCGTATGACGGGCTTGGACCTCTTACCATGGGAGTGCTCCAGAAGTCTTCCCCCAACTTGAGACTTCTGGCAAAAGCGGGACGAGACGTCCCCCAACCTGTCTCGTCCGACCGGGGGCAGGACATCCCCTTCTCTCCTGCCCCCTTTTTATTTTTCGCTTTTCGCACCTGCTTTCAAAAATGTGGCGGTATGGATAAAACCATCGGAAAGCACGGCGACCGTTCCAGCTGAGCCGTTACAATAACGGCGTTGTAGGCAGCGCTGAAAAGAGGATAAATGACGAGAAGGTGGACCCTCGGAGATTCGTGACGCTTCGTCGTGTCCGCGTCATGGCATGCGTGGCCTCATTGACTTTGACTTCGGCGTTGGCGTTTGGTGTGGGCGCGCGCAAATCCGTGGCGTTGACCGTCAATGGGGAGACCACCACGGTGACCACATATGCGATGAGCGTGGACCGTCTGCTGCAGGAGCAGGGGCGTGAAAGTCAAACGCACGACCTGGTGGGAATCGACCAGCCCGACCAGCATGCTGAAGAACCATGATGTGGTGAACGCAGAGCGCATACCAGACCACCATCACCATCGACGGCCAGGAAGTGCCGTTCTGGACGGTCGCGTCCAGCGCCGAGCAGTTGCTGGACTTCTTCAACCAAAACGAAACCGAAGCGGCGAAAATCACCGTCAATATCAGCAACGTCTACAACAAGCTCACCGGCGGTCTCATCATCAACCAGAAGGGGCCCGTCACCGTCATCGCGGACGGGAAAAGCTCGGTGGCGCCGAACGGCAAGCTGCCCGCTGCCTCCATTCTTGACGCCAAAGGCATCACGTTGGGCAAGGGAGGATCGCGTCAGTGTCGAAAAAAAAGGACGGCAAGACGACCATTCTGCGCGTCCGCCGCGTGACGCATGGTGAGGAGACCCGCACGAAGGAAGTGCCGTTCGGCACGCAGACCATCATCGACCCGAACCTGCAGCCGGGCGAAGTCACGGTACGGCAGGAAGGCGAAAACGGCGAAATCCAGCAGACGTACGCCGTCACCTACGTGGATGGCGTGAAGGAAAGCGAGACGCTGACCGGAGAAGACCACGAAAATCGCCATCGACAAAGTCATTGCGGTCGGACCGGAAAAAACTACGGACGATACCGACAAATCCGACAAATCCGACAACAGCGGCAACGGCAACAGCAACGGCGATAACGGCGATTCCGGCAAGACGGACGACGGCAAGAACGATTCGGGTAAGAACGACTCGAATAAGTCCGATTCGAATAAGTCCGATTCCGACAAAACCGATTCGAACAAGTCGGATTCCTCGGATAAGAACAATTCGAACAACAACTCGAATAACAATTCCAACAACACCGAGAAGGACGATCCGGCACCGACCCCCACACCAACCCCTGCACCGCAGCCGACTCCCGCACCCCAGCCCAAACCGCAGCCCACGCCGCAGCCGAGCAATCGCTTCCGCAGGCTGCCGCTTGTACCATCCTTCCGCGGCACAGGCACAGGCCTACGCTTCCGGCGCGGCGGCGCAGCGCGGCTGGACCGGCCAGAACTGGACGGATCTGGTCAAACTCTGGAATCGCGAATCCGGATGGAGCTGGAGCGCGGAAAACGTGTATTCGGGCGCATACGGTATTCCACAAGCGTTGCCGGGCAGCCAAATGGCCACGTTCGGCGCGAATTGGAAGGACGATGCCGCCGTGCAGATCGACTGGGGTCTGAGCTACATCGCACAGCGGTACGGCAGCCCGTCCGTGGCGTGGCAGCACTCCGAACAGACCGGATGGTACTGATGATCCGGCTAATCGCCAACGATTTTCGTACCGGCATGAACGGATAATGAGGGAATGACAGAAGAGGGAATGACGGAAAACGTGAACGAGCATACGCAGGGCCATTTGCTGGGGGCGGCCGACATCCGACGCATCGCCGCCGACGCGGGTATCAGCCCGACGAAGAAATTCGGGCAGAATTTCGTGATTGATCCGGGAACCGTGCGTCGCATCGTGCGCGAGGCCGGCGTGACCGCCGACGACCATGTGCTGGAAGTCGGTCCCGGACTGGGTTCGCTGACGCTGGCGATTCTGGAAACCGGCGCCACGATGACGGCTGTGGAAATCGACCCGCCGGTCGCCGAACGCCTGCCGAAAACCATCGCCGAATTCATGCCGGACGCCGTGGACCGCTTCCGTGTGGTCAACCGCGACGCACTTACCGTCAATCCGGAGAATCTGCCCGATTTCAAGGATGACGATTCCTTCACGCTGGTGGCCAATCTGCCGTACAACGTGGCCACGCCGATTCTGCTCACCCTGTTGGAACGTTTCGACAATCTGGGCACCTTCCTGGTGATGGTGCAGAAGGAAGTGGCGGACCGTTTGAGCGAGAAGCCCGGTTCGAAGATCTACGGCACGCCGAGCGTGAAGCTCGCATGGTACGGCACCGCGGAACGCGTGGGCGTCATCGGCCGCAACGTGTTCTGGCCGGCCCCGAACGTCGATTCCGCGCTGGTGCTGTTCAAGCGCTACCCGGGCGGTCACGCCCCCGCCGCGGACAATGCGGACGGTTCCGTGGTGGATCGCGAAACCGTGTTCCGTTTGATCGACGCGGCTTTCGGGCAGCGCCGCAAGACCCTGCACGCCGCATTGAAGAAAATCGTGCCGTCCGAAGCGTTCGAGAAGGCCGGCATCGACCCGACCCGTCGTGGCGAGACGCTCACCATCGACGAATTCGTGGCGTTGGCACGCGCGTTGGATGAGGTGTTCGCGTCATGAGCACCATTGATTCGCCCGCCATCGGAATGGCCACCATCAACGCCGTGAGCGTGGACTGCCCGGCGAAAAACGAATCTGACCCCTGCATGGGGCCCGTCGCATGCCGAATGGGGCGGCCGTCATGAACTCGACACCATCTATTGCGCGGTCGGCGTATACGACACCGTCACCGCCACGCGCAAAGCGCCGGGAAGCGGCTTCTCGCTGAATCTCGAGGGCGCGTATCTGGGCGACCTGGCCTCTTCCGGCAGCGATATGCGCCGCAACCACGCCGTGCTGGCATTGTTCGCCATGGCCGAAGCGAGCGGCCATGAGCCGGACGTGGCGTTGAACATCGACAAGCGCATCCCCGTCGGCGCGGGCATGGCCGGCGGTTCCGCCGATGCGGCGGCGACGATTCTGGCATTGAACACGTTGTGGGATCTCGATTGGCCGATCGAACGCCTGCAGGAAGTCGCGGCCACGCTGGGCGCGGACATGCCGTTCTGTCTGACCGGCGGTTACGCGCGCGGCACCGGTTTCGGCGAACGCATCGAACAGCTTGATGACGATGGCGATATCGTACGCGATCTTACGGAACGTGGGTTTACCGGCCATCTGCTGGTCGGCGCATACCGTGCGGAACTGCGCACGCCGGAAGTGTATGCCACATTCGATCAGATCGGTGCCGGCGATGGCGATGAGAACCACCTGCAGAAGGCGGCGGTCTCCCTGCATCCGCGTAGCGGACAGGCGATCGAGGAAGCCTTGCGTGCGGGAGCCAGCCAGGCGTTCGTCTCCGGTTCCGGCCCATCCGTCATCGCGTTCGTGCCGACGGAGGATGCGGCGGACGCCGTGCAGCGGGCATGGCAGGACAGCCGTTGCGTCGATCGCATCATCGCCACGAACGCCCCAGCCCGACCGATTGTGCATATCACCGCATGACAGTAAAGTTGATGGCAATTGGTTTGTTCAAAAGGAATTCGTAAATGACCCAGGCTAACGACGAGCGCGCCGCGCGCAAAGAGTACATTCGCCGCCGTCAGAAGACGGTGTTCAGCATCGTCGGAGCCGTCATGGTGGTCGCCATGGTGGTGTCCCTGCTGTTCTTTTTCCATGTCGGAGGCCTGGGCAACGTCAAGTCGGCCGCCGTACAGCCGAACTACGGCCAGCAGGCACCGTGCCCCATCAAGGAAGCCGACGGCAACAAGGCCAAGTATGTGGAGAATCGCAACATCACGCTGCGTGTGCTCAACGGCACGAAGTTCTCCGGCTTCGCCAAGGCGGTGAGCGACGCGTTGCAGAACCGCGAGTTCAACCCCCAGACGCCGGACAACTACACCAAGAAGGTGGATCGCACGATGATCGTCTTCGGCAAGAACGGCGTGAATCAGGCGTACACCGTGGCAAGCAATTTCACCGACGCCATGCTGGTTATGGACGACCGTCAGGACCAGCTGATCGACGTCATCGTGGGCGCCACATTCGACAATCTGCAGGATACGAAGAAGGTTCCCGCCGCAGGCAAGGCGATCACCGGCATCCAGGGCTGCGTCGCGGTGGACAAGATGACCGACCTGCCCAAGGCGCCCGAGCATGATGCGGTGAATCCGCAAAGCTGACCGCCAATCGAAATCGATATAGGCAATATGAAAAACCCGCGCTCCCCCCAATCGGGAACGCGGGTTTTTATTCGAGCTGTTCCAAGCACTGTTCCATGCATGCGGCGAAACCACCGCATGTCAATCGCTATTCGCCCTGCTCCTTGTACCAGCGTTCCAGCTCGGCAACGGCCACGTCACGCTCCACCGGACCGTTATCGAGGTGGTATTCCAGCATGTGCTTGTACGCCTTGCCGACCATCGGGCCTGGTTCGATGCTTAGCAGCTGCATGATCTCGTCGCCGTTGAGGTCAGGACGGATCGCGTCGAAGTCTTCCTTTTCTTTCAGGTCGCGCACACGCTGTTCCATCTCGTCCATGGCCGCCGAGAACATCATGGCCTTGCGCTTGTTCTGTGGTCGTGTCGGCGCGCGTAAGGCGGTTCAGACGCTCGTACAGCGGGCCAGCGTCCTGACGTAGCGGCGGACCGCGGAATCCGTCCACGGCTCCTCCACGTAGCCGTGGAAGCGCAGATGCAGGTTGACCAGCTCGCTGACGTCCTCGACCATGTGGTGGTCGAAATGCAGTGCCTTCAAACGCTTGCGTGTCATCTTCGCGCCGACGGCGTCATGACGGTGGAAGCTCACCTTGCCGCCCGCTTCGAAACGACGGGTCTTCGGCTTGCCGATGTCGTGCAGCAGAGCCGCCAGACGCAGCGTCAGGTCCGGGCCGGCACCGGACCGTCGGGACCGGTTTCGAGGGCGACGGCGTTCGATGACGATCATGGTGTGTTCGAACACGTCCTATGGCGATGGTGCTCGTCGATTTCCAGCTGCAGCGCGGGAATTTCCGGCAGCACGATGTCGGCAAGACCGGAATCGACCAACGCTTCGATGCCGGCGCGCGGGCGATCGGACAGCAGCAGCTTGACCAGTTCGTCGCGCACACGTTCGGCGGAGACGATTTCGATGCGATCGACCATGTCGGACAGCGCTTCGGCGGTTTCCGGCTCGATGCGGAAGCCGAGCTGCGCCACGAAACGCACGGCGCGCATCATGCGCAACGGATCGTCGTCGAACGACTGCCGCGGATCGACGGGGGTACGCAGCACGCCTTTGGCCAAATCGTTCGCACCGCCGAACGGATCGACGAATTCGAGTTCCGGAACACGCAACGCCATCGCGTTGACGGTGAAATCACGGCGGGAAAGATCGCCTTCCAGCGTGTCGCCGTAATTGACTTCCGGCTTGCGCGAGTCGGGGTCGTACGTGTCGGAGCGGTAGGTGGTCACCTCCACTTTCACCTCGGTGCCGTCCTCACGCCTGCGCATCGCGCCGAGCGTGCCGAATTTGCGGCCCATATCCCAGAAGCCATCATGCCCAAAACGGCGCAGAATATGCTCAAACTGCTCGGGACGCGCCGATGTGCAGAAATCCAAATCATGCGATTTGCGATGCAGCAGCAGGTCGCGGACAGGACCCCGACCAGTGCCAGTTCGTAGCCTTCCGCAGCAAACATACGTCCTAATTCAATGGCCTCTGGCCACACTTCGAAGTTCACGCCATACCTTTCAGCACCACAAGTTTTTCGTTTACCAGCATACCGTTACCCCACCTGCACACAGAATTGAGTATGGTTGGAATCATGATTACGCCCGCAGACCTTGCACGCATGCTTGCCCATGCTGCGGACGACCATGCCCAAAATCCGCTGGAACCGGACGAACTGCTGTACATCGCAGTCGGTTTCGCTGCAGCAGCTGCAACAACTACAGCAATTGCAGCAGCGCACGATCATCACGCCGAGCGCGCCTACGCCGGCGATGATGCCGCGCCGGCGCACCGCGGATGGTCCGACCACGTTTGCATCGCTTGACGCGCAGGAGCTGCCGGTGGTGCGCGAGTATTCGGCGGGCGGGCTGGTGTTCGACGACAAGGGTCGCGTGGCGATCATCGCACGTCATTCACGCAGCGGGCATTTGGAATGGTGCCTGCCGAAGGGACATATCGAAAAAGGCGAAACGCCGCAGCAGACGGCCGTGCGCGAAGTGCATGAGGAAACCGGCATTCTGGGCGAGGTGGTCGATTCCATCGCCACCATCGACTATTGGTTCACCGGTACCACCCAACGCGTGCACAAGCTGGTGCACCACTTCGCGTTGCGGCAGATCGGCGGCGAGCTGACCGTCGAAGGCGATCCCGACCATGAGGCCGAAGACGCCATTTGGGTGGATTTTGCTGATTTGGACGATGTGCTGAGCTATCCGAACGAACGGAAGATAGCATGGTTGTACGCAAGGAAACTCAACAGACAGGCGTAATAGTGAATCAATCCGCACAACGGCACGTTTCGCGTGGCCTTCGCGCGTTATCATCCATCCTAGCCATGGTATTGACCATGGCGTTGATGTTGTTATACGCACCCACGCCATCGGCAAGGGCCATGGAATCGACCACATCGGCGGAGTCGACGGACGGTATGTTGTCCATCAACTCTTCCACGGCCGTATTGACGGACACCTCCGGATACCATCTGAACGCCACGGTGACCAACACGACCGGACAGGAGATTCCCGCGGGAACGCTGACGCTGGCCATGAACGCCTTCTACACGTTCGTTTCGCGCAACGACATCCAGGATTGGTCTGAAGGCAACGGACGAATCCCCACCCCGCAATCCGTGGGACAGGCCGATGTGCCCGCGTTGCAGCCGGGAGCCAGCGCCAACGTGAGCATCGACGCGGACGCCCATCAGGAATCGCTCGCGGCCATCAACTCTTGGGGGCCGAAGCCGGTGCTGCTGAGCTATTCCACCAACGGAACCCCCCTTGCTCAATCGCATACGTTCGTGACGCGCACCGGCGCGGGACTCCACACGCCCAGCACGCCGGCGCTGCACATCACCGTCGCCCAGCCGCTGGCCGCCAACGGGTGGACCACCGACAGCAAGCTGCTTGGACAGCTGGTCGATGAAGGGGGTATTTCCTCCTCGAAACTGGCGAAAATCGCCATGCCCAGCAAGGATGACGACGCACGGCTCAAATCGTTGCAGCAGACCTTCGCCAAGCACGACATGCTGCAGGTCGTAGGAGATCCGACCTACCTGCAGGCGATGGCGATGCCAACGCGGGTCGACGGCATCACCCAGCCCGCATTGTTCGACATAACCGCCTACAGCGCCATGAACAACGCTCCGGCCTACAGCGCAGCCGGTATCAACGACCGTCAATGGTCCGCAGCCAAAGCCCGGAAAACCTATCAATCGGCATTGGGTGACAGCAACGCGGACATCACCGCATACGCGTGGCAGGGCAACGGCAATTGGACCCTACAAGCGTTGACGAAGGCCCGCCAGCAGGGGTACGGCACCGTCATCGCCACGCATGACTTCGAAGAGGACGATGCGGCTACCGTACGTACCGGCAAGACGGTGGTCTCCACCGACGCCGGGGACATCACCGTGCTTTCCGCGCAGAATGTGCTTTCCGGCCTGGCCCAAGGCAAGGCGACCAGTGACGATGCCAACGCCGACAGCGAGGGAACCACGGCCGGCAGATTGGCGCGATTCGTCGCGCAAAGCGCGTTCTACCAGATGGAACAGCCTTATGCGGAACGCAACCTGCTGGTCTGTCTGAACGAGGATTCCGACCCCAGTGTTGTAGACGCGCTGATGAGCGACATCGAGCAGTCGCCGTGGCTGAATCTCACTGACCTTGCCACGTTGAAGGATGCCGACATCTCCGAAGATGCGGCCAGCATGTCAACCGACCTTCCCCAAACGGACGGCCTTACCGATAGCATGCGCAGCGACGTCCAACAGACTCTGAGCGCGCTGGCGAACTCATCGAGCAACATCAAACGTTTCAATACGTCGATCCTCGTCAAGCCGAACGGAAAAGACGAATCCGACGTCAACACCTGGAGCAGGCAGCTGACGAACGCCCACACCATCATGGCCCTGCACGCGTTGGGCGGCGAAAGCCCTTCCAGAAGCACGATGGCGGGAAGGCGCGAACCAGCTGCGGCCCTGCTGATCAACGGTGTGGCGATCACGCCGACGGAAGCGTGAACGTGGTCAGCGAAACCGGAAAATGCCGGTGACCATCAGCAACAGCCACCCGTACCCGGTAAAGGTGAAGGTCTCGCTGACCGATTCCATGCAGATCGTCACGTCCCGATTCGACACCGTGCAGGTGCCGCCCCACGGCGAGGCACAGGTGGCGTTCACCATCCGTGTGTCCACGTCCGGCACCGCCAACGCCACCATCAGCCTGTTCGACAGGAATGGTGCAGCGTTTGGAGCCACGCAGGTCACCCATCACCAGCGCGCTGCAGATCAGCGACAAGAGCGGTTTCTGTCATCATCGGCTTCGCCGTGCTCTTGGGCGCTGTGGGACTGTGGCGTCAATTCAACCGTAAGAAGGATCCCGACGAATGAGTTCTTCCGTTGGCCGTAACTCACTGATCATGGCCTCCGGTACCGCCGCTTCGCGCGTGACCGGCCAAATCCGCACCATCCTGCTTGCCTGGGCCTTGGGCACCACCGGCTATGCCGCCAACGCCTACCAGGCCGGTTCGATGATTCCGCAGGTCATCTACACACTGGTTTCCGGCGGCATCTTCAACGCGGTGCTTGTGCCGCAGATCGTGCGCACGCTGAAATCGAAGGACGCCGAAACCAAGCTCAACAAGCTCATCACCCTTGCCATCACCTTGTTGTTGGGTGTGACGCTGCTCATGGCCGTTGCCACGCCGTTGTTGACCAAACTGTATGTCAACGGCAGCGCCGAAACCATGGCCCTCGCCACCTCCTTCACCTTGTGGTGCATGCCCCAGATCTTCTTCTACGGCCTGTATACGGTGATCGGGCAGATTCTCGCGGCGAAGGACCATTTCGTCACGTATGCGTGGAGCTCGGTCGGCGCGAACATCATCAGCTGCATCGGTTTCGGCGCGTTCATCGCGATGTTCGGCAGGGCCACGGAACGTCCGCTGGACTTCTGGACGCCGACGAAAATCGCGCTGACCGCCGGCACTTGGACGCTTGGTGTGGCGTTCCAGGCGCTGGTGCTGTTCATTCCTTTGACGAGAATCGGCCTGAAATACCGTCCGAAATTCGGCGTTCACGGCATCGGACTACGTTCGATGGGACCGGTCGCCGCGTGGAGCCTCGGCATCGTCGGCGTCGATCAGATCGTCAACATCATCGTCACCCGCGTGGCCACCAGCGCGCCGTTCAAGGCTTCGGAACAGCTGCATATGAGCCAGTTGGACGTGGCCGGCAACGCCTCGTATCAGAATGCGTACACCATCTACATGCTGCCGTATTCGCTGATCGCCGTGTCCATCGCCACTGCGATCTTCCCGAAAATATCGAAAGCCATCGCGGACCGCAATATCGACGAGGCGCGCAAGGATCTGAGCTCGGCCCTGCGTAATCTCAATCTCATCATGTGCTTCTTCGCAGCGGCGTTCATCGTGCTTCCGTTGCCGATCATCCTCGCACTGCTGCCGTCCATCAGCGTGCGTGAGGCGCTGCTCATCAGCGCGCCGCTCGCCGCTTTGGGCATCGGCCTGCCACTTTCCAGCTCGTATTTGGTCATCCAACGCACGTTCTACGCGTTCGAAGACGGCAAGCATCCGTTTATTTTCATGGCGATCACCATGGCCATCCAGGGTGGCGTCATCATCGCGTCGACGTTCATTCTGCCGCCCACGCAGTGGATCACCGTCATCGGATTGGCGATTTCGGTGAGCTTCATCCTGCCGTATCCGCTGCTTACGCACATGCTCCGTTCCCGTTTCGACGGCGATGTGGATGACAAGCGCATCATCACCGCCTATGCGAAGGCGCTGGTGGCCACGATAGCCGCCTGCGTGATTGGCCTGCTGTGCCGCAACGGCGTCCCTACCGGCTGGTCGGAGCGCATATCGGCCCCGACGACGGCACTATGAACTGGGGTCAGGCGGTTCTGTCCGCGATACTGCTCACCATCGTCATCGCCATCGTCTATCTGGCGTGCCTGTGGGCGCTGCGTGCCGAGGAGCTCACTTCGGTCGTGGGCATGCTCGCCACCCGCATACCAGGGCTTGGCAACGTTTTAAGTCTGGCGGAACGGCCAGCCCCAACGGTAAACTTAAAGCAAAGTACCGCCGAAAACGGCGACCAAGAATAACAGCGTAGGTAGAACAATCGTTACAGAGTTGAAGGAAACCATGAAACCTCAACTGGGAGATACCATCAGCAACCGCTATGTGCTGGTTTCGCCATTGCGCGAGGAAACCGGCTTTACAGGTTTGGAAGGCAAGCGATCACGTGCTTGCCAGGATTGCCAACTTTATCGTCAGCAACCGCAAAGGCTTTGCAGGACGTCAAATGCGACGGCACTCCATGCTGCACGACGCCCAT
>VOFK01000311.1_pt1 | contig 66000 bp, 73 predicted proteins | sample 5384121 | NCBI WGS metagenome assembly VOFK01 (sample SAMN12384730, study PRJNA508395) | human gut metagenome | isolation source: healthy gut J | host: Homo sapiens | reverse complement strand
CCGGCGGCAGCTTTGAAAAGTCAATCGGCGTATAACCGGCGGACAGTTGTTGCATAGCCGTAATGCCGCGAGGATATTCCTGACTGATATGCCGTTCAAAACGGTCGGCAATCGCGTCCCACCTGGCTCTTTCTGCGCTGCCGGCTTCCGGAATGATGCCCTCAAACATCTTCTGTTCATACAGGTCCGGATTTTTGCCGTTGTAATAACTGCCCGCATGTCTGGCATAAAGCTTGTGCGCGCAGTAGGCTTCCAGTCCGTCAAAAATGTATTTTTTTTCAAAGTCAAGACGGCCGCTTAATCCGAAACACTGGTCAGCTGTTGTTCCGGCCGGCAGAATGTTCTCTTTCATCGCCAGCGCGAAAATAAACGATTCGCTTTTGGCGTCGCTGAGACTGCCGTAACTGGCCGGGCAGATGCCTGCTGCCGTGCCGTGCGGATACTGAACCTCAAACAGTCCCTGCAAATGAAAACGGCCGCTGACCACGCGATTGAACATCGTTTCCGAGCCGGCCTGATCGGTATAAACCGGCGGTTCGGCAATGTCCTTGCCGAAGCGCAGGTTGATTTCGCGGCTCAAACGCTTGGCATCGTCATAACCGCCGACATAAATCGTCATTCCCTTGCCGTTTTCGCCGCCGTGATAGATTTTGTGCTCGACGTCAATCTTTTCCAGCATTTCGGAAACCGCTTTGGTGGTCGGGTCGCTGCGGTTGGGCATAACGTCCAGATGCAGCTTCCATGCCGCCGCGTTTTTGCGGCTTTTACTGCTGTAATAGTAGTTTTGTGCCGGCAGGCCGGTACGGGCGCAATGCTCGGCCGTGCGCGGGTCAATGTCGTTTCCGGTGCGCTGGACGGCCGCCTCGTGTTCCTCTTCGGATTTTTTCTGCTGCCGCGCATAGTTAAGCATTTTTTCTTCCCGCGGTGTCAGTCTGCCGAGCTTTTCTTTTTGTTCCAGACGGACAATCGCCTTGTTGCGGCTGATGACATAAGGCTTGCTGCCGGCGGAAGCGTTGCTTGACAGATTATTGTTCTGCGATTGGTTTTGCGCTTGGCTCAGGGCTTCGATTTTTCTGCCTTGTGTCCGCGGTAACGCCGCGGAAAAAAGCCTTCGTTCAGTTCCGGCATATTGACGATTTTCATCGGCGGATTGGCGTTCAGGCAGGCCAGAACCATTCTGGCGCGAAATTCCGGCGTTTTGATGTCTGCCAGCCGGATGGCGGACATATTGTTTTTTGCGGGCAAATTTGACCAGATCGTCAAAATGTTCCTGATTGGGAACCCGGCTGTTGCCGTTCTTGTCGACGGACGAAAGCGAAAGGTTGTTGATTGCCGAAGCTTCGATATTGGTAACCGAACCGTCGCCGGCTTTAAGCTGAGCCTGAAAGTTTTTTGCCGCGATGTTTTCGGCATAGCAAAGTCCTTTGTCGGCGGCGGCTCGCGTATAGAATGCGCGCAGCGGCTTTTTCCATGCTGAATCGATATGGTTGCTTTCTTCGGCGCTATTGTTGCCGATGTTCAGCGAATTTTCTTTTTCCAGCAGCTGTTGGAGATTTTCGCGCATGGCTTCCATGCATTCGTCGCAAAACGGCTTGTCAAGCGGATGATTAATGTTAATCGGCGCCGCGTCCATCAGGCAGCCGGCGTTAGTGCAGTGTTGCCCGTTCTGTTCGACAATATGGTCTCTGCCGTTGTATGTGGCGCGGAAAACGTGCCCCAATTCATGTTTGACAATGTTTTTAAACAGGTCTTTCCGGCTTTCGTCAAAGTCTTTTACCGAAATTCCGAGCCCCAGATTCACGCCGTAACCGGTGCAGGCCGGCGCAAAGGCGTCAACGGTCAGTGTAATGCTCAGCGGATTTTCGCCCTCGTTGGCGTCGGCTCTGAGCTTGACCAGTTTTTCCGAATCAAAGCCGTTGTTGCCGGAAAGCTGTTTGGCGCGCTCAATGTACCAGTCGGTTGAAGCGTAGGGAACCAGATATTTTCCGGAGGGGAGCCGGACATAAAGGTCCTTTTCGTCATCGGGGATGTTTTCAAACGCGTCCCGGTCAATTTCGCTGCCCTGCGGCCTGTAGTTGCCGCGGGCTTCAACGGCAAATTTGTCTTTAAATTCCGGAAACAGCTCGAGCATTTCCTCAACCGCTTCCATTGTCCACAGGTTAAATTCGGGAGGAACGCCGCGCTGATTTTCGATAACGATTTTTTTTGGCCATTTTTTTGCTTTCTTCAGGCTGATTTTTACAACATTTCCAGACTATACCATGGATTCGCTTTTTTGTCTATATTGTTTTGTCTAATTTATCTGGAAATCATCTTTTTTCTGTTCAAAACATAGGATAAAACCGAATATTCTCTTGGTTCGAAACCGAATTTGCTGTATAGTTCACACAGCTGAAATATTACAATTTAGAGGGTTTTAACACTATGGAAGAAATGACAGCCGAAGAACAGAAAAAAGAAGAAAGCGAGTACAATGCGGACTCCATCAAGGTTCTGAAAGGTCTTGACGCCGTACGGAAACGTCCGGGCATGTATATTGGCGACACCGATGACGGTTCCGGCCTCCACCACATGATTTACGAAGTGCTGGACAACGCCATTGACGAAGCTTTGGCCGGTTATTGCGACAAAACCGAGGTTATCCTCAATCCCGACGGTTCTGCCACCATTCGCGACAACGGCCGCGGCATTCCGGTCGGCATGCACAAGGAAGAGGGCATTTCCGCCGCCGAGGTCATCATGACCGAACTTCACTCCGGCGGCAAGTTCGACAACAACTCCTATAAGGTTTCCGGTGGTTTGCACGGCGTCGGCGTTTCGGTCGTCAACGCTCTGTCCGTCTGGCTCAATCTGCGCATTTGGCGCGAGGGCAAGGAACATCTGGCGCGCTTTTCGCACGGCAACGTCGTTGAACATCTGAAAGTCGTCGGCGACGCCGAGGGCCGCCACGGTACCGAAGTAACTTTTCTGCCCAGCCCCGAAACCTTTACCATGACCGAATTCAACTTCGACACGCTCGAACGCGCCATTCGCGAAAAGGCCTTTCTGAACTCCGGCGTTTATCTGCGGCTGATTGACAACCGCGGTGCCGAACCGCGCGAGGTTGACTTCCATTATGAAGGCGGTCTGACGGCTTTCGTCAACCATATTAACAAATCCAAGTCGCCGCTGCATGAAAACGTCATCGCTTTCAGCGGCGAAAAGGACGACATTCAGGTCGATGTTGCCTTGCAGTGGACCAATGCCTACAACGAAAGCATGCTCTGCTTTACCAACAACATTCCGCAGAAAGACGGTGGTACGCATCTGGCCGGTTTCCGCGGCGCGCTGACCCGCACCGTCAATAACTACATTACCGAAAACAACCTCCTCAAAAAAGACAAAAACGCCATTACCGGCGAAGACATGCGCGAGGGTCTGACCTGCGTTCTGTCGGTTAAGGCGCCGGATCCGAAGTTTTCGTCGCAAACCAAAGACAAGCTGGTTTCTTCCGAGGTTCGTCCGGTGGTCGAAAACGTTGTCGGCGACAAGCTTAAGGAATGGCTGGACGAGCATCCGGTTGAAGCCAAAGTCATCGTCGGCAAAATCGTCGAGGCGGCAACCGCCCGCGAAGCGGCGCGCAAAGCCCGCGAACTGACCCGCCGCAAGGGTGTTCTGGATGTGGCTTCTCTGCCCGGCAAGCTGGCCGATTGTCAGGAAAAAGACCCGGCCTTGTCCGAAGTCTTTATCGTTGAGGGAGATTCCGCCGGCGGTTCTGCAAAACAGGGACGTCATCGCAAAAATCAGGCGATTATGCCGCTGCGCGGTAAAATTCTGAATGTTGAACGCGCCCGTTTTGACAAAATGCTCAATTCTGCCGAAATCGGTACGATTATTACCGCTCTGGGTACCGGTATCGGCCGCGATGACTTCAACGCCGACAAATGCCGTTATCACAAAATCATTCTCATGGCCGATGCGGATGTCGACGGTTCGCACATCAGAACCCTGCTCCTGACGTTCTTCTACCGCCAGATGCCCGAGCTGATTGAACGCGGCTATGTTTATATTGCCCAGCCGCCGCTGTATAAGGCCAAACGCGGAAACTCGGTTTTGTATCTGAAAGATGACAACGAGATGGAAGATTATCTGATTCGCGGTGGTTGCGAGGACGCGGTTCTGACCAAGCGCGACGGCGAACAGATTATCGGCGCCGACCTTATTTCATTGGTCGAAAAAACCCGCCGGGCCCGCGGCCTGATTGCTGCGCTCGGTCGCAAAGCGCCGGAAAAAATCGTTGAACAAATGGCCATTCACGGCCTGTTTGATGCCGAAACCCTGAACAACAGGGCCTGCCTGAAGGGCGAGCTCGAAAAACTGGCGGTTCGTCTTGACAGCTTTGAAGCCGAGTATGACAAAGGCTGGAAAGCCGAGTTGAACGAAAATGACGAAATCGTCTTTCATCGCACGCTGCGCGGCGTTAAGGAACAACACGTCATCGGCGGCGGCATTTTGGACAGCGCCGAGGCCAAGGCTTTGAACGATATGCGTTCTTTCCTGTGCGAAAACTTTGGCGAAATGTCCGTTCTTACCTCAAAAATCGGTGTGGAAAAGAAAATATCCGGCCCGTCTATACTGGTTGACGCCGTTATGGGAGCCGGCAAAAAAGGCATTGCCATCCAACGCTATAAAGGTTTGGGCGAAATGAACCCCGAACAGCTCTGGGAAACGACCTTAGACCCTGAGGCCCGTTCGCTGCTCCAGGTTAAAATCGAGCACTTCGACGAAGCCGACGAGACCTTTGCGACCCTGATGGGTGACGTGGTCGAGCCCCGCAAGGAGTTCATCCAGGACAATGCGCTGAATGTCGTCAACCTCGATATTTAATCTTCCGCACTCTGAAACGAAACCCCGCCTTGCCGACGGGGTTTTGGTTTATTATGCGGTTTTTAATACTGAATCATTGGCAGAATAAAACTTGCGGAACCGGCTTTGGGGCCGAAACTCCAGGCATTAGGGGACCACCAGTTGGGATCAAGTTTAAAATCCCAGCCGGTGCTGTAACCATCGCTTAGACGTTCATTGGACGAACCGTAAACGCACTTATAATCATCAAAAATAATTAATTCTGCGCCGCTGATTTTTTTGACTGTGCTTTTTATGGTATCCTTATTGACAAATAAGTTGTTCAGGTCGCGCATACTTGGCACAAACCAGTTTCCGGCACTGCACCATGAGCCTGTTTCGCATCCGGCCGCCGGTTGATAAGAATTGGCAAACAATGCTGCATTATAATTTAAACCGTTAGCTTTGCCGTAAGCCAGAATTTTTTTCGTATTTTCTTTGCCGTTGGGAGAACAGTTAAAATCGCCTTCTTCACAGTTTTCAAGTTCCGGAATATCAACCTGAATAACGGATATTTGGTCGTAATTTCCAAATTCTTTACTTGCGTTTGAATACATATAAGTACATCTTTGGGTTGCTTGCTCAAGAGGAAGGGAGGAAGAGCTTACACAGCTGTCAACCTTAGTCTGATTAAAGCCGATATTATTGATTGCCGCCGCCACTTTGTTCAATTCGTCAACCACAATACCGATAGGGGTTTTCCCGCTTATAATTTCATAAGAAGTTGTATGGTCGGAATAGAGAATAAGAGCCTGTTGTTCACATTTTTCAAACTTGCCGCCGCATGATTCGCCTGACAGTTTACCGGCACCGGAGCAGTTGCTTGCATCATAAATAAATCTTGTTGCATCGCAGCATTCTTTGCAGACTTGATATTTTGTTATTGAACCGCTGATACAGGTCTTTGTCCCGATTTCGCCGCCGCAGTCACAGGTTTTGAAGCCGGAGCAGGGATTTTCTTTGCGTTTGTAGCGGATTGTGCCGCAGCTGTTGCAGCTGCCGTCGGTCACATAACCGCTGGCCGTTGCCTGCGCATAAGTATAGGCATAGTCGTCACAGGGGTTGCACTTGCATTTTTTATACGAGCTGTCATACGGGCAGAGCTGTGTGTTGTCCAAAATATATCCGTCGCCGCAGGAAAGAACGTAACCGGCTTCCTTGCAGGCGCGCGCTTTGTCTTCGCGACAGCTCCGATAATAGGCGTCGTTGTCCGGGCAGCGGTCGTAAAGATAATTCGGCAGCGCGCAGGAGGTTGTTGCATAACCTGCCTCAATACAAAGCTCGGAAGTCGGACGGGTATAATCTTCGCCGCCGACGGTATTGAAACCCGCGTCGCCGCAGTCGCCGGCGCCGAGGAAACAGACGGAGGCAAGTTTAAGTGAAGCAGGAATATCGGATATGGGCTCCAACTCGATAGGTGTGTATGTGTGTGTATGTGAAGGAAAGTCGGGAGCGGCCACGGAAACGGCCGGTATCAGCAGTAGAGTTGCAGAAGATAAAAGCAGATTTCGCATGATCGTTCTCCCGAAATAACAGAATTGAAGTCCATATCTGAATATCAGGATATACTGATTCGGGGAAAGAGTCAACTATTAATGAAACTACATTTTTTTCTGTCTACCAATAGTGAGGGTGGATTTATTTTTGTCTTGGTTCTTAAATTGCAATTTCCGGCGCCAGCTGTTTGCGCTTAAAGACCTGGGAATGATAGCGTTTTATTGCCCATCGGACTGTTTCTGCCGCATATCCGGCCGCGACGATTTCGGCTTCTGATTTTTGTTCGTCCAGATACAAAGCCAGAATGCCGTCCAGAATGTCATAGGGCGGCAGGCTGTCCTGGTCTTTCTGGTTGGGTGAAAGTTCGGCTGTCGGCACGCGTACGATAACTTCGGTCGGCATCGCCAGAGACTGGCTGTTTCGCCATTTGGCCAGTTTATAGACCTGTGTTTTGTAAAGTCCGGCAATCGGTGCCAGCCCTCCGCAGGTGTCGCCGTACAGCGTGCAGTAACCCATGGCCGTTTCCGACTTATTTCCGCAGGCCAGCAGAAGATAGTTACGCTGGTTGGAAACCGCCATCAGAATTTTGCCCCGTTCGCGGGCTTGCAGATTTTCCAGTACAATATTTTTTGGTTTCTCGTCAAAGAGGCCGCATAGAAAATCGTTCTGTGCGTCGATAATTGGCTGAATGTCGACATTTCTGTAGTCAAACCCGTTCAGACGGGCAATTTCGGCGGCAATCTGCGTGCTCAGCGAAGAGGTGTTCTTGGTACGCATCATCAGCGCATGCACATGTTCCGCGCCCAGTGCATCGGTAGCGATAACAGCCGTCAAAGCCGAGTCAATACCGCCGGACAAGCCCAGAAGAACGTCCGAAAAACCGTTTTCGCGGCAATAGTCTTTCAGTCCGGTCGTCAGTTTCTGCCAGAGTTCCCGCATTTAAATCATTCCTTTGTTTTGGTTGTTGATATAAGCTTCAATTGCAGCATGGTTGCGCGGATTGACAAAGTCTTTCCAACGCCGGTCGCCGATGGTAATCATATCCCGCACCATGGAACCGGAAACGTACGGAAAACTGTAATCGGTGCGGTCGATGATTTCAAAATGTGCGAAAATGTTTTTAAACCATTGCGCGTCATAAGCGCTGCCGGCAAAATAAACGTCCGGTTTTTCCAGATCGGGAAAGGCTTCTTTCAAAAAATCGAGCACAAAATTTCCCCATTCCGTCGGGTTGTTTATGTCAAACAGGCCGATAACCCGCAGCCTCTTGCTTTCGGTTTCGGTATCGAACACGTTTTTTATCATCTGCTTGCGTTCCGTATAGCTGAACGGATTGCGCGCCGTTCCCTGTTCCTGAATCGAGCCGAGAATAATCGTGACTTTGCCGCATTTTGCCAGCATGTCGCGGATGACTTTTTCGTGGCCGATATGCAGCGGCTGCGCCCGCATGACCGCCAGTCCGTGCCTGTATTGATGATTTTCCGGCATTTTTCTCTCCTTAAAACTGCCTTAAAGTATGGCCGCAAAGTTGCAAAATTGCAAATACAAAATATATTGACTCATGCCTTGTGCCCTCCTAAACTCAAAAAGAATTTTTTAGTAAGGTAAAACTGATGAAAACAAAATATCTGTTCGGCTTTCTCTGCCTGTTTGCCGCTTTTCCGGCCGCGGCCGGCGAATGGAATTTCGACGCTTCGGGCAGCGTTTCCGCGCTGTATGGCTACAGTGATGTTGACAGCCGCTATAAGAAGCTGAACGACAACAACCATACGCCTTCGGAAGCCGAAATCAGCCTTTCGGCTGAATATACGTTCGACGACAGCGCCTATCGCGCCGGTTTTTATCTTGATGCCATGGCCGGTGCCGACAAGGAATTGGAAGACTATACGCAGGGCAAATGGGGCGAAGAGGCTTATGCGATTTTAGATATGCCTTACGGCCGCGTGATGGGCGGACAAACCTGGAACGTCGCCTATCAGTTTGGCGTCGGCGCGCCTTCGGTCGGGCCGCTTGGCGTCAATAACAGCGATATCGTCGACTTCATCGCCAATCCGAACTGGCGGCGCAACAAAACGGGAACCGCTTTCCGCACTCTCAATTCAACCGACATCAATACCGACGGTACCGCGCCGAAAATCAGTTATATCACGCCCGAATTTTATCAGACCGTTGTCGGCCTGACCTATGTGCCGGACATTTATTCCCGCGCCGGTCTGGTCAGCCGCTATGCCGATTACAAAAATGAAGACGGCTATGTTGCCGCCCTGTATAACCATGCCGAATTCGGCAGCTTAAGTTTGGAAACTTCGCTGGGTTTTGCCGTTTTTGCCGATGATGACCGCGAGTTTTCAGCCGGTATGAGCTTGTCCCGCGGCAACTGGACGTTTGGCGGTTCCTACCGCCGCGCCTATGTTGACGGCAGTGATTATCCGCAGAATGTCCGGCGTAAGCCACAGCGTATGCCGGAAGGCTTTGACGGCTATCGTGAGGGATATGCCTGGAACGTCGGCGTCGGCTATGCTTTCGGCCCGTATCAGGCCGGTCTGAGTTATTTTAATTCCAAGGCCGACCATACCGGCAATGAGAACCGTATTGTGCAGTTTTCCAACCAGTACCGGCTGAACAAATACACGGACCTGTATCTGATTACCGCCCATGTTGACTATCGCGGTGCAGATGATGATGTCCGCGGCAATGCAAAAGGTTACGCTTTCATTGCCGGTGTCGGTTTTAACTTTTAGAGGACCCGTCTGATGCCCAATCTGCTTTTTATTTCCGATAACGCTTCTTTTGCCGAGGACCTGTGCGGCCAGATTAAGTATTATGCGCCGGAGTTCAGTATCGTCGAGGAAAAGGACGCCGGCATTCTTGATATTGTCGTTTTGGACGACAAGCCCGCGCTTTTAAAAGACATTCGCGCCAGCCATCCCAAAACGCCGGTTTTTCTGCTGCTTTCGGAAACCGATGAAGCTTTTGGAAACTCCAATCTCAACATAACCGTGGCTAAGCCGCTGCAGCTTGACGTTTTTCTGAACCAGCTTCGCGCCGGCAGCAATCTTCTCGATAATTCGGCCGACGGCTATCTGCATTTCAACCGCTATGAACTGCGTCCGGTCGCCCGTGAGATTCTGAACCTCCGCAACGATGAAACCGTCAAACTGACCGAAAAGAAGTGGCAATAATCAAATATCTGTATAAGGCGAAAGATAAGATCGTTTCCAAAAACGAACTTTTGCAGGAAGTCTGGGGCTATAGTCCCGACGTCAGCACCCATACGATAGAAACGCATATCTACCGCCTGCGCCAGAAAGTCGAACACGAAGATCCCGACGCTCAGCTGATTATGACCGAAGACGGCGGCTATAAATTGAAAATGTAACTGTCAGCGTTTGATTTCCGCAATAACCGGCACATGGTCGGAGGGACGTTCCCAATTGCGCGCTTCCTTGAGTATTTTAACCGAAATCAGCCGGTTTTCCAGATTCGGCGTCATCCAAATGTGATCCAGGCGGCGGCCTTTGTTGTTAGTCTGCCAGTTCGGATTGCGGTAGCTCCACCAGGAATAGACTTTTTCCGGTTCCGGATGAAATTTGCGCAGTACGTCGACAAAGTTCAGCGAATTTTTCAACCTTGTCAGCCTTTCGATTTCTACCGGCGTATGCGAAACGATTTTCAGCATTTGTCTGTGATTCCAAACGTCGTTTTCCAGCGGCGCGACGTTAAAATCGCCGCAGACAATCATTTTCCTGCCGGCATAAGTCTTCCGATGCTGTTCCCACCATTCCGCCACGTCGTCCATAAACGTCAGCTTATGGGCAAAGGAAAGGTTGGCTATTGGGTCGGGAATATCGCCGCCGGCCGGAATATAGATGTTGTTGATTTCAATATCGTCGAAAACTTTGGCGCAAATATGCCGGGCATCGGTTTTGCCGACCCAGTTTTTCTGTTCGACGTCTTTCAGCGGCGTTTTGGAAAGAATGCACACGCCGTTGTAGCCGGCCATGCCGTACAACGCAATATGCGGATAACCGAGTGCCCGCACCTCTTCAAACGGAAAGTCTTCTTCCTTGGCCTTGACTTCCTGAATGCAGACAACGTCCGGATCTTCCTGTGCTGTAAATTTTTTCAGAAGCTCCATGCGGATTCGAATGGAGTTGACGTTCCATGTCGCCAGTTTAAAAGTCGTCCCGTCCATTTATTTTTTTCTGCCTTTGTAGTTCAGCGGCGAAGAACCGCCTTTTTTGAATTTAAACAGGTTTTCGTCCAGCGGCAGGTCACGGGCGGTGTCATACAGCGAAACCGTAACTTCCACGCTTTGCGGGTCGACGATTTTCCATTGCTTCAGTTCAAAGGGGTCGTTGCCGAAAGTCAGCGTAATCGGCCCGATATCGCCTTTTTCCTTGTAGTCGAGGGTAACCGTGGTAATGCCCGCATCTTTGTAAAAGTCGGTAATTTTAACCTTTTTGCCGTCAATTTTGATGTCGTTTGCCAAAATCAGGCTGGCCGGAATGTCGTCATAGTCTATATGCGTAACCTGGTCGAGTTCGGTATCGTTGTAGACGATGAAATTGCCGTCGCCGACAATCAGTACCGAAGTGGGTGCATCATAGGTCATGCGGATTTTGTTTGGTTTTTCGATATAGAATTTTCCTTCTGCGGTATTGCCGTTGCTGGCCGTCTGCACAAAGCGCGCTTCCATGGTTTTAATTCCGTTCAGATAATTCTCAATCTTTTTGATGTCGTCGGCGGTCTGTGCCGCGGCGTTGCCTGAGCAAAACAAAGCCAGTCCGAAGAAAGCAGCTGCAATTTTTTTCATTCTCGAAATCCCGTAAAATTTTTTCACTTTTCACAATATAATCGCTGGATTGTCATTTGACAACGAAAAACCTCCGCCCGGTTTAAAATCCGAAGCGGAGGCGGAGTTTATCGGATAGGCTTATTCGCCGCAGCCGCAGCGTCTGTCGCTGCTGGATTTTTTCGAACCCGAGCTGGAACCTGAAGAGCTGGCGGATTTAGAAGATTTTGAACTTTCGGCACTGGCAGATTTCATTGAAATTTTCTCGTTTTTCATAATCTTACTCCTTGTTAAAAATTATTTTAAACTGTCAACGTAACGACATGATAGAAAATAATTCCGAAACTTCCGGAAACAAGGCTATAGCTTACAGATATTTAGTTATAAGGAGGTTTTCAGGCAAAATTTCTCGCTTTGAAGACGCCGTTTTCAAAGCCCTGAATGGTACGGTTTGCATCGGCGTCTTCCAGCCGTTTTTCGGCAATGGCGGCATATTCTTTTTCGCGTTCGATGCCGATGTAGTGCCGCCCGAGTTTCTTTGCCGTAACGGAAGTTGTTCCCGAACCGAGAAACGGGTCGAGAACAACGTCGCCGGCATTGCTGGACGCCAAAATGAGTTTGGCAATCAGTTTTTCCGGCTTTTGAGTCGGATGCGGCGTATTTTCAGGCATTGACCAGAACGGAATGGATATGTCCGTCCAGACGTTTGACGGCGCGGTCAGTCGGTAGCGGCCTTTACCGTCGTCTACCCAGTCCTTGGGGCGGCCCGCTTCGTCGCGGTAAGGTGCGATTACCGGACGCTGAACCTTAACCGCATCCAGATTGAATTTGTAATTGCGGCTTTTGGTAAAGAACCAGATGTCTTCCAGACAGTTTTTCCAGTTGTTTAATGCGCCGCGGCCTTTTTCGCGCTCCCACGAAATCCGGTTTTGCAGAATAAAGTATTTGCCGGCAATTTCGGGAATGGCAATGGACGTTTTCCAGTCTGCGCAGATATAGACGGAAGCGTCGTCTTTCAGCAGCCGGACGGTTTTGGCCAGCCATTTGTCCAGCCACAGCTTGTAGGCGTCAAAGTCCATTTCCTTAAAGGTGCTTTTGCCGAAAATTTTGGTAAGGTTATACGGCGGGTCGGCAATCAGCAGGTCGGCGCAGGCATCGGGAAGCAAATCAAGCGCCTTGAGCGCGTCCTGACAAATGGTCTTGTCCAAAACTTCGGAAAGCGCCGCCGTCCTGGTCAGTCGCACGGTTCTCGCCGCATAGGCGGCGGTTTCTTTTCCGGTCAGACTGATAGTTTTGTTGCGGGGCGCTTTCTTCTTCATGTTTTGCGAACTTATTCTTCGCCGAATTTGCTGTCAATCAGCAGGGTAAGCGCATCAAGGGCTTCCTTGGCCTGATTACCGGCGCAGGTTACTGAAATCGTTGTGCCTTTGGCGGCGGCCAGCATCATCAGTCCCATAATCGAACAGCCGTTGACTTTCTGGCCGATTCGCTCAACGGTCACCTCGGCGTCCAGATCTTCGATGGTCTTGACGAAAGCGGCGGCGGCTCTGGCATGCAGGCCTTTTTTGTTTTTGATTTCCAAAACGGCGGAAACAGTCTTGTCAGTCATTTTACATTCCCAAAAGTTGCGAGGCGATGTTAATATATTTTTTGCCGGCTTCCTGCGCGCCTTCGACGGTTTCTTTCAGCGATTTGTCTTTGCGCAGCGAGGCCAGTTTTATCAGCATCGGCAGGTTAATGCCGGCGATGATTTCCACTTTTGCGCGGTCCATGATTGAAATGGCCAGATTGGACGGGGTGCCGCCGAACATGTCGGTCAGCACGATGGCGCCGTGACCTTTGTCGACTTCGCCGACTTTTTTCAGAATTTCGGCGCGGCGCATTTCCATATCGTCTTCCGGGCCGATGCAGACGGCTTCAACCTGCTCCTGTCTGCCGACCACATGCTGCATGGCGGAAATAAACTCTTTGGCCAGATTGCCGTGTGTAACCAGAACTAATCCTATCATTGTTTGCCACCACAACTCCAGCTGCGGATAGCGCCGAAACTCTTCATGACGTCTTCTTTGCTCTTGGCTTTGACGATTTCGTCGGCGCGGGTCTGGCGTCCCTTAAATTCGATTTCTTCAACATTTTCAACCGGTACGCCGTAGGTTCTCTCAACCATTTTGCCGTTGAGTTCGACAATCAGCACAAATTCGGCTTCGGCCAGCGGGCCTTTGGTTTCCTCGTCGATGTTGTCCAGACGCACGGCCAGCCGTTCGTCTCTTTTCAGCAGGGCGGTTTTTTTGCCGTCAAACTCCAGCACCGGATTAACCGGGCTGCCGTCGCGGGCGTCGATAAAAATAGCCAGTTCGCCGAACTTGTTTTCGATAATTTCAAAGAAATCCTGTTTTTCTATCAAGGTGTAATATTGTGTTTCCATCGTTTTTCCTGTAATATGTGTTAACACGCAAACTAAAAAACATATTATTACAATATCAGCAATGTGTCAATTTTGAGTTAATGGAAAAGGCCGGCAATGGAAAAAACACCCTTCAGGTATTTGTGGCATTATATTCGTATTTTCAAACTGCTGGTCGTTTCCGTACTAGCGCTCAATTTTCTTTCCCAGCTGTGCGGGCAGGTCTATCCGCTGTATTTGGCCAAGATTTACAGTACCGCGGCCGGCGAGGTCGGAACCCCGGACTATTGGGACAAAATCGTCGGTTTTGCGCTTGCCGCTTTTGTGCTGGGTTTGGGCAAGGTCATATTTTTTGACGTTACCATGTTTATCGCCGCGCGGATTCTGCCGCAGGTGCGGACGCTGGTTATCCGTGACAGCTTTGACTATGTTAACCGCCATTCCATAGCATATTTCACACAGGAAATGTCCGGCAATATTTCCAATAAGGTTACCCAGCTTAATACCGGCGTGTTGGACGGCTTCAACGAGTTTATGATGTCAACGTCAATGGTAATGTACGTATTGATTGCCATCGGCATTTTGAGCTTTATGAATGTTTGGTTTTTTGCGGCGATGATGCTTTGGCTGGCGCTGATTGTTCTGGTCAGCTGGAAACTCGGCCAAAAGCGTTCGGCGCTTTCACGGGAAACCAGCCGCCGGCAGAGTCTGGCCAACGGCGTTATTGTCGACAGTCTGGCCAATTACAGCGAGATTAAAAGCTTTGCCAATTTCCGTTTCGAGCGGTTGAACCTGATAAAACACCTGCGGATTCTGCGCCGGGCCGAAAACGTCGAACAAAAGGCCAAAGCCTGGATTCACTTGGCACAGAACCTTTTTGCGGTTGTGTCTATGCTCGGTTTCATGTTTCTTTCAATATGGATTTTCCGCCGCGGCGCTATCGACACGACCGGCTTTATTTATGCCAATTCCCTGTTTGCGATGATTGCCGGCATGGTTTTTCAGCTGACTTGGGTTTACAGCAATGTCATGCGTATTCACGGCCAGCTCAAGTCGGCGCTGGACACGCTGGCGGTAGAACCGGGACTGAAGGACCGTCCCAACGCCGCAGATCTCCGCGCGGTCAAGGCTGAAATAGAATTTGACGGCGTTTCCTTTGCCTACGCCGGTCGGGAAAACCTTTTCGAAAATCTGAACCTGACGATTAAAGCCGGCGAAAAGGTCGGATTGGTCGGGCATTCCGGCAGCGGCAAATCGACTTTTTATCAAACTGATTGCCCGTTACTATGATACGACTGCCGGCAGCATAAAAGTCAACGGTACGGATATCAGAGACGTCAGGCAGGATTCGCTGCATCGGCTGATTTCGGCGATTCCTCAGGACGTCTGTCTGTTTAACCGCTCGTTGTTTGACAATATCCGCTATGGCCGCACCAATGCGACGGAAGAGGAAATTTACCTCGCGGCGCGTCAGGCCGGCGCCGACGAGTTTATCCGCGCCTTTCCGGGCGGTTACCAGACCAAAGTCGGCGACCGCGGAGTCGTGCTCTCCGGCGGCGAGCGCCAGCGGATTGCCATTGCCCGCGCCATTTTGAAAAACGCGCCGATACTGGTTTTTGACGAGGCGACCTCGGCGCTGGACAGCCAAAGCGAAAAGCATATTCAAAAATCTTGGTCCGGCTGATGAAAAACAAGACCGTCATCGCCATAGCCCATCGTCTGTCAACCCTGCGTGAGATGGACCGGATTCTGGTTTTTGACAAGGGACGCATTGTCGAGCAGGGAACCCATCTGAGCCTGCTGCGCAAAAAAGGCCTGTATTACAAGCTTTACAATATGCAGGTTGACGGTTTCATGATGCAAAACGGCAATCGTTGACGGTCAGTTTTTGACTTTGAAATCGTCAAACAGCAAACCGTAAACGTGAAGAATCAGCCGGTAGGCTTCCGGCCGCAAATTGTAAATTCCTTCTTCATAATCCTGAAGAATTTCGGGGTCAATGTCGCAGAGTTTGCCCAAAGCTTCGAAACTCAGCTGCGCCTCCCGGCGGAAATTTTTAAGCAGCTGCCGCATGTCGTCTTGCGTGAGCAGACAGCCCTCTTCGCCCTGGTCATTGTGGATGATTGTGAGAGATAGTTCTTTTTCCATAGTCCCTCCTTTCCGTAAAATGAGAGAGCTAAAGAAAAACCACCTTGGAAAAGGTGGCCGGAGAAGTTAGCGTAACCATGCACAAAGAAATGGCCCCGGGTCGCCCCGGGCTTCCTCGGCCATAAAAGGCTTTTATAACCGGGGATATAGTCCCAATTGCGGAAAAAGTCCACAATTAAGTTTCAGAGTTATATCCAAACCCTGCTTTGTGCCTTGAGCGAACGCTAATTCGCCGGACTATCTCTAGCCCTTCGATAACCGCCTCTTACTGCGGTTTACTTTAACAAGTAAAATAATGTTTATTTGAAAGTCGTTGTAATTTAACGATTTTACCTAAATTGGGTAAATGCTATAACATATTAATTTAAATGTCTATATTAAATTAAAAGAAAATCAGATGACACGTTCAATATTCACAGAAAGATATAGACATTTCAGACGTTTTTTGAAACAAAAACGCAAAGACAAAAATCTTACGCAATGGGAATTGGCAAAACAGTTAAACATGCCGCTGTCATTTGTCGGAAAATATGAGCAAGGCGAAAGACGACTTGATGTTATTGAACTAATGGATATTGCCGAAGCCCTGGATTTTGATCCGGTAGAAGTTTTTGTTGAGTTAAAGAAAATAAATAATTAGCTGTTTATATTTAATATGAGAATATGCGAAAAAGTGAGTTTATATATAAATTAGGCCGAAGAATAGCACAACTCAGAAAAGAGAAGAAGCTGAGTCAGGAAGCTTTTGCCGAACTAACCGGAATTTCTCAAAAAACGATTTCTAATATTGAAAACGGCAGTGTTAATCCAAGTGTCAAAATATTGGAAATAATTGCCGAACATTTGAATGTAAATATTTCTTCCTTATTTTGCGAAGCGGAAAATTTGCGGATAGATTTGAACCCAACCATTGAAGAAATCATAAAATTGTTGAAAAAAGAGAGCCTAGCTTCGCAAAAAGCGGCATTAAGACAAATAGAAATACTTTTTTCCGTCAGAAAATAGCTGTTAAAGATAATTGAAAAAAACAAACAGGAAAGTCAGATGACCAAATCGGTGTTTACGAAAGAATACAAATTTATGCTGGAGCAGCTTGTTAAAGCGCGAAAAAAAGCCGGTTTGTCACAAAGGGAGCTGTCCGAAAAACTTAATATGCCTACTTCTTTTGTTGGAAAATATGAACTTGGCGAACGCCGCCTGGATATTATTGAAGTTTTGCAAATAGCCATGGTTCTTAATATAAATACCAGCCGTCTAATCTATGAAATCGAAAAAGTTATGAAGCAATAAACTTACCCCGCGCTGTTGTTTTTTACCGTCAGAAATTGCGCGTCCTCGGCCAGTGAAGCGAAAAGTTTCGGGTCGGTCGAAGTAATCCATGCCTGAATGCCCAGTTCACGGATTTTTTCCAGCAGCGCTTCGCGTTTCAGATCATCCAGATGAGCAACCACTTCGTCCAGCAGCAACACCGGCGCAAAACCCTTGTCCAATGTCTGGCATTTGGTTTGTGCCAGAATAATGCTGATAAGCAGCGATTTTTGCTCGCCGGTCGAGCAAAGTTCCGCCGGCATTCTTTTTTTCTTGTAATAAACTTTGAAATCCGTACGATTCACGCCGTCGACGTTGTCGTTATACAACACGTTGCGGCGTTGCGATTTCAGCTTTTGAATATAATAGTCTTCAACGTCAATCGCCGGCATCGTATCCAGCAGTTGTTCAATCGTGCCGTCCAGTTCCAGCATGACGTTTGGAAAGACGTCGTCCGGTTCGTGTTCGATAAATTTGTTCAGCTTGGCAATCAGTTCGCGCCGTGCCGCCGCAATCGCCACGCCTGTGCCGGCCATGTTTTCCTCCAACGAGGACAGCCAGCCGTCGTTGGCATTGCCGCTTTTCAGCAGCTGGTACCATTCTTTGTACAGATGTTCGAAATTAGCGGTTCTTTTGGCATGTTCAACGTCAAAGGCATAGACCAGGCGGTCAAGAAAACTGCGCCGGGGCTGTGAACCGCCGCGAAACAGCCGATCCATCTGCGGCGTCAGCCAAATGGCGGAGATATATTTGCCGAGTTCGGACTGCGATGTGATTTTCTGACCGTTGATTTTGACGATTCGCCGTTCGTAGGAGCGAATGTCGTCTTCGTCATATTCGCGCGCCGTACGTTCGACGGCCGTGCCGATTTCAATTTCTTCGTCGCCTTTGCAAACCTGTGCCGAAACCGCCCAGTTCAGATTCGAAATTTCGGTCGGACTGTATTCGTCGTTTATCAGCGCCGGCGTAATCCGCTTAATATCGGCCAGCCGCGCCGAGCGCATGCCCCGGCCGGGGGTCAGAAAGGAAATTGCTTCCAGAATGTTGGTTTTGCCGGTGCCGTTTTCGCCGGTTATGATTATCGGTGCTAATTTAGCGTTAATGCGTAAATGCGCGTAATTTCTGAAGTCAGTTAAAGTCAGGCGCGAAACGCCTGACTTTTCTTTGATAAACTGAGCCAGATTTAATGCTAAATTATCCATCGTGTCCTTATACGCGCATCGGCATCAAAACGTAAATGGCGCTGGCGTCGCTGGTATCATGAATAACCGAAGGCGAAGAACCGTCGGCAAAACTGATTTTGACGCTGTCGCCCTTGACTTCGTTCAGAATATCCAGCAGGTAGCGGAAGTTATAGCCGATTTCCAGCGATTCGCTGTCATATTTGGCCTCAACTTCTTCCATTGCCGAACCCAAATCGGGACTGGAAGTTGTAATCGTAACGTGATTTTTGTTGGTAATCATTTTAATCGCGCGGGTTCTCTCGGCAACGACCGAAACGCGGTCAACTGCCGAAGACAGTTCCTTAACGCCCAGTTCCAGAACCTTGTCGTTATCAGTCGGAATGACGCGCTCATAATCCGGATAAGTGCCGTCAATCAGTTTCGAGGTCAGCGTAACGTCTTCCATCGTAAAGCGGATTTTGTTTTCCGAAAGGGCGATGGTAATGTTGTCGGTTGACGTATCGTCCAGCAGCTTGCGGATTTCTCCGACCGTTTTGCGCGGAACGATAACGCCGGCCATGTTCTCGGCGCCTTTCGGCAGCGGCGATTCGACACAGGCCAGGCGATGTCCGTCAGTAGCGACGACGCGCAGAACTTTGGCTTCGCCCTCGTTCTTGGCATGAATGTACAAACCGTTCAGATAGTATCTGGTTTCTTCGGTCGAAACGGCAAACTGCGTGCGGTCGATAACGTCTTTCAGTTCGTCTTTACCCATTGCGAAGTTAACTGGCAGCTTGTCGCCCGAAATAACCGGAAAATCTTCGACGCCGATGGTCGACAGCGAAAATTTTGAACGCCCTGAAGCGATTGTCAGCTGGCCTTTTTCGTCCGGAAAAGTCAGCTCGACGTCCGAACCGTCGGAAAGCTTGCGGACAATATCGTACAGCATATGTGCCGGAGCCGTGGTTGCGCCGGTTTCCGCAGTTTTGGCGTCGACGATTTCGGTAATTTCGGTATCCATGTCGGTCGCTTTAAAGCTGATGCCGTCTTCCATGGCTTCAATTCTGACGTTGGAAAGTACCGGAATGGTGTTTCTTTTTTCGACAATGCTCTGAACATGGCTCAGAGTTTTCAGTAATTTTGCGCGCTCAATCGTAAACTTCATTTTTTTGTACCATTAATATTTAAACATAAAACTCATTTTCCCGAAGACTAGCATAAATTTCGCAAAAATCGAAATCAAAACCGCGATTCGTCAACAGCTTTTTTAGTATTCCGAAAGCCTGTGCGTCTTCAAAAAATTGGCTGCCGGCAGAAACATGTTTTCCGGCAGCTTGTCAGGGTCGAACCATTGCCATCCGGCGCATTTGTCCGGTTCGGCGATTCGCGGTTCTCCGGCAAAAGAACGGGTTGTCAGATTGATTGTCACATAGTGCTTGCCCGATTCCCTGAAAAAGTCGTTGGTAACGCCCGCCACGCGGACGTCAGCGGGATTAACGCGGATGCCGGTTTCTTCAAAGGCTTCGCGAACCGCGCCTTCTTCAAAGCTTTCGCCGTATTCCATATGTCCTCCCGGCGGACACCAGGTGCCTTCGCCGTGTTTTGCCTTGCGCAGCCCGAGCAGAACCTGTCCTCTGTCATTGAGAATATACAGTCCCAAACCGACTTTTACCGTTTTTCCGTCCGTCATTTTTTTCTCCTTTCTGCCTATTTTAGTTTCATGGTTCTTCGGCAACAAAAAACGGGCGCCGTGTTGACAAACGGCACCCGCTTCGAGGAGTGTATGGTTAAGATTACGCTTCGAGGATTCTTCTCAGGGCGTCGACGTTCTCGGCCAGGGAGGCGTCTTCCAGAATTAGTTCCTCGACTTTGCGGACGGCATGCATGACCGTTGTATGGTCGCGGTCGAACTTGCGGCCGATTTCCGGCAGCGAGCGCGAAGTCAGCTGTTTAGCCAGATACATGGCAATCTGCCGCGGCCGGGCAACCGTGCGGGCACGACGGGAAGATTGCATTTCCTTGACCGAAATGTTGAAATGTTCGGCCACCTTTTTCTGGATTTCGTCAATGGTTGTGCGCTTGTCATACGAACGCAGCATATCTTTCAGAACGTCCTGCGTCATGTCCAGCGTGATTTCCTTGTCGCTCAGCAGCTGCGAATGGGCAATCACACGGCGCAGGGCGCCTTCCAGTTCGCGGATGTTGGAAGTGATTTTGCTGGCCAGAAATTCGGAAACTTTCTGCGGTAGCTCGATTCCCAGCTGACGCGCCTTGTTTTCCAGAATGCCGATGCGCAGGTCGAAATCGGTCGGATGAATGTCTGCGACCAGACCGCAGCCGAGCCGCGACTTCAGGCGGGCTTCGATTCCTTCCAGGTCTGCCGGCGACTTGTCTGCGGAAATGATAATCTGGCGCCCTTCTTCAATCAGTGAATTGAACGTGTAGAAAAACTCTTCCTGCGTAGTGTCTTTGCCGCCCATGAACTGGACGTCGTCAACCATCAGCACATCGACCGAACGGAACTGTTCCTTGAAAGCGGTGGTGTCTTTGTAACGCAGGGCGCGGACAAACTTGTACATGAATTTTTCGGCCGACAGATAAACGATGTTGCGGGTCGGATCCTGCTGTTTGATGTGCCAGGCGATGGCATGCATCAGATGGGTTTTGCCCAGACCGACGCCGGAATACAGAAACAGCGGATTAAACGACACGTTTCTCGATTCGGCAACTTTACGGGCGGCCGCATAGGCAAATTCGTTGGTTTTGCCGACGACGAAGTTGTCGAACGTATATTGCGGATTCAGCGGCACCGACAAGGACTGGTCGGTATTGGCCTGAAATTCGTTGCTGTTGGCCAGAACCGAATTAAGGCCGGACTGGTAGATGTTTTGAGGAGCCGGGCTGGATGAAATCTTTTTCAGCAGCGAGCGGCAGGAAGGGTTGTAAAGGCCTTTGCTTTCGTCCTGAACGGCCTGAACAACAAAGTTGACGCTTTTAATGGCCGGGTTTTTCTTTTCCCATATTTTGTGGATGCGGTCGCTGTAATGCGTAATTACCCAGTTTCTCATAAATCGGGTCGGAACACAGATGTTCATGATTCCGTCGTTAAAAGCACCCGGTGTCAGTGGCTTTAACCAACTGTCAAAAGCTGTTTCCCCTACTTCAACTTTCAACTGGCTGCAGATCTGTCCCCATTGTTCCTGAACAGAACTGTTGTTGTTTATTGCTTCTTCAGCCATCATATCTCCCCATATTAATAAAATCACTAAAAACGCTTGTTGCTTAGGATACTTTCCGATGCAAAAGCCGTTCCCTGAACGCCGGAGCAGTGTTTCGCGCGGAGCCTTGCCCGTCCGAAAATTCTGTTCTCCTTCCGTCCGCCGCCGAAACAAACCGTCCGCACGTTCTTTTTCTTTCCGGGCAAATGTTTCCCGTTTCAAAAGCAACTTTTCGCGGCGCTGCGTTTCCGCTCGTTCTTCCGGTCGGTTTGCCTTTTCCGAACCAGTCCGTTTTAACGGCTTTCTTCCGAGGCAGTCCTTTCCGGAACGCGGGATTTTTTTCAAAAAGCCGAAAGCCGCCGTTTCCCCTAAAACGCAAAAGCTTTGGCTGTCCTTTGCAAAAAATCCGTCCTTTTCTTAATCCGCAGGCGGTTGTTCCCCATGTTTTTTCAACCGGCACCCGAATTAAAAGGAACATCTTTCAAATCAGAAAGTGACTGGATAGTAGAGTCAAAAAAAAATAATTACAACAGAACATTCTCCGAACATTGCAATTAATTTCCTTGACAGAAGATTCTTGCAGAGTCGCTTAGATTCTGCCGTTTTTCCCACAAAAAAACGCAAACCGAACAACCCTTGCTTGTAAGGGACATAAGTCGATTTGCGTCCGTAAAACTGCGTGTAATTAAAAAACTACAGAGCTTTGATTTTGGCAGAAAGACGAGAAACGGTGCGGGAAGCGGTGTTCTTCGGCAGCACGCCTTTCTGGGCGGCTCTCATCAGTTCGGATTCGGCGACAATCAAAGCGGCCTTGGCGGCTTCTTTGTTGTTTTCCAGAATGGCGGCGTTGACCTTCTTGACGAAAGTGCGAACGCGGCTTCTGCGGGCACCGTTGATAATGCTTCTCTTGTTGTTTCTGTTAATTCTCGTTTTTGCCGATTTATGATTGGCCATATCTCTTTATCCTGTATTAAATAGTTACGACATTTTTCAATTCTGATATGCTTTATAAACTCTTAGCACGGCTTAAGTCAATACCTAATTTAGCAAAAAAGCCCTATTTTGGAACCTTGCCGCCGCTTATTTCTGCCCTGCGGCAAAATTTCTGAGCGATTCTCTGAATTCGTCCGCGGCCAGACAACACTGCGCGGCTTTCCTTTCAAAGGCGATTCCTTCTTCCAGCGGCGTGTTCTGAGCTGCCAGAACCGCTTCTTTTGCCGCTTTCAGGGCGCCGAGCGGCTGAGTTGCAATCCGGGCGGCGGTTTTTGCCGCGTCTTCAAACAAATCGGGCAGCGGCACAATCCGGCTGATGAGTCCGGAAACAAAAGCCTCTTCCGCTGTCAAGGCCCGGGCGCTTAAAATCATTTCCATCGCTTTGGCTTTGCCGAGCGCGCGGGTCAGACGCTGTGTGGCGCCGAATGCCGGAATTGTGCCCAGACTGAGTTCCGGCTGGCCGAACCTTGCGTTGTCCGCAGCCAGAATAATGTCGCAGGCCAGCGCCAGTTCGCAGCCGATTCCCAGGGCATAGCCGGACACGGCGGCGATAATCGGCTTCTTAACGGCTGCAAAACGTCGAAAACAGTTTTGCATTTCGTCAATGCCCAGAAACTTGCTGTCGGCGCGGCTCAGAACTTCCTTGATATCGATTCCCGCCGCGAAGGTTTTGCCGTCGCCTTTCACAATCAGAACCCTGACCGCATCGTTGTTGTCAAACGCTTCGGCGGCCAGAGCAAGCTCTTTCAGCATTTCTGCGTTGACCGCATTGAGCGCCTGCGGGCGGTTAAGTGTAATAATGCCCAGATTCTCTCTGGTTTCGACGGTAATGTTGGCATACTCCATTGCGTTATATCCTAAATCTGATTCTTAATGGTAAAACGGACGTTCAGCGGTTTGGCCGATTCCTTGACGATTTCCAGAGCTTCGCCGTCGCGGTAGAAAAGCAGGCTGTTGCCCCGTTGTCCCTGATAGGTCCAGCCAAGCTGCGGAAGGGTGTCGACGTAAAATTTCTTCACGCTCTTAAAACCGACTTTCGAACCGGTCAGCATGGCTTCGACCAAACGCGTTTCCTCATTGCCGAAAGAAATCGTGTCGCTCGGAATCTGCCGCAGGCCTCTCATGACCGGAATGTCTTCATAGCCTTCCAGAAAAGAAGCCGCCTTAACCGGTGCCGAAAAAGTCAGAAAACCGAGCAGCGCGGCCGCCAGAAAATAAAATTTGTTTTTCATCGTCGTCATCACTTTTGTTTAACAGGGCAGTAGAAAGTCGAACGTCCGGCCTGGACTATCTTTTTTATACCGCCGGTTTGGGCAATATTGCAAGTACATCCGGAACATTTTTGCCCGGTTTTGTTATAAACGCAATGCATGTTTTGAAAATACCCCAGGCTGCCGTCGGGCTTGCGATAGTCATGAATGCTCGAACCGCCGGCCTCTATGGCCTGACGGAGAATCTTCCTGACGCTTTGCACCAGCCGGCCGCAGTCTTTCTGACTCAGGTTTCCTGCCGGCCGCGTCGGGTCGATTCCCGCATCGAAAAGCGCCTCCGAAGCATAGATGTTGCCGATTCCGTTGACAATCGACTGATCCAGCAGCGCCGCCTTTATCGGTATCTTCTTATTTTGCAGTTTATTATATAAATATAATCCGTCAAGACGCTCGTCAAAGGGGTCGGTGCCGATGTGGGCAAAAAAGGGAACAGCGTCCGAGGCCGGAAGTTTCGGCATAGGTCAGCATGCCGAAACGACGCGCATCGTTGAAAACCAACGTGGCCTTGTCGGTTTCAATCATGACATGGTCGTGCTTTTCCTTCTTTTCCGGGGGAAAGTCGCTGATTTTGACTTTGCCGCTCATGCCCAGGTGCCAGATGACGGTCAGCCCGTTGTCGAGTTCCAACAGCAAATATTGCCTTGCGGCGGATTGCCGCAATCTGCGTGCCTTCGATTCGCCGTGCAAAATCGTCCGGGATTATTTTCCGAAAACGGTTGTTGTAAATGCTTACTTTGGTTATATTGGCTTTGTCGACCGCTTTGAGCAGCGCGTTTTTTACGGTTTCGACTTCAGGTAATTCCGGCATGTTAACCTCGGGTAAAAAAGATGCGTATGATAAACCGTTTTGTTTACAGTTGCCAAAAATTGAAATTGGCCGTCGGACTGGCTCGTTTTGACTTGTTGTTTTTGCTGGACGGGCTGTCGTCGTTCAAAAGTGTTATAACCCCGGCGCGCTTTTTTGTAAAGCCGTCGGCGGAACCTTTTTCGCGACGGCTGGAGTCTTTTCTGGCTGTTCCCCGGAATGCCGGCTTTACCGTTCTGCTTTCAGAATTGGCCGCTTTGGCGCCGGAGAGCTCCGCGCCGCTTTTTTTGTCGGAAAAAACCGAACATTTCCCTTCCGGGCCGGTCGTGTTGCGTAAGAAGAGCGACTGCGATTCCTTTTTTTGCCGCCGTCTGTTCCGCGAACTTGCGTCCGGCGATTTTGCCACCTGGCCCGATGCCGCCGCCGCTTTTGACAAGCGTTTGCTTCTGGCTTCCGATATGCGTCTGTATGCTTCCAATCAGGAGGCGTTGACGAATGTTTCCGCGGATTCGGAAGCGTTTTGGGTGCTTCCGACCGATTGGCTAAAAACTTCTGCCGGACAATGGATTGCGGATTCGCCGCGTGATTTTGTTTTAACGGCCGATTTGACGCCGGAAGCCGGGAAAAACCTTGTGCGGCTGTTTGCCAAAATGCTGTTTGTCAGGAAGATTGTCGTTGCCGGCTGGAACCGGCTTGCCGTCGATACCGAAGGTCGCGTCGCTTTTGCCGGCGTTGACGCGGTCTTTCCGGCGTCTTGCGAACATCGGCTTTTTGCTTTGGGGCGCGGTAAAGCGCCCCGTGATTTTGCCGGATTGAAGCTGTGCCGGGCGATAGGGGAACTTAAAAGTTATTGTCCGGCATCCGAGATTGAAAATATATTTGCGGATTATGCCGGTACGGTTGAACCTGAAAAAACTTTTTTGGCGCCCGGCGAAAAATTCGTCAGCCAGATGAATCTTCTCGGTTTTAAAACCGGCAGACTGTCGGCGGTCGAAAAGAAATCCCCGAACTTTTGGCCGCGTTATCTTGATAAAAAACGTTCAACGGTGCCGGTCGGAACTTTTAAAACATCGATTCTGTATTGGGGGCCGGCGTTGATTGCCGCGCTGATTCTTTTTATGCTGTTTCGCTTTTGACCGCGTAGAGTTCTTCAAGAACCAGCCGAATCTTTTCTTCGCCTTTCTTGCGGCCGAAATGTTCTTTCGGACTGACCGCCTGATTGTAAAAATAAAACAGCGTAAACAGCCTGGTCAGATATGTCAGGCCCAGATTGACCCGGTTGTTGTTCTCGATGATTTCGATAAGGCGGTTGCGCGAAAGCTTTTCTTCGCGGCAGATTCTTTCCAGCGCGTACCATTCGCTGAGGCATAAACGCATGCTTGTTCTGCGGCCGTTGATAATAAGCACTTTGTTAACCAGTTTTGTCATTGGGCAGTTCTCAGGCAGTCCGATAATAATGTTAAAACAAGGCGAAATTTATTCTATACTGTTGCCATCGGGGCAAGAATAGGCTAATAATATATCCTTGAATTATAAAACACAACCGTAAACGGAAAAAACTTTAGCATCTATGAAAAAAGCTGTACGAAGCCGCAAATATTTTGCACCGCAGACCGATGACAGGGAACGCCGGTGCGACCACCCGGGGCTGCAACAAACCCGGAGAATACCGCGCGCCCAAAAACCGCAGATTGAAAGAATATTATTGGTTCTGTCTGGAGCATGTGCAGGAATATAACGCCAAATGGAACTATTATGAGGGTATTTCGACCGAAGCGCCGGAAGAAGAACCCAAACGCCGCATGCACTTCCGCGGTTTCAAATCAAAGGTCAAATACAATTTCGGATACAACATCAAAGACGATTTTGGCTTCTTCGGCGAATATGCCACCGATTTCGCCGCCATGGACGATGTCTGGTATAACGAGGAAGAAAGGCGCTTTTTGCAGATTATGGAGCTTAAACCCGGCGAAGTAAGCGTTGAAACCCTGAAAAAGCAATATAAGAAGCTGGTCAAAAAATATCATCCCGATGTCAATCGGGATGATCAAAACGCCGAAGAAAAATTCAAGCAGCTTACGATCGCCTATAAGGCGCTGCTTGCCAAGTTTTCCTGAATTTTTGCCGCCAGATTCCGGCAGGCTTTTTCAATCAGGTCGTAAACTGCCTCAAAACCGTCTGTTCCGTATGGATTCGGAATCTGCGAAACGCCGGCGTAAGCCGCCAGGTTTTCTATTTTTGCTTTCAGATAACGTTTGTCGCCCTGTGGCCGCCGCAGTTCCAGATATCCGGCGCCGTCTGCATCCATGGCCAAAATCCGGTCGAAGACGGCAAAGTCGTCGGCACGCACCGGCCTTGAGCGCAACCCGGAAATATCAATTCCGTGCCGTGCGGCGCAGGTAACGGCGTATATGTCCGGAGCGTCGCCTTCATAAGCACAGAGGCCGGCGGAGTCGATTTGCGCTTCCGGGCAAAGCTGCCGCATGATGCCTTCCGCGGTCGGCGACCGGCAGATGTTGGCGGAACATACAAACAGAATTTTCATCTTATTTGCCGAGACAGCCGTTGGTTTCTTTGGCAAAATGGACATAGCGCTTGTAATAGTGTTCCAGACTCTTTTTGACCATGTAATTGACGGTGCCTTTCGGATAATCGCCGTTTTTGTCGGCCTTGCCTGCCGGAATTCCGGTCAGGATTTCAATGCCGTCGTCGACGGTGTCGACAGCCCAGATATGGAAACGTCCTTCGTCAACGGCAGTCAGCACGTCTTCGCGCAGCATCAGGTCCTTGACGTTGGTGCGCGGAATAATCACTCCTTGGTTTCCGGTCAGGCCGCGATGGTTACAGACATCGAAGAAACCTTCGATTTTCTCGTTGGCGCCGCCGATGGGCTGAATTTCGCCAAACTGGTTGATGGAACCGGTTACCGCAATATTCTGCTTAATGGGCAGGTTGGCAATGGCCGACAACAGGCAGTAATATTCGGTCGACGAAGCGCTGTCGCCGTCGACGCCGCCGTAGGACTGTTCGAAAACAATCGAAGCCGACAGCGACAAGGGAGATTCCTTGGCAAAACGGTTGGCAATCAGCGATTGCAGAATCAGTACGCCCTTGCTGTGTATCGGACCGCTCATTTCGACTTCTCGTTCAATGTTGATAAATTCGCCCTTGCCAAGCCTGACCTGCGTGGTAATTCGCGACGGCTTGCCGAAGGAATTGCGCGAGAAGTTGTATACGACCAGACCGTTGATCTGCCCGACACGTTCGCCTTCGACGTCAATTAGGATGGTTCCTTTATCAATCTGTTCCAACATGGCCTGCTTAATGCGGTCGCTGCGGTAAATCTGCGCGTCGATAGCCTGCTCAATGTGATTTTTGCCGATTTGATTGGCTTTTGATTTGCGCGCCCAATAGTCGGCCTCGCGCAACAGGTCGCCGATAGAGGCAATGTGCGCGGTCAGTTTTTCAGAATCCTCGGCCAGCCGCGACGAATATTCGATGACTTTCGCCACCGCCTGCCGGTTCAGCGACCGCAGTTTTTTCTTTTTGGAAAGCGAACCGATGAGTTTGGCATATTCCAGTTCGTTTTCTTCGGTTCTGTCCATCAGCACGCCGAAATCGGCTTCGACTTTAAAGTAGTCTGAAAAATCGGGGTCGCGTTCGGAAAGAACCTCATACAGGTCTTCGTCGCCGGTCAGGATAACCTTGACGTCCAGCGGAATGGGCATCGGGTCCAGCGAAATGGTCGTAAAACTGGTTTCGTCGCTCGGCGTTTCGATTTTAATGGTTTTGGACGCCAGAGCGCGTTTGAGAGAATCCCAGGCATAAGGCTGCAACAGCAGCTTGCGGGCGTCAATCAACAGAAAACCGCCGTTGGCGCGGTGCAGGGCGCCGGCCTTAATCAGCGTAAAGTCGGTCAGCAGGGCGCCGTATTGTTGCAGACGCTCGACCTTGCCGACCAGATTGCCCTGCGTCGGATGGTCCAGATGAACAATCGGAGCGCCGGAACCCGGCTCGTTTTTGACGACGACATTAACCTTAAATTTGGCAAATTTGTCTTCTTCCTGTTTGTTCATGCGGCTCAGCAATGCGGTCAGCGCGTCTTCGCCTTCGCCCTGGTTTCCGTTTTCATTACCGCCGTTGGGCAGAAAGTCTTCGATGTTTTCGATGATGTTTTTCTGAACCGCTTTCAGAAAGTCGCCGACCTGTTTGTGCCCTTTGTATTTGTGGCGCAGATTGTCAATCGGGTTTTTAACCGCGACTTTAATGAACTTTCGCGCAGCAGGCTCGATTCGCGACGCTGTTTGTCCTCCCATTCGGGCAGGTCCTGCGCGGCGTTTTCAATTTCTTCCTGCATCATGTTCAGGTCGTCGATAAGCGACTTTTTCTCGTCTTCCGGCAATTCGTCAAAGGCTTCCGGACTGAGTACCTCGCCGTTTTTGACCGGCGCGACGACCAGTCCGACCGGCATATGCAGCAGCGAAACGCTTTTGCCTTTTGCCTTTTTTTGCAGCAGGCGGATGTATTCTTCCTTTTTCTGCTTATATTTTTCACGGATGATGCTCAGAGCCGCCTTATATTCGTCGCTGTCCAGCACGGCCGGAATGGAAGACGAAAATTCTTCGATGAGTTTGTCAATGTCCTTGGCAAATTCGGGAGCGTCGCCGGCGGCGAAGGATATGGCAATAGGTTTGTGCGGTTCTTCAAAATTGTAAACGTAAACCCAGTCCTGCGGGGTTGGACGCTCTTTGGCTTCTTTGACCAGAATACGTTTGACCAGGCTGGTCTTGCCGGTTCCCTCGGGGCCGAGACAGAACAGGTTGTATCCTTTGGACTTGATGTTGATACCGAGTTCAACGGCACTCAGAGCACGGTCCTGTCCCAGTGCCGAAAGCCGCTCTTCCAGCTCTGCGGTTGTCGTAAACTCGAACTTGTGCGGGTCGCATTTTTTGTATAACTCGTCAGATTTCAATTTTGAGATAGCCATTTTGCAAAAATCCCTATATATTTTCATTGTTAAGCCGAATATAACCCGGGAATAACTAATTTAGTGTTAAACGTCAGATGATTTATTGGCAATATATATTAATTTTCGCCGTTTTTCTATGCGGGCTGGAATTTGTTTCGGCTGCTGCGCCGAATACGCCGCGACCATTTTCAGAAAATGGCGGTTCGAAAACTCTTGAAGCGCAGCCGGATCGAACGCGGCCGGATGTATTTCAATTCGGACGTACTGCGGCGCACGATTGCCTTTTTGCTTGGCTGTCGTTCCCAAAGCGCGCGCCGGGCGCTGTTAAATATGGCCTGCGGCAAAACCGCTCCGGCGGAAGCTTTTCTGCGCCGCCGCGGTCGCGAAACCGATGCCCTGTTGCTTGAAACATTGTCTGCTGCCGAGCCGGATAAAAGGCTTTCTCCGGTCGAAACCGCGGTTTTTCGCTTGTTTGCCGGCGATAAAGACGCCGCGGAAAAAATCATCGAAAACGTTCCGGACAGTGATTTGTCCCGTTATGCCAAGGCACGCAAGCGGTTTGTGCAGGGCTGGCTGTTTCTCCGCGACGGCGACATGCTCTCCGCTTCGGCCTGTGCGGCGGAGGCGGTTAGTCTTTTCGAACGGGAAAAGGCTTTTGTCGAAGAGGCGCAGGCACTGCTTTTGAGCGGAACGGTCTATCGGCTTTCCTGTGTCGAAGACGTGGCGAAATTTATGTTTGACGCGGCCGCCGGCCTTTTCCGTTCATATGGCGACGCGGTCGGAGAGGCCGAAGCTGTCGGCAACTGCGGTATGCTCTGGACGCTTCAGGAAAAATTTGCGGAAGCGGCGGACGATTTTGCGCAGGCGCTGAAACTCAGCCTGACTGCCGGCGCCGAAAGACTTGCGGCCGGCCTTCTCAACCAGCAGGCATTGCTGAACATTTTACAGCGCCGCTATACCGAAGCGCGCCGCTGCCTTGAGCAAAGCGAAAAAATCAGCCGACGTCTGAATTCCGTTTCAGGGCTTGCTTTTTCAGCCGAACTTTCCGCCCATGTCTTTTATGCGCGCAAAAAAAAGGGACAAAGCGGCCGCCGCTGCGGCAAAAGCGGCCGGATACTACCGGCGGGACGGTAATCTTGCGGCCTGTTTCGAAAGCCTCTATCTGCAGGCGCTGGCTCTGTTTGAAAATGGTGAAACCGGCGCGGCTGAACAGGTGCTGCGTGCTTTCCTGCCTGAGGCGAAGAAGCAACGGACTTCTTTTCATATTGCCGGAGCCTATAATCTGATGGGGCTGATTTTTCTGCGCCGCCGTGAAGAAACGGCGGCTAAGGTATGGTTTCAGGAAGCCGCAGCGCTGGAACGGAAAAACGACCGCTATACCGCGGCGGCAGCCGATTATGCCAACATTGGCCTGATTGAGCTTCATCAGGGTAACGCCGAACAGGCGCGCAAAAATTTGCAAACCGCGGTTGCCTGCGCCGAAACTTTCGGAAAAAACGGTTTTTCCCGGATGTTAAATGAAAAGTTGCAGAAACTGAACTAAAAGATCAGGTCGAAACGGAACGGACGGCTGCCTTTGTGCGCCGGCAAAATGTCAATATTTTCCAATCCGAGGCTGCGATAACCCAGAACATTGACGCTGGGCACCGTAAACAGGTTGAACCGGCTGCTGCCGTCGCTCATGATGATGTGGTTTTTTTACTTCCAGTCCGGTCTGAGCCAAATGTTCGAAAAGTTTCCGACCAGGCGGGAATTCCGAAATCGCCGACGATAATCAGCGGCTCGTCCTGACTGAGAACAAATTCGGCCAGGTTGCCAAAAACAGTTTTCTCTTCGCTGCCGGTCAGTCCGGCAAAATTGACATTGACGAAAATCAGATTTCTGCCGCCCTCTTCAAAAGTCAGAAACGATGCAGTCCTTTCTGCGGTCAGCCGCAGTTTGCCGGCGCGAAGCGGTGCTTTCCGGGTCAAGATGAAACTCTTTTCGGCGTCGCCTTCCTGATGAAACAGCTGATAGGAGCCGAAACTCTCCGGCAGATATGCCGGAATCCGGCGGTGGTTGACGCCGATGATGTCGGCGTTCGCTTCCTCGGCATCGCGAACCAGCGGCTCGGTATGCCGCACATTGTTCTGATACAGGACGGTAAGCCTGTTTTCGCCTTCATGCGCCGCGTTGCTGAAAATGTTGGCGGAAGAGGCTATCGCCGCATAATTGATTGTCAGCAGCACAAATGCCGCTGCCGCATGAACGAAAAATCTGCCGGCCAACGCGTAGAAAAACGCCGCCAGCGTAATTATATAATAATGAAAGCGCCAGAAACCGAGCAAATCGAAAAAACGGCTGATTGAGCTGTCAAAAAAGGACAGCACGGTAAACACGGCGATGACCGTCAGCGTAATGTTAAGAATCAGGTTCGCCCTCTCGTGTTTTTTTCTCTGGCTGAAGTAACCCATTTTTAATCTATTTCTGCTAGTTCTTTTTCTTGTTGTGTTTTTGCCCGCACCTGTAATATAATGCGTTGCAGTAAGGTATACTAAACACTAATTGACAATTTGTAAATGGTGGCCTTGAAATTATGCCGGATCAGGTAATAACTGTTCTCTCTGCAGGAGATTTTTTAAGCGCGGTGTCCAGCAATCTGGACGTCATGGCCGGGATTTTCAGCCGCTATTTTTCCGGCGCCGACAATCTCCGCATCGTTTCCATTATTTTGATGCTGCTGGCATTCATTCTGTTTTTGTTCCTGATAATCATTCTTTATGTCAAATCCATCGTCTCTTTTCTGAAAAGCGACCAGGCTGCTCAAAATCGCGGCAGCATTTTGTTTGACGACAGCAGCGCGCCGGAAGGCGACGACAGCATCGCCAGCGAGCTGGAGCTTGAAAAGGAACTTGAAAAGGAATTGGAGCGCGAGCTGGAACAGGCCCGTGCCGAAAAACAGCAGCTTGACGAACAGGAAAATCAGCGCCGACTGAATGAAGAACAGGAACGCGAGACCGCGCTGGACGAGGAAAAAGGCCGTCAGAAGAAAGAAAAATACGACCGGGAGCTTGAAAAAGACGCAATCCGAACCAACGAAAGAATCAAAACTTCCGGCATAGACTTGGACTGGAAAAAAAGGGAAACTCAGCGAACTCGAAGCCAATCGCGTCCGGCTCGATATTGAGAGCCTGCAATATCAGCAGAGCCGCAAAGGCCTGCCGGAACTTCTGGGGCTGATAATCGACATGGCCGGCCGCGGCGTCGATGACCTTAAAATCGCCCAGACCGTCATGTTCCGTAATCAGGGACAGAATACCGAAGACGATATTTTGCAGGTTATCGAAGCCATTGAGGATTTTATTGCCCTGTGCGTCAACGGCCGGTTCGAACAGATTCGCGCGGCAACGGACAATCCGCTGCCCCGCGAGGACGAAGCGCTGTTTCATCTGGCCAAAGGCGATCCGTCGCTGGCTTTGGCTCTGATAGAAGCTCTGATGGACGTCGAAATTGATCGCGGCGCCTCCATGAGTCAGGGCGACAAACGCGATATGTTGTTTCAGGAAGTTTCCAACTATGCCTGCACTTTCGGCACGCTGGCCAGCCTGTCGGACGTTCATCTGGCAACCGGCGCCTTTGAACTGGCGATTGAGCTTGCGCCGCAGAATGTCAACGCCTGGAGCCGTGCCGCCGACATGTATGCCCGGGCGGAATCCAACAATAAAGCCATTTGGGCTTATGAAAATGTTTTGAACCTTGCCGACGAGGAAATTTATCCGCGGCAGGTGGCCAATGCCGGCAAAATGCTTTCGCAGTATTACTATGCGCAGGGCAATAGCCTGCAGGCAGCCAAACTCTATAACAGTTCCAAGCAGTATTACGATTCCATCGGCATTAACCGCCGTCTGGATAAAAAGGAAGTCGAGATTATCGAAATCATTGAATCCCGCCAAAACGAGGATTTGGAATCTACCATTGCCAAAATTCTTCAGAACCGGGAGTTTCGTCAGTACAGCTACGCTTAAATTTTTCCCGCCACTCTCTTTCCTTTCCTGTCATGTTCGCTCTCTTTCTGTCATGTTCAGGGTTGTTTTTCTTTTGTCATTGTCGGAGTTTTTTCTTCTCCTCTGTCATTGCCGGGCTTGACCCGGCAATCGAAGAGATCCCCGGGTCGCGCTATGCTTGCCCGGGGATGACAGAAGAAAAAAATATTGTCATTCCCGTGCTTGACACGGGAATCCAAAAAATACAAGGCACGAACTTACGATATGCACACCGGAAGCAACGCGTTTCGATAAAGGTTCGTACCGCAGCCGGTGTTGCGGTCAAGCTGGCTACAGCTTGTCAAAGGTTATGCGCGGATCGACCAGCGAATAGGTCAGATCGCTGATGAGTTTTAAAAGCAGGCCGAGCAGGGCAAAAATATACAATGTTCCGAAAATTACCGGATAATCGCGGGTCATAATTGCCTCATAACCGAGCAGCCCCAGGCCGTTGAGTGAAAAAATCACCTCAATCAGCAGCGATCCGGTAAAAAGCATTTTAATCAGCATGGCCGGCATTCCGGCAATGACAATCAGCATTGCGTTGCGGAAGACATGGCCGTAGAGCACCTGATTTTCGCTCAGCCCCTTGGCGCGGGCAGTCAGTACGTATTGTTTGTTAATCTCGTCCAGAAAGGAGTTTTTAGTCAGCATGGTCAGGCTGGCAAACCCGCCGATAACCATGGCCAGCACCGGCAGCGTGATATGCCGGAAATAGTCGGCAATCTGTTTGTACCAGGGCAGTTCCGCCCAGTTGTCGGAAGTCAGTCCCCGCAGCGGAAACCATTGCAGATAGGTTCCGCCGGCAAAAAACACGATTAAAAACACCGCAAACAGAAAAACCGGGATTGCCGAACCGAGAATAACCGCGAAAGAACTCCAGACATCAAATTTCGAGCCGTCGCGCACCGCTTTTTTTTTATGCCCAGAGGAATGGCAATCAGATAAATAATCAGCGTTGACCACAATCCGAGCGAAACAGATACCGGCAGCCTCTCAACAATCAGTTGTCCGACGGTTTTGTCTTTATAATAGCTGCGGCCGAAATCAAATCGGGCATAGTCCGCGGCCATTTTCAAAAAACGTTCGTGCACCGGTTTGTCAAAACCGAATTGTTTTTCAAGTTCCTTAACCAGCTCTTCCGGCACGCCCTGCGCGCCCTGGTATTTGGCCGCCGAACTTTCCATGTTCATGTCGGCCGAAGCCGTAAACTGCGATTTTGCGTCAACGTTCATGCCTCGGTATTTGGCCAGCACATATTCGACCGGACCGCCGGGTGCCAGCTGCACAATCGCAAAATTGATTGTCAGGATGCCGAGCAGTGTTACCGGAATAAGCAGCAGTCTTTTCAAAATGTAGTTTCTCATTTCCGGCCTTTCGTCCTTGTTTCTTTCATCCACCAGGTAAACGGCTGGTATCCGGCCTTGATTTTGCTCTGCGGGTGCCCGAATTTGTTTTGGTAAGCCACGCGGTTATACGGCGAATACCATTGGAAAATGACATAGTGCTCATTCAGCAGTACCCGGTCAAGCGCCCGGACGTGCGCCTCGTAATCTTCTTTTTCCTGTGCCTGAATCAGGCCTTCGATCAGAGCGTCAACCACCGGATTTTTAATGCCGATAACATTATAGCTGCCTTTGGCGTCTGCCGAACGGCTGCCCCACATCTCGCGTTGTTCGTTGCCCGGCATGCGGCTCACGCCGTAAGAAACAATGGCCATGTCAAAGTCGAAGTTGTCCAGCCGGTTTTTGAAAATGTTGACTTCCAGATTGCGGAACACCGCCTTGATGCCGATTTTTTTCAGATTGTCGATAAAGGGCAGCATAACCCGCGTAAAGGAACTTCCGTTGGCCGAATTGCTCAAAATCTCAAACGCGAGCGGTTCGCCGGTTTCAAGGTTGGTCATTTTACCGTCGACAAAGTCATAGCCCGCTTCTTTCAACAGCCGGACTGCCCGGCGCAGGTTTTCGCGCGACGCCTTAAAGTCGGGATGCCGCGGATTGGCGAATTCTTTGTTGAATACCGATGGCGGCAGCTGCTTCTTGTAAGGCAGCAAAAGCTCTTTTTCCTGTCCCTGCGGCAGTCCCGTCGCTTCCATGCCGGTGTTGGTAAAATAGCTGTACAGCCGCCGGTACTGATTGTAAAAAAGCCGGTCGTTCGCCCAGTCGAAGTTAAATGCCAGCCCGATAGCCTCGCGCACCCGCCGGTCGGCGAATTTCGGCCGCCGGACGTTAAAGGCGAAGCTTTGCAGAATGGCCGGATTATTGTGCTCAATCGCCTCCTTGACTACCTGTCCGTTTTTAACCTTGTCGTTGTTATAACCGGTTACCCAGATTTTGGCGATATATTCCTCGCGGACGTCGATGTTTCCCGAAAACAGCGCCTGCAGTGTAACCGTGGTGTCCTGATAAAAGTCAAACCGCACTTCGTCGAAATTGAAGAAGCCTTTGCGCGTCGGCAGATTTTCGGCCCAGTAGTCTTTGACCCTTTCCAGCACCACGAATTTGCCGGGCTGAAAATTTTTGATTTTGTAGGGACCGCTGCCGAGCATCGGCTTCAGACTTGGTTTGGCAAAGTCCTTTCCTTCCCAGTCGGCTTTGGACAATATGCCGATTTGCGACAGAATCAAAGGCAGCTCGCGGTTGTTGGAACCCTTGCGGAAATAAAAACGTACATGCCGGTCGTTTATTTTTTCCGCTCTTTCGACGTCGGTATAATACATTTTGTACAACGGCTGGCCTTTTTCAATCAGACTGTTGAAGCTGAAGATAACGTCGTCGGCGGTAACCGGCGTCCCGTCATGAAAACGCGCTTTCGGGTTAAGGATAAAGCCGACAAAGGATTTGTCCTGCGGCAGTTCAAATTTTTCGGCCAGCAGCGGATAGGCGGCCGAAGGGTCGTCCGCCGGCGACACCGCCAGTGTATCCAGCGTCAGGCCGACGGCGGTTGCCGGCGAAATGCCCTTGAAGATGAACGGGTTGAAACTGTCAAACCCGCCGTAGTCGGGCATGACGATTCTCCCGCCTTTCGGCGCGTCGGGATTAACGTAGGAAAAGTTTTTGAAACCCGGTTCGTATTCGGCTTCACCGTACAGGGCAATATGATCATATAACGGTACGGGCGCAGCTTTGGCCCGGCCCGCAAACAACAGAAATGCCGGCAGTAAAACGGCGTATATCAGCTTATTTGTGATAATTCGCTTCATCTGTCCAGCTGCCGAAAGGATAAGCGTAATTTTCTTCCTCCGTCTTGTCGTCGGCCCGGCCGGCTGGCTCTTTGTTTTCCTGAGACGGTTCTGTTGCACTGCGCATCTCGGCCCATTCCTTTTTCAGGTCATTCAGCGTTTTGTGCGTATTGGCAAAACGGTCATCTTCGCGCGTAACGACGATTTCCTCGCGTTCAATCTTCGGTGCCGGAACCGGTTCTTCGTCGTCTTTGCCGGTTTCAAAATGCGGTTCGCTGTCTTCATGCTTCGCCGGAATTGGCGCGGGCATCGGTTCCCCGTCAAAAACCGGTGCCGAAACCGACGGTGCCGCCGGTTCGTCGCCGAAGCTGCGTTCCAGCGCAATGGACAACGGGTCGCGCTCTTCGGTCGGCATTACCGGTTCTTCGCGGTGTACCGGTTCTTCCTTTTTTCGAAACGGATTAAGCCGCGCGGCGAAAGATTTGGTATCTATCCGTTCAAAAAAGCCGGTTTCGGTTTCCGGTTCCTGTCTGGCAAATCCGGGTTTGGGCTTCGCGGCCGGCGGAACTTCCGGCTCAAAGGATGACGGTGTTGTCTGCTGCGGCGCGAAAGCCGGCGCTGCCGGTCCTGCCGGTGCAAATTCGCGGCTGCGGCGGATTTCGTCCGAAACCGGAGCCAGAATGGAAAAGACTTTGCCGAAAACGCCGGTTTCGATAATCGCAATGAAAACGCGCTCTTTGTCGTGCTTTTCGAGCAGGGCAGTCAGACTCAGATACCGTGCGCACCACTCCAGCACCGTGCCGGCAATCACGTTGTCGCGCTGCGATTTTTCAAACACCCGCATCTGAAAATTGGGCTGATTCTGGTTAACTTCGATCAGCACTTTGCCGAAAGCCCATTTGCCGCCGTTCTGAACCTTGGTCCACAGGCGTTCGATCTGTTCGGCCGAAGCAATGTTGCAGCGCAGCAGCAGGTCTGCGATAAGTTCGTTCATGTCGGCAATAAACAGGTCGAATTTGCCGAGAATGAACCCGTCTTTGATTTCCTGTTCGGCTTCAAGCATAATCCGGGCAATCAGGTCGGTATAGTCCTGGTTTTTTTTCATTTGCTTAAACAGAGAAAACATATTGTTGGAAAGCGTGCGGCTGCCCAAATACTGGTTGATGAAGCCGAAAACCATCCACAAAACCAAAATCGGCAGCAGAATAAGCGCCAGATAAACCGAAATGTCCGTAATGCCGAGCGCGCCGAAAGCGACGCCGCCGAGATGGTCGTTGATGTAGGCGGCGGAAAATATCAGCCAGGTGAGGGTCGAGAAGACCGAAATAAAGAAAGCAAGCGCCAGCACGTCTTATTCTCCTCTGAGGTTTAATTTTTACTGATTTTAGCCCTTTTGCTCATTATTTCAATTAAAATCTGCAAGCTCTGCCCCGCTTTGGGATATGTTAAGCCGCTGATAATCAACATAACCAAAAAAAGAGTCGAAATTTTGAATAAATTGTGCTAAGACGTCATCAGGTTTAATTGCTGAAGAGAATTTTGATGAACACGAACAGTACAATGGTTTTGGATTTTGAAAAGAATATTGTCGAAATTGAAGCTAAAATCGAGGGATTAAAACTCCTCGCCAAAGACGAAGATGTCGATATCGCTCATGAAGTCAACCGTCTGCAACAGAAACTCGAGAAACAGGTGAAACAGTCTTACGCAAATTTGACGCCCTGGCAGAAGTCGCAGGTGGCCCGCCATCCGGACCGTCCGCACTGCCTGGACTACGTTCATGCCCTCATTGAAGATTTCACGCCCCTGTGCGGCGACCGCGCGTTTGCCGACGACGAGGCCATGATCGGCGGCATCGGACGCTTCAAAAACATTTCCGTCGTTGTGCTTGGCCAGGAGAAGGGACACGACCTCGAAACCCGTATGAAACACAACTTCGGCATGGCCAAGCCGGAAGGCTACCGCAAGGCGCAGCGCCTGATGGACATGGCCGACAAGTTCAATATGCCGGTGCTGGCCTTTGTTGATACCGCCGGCGCTTATCCGGGCGTTGAGGCCGAGGCCCGCGGTCAGGCCGAAGCCATTGCCGCCACAATTCAGAAATGCCTGCGCATCCGCGTCCCGCTGGTTTCCGTTATCATCGGCGAAGGCGGTTCCGGCGGCGCCATTGCCATTGCCACCGCCAACCGGATTCTGATGCTTGAAAACTCCATTTATTCGGTCATTTCGCCGGAAGGCTGCGCTTCCATTCTCTGGCGCTCGGCCGACAAGGTCAAGGAAGCCACCGAGGCTTTGCGTCTGACGGCGCAGGATTTGAAACATTTCGGCGTCATTGACGAGATTGTCAGAGAGCCGGTCGGCGGCGCTCACCGCGACCCGCAGACCACCATCAGCCGTGTCGGCGACGCGCTGCTGCGCAATCTTAAAGAACTGCTGCCGTTGAGCGGAGAAGAACTTAAAAAGCAGCGTACTGAAAAATTCCTGGCAATGGGCCGCAATCTGCCTGAATAGGAACATAATGTTGAACAGTCTGCCGATTTCCGCCGAAACCCTGCTGCTTGCAGCGGCAGGACTGATCTTGCTGTTGCTGGTTCTGGTGCTGTTTCTGGCTTTGCGCCGCCGGAACGATCCGGCGCTTCAGTCTTTGGCCGAAACGCTGTTTCGCGGTCAGGCCGAGCTTGCCGGGCGTTTGTCACAGCTTTCCGAGAGTACGGCTTCCCAGCAGTCCAAAATCGCCGGCGCCATTGACGAACAGCGTCTTTCCATGCTGAAGATGATGGACGAGAAGCTTTTGCAGGTTACCAAAAATGTCGGCGAAGGCTTGCAGAAGTCAACTTCTCAGACTGCCGAAACCCTGCAGGCGCTGCGCGAGCGTCTGGCCAAAATCGACGTTGCCCAGCAGAAAATTTCTTCTTTGTCCGAGCAGGTCGTTTCGCTGCAGGAAGTCCTCTCCAACAAACAGGCACGCGGCGCTTTTGGCGAAATCCAGCTCAACGATCTGGTAACCAATACGCTGCCGCCCTCCGCTTACGAGTTTCAGGTGGTGCTGTCCAATGCCAAACGGGCCGACTGCGTGCTCAGGCTGCCTAATCCGCCCGGCACCATCGTCATTGACTCCAAATTTCCGCTGGAAAGCTACAATGCGCTGCGCATAGCCTCTTCCGAGCGCGAAAAACTCGAGGCCGAACGCTTTTTCCGAGCCTCGGTGCTGAAACATATTAAAGATATTGCCGAAAAATACATCATTCCCGGCGAAACCGCTGAGTCGGCGCTGATGTTTCTGCCGTCCGAAGCCATTTATGCCGAACTTCACGCCAATTTCCGCGACGTGGTCGAGGTTTCCTACCGTTCCCAAGGTCTGGATTGTGTCGCCGACCACGCTGATGGCAACGCTCAATACTGTCCGTGCTATTCTCAAGGATGCGCGCATGCGCGAAATGGCCGGCGTCATCCAGAAGGAAGTCGGCGTTCTGGTCGAGACATCGGCCGGCTGGACGACCGTATCGAAAACCTTTCCAAACATTTTGAAATGGCCAGCCGCGACATCGGCGAGATAAAGGTGTCTTCCGGAAAAATTTCCCGGCGTATTGAAAAAATTGAGGATTTGCAGCTTGGCGAAGCCGAAAAACCGCTGTCGCTGGAGCATGCCGCCGTCAACGAAAACTAGCTATAAAACTTTGGATAACTGCGCAATAAGATTTTGGCTTTTTTTGAAAACGGTCTATTGATTTATAAAACAAAAACGGATAGATTATAACACAAATAAAATAATATAATTAAAGAGGTAATGAAGTGACTAAATCAGAGTTAATTGAAAAGATTGCAGAAAAAAATCCCCACCTTTTGCTCAAAGACGTTGAGCGGATTGTCAATGTGGTTTTTGAAAAAATTACCATGTCGCTGGCCCGGGGCGAAAGAGTAGAATTCCGCGGTTTCGGCGCTTTCTCGGTTCGCAAACGGTCGCCGCGCATTGCCAAAAATCCGCGTACCGGCGAACAGGTCAAGGTTGAGGAAAGAAACATTCCCCACTTCAAAACCGGAAAACAGCTGCACGAGTTATTGAACAAATAATCATCAAGCAACCTCATCAAGGAAAGGGCTGTAGCCATGGGTTTCATAAAATTGCTTATCGGTTTGCCGCTTGTCGTCGTTATTCTGGTCTTTGCCTTTGTTAACAACGATTTGGCAACGTTTAACCTGTGGCCTTTTTATGTCGAAATTACGGTTTCGCAGAGCGTGGCTATCGTTTCCTTTGTCGTCTTCGGCTATATTCTGGGCAAGGTCAGCTCCTGGATGTCCTATGCGCCGGTTCGGGCTCAACTCCGCAAACAGAAAAAGGAAAACAAAAAGCTCAACAAGGAACAGCAGAAACTGACCGAAAAGGTCAGCGGCCTGCAGGAAAACCTCGAAACGCTCAAAACCCAGACGGCGGAGATTTTGCCGCCGAAGCCCACGCTTAAAGACATGATGAAAAACATCTTTAAGCGCAAAGAGAAAGAAACTCTATAAAATGACGTTTTAACAACAATGGTACAGTATAATGAATTGGCTTACAGATTTCGTTCGACCGAAAATTAAAAAAACCACTCCCAAGGAAATTGCCGACAACTTATGGGTCAAATGTCCCGTCTGCGGACAAATGCTTTTCTCCAAGGAGATGAAGAAAACCCTTTATGTCTGCACCAAATGCGGACATCATCTGCGCCTTTATATCGACAAGCGGCTAAAAATGCTTTTCGATAACGGCGAATATAATGAAATCAGCCTTCCCAGAACCAAAGAAGACCCGCTCAAATTTCGCGATTCCAAAAAAATATACCGACCGTTTGAAAACTTACCGCAAAGCTACCGGCAATGACGATGCCGTCAAGGTTGCGCAGGGCGAAATCGGCGGTATAACCTGCGTGGTTGCGGCACTGGACTTCTCGTTTATGGGCGGTTCCATGGGCACGGCGGTCGGCGAAGGCATTGTCAAGGCTGCCGAAATGGCGCTTAAAGGCAATTATCCGCTGATAACCGTCGCGGCTTCCGGCGGCGCCCGCATGCAGGAAGGCATTTTGTCCCTGATGCAGATGGCCCGTACCACGGCAGCGATTAATATGGTTAAGGAAAAGGGGCTGCCCTTCATCTCGATTTTGACCGATCCGACCACCGGCGGCGTGTCGGCTTCGTTCGCCATGCTCGGCGATATTCACATTGCCGAAAAGGGCTGCGTTATCGGTTTTGCCGGTGCCCGCGTTATTGAACAGACCATTCGCGAAAAACTTCCGGACGGTTTTCAGCGCGCCGAATATCTGAAAGAACACGGCATGGTCGACATCGTCTGCACCCGCGACGAATTGAAAAATGAACTTGTCAAGGTCATCAGCATTCTGACCCATAACAAACCGCGGCTCAATACGCCGTTGCTGGACAACAAATAAACAAAAAGCCCCTCGGAAGAGGGGCTTTGTTTTTTTTGTCATGTTCGACCTCTTTTCTTTGTTATGTTCGGCCTTTTTTTCTATGTCATGTTCGGGCTTGAGCCGGACATCTCTTTCCTTGATTGCCGGATCAAGTACGGGAATGACAGAGGAGAAGAAACGAACACGACAATGACAATATTGTTTTTTCTTATGTTTGACTTTTAATATCGAGGCTTTTTTCAGCGTCTTTTTTGCGGTCAAGACCGCTTTCGCCTTTGAGCAGCCTGGCAAAATTAATCGTCCGCTCATAATAATTCAGCAGCAAAAGAACATAGCCCCAACGAACGTCTCCTTTGCCGATTTCCAGCCGGTCAATGATTCGGATCGGTACGCCGGTCTTCTCTGAACGTGTTTCAAAGACTGTCGCAGTTTTTGCCGGCAGGCAAATAACTGTACGCCCAGAGTACGCCGCAGGGCGTGCTGTTTCTGTTGTGATTGTGACGTGTATTTTATCAGATTCATTATGTTCAACTCCTTCAATGTTTTGTTAAAACAAAACCACCTTACTTTGGGTAAGGTGGGAGGAGTTCGAAACTGCAAACAGACAGTACACTTATTCGTCCGCAAAGCGGCTTATTTCGCGTCATCCTCCCTCGCAGGAGGTTAATTTATCGTGGTTCTGTTTGAGGAGTTTCGACACTCCGCCGCCGGTCTAACCGTCTCCGTCGGCAGGGATGATTATAAAGGCTATAAGCTATTTTGCAACGGCTTTTTTCACGAATGGTATTCCCTAAGTCATCCTCGGGCAAGCGTAGCGCGACCCGGGGATCTTTGGATTGCCGTGCTAAGCCCGAACATAACATAAAGAAAAAACAACCCCAAACATGACAGAAAGAGAGCAAACATGACGGAGGAGTAGAAAAACTGAGTATGACTAAAAAGGAACGATAAGAATGAAACAACGGTTTATCGCTGAAAATGTTTTCAGAGCGGTTGTTCCTGAAAATATTTGTAGGCATCAAGAATTTTGCGCAAATGGTAAGGCGTCATCGGCTTTTGTCCTTCTTCCAGCGCCTTGAGCGTTTCCGGCGAAAGGCCGCTGCGTGCCGCCAGTTCCTGATAACTCCAGCCGGCAGCCTTGCGCAACCGGCAGATTTTTTGTCTGGCTTGTCCGGCTAGTACCCTTTGAATAAAGTTTTCTTCTTCCTGAACGCTCATTTTGTTTTCTTTCCGCTAAGTACGTTCTTGCCGCATTGCCCGCAGAGCGGTTTCCCAACTTAGGTTTTGCCTTTTTTCGGCCAGATAGCCGCCGGCGAATTTTTCCCGGACGTTTTCGGCTTTCTGCGCATAAGCGCGGTATTTTCCGGCAAACTTGGCAGCGCGCTTTTTCAGCCCCTTATATTTTTTTATATATCCGCTCCGTTCGAAAAAGTCGATTCGCGCCTGTACAAAGGCATTGTAAAAAGCCTCCTGTTCTTTGTCGGTGCAATCGTTCAGAAACGGCGGAACGTCTTTCCAGTTGCGCGGCCGTTTTTCAATGTCTTCGCCGCGCAGTTGCATGACGGCAATCAATCCCTCTTTGGCAAAATTTCGAAAAGTCTTGTAGTCATGGTTGTAAACGGCGTCCAGCAGCATTTCCGACAGCGAATTGTTGCGGATTTCGTTTATTTTGTAATGTTCGTAGAAAGCCACCCGCATAATCTTTTTGGCCTGGGTGCGGGAAATGTCCTTAACCGTTTCCGGAAAGCCTTTCGCCTCTTCCGGAAATTTTTCCTTAAACAGTTTGAGCGTCGGATTGGTAACGCCGTATTTGGTTTCCTGGTCGGCTTTTTTGTCGTCGGCATAGCCGCCCTCGCAGCGCAGAATTTCGGTTGCTGCCAATTCAAAGCGCAGCATTTCGCAGCCTTTGAAACCGCCTGCCGATGCGCCCGCAATCAACGTACCGTAAAGAAAGCTTTTTCTCTTACGCCTGATTTTGGCCAGAATGGTTTCGCGACTCTTGCTCATAGATTTAATATAATCCATACCGTTTTTTCTGTCTATGCCAAAAAACAACCCGGTATCGGAAAGATACCGGGTGTTAAGGTCAATAATTCGTTACGACAGGGCGGCGCCGATTTGTTCGTCGAAAAGCTTGAGCACTTCCCCGAACAGTTTTTGACAATCGGGAACCGCCATCAGCTCGGCTTTGATGTCCAGCAGCGCAGCGGTGTCATACTGCGAAATAATTTTACGGGTTGCCGTTTTTGCCTCGCGGTTGCCGGATTTCAGCAGTTCGTTGAGGCTGCTGTAAACGTCGTCGAAAGTCATAACCGTTACGCTTATGTTCCGGTTGCGAAACTCTCGGACGATTTCCTTTTCGGCCGCATTCCAGTAAGCCGTTTCCAGAGAGGCGTCCAAACCGCGCTCTTTGGCAAAATGGTCACGAATGCCTCTGGAAGCCGAAAGCAGCTGTCCGAGTTCGGCATTGTCCAGTTTTTGCAAAGCTCCGGGCTTCAGATAATGCTTCATCTGAGCTACCGTCATGTTTTCAAAATTAATCATAAGCCTTCGGATATGTCTAGTTCAACAAAACGGTGCGCTTTTGCAACTGCTGCCGCACTTCTTCCATATAGGGCCGGTAAAGCGGCGGGTTGGAAGACAAAACCTTTTTGATTTCCGCTTCCACGCGCTTTAACGCCTCAAAATCGAGAATGTCCAGAATCGAATAGGCCTGAACCTGAAAGTCTTCGTCTTCCATGTTCAGAAGTTCGACGGCGCTTTTGCCTTCGTTGCCTTTTTCAATCCCGACGTACATCAGCTGAATGCCGCGGCGGTTGACTTCTTCGGTTATCAGCGCCAGAGCGGCATTCCACCATTGGCGTTCCATAACCGCGTCCAGACCGCGGGCGTTGTTGAGTCTGAACAATTGCGAATTGACGTAACCGAAAAGTCCGGCCAGGTCGTTTTCGCTCAGGCTTTTGATTTTTGCTTCCGAGCAGAGCCTCTTGACTTTCTCGGACGAGAGCTTCTTAAAGTCGTACATGTCTTTTGATTTTTTAGGTTTTCTCTTGGGTTCTGCATAGGCGGGCTCGTTTTCAACCGTTACCTTAACGCAGACGCATACGCCGAGCGGCGGCATCTGCATGGCGATTTCCAGCGGTGCGCTGTCCAGATTGCGAAGAATGCTTTCTTCATAAAGAATGTCGTCCATGTTTTCCCGAAAAAACTTGTAGTCGTCGTCTTCGGGGACGGAACCGGTTCTTTCCAGATAGCGGCGGTTGATTTCCTGCTCAATGTAGCCGACCAGGTCGCGGGTCAGCAGAAGCGTGTCGTATAAACGGCTGTCTGCTTCCGGGTCACGGGACGACAAAACGCATACAACGTCTATCATGTCCAGCTTGTTGACCAGTTCTTCCCGAAGACTGATAAGTTTTGAAACCGGCGTCAGAAAAATTGACGACACTGCACTGTTTGCAAAGAAAAAATTACTTTTCATAAGATAAATATTTTAGATAAAACAATAAGTTAATTGCGAAAAATATTGTGTCTTATGCCCAAAGGAAAACGAATAAATCCGTATTCATTCATCATCTATCCACAATAATTTTTCTTAAGACCTTCATCAATATCATACTTTTAGACAAAAAACAATAAAAAAACCGCGGCCGGAGCTGCGGTTTGGTATAAAAAGACGTTAAAATCAGGAAGCTTTGTTGAATAAATCCTTGATTTTGTCAAAAAATCCTTTCGTTTCCGGCTGGCATGAATCGTCTTTGCTGATTTCGCGAAACTGTTCAAGCAGTTCCTTCTGCTTGGTCGAAAGGTTGACCGGCGTTTCGACGCGGTATTTGACAAACAGGTCGCCGCGTCCTTTAGCGCGGATGACTGTCATGCCTTCGCCGCCGATTTTCTGAATTTGGTCGGACTGGGTGCCTGCCGGAACAGACAGTTCAATCGTCGAACCGTCGATGGCCGGAATTTCAAGTTTGCCGCCCAGCGCCGCAGGCCATGCTGACTGGCACGCGCATATACAGGTTGGCGCCTTCGCGGCTGAAAATCTTGTGCGGTTTTACGGTAATGAAAACGTACAGGTCGCCGTTTTCGCCGCCGCGGCTGCCCGCTTCTCCGGCGCCCGGAATCCGCATTCTGGTGTCGTCTTCAATACCGGCCGGAATTTTGACTTTAAGTGTTTTGTCTTTGTTGACCACGCCGCTGCCGCCGCATTTTTTGCAGGCTTCCTTAACCAGACGCCCGCTGCCCTTGCATTTTGGACAGGTCGTTTCGACGATGAAAAAACCGCCCTGCTGCTGATGAATACGGCCGGAACCGCCGCACTTGTCGCAGATCGGCGCTTCGCTGCCGTCTTTGGTGCCGTGGCCGTGACAGGCTTCGCAGGTTTCGGTCGACGGAATGGTTATTTCTTTCTCAACGCCGCTGAAGGCTTCTTCCAGACTGATACTCAGATTATAACGCATGTCTTCGCCGCGTTGCGCATAAGAGCGCTGCCCGCCGCGACGGCCGCCGCCCATAAATTCGGAGAACACGTCAGCGAAAATGTCCGAAAAGCCGCCAGACCCGAAGTTGAATTCAAAACCGTTAAACGGGTTGCCGCCTGCGCCGCCGGCAAATGCCTGATGCCCGTACCGGTCATATGCCGCCCGTTTCTGGCTGTCTTTCAGCACGTCGTAAGCTTCGTTGATTTCCTTGAATTTGGTTTCGGCTTCCTTATCACCCGGGTTACGGTCCGGATGATATTTCATGGCCAACCGCCGGTAAGACTTCTTAATGGTTTCGCCGTCGGCGTCGCGGGAAACTTCCAGCAGTTCGTAATAGTCTTTTTCAGTCATTTCTTCTGCTTATAATTCATTGTTGCAAAATCGATTTTACCCTTATTTAGTTTTTTTAAAAGCAAAAGGCAAGCGATTTTCCATAAAGTAAGGCATTTTTTAATAATTTTCCGCTAAAATTCAGACAGTAAAGAGAATTAGACAAAAAACTTATTGCCAGAATATACAAAATATGGTAAGGTAAGACATTGTTATATTCAGATTTTTTTTTCAGGAGTGCATCCATGGCTGACATCAACGAAATTTACGCGCAAACGCCGGAATACAAAAACTATGTGCAGAAAAGCGGCGATAAAGAGCCGACGGTTGAAAAATTTTTGGAAACGATGTCACCGCAGCAACGCGTGGAATTTGAACGGAAATACGGCGGCAAAGATGACCGTGCGGTCGAGGTGCAGAAAAAAGACAAACCTGTTGAAGAACTTGAGAATGTCGCCGAGACTGAACGCCTGAGAAGCATGTATTCCGACCAGAACGAAATCTGGCTTGACCGCATCCGCGTAAAAGTTCTCCAATCGATGAACAAAGTTGACGGCAGCATCAACGTCGATACGCTGTCTGTTGAGCAGCTTGTGGAAGAGGTTAAAAAAGCCGAAGCGCTGAAGGAAGATGAACAAAGGCAGTATCTCCGCGCCGTTGAAAAAAGTCTGGAAGCCGAAATGAATTTCGATTTGGTTCCGCCAAAGGCGCTGGTCGAGTGGGAAAAACACCTTAACAAAGACATTGCCGCAGCCAAACAAAAGGATGCCAAAGCCAACACCAGCAATGAGGAAACGGTTCTTGCCGCCGTACACGGGCGTATGGACAATCTGATTAACGACATGGCCGACCGCAGCGGCATGTATTGGGTAGACAAGAGCAACATTGCCGACGTTTATGACGGTTATCTGGAAATGATTGAATTGCGCAGCCAGAATAAAAAAGGAACCCCGGCCAAAGGAATTCTGGACGAATGGATGGGCAAATACGAACACGACTTCGGTCTGGAAGGCAAAACGGAAAACGATGCCGCCGTTTTGGAGCGGATTGCCGCCGATACCGAGCGCAAGCTGGAAGACTTTCAGCTGGACAGCGACAGCCGCACGATTCTCAATGCTCTGAACGTCGCCGGCGCCAAAAGGGAAGATATTGAAGAAATTTTAGTTTTGGCAGCCAAAAGCGATGCCCTGGACGATCAGGTCTTAATCGAAGGCAAAGCCGCCGGGAAAAAAGATGTTCATGCCGCCGTCAATGACCAGTTTGTCAAAAACGTCACGATGCTGGTTAACGCCGATCGCGAGTCGAAAAAACAGCCGCCGGTGCCGTTTGACATTCTGCGCGCGGAGCTGCTGGGCGGCAAGACATATGAGGTTTCCGCCGAAGGTTTTGACGGTGCGCGCGATGCCTGGGTAAACAAGAAAACGAGCAAACTGGCGCGTCTGGGCAAGAAAATCGGCAAGTCGGCTCCGGCCTTGGGACGTCTCTATGCTCCGGTCAGAAAACTGGACAAGCTGGCCGAAGCCCGTTTTGAAGAAAAGGCCGACACCAAAAAATATCGCAGACAGTTCTGGACCGGTCTGGCCGGCAACGCCGCGCTGGTCGGTACCATTTCCGCGGGCTTTGCGGTTGCCAGCCGTATTCCGGGCGGACAAACCTATTGCGCCTATGCTTCTGCCGGTCTGGCGGTTGTCGGTATGACCGTCGCCTATCAGCAGCGTCGCCGTGCCGCTCACGCGCAGGGCAAAAAGTACAATTTCTTTAAAGATCCGGAAGGCATGACCAGTGTTCTGATGAGCGGTGCCGCAATGGCCGCCGTCGCCTGGGGGCGTCCCGAAGGCCTGTATGCCGTCATGGGCGCCAATATGGTCAGAACCGGATATTTCTCATATAAAAAGGCAAAAAAAGCCGGCATCAAAAAAGGCGAAGCCGCGGCAATGACCGCCGCCGCCGTTTTGACCACGCCGCTGGCCGCCTGGGCCGGACACGCGGCCGGTACGCATATCGGCGATTCGCTGGCCGGCGAAAACGGCCCGTTCGGTCATTGGGCCGAGAAGGACGGCGAGATTATCCCCGGTGAAAAACACGATATCAAGACCTATGAACAGAAACACATTGACAAGGCTGAAATCTGGAACAACAGCGACGGCGTCAGCCACGGCGCGCGCTATACGCCGGACGGCTCGCAGCCGATGGAATCCGCTTTTCATGCTCACGGAACCTATAATGAGGCTTTGAACAACTTGCAGCAGCATCATACGGGTTGGGCGCCGGAAGCTGCCGATGTCAACCTTGCCAAGCTTGAAAATGCCCATCTGCTCGGCGCGCCGGATACGCCGCTGTCCTATGATCCTTCCAAAACGCTGGGCGATGTTATGGGTGTAACCGATGCCAACGGCAATCACATTACCTATGACGATGTTTTCAAACATCTGACGACGGATCCGCAGAGCCCGCTGAGCGAAGCCGAAATTCAGGTAATGGACAAAGTGGCTCAGCATATCAGCGCCGATGCCAACGGTCATATGGGACACCTGATTCCCGACGTTGGCATTAAGCCTGAAGACCTTTACTCTTACGATCCGTCGCGTCCGGACGGTATTATTCATGACGTTACGCAGGAACCGGACCGCGTAATTCCGGGCGAAAAAGTCTGGGTTCCGAACCCGGCCGAAAAAATTGTTCCCTATATTCCGCCGTATTTCTTTGCTCAGGTTAAGAAATTGAAGCAGATTAAGGAAAAAATCGGTTCTCTGGCCGACCGTATCGTCAAAAAGAAAAACGGCGGCAGCGACAAAGTCGGCGTTACGCCCCCGGATAACGGCAAAGAGGACAAAGTCGGCATCGTACCGCCGAACAACGGCGGCAAGGATGATAAGACCGGCGTCGTTATTCCCGGAGACAGGGATAATTCCGACGCGGTTCCCGTAACTCCCGTTCCGACCGACAAAAATGAAGCCCTGGCCGAAAAACTGGCCGGATTGCAGGGTGACAACGTTTATTACGATCCGACCTCCGGCGAAGTTGCCTATAACGAAGTCGAAGGTCTGGAAGACAAACCCGAGACCAAACGCGCAGCCAAAGAAGACGTCAAAACGCCGCCGCGTTATGAACTGACTGACAAAGACAAGGAAACGCCGGAATACAGCGAAGCCCTTTCCAAAGCGCTGGACGGCGATGCCAATGCCGTTGAGGCATACCGTCAGAAACGCGAAAAGGAAGAAGCCGCCAAAGGCGAAGTTCAGGAACATATCCAAAAACGCAAGGAAGAACTCCGGGCGCGGCAGCATGAATGGAAAGGCAAAATGCATGGTTCTGTCGTTGCCGACAAGTTTGCCGAGGAGGATATTCATGGCGTCGAAATTTCCGAAAACACTCCTGAAGGCTATAAACAAGCGCAAAAGCAGCGCGAAGCCGATAAGAAAGAATTTAAGGAAACCGGCAAAATTTCCCGCTTTATGAAAATATTCCAACATGAAAAATAAGTTGCAGATGCCGGGCTTTTTGCCCGGCATCTGTTTATCGGCTTTCGGCAAAATTAACTTTTATTAAATGAAAATCGTGCCATAATAACCCATATTTTCACGCTGGCTTTTTTGAGGGTAATTGATGCTGACACTGAAACACCTGCCGATAAATTCTTTTAACGAAAACCTGGCCTATGTTCATAAGGACTGCACGGCGTATAAGGTAGACGACATTCGCTCGTTGACCAAGGTTGAAATTCACGGCGGCGTCAAAACGGTTTTTGCCTTTCTGCAGGTCGTCGACGATGCCCGTCTTTGCAAGCCCGGCGAACTGGCGTTGAACACCGAAGCCTTCAATCAGATTAACCTGCCTGAGGGTGCAAACGTATCGCTTACGCTGTCGGCGCCGCCGCCCAGCCTCGCTTCCATCAAACGCAAAATTGCCGGCAATATTTTAAGTTCCGGCGAATACAGTGCCATCATCAACGACATTGCTTCCAAACGCTACTCCAATATGGATATCGCCTCATTTCTGGTTGCCAGCGGTTCGTTTATGAGCGCCCCGGAGGTTTTGGCGCTGACCGAAGCCCTTATCGGCGACCGGGTGCTGCATTGGGACAACGAAAGCATTGTTGTTGACTGTCATTGTCTCGGCGGCGTTCCCGGCAACAAAACCGACATCATCATTACCGCCATCGTGGCCGCCTACGGCCTGCCGATTCCCAAAACCTGTTCCCATTCGCTGACTTCCTGTGCCGGCGTGGCCGATACTTTTGCGGTGCTGGCCAATGTTGATGTTGACGAGAAGGAACTAAAGGAACTGATTAGGGAAAACCGCGGCGCCATCGCCAGTTACAATTCGCTGGACATCGCCCGCGCCAACAAAATGGTTTCTTCCGTCGAACGCCAGATAGGTATTACTCAGCAAGAACATATTGCCGCGTCGATTCTTGCCATCAAACTTTCGGCGGGCATTACGCATCTGGTTGTCGACATTCCCGTCGGTCCGAAATCGCGCATTAAGAACACCAACGAAGCCATGCGCCTGCGTAAACTGATAGAGTATGTCGGCGATATGCTTTCCATTGAAATTGACGCGGTCATTACCGACGGTTCCGAACCGATAGGCAACGGCGTCGGAGCGGTTCTGGAAGCCCGGGACGTTATGAAGGTTCTCCGCAACAAGGACGATGCGCCGCAGGATCTGCGGGAGAAATCTTTGTTCTTGGCCGGCCGCATGCTCGAATTTGATCCCAAACTGCGCGGCGGGCAGGGATACCACGTCGCCAAGGAGATTTTAAATTCTGGTCGTGCGCTGGAAGTTATGAATAGGATTATTCATGCCCAGGGCAAAGCTCCGCAGCCGCAGCTCGGACATCTGACCCGCGATATCGTTTCCAACGTCAGCGGCGTAGTCGAGGCGATTGACAATGCCCGTATCAACAAAATCGGCATTTGGGCGGGTGCCGGCCAGTATCCGGGAGCCGGACTGGATTTGATGAAAAAAGTCGGCGACACCGTCGAACAGGGCGAAACCCTGTATCGGATTCATTCCTGCAATTCGACGGATTTTGCCTTTGCCAATTCGGTGGTTGACGGCTATACCGGTTATGAGATTTCCGGCCGCGGAGGTTATTAATGGACAAACTCAGAATAGCGGTTGTCGGCTGCAACAACATGGGTAAAGCATGTGGCCGTCTTGCGCGGGCATTTTGCCGACCGGGTTGAAATTGCCGGCATTCTCAATTCGTCCGTCGAATCCTCGGCACGCGTTGCTGCCGAATTAAATGTGCCTTATTTCAAAAATCTTGATGACATCGACAGGAAAACCGCTGATGCGGTCATTGTGGCAACGCCGGGCGTAACCCATGCCGAAATCGGCGCTGCACTGCTTGCCCGCGGTTTGCCTTGCCTTATTGAAAAACCGTTGGCAACTACGCCGTCCGGCTGCGAAAAACTGATTGCCGCGGCGGGGGAAGGGCAAACGTTTATTCTGCCGGGGCACAGCGAAAATTATAATCCGGCGGTGGTCCGCCTGAAAGAGGAACTGCACTCGCCGATTGTCCGTATCAGGGGAATTCGTACCAGCCGCAATGCAGCCAACAAAACCGGCATCAGCGCCGTTCAGGAACTGATGATTCATGATTTGGCCATCGTTTATTCTTTGCTTGGCAGCGACATAAAAAAGGCTGAAGTCGGCAAACGCCCGGATCTGGGCTGGGAAAATCATGCCGTGGCGGAAATGGAATATAAAAACGGTGCGTCCGTAAAATTGGAAGCGCTGCGGGAAGACAGGGAAATAGAGCGTTTTATGGATATTGACGACGCTGACGGGAACACTTTCCATATTGATTTTACGGAGCGCCGGCTGCTTAAAAACGGCCGGATATTGACCGAGGGCGGCAATTCGCTGCAAAATGAACTGACAAATTTTCTAAACAGTGTTGAAGGCAAGGAAATACCAAAGTCAGTGCTGAAGAAGCCGCAAACATTTTAAAACTTTGCCTGAAATTAGAGCAAAATTCTTCAATGATTGACTATTTTAAAGTTTGTAAAAACGAAGGCAGATAAAATCAGCGGCCTTGGTGTTGAAACATCTGAAAACTGCAGAGTGAGATTGTAAATGCACTTCGCGTTTTCCCCGCATTCAGAAACTCAAGATTTTGTTGTAAAGAACCTTTCGACTTTTTGTCTGAGCTGTCTTTTGTCCATACTTAAAATTCCTGACTTCGTTATAACTGTTGCTTTATTATAATTTTGACAAAAGCACAATCCGGCTTTCTCTGAAACAATTGACTTTTTGTCAATTTTTTTATATTCTGTTTTCGAGATAATAAACATATAAATTTATTAAGTTTTACAATTATGGATTATGGAAGATGAATTGGGACGTGCCTATAGTTTGGCAGTAATAAAAAGACGGCTGTGGTATGCGCCGTGGTGTAAAAAAGCAATCGGTATCCGCTTCAACATGTTTTTCATTCCGTTGAAGCAGCCTGCTCCCGCAACTTTTAACAAAGCTTTCCGCAAATGTGGCCGCTTGAAAATGTGGGGCAACAAGGGGCGTCTCGGATCAGATTGGAGCTGGAGCATTATCTTTGACGAAAAAAAACGCATAGACGCCTTCCTGACGGAAAACGGCGGCGATGTGCTTCCTGACAAAGTGATGACCGAAGACGGCGAGATATGCTATGTCAACGGCGACGTCTGGAATATCCCTCAAGGTGCGCTCAAATGCGAGAAATATCCGTATCGTCCGCTGGTCAAGGCTGACAAGGGATAATTTCGTAACTTTCTTAAGGTTCGAAACAAAACGTTTCGAACCTTTTTTGCTGCCGTCAAAAAAAATGTAAAAAAACTTCATCAAGACTTGCTTATGCTTTTCCGGCTTCCTATATAAGTTTACAGAAAGAATTAAAGCAGTTCCGCCCTGTGGCGGGACGAAGATTTTTATAATAAATGAGGATGATAAACTATGAGCAACAAAGTTATTGGTATTGACTTGGGTACGACCAACTCCTGCTTTGCCGTTATGGAAGGCAAGGAAGCCAAGGTTCTGGAAAATTCCGAAGGCGCCAGAACCACTCCGTCCATGGTCGCCTTTACCGACACGGAAAGGCTGGTCGGTTCGGCAGCCAAACGTCAGGCCGTTACTAACCCCGAAAACACCCTTTTCGCAATCAAGCGTTTAATCGGGCGTCGTTTCAACTCTCCTGAGGTTTCTAAAGACCGTGAACATGTTCCGTTCAAAATCGTCGATGGCGACAACGGAGACGCCTGGGTTGAAGTAAAAGGCCAGAAATACGCTCCGTCGCAGATTTCCGCAATCGTTTTGCAGAAGATTAAGGAATATGCCGAGAGCTATCTGGGCGAAAAAGTTGAGAAGGCCGTTATTACGGTTCCGGCATATTTTAACGATTCGCAGCGTCAGGCAACCAAAGACGCCGGTAAAATTGCCGGATTGGAAGTTCTGCGTATCATCAACGAACCGACGGCAGCGGCTCTGGCTTACGGTATGGATAAAAAGGCCAATGGCACCATCGCTGTTTATGACCTCGGCGGCGGTACGTTCGATATTTCCATTCTGGAAATCGGCGACGGCGTTTTCGAAGTAAAATCCACCAACGGCGACACTTTCCTCGGCGGCGAAGACTTTGACCAGCGTATTGTCAACTATCTGGCCGATGAGTTCAAAAAAGAGTCCGGAATTGATCTCCGCGGCGACCGTCTGGCTCTGCAGCGTTTGAAAGAGGCTGCCGAAAAAGCCAAAATCGAGTTGTCTTCCGCTACTCAGACCGATGTCAACCTGCCGTTCATTACCGCAGACGCAACCGGTCCGAAACATCTCAACATCAAACTGACCCGCGCCAAACTGGAATCTCTGGTTGAAGATTTGATTGACCGCACGGTTGAACCTTGCAAGAAGGCTTTGGCCGATGCCGGCTTGAAAGCCAGCGACATCAACGAAGTCATTCTGGTCGGCGGTATGACCCGTATGCCGAAAGTTCAGGAGAAAGTTAAGGAAATCTTCGGCAAGGAACCGCACAAAGGCGTTAACCCGGATGAGGTCGTTGCCGTCGGTGCCGCTATTCAGGGCGGCGTGCTGATGGGCGATGTCAAGGACGTTTTGCTGCTGGATGTTACCCCGCTGTCTTTGGGTATTGAAACATTGGGCGGTGTCTTTACCAGACTGATTGACCGCAATACCACCATTCCGACCCGCAAGTCGCAGGTCTTCTCGACGGCCGAAGACGGTCAGACCGCGGTTACCATTCGCGTCTTCCAGGGTGAACGTGAAATGGCCGCTGATAACAAACTGCTTGGTCAGTTCGATTTGGTCGGTATTCCGCCGGCACCGCGCGGTATGCCGCAGATTGAAGTAACGTTTGACATCGACGCCAACGGCATTGTTAACGTCTCGGCTAAAGATAAGGCGACCAACAAAGAGCAGGCCATTCGCATTCAGGCCAGCGGCGGTTTGTCCGATGCCGACATCGACAAGATGGTCAAAGATGCGGAAGCCAATGCCGAAGCCGATAAGAAGAAAAAGGAACTTGTTGAAGCCAAAAACCAGGCCGAAGGTCTGATTCATACCACCGAAAAGACCTTGAAAGAAAACGGCGATAAAATCAGTGCGGCCGACAAGACGGCGATTGAAGATGCCGTCAAGGCTCTGAAGACCGGCGTTGAAGCTGAAGATTTGGCCGTCATTAAGGAGAAGACCGAAGCTTTGATGCAGGCTTCTCTGAAACTTGGCGAAGCAATGTATAAACAGCAGGCCGAAGCGGCCGGTGCACAGGGTGCCGCCGGTGCTGACGCCGGAGCTAATGCTGGTGCTTCCGGTCAGCAGAACGGCGATGAAAAAGTCGTTGACGCCGACTTTGAAGAAGTCAAATAAATAACTTTGGCTTAATCCTCAGCAAACACCCCCGTTAAATTTAACGGGGGTGTTTGTCATAGGACTAAAATTCCAATACCGTGAGAATGCGTACAGTCGCTTTGTCTGACTTGTTTGCATGGCTGCCGGAGGTTCATACAAATCTGTCTTTGTACCCGTAAAGATTCGTTTCTGTTGATGACTAAAGGGAATTAGAATATACAGCAAGCCGACGTATAGACTTCTTTATATATGTCTTATAGAAAATTCCCTGTTTACGGGGAATGTTTTTTTTGGCAAAAAAAGTCTCCGGCGGATAACCGGAGACTTTTTTGTAGTGCTTAAAGACAAACTTAAGCGTTTTTCTTCAAAGCTTCGCCCAAAGCATCGCCCAGAGCAGAATTGGAAGAACCGGTTGAAGAGTACTCTTCCAAAGCTTTTTTCTCTTCTTCGATTTCGAGAGCTTTGACCGAGAGACCAATCTTGTTGTTCTTCTTGTCTACGGAGGTTACTTTGGCTTCCAGAACGTCGCCTTCTTTGTAGTTTTCGGGATTCTGGGCAGCTTTGTCCTTGGATAGGTCGGCCTTCTTAATCATTGCGGCAACGCCGTTAACTTCGACGTTAACGCCTTTGTCGTCAATTGAGGTGACGGTTGCTTTGACAACGTCGCCTTTCTTCAGGCCTTCCATGGCTTCGGCCATGGCGTTTTCGGACAGCTGTTTGATACCGAGGCTGATACGTTCTTTCTCAACGTCAACGTCGATGATTTTAGCCTGAATGTCCTGACCTTTGGTAAAGTCTTTGACGGCTTCTTCGCCGGACTTGTCCCAAGAGATGTCAGACAGGTGGATCATACCGTCGATTTCATCAGACAGGCCGACGAACAGACCGAATTCGGTAATGTTCTTGATTTTGCCTTCGATGACGGAACCGACCGGATGCTCTTCAACATAAGCAGCCCAAGGATTCGGGGTGCACTGTTTGATACCCAGGCTGATGCGGCGTTTGTCGGCGTCGACTTCCAGAACCTTAACTTCAACTTCCTGAGAAGTGGAAACGATTTTGCCCGGATGAACATTCTTGCGGGTCCAGCTCATTTCGGAAACATGAACCAGACCTTCAATGCCGTCTTCGAGTTCGACAAATGCACCGTAATCGGTAATGTTGGTAACTTTGCCCTTGTAGACTTCACCGACCTTGTACTTGTCGGCAACGGCCTGCCACGGGTCACTTTCCAGCTGCTTCATGCCGAGGCTGATGCGCTGGTTGTCTTCGTTGAATTTGATAACCTGAACCTTAACCGTCTGACCGACCGACAGAACTTCCGCCGGATGATTGATTCTCTTCCAGGAGATGTCGGTAACGTGCAGCAGACCGTCAACGCCGCCGAGGTCAATGAACGCACCGTAATCGGTAATGTTCTTGACAACGCCTTCCAGAACGGAACCTTCCTTCAGGGTGTCAATGAGTTCGGCACGCGCTTCGGCGCGGGTTTCTTCCAGAACGACGCGGCGGGAAACAACGATGTTGCCTCTGACCTTGTCCATCTTCAAAATCTGGAACGGCTGAGAAATGCCCATCAGCGGCGTAATGTCGCGGATCGGACGAATATCAATCTGAGAGCCGGGCAGGAAAGCGATGGCGCCGTTGAGGTCAACGGTAAAACCGCCTTTGACGCGGCCGAAGATAACGCCGTTGACTCTTTCGCCGGAGTTAAGGCATTTTTCCAGATCCTGCCAAACTTCTTCGCGGCGTGCTTTTTCGCGCGACAAAACAATCTGGCCGTCTTTGTCTTCGTAGCGGTCGACATAAACTTCGACTTTGTCGCCGATTTTGAGTTCGGCGTTCTGACCGAATTCGCGCAGCGGAATACGGCCTTCCGATTTAAGTCCGACATCGACGATGGCGAAGTCGGGAGTCAAACGGATGATGGTACCCTTGACAACCGAACCGGTAATGCCCTTGTCGCCGAACTGTTCGTTCAGGAGGGCTTCAAAGTTTTCGTTTGTTTCGGGAATTTTTAATTCGGTATTTGTCATAAAATATTGATATTTCAAAAAACTGCCGGCCCCAAAATGTCTGAAAGCGGGGCGGACTTGTGCGGATTAAACATGATACGCCGGCGCACCCCGGAAACATATCGGGTTTGTTTATACACCTAAATTATTATTTTTCAAGCGGATTCTTTATGGTTTTCGATAATTTCGCGGGCTTTAGCAACCACTTCGTCAATGTCCATGTTCGAAGTGTCGATGATATGTGCGTCCGGTGCCGCTTTCAGCGGCGCGGTTGAACGCTGCGAGTCCCGTTCGTCACGGGAGACGATGTCGGCCAGAACTTTCTCGTAAGGCGTGTCGATGCCTTTTTCCTGAAGCTCCTTAAAACGTCTTTTGGCCCGGACTTCCGAAGAAGCGGTAATGAAAAACTTGATGTCTGCCTGCGGACAAACCACGGTGCCGGTATCGCGGCCGTCATAAATGGCGCCTTTGGCCGTCGAACCGTCGGCGAAAGACGGATTCTTGGCAAAATCCTGCTGCATTTTGAGCAGGGCAGCGCGAACCTTCGGTTGAGCGGAAACTACCGACGCGGCAACGCCGCCTTCCGAGGAGCGAAACTCCCTGTGTTTGGAAAGCTCGGTCATTTTTGCAAAGGTCAGCGCCTTGGCCGAGGCTTCGGCCAGCGCTTCGTCGTTGATGTCCTGATTTTTCAGACGAAGGTCAAGTCCGACGGCACGATAAACCATGCCGGTGTCAAAATAGGCCAGATGATAAATCCCGGCCAGAGTCGATGCCAGAGTGCCTTTGCCGGCGGAAGCCGGACCGTCAATCGTAATAATCATTATCCTCGTCCAAATTGCAGCAAAAATTATTTATTCCTTAACATATCTGATATAAAATCTGATGTGTATGATATTTTGAAATTATACCAAACTTTTGTGCACAACCGGACAAGGTGTTGACCATGAGATTCAAAATTTTTGCCATAACCGCGGCAACGCTGCTTTTAAGTCAGCCGGCCGCAGCCAAAACGGCCAAGCATAATATCGTCGTGCAAAGTTATCGCGATATTCAGAACAGCAATATGTACGAGCCGGGTTTCAATCAGGGCGGTTATGAGGCGCGTGTCAAACAAAAGCAGAAAGAGTCGGTTATTGCCGTAGCCGAACCGGATGAAAAGCCGGCTGAAGATTATAATGAAAAAATTGCCGGCGAACTTTTCAAAAAAAAGACATGTCGCCGGTTACCGTCGAACTGCTGGAACCCAGAACCGGAGTCAGGGTAAATGTCGGGCAACCGCTGCAGATTTTGTTACCGGAAGACGAAAATTCGCCGACCAAATGGTACTACGGCGGCAATGATCTGAAACATGTGCAGATTGCCGAGGACTACCGTTATATGGGGCAGCGGATAATCAACGTCAATATTCTGGAACCGGGAAAGGAAAAGGTCTTTTTTGATTTGATCGACGACAGCGGCGAAAAGATAAATGTTTTGGGTTCAAGGGTTTTGAATATTACGGCGGAATGAATATGGCGGGAAAAAAGGCGAAAATAAGGCTTTGGAGCGAAACGCCTCTGGCGGCGGGACGGGAAGTCATGCTAAACGACAAGCAAAGCCATTATCTGACCAATGTCATGAAACTTGCCGCCGGCGACGCGGTTTTGGCTTTTGACAACGAGCACGGAGAGTTTCTCTGCACATTGAAAACCGCCGGCAAAAAGAGCTGTCTGCTGGAAGTTTCCGAACAAACCCGCGGCTTTGAAAAATGTCCGGATGTTTGGCTGCTGTTTGCGCCGGTAAAAAAAGATCAGACCGATTTCATCATTCAAAAGGCAACCGAACTCGGCGCGGCAAAAATTATGCCGGTCATTACCGCGCGCACCATTGCGGACAAAGTTAAGAAAGAACGCTTCATTGCCCAAAGCACGGAAGCCGCCGAGCAATGCCGCCGGGTAGATTTGCCGGTGATTGCCGATGCCGAGCCTTTGGATAAGGTGCTGAAAAACTGGGACAAGGAGCGGGTTCTCTATTTTATGGACGAAACCGGACAGTCGCCTTGCGCGGCGGAGGTCTTTCGGTCTCAGAACAAAAAAGCGGCGCTGCTGATTGGTCCAGAAGGCGGCTTCAGCGAAGCCGAGCTGAACGCTTTGCGGACTTTGCCTTTTGCCCGCGGCGCCGTGCTGGGCAAACGGATTTTAAGAGCGGAAACGGCAGCGGCCGCGGCTTTGGCCGTCTGGCAGTCTGTCGCCGGAGATTGGCGGGAGGAATAAAATGCGCATTTTGGTAGCCGATGACCATGAGTTGTTTTTGAAAGGGCTGGAATTTATCCTTTCCGATGTCAGCAAAGACCTGCAGTTGGTTTTTGCCAAGAGTTATACCGATATTTTCAAAATTCTCGAGACCGACCGCGGTTTCAATTTGGTGTTGACCGACCTGGCCATGCCCGGCGCCAACTGGGAAGAGGCGATAACCCGGATTCACAGCACGCTGCCCGAAACGCCGATAATTATTCTTTCAGCGGTGTTTGACAAGGAAATTGTCGAAAAAACCATCGAAATCGGCGTGTCCGGATATATTCCGAAAACTTCTTCAAATGCCGTTATTCTTTCGGCGGTCAATCTGGTCATGTCCGGCGGTGTCTATATTCCGCCCGAGCTCCTTAACCGCAAGCTTCCCGACGAATTCAACGAGTTTCGACAGGCGGTCGAACTCCCCGAGGGCAAGGCTGTTGAAGAAAACATCAAAAGTCTGACCCCGCGGCAGATTGATGTTCTGCGCTGCATTTCGCAGGGAATGTCCAATAAGCAGATAGCCTATGCGCTTGGTCTGACCGAAGGAACCGTCAAACTGCACGTGACCGCAATTTTGAAAATTCTTAACGTCTATAACCGCACCGGCGCGGTGGTGGAGGCGTCCAGGCTGGGACTGATTAAGAAAAATGACTGATTTTGACGCAGACAGGCTTGGCGAATATCGCGATATGCTCGGCTCGGCAGCCTTAAACCGGCTGTGGCGCGAGTTTTCCGCAGACACGGAAAAGTTTTTCGCTTCCGCCGCCGGTTTAAAACGGAAAGAATTGCGCCTGAAGTTTCATAACCTGCGCGCCGGCGCTCTGGTCTTCGGGCTGCGGGCTTTTTCCGCTTCCTGTGCCGTGCTGGAGGAAGCGGTCATGAAAGAAATTTCCGCGGCGGATCTTGCCGCGGAAATTAAGACGGCGCAAAAAACTTTTGCGAACCAAAGCGCAGAAGTCGATGCATTTTTGGAGTAGGTAAAATGTTTAAGATTGTCGATGATGAAAAGAACCGCGTCAGTGAAGAGGAACTTCTCGGAGCCATAGAAGAGAACGAGGAGCCGAGACCTGTGCTTCCCAAATATCTGACGGCGATTTATGGTCGGATTTATGAAAATCTGAAAGTAAGCAGCTTTCTGGACAATCCCCGTCTGCTTAAAATTTTTACGCTCGGAAACAGCAGCCGGTTGATTGACGCCGCGTTGAAGGAAATCAAACAAAGCCAGAAGGTGCTTCAAATCGGCGCGACCTTTGGCGACCAGATTGAACAGACCGCCGACCGCATCGGCCACTACGGAAAATACGATCTGATTGACATCAGCGAAACTCAGCTGACCCGTGCCGAAGAAAAATACAAATATCTTTATTCCAACATGCGTTTCCTGCGCCATGACGGCCGCGAGCCGCTGACCGAAAAATATGATGTCGTGCTGGTCTACATGTTGCTGCATGAACTGCCGATTTTGAGCAAAATACAGGTTGTTAACAACGCCTTGTCCTGCGCCAACGAGAATGGCAGGGTCGTTTTCATTGATTATCATAACCCGGTCAAATGGCACCCGCTGCGCTATTTTGTCCGTATGTTCAACCGCCTTTATCAGCCGTTTGCCGAAAAACTCTGGGATAGGGAAATTTATACGCTGGCCGATAAGAAAAACAGTTTTTCTGGCGTAAAAAGACCTATTTCGGCGACATGTATCAAAAAGCCGTTGCTTCTCGCAAAGACGACCGCAACTTTTTCGGCGGCGACGAAACGGAATAACGCCGCCCGGGACAAAAGCCCGAAAATTTGCCGCAAAGCTACAGGGCGTCAATTTTCTCGGCGATTATTCCTGCCGGATTAAGAGTTTTCTGAGGTCGGAAAGACAAAGCGTCCGGCGCATCAATATGCACGGCATAGCCACCTTCAATCAGCGATTTTACAAACCGTTCATGCTTGGGCGTCAGCCACCTTTCGCCGGTAAACAGCAGCACAGGCTTGCCGGATCCGCAGCATTCGCAGGGCATGGAAACTGAGTCTCCGGTGGCGATAATGTTGTCGGCCAAAGCCCAGAAGCCCATAATCGGATTGTCTTTCTTCTCGCCCCACCAATAAGTGTAAGCCGGGATTCCCTCGATTTCTTTTTTGATGATGTTTTCGGCTTCGGCGCCGGTGCGGCGCGAAGTCGTAATCAAGATTGAACCGCCGGTCTGCTCTTTGATTTTGCGAATGCTTTTGCCGAGCCTGCGGGCATTTTCGGCTGTAAAGGGTTTGTTTTTGATGGCGCCGCCGACAATTACCGCCGTCAGCGGCCGCGGCAGCGAAGCAAAAGTCTCGGACCATTTGCCGGCGGCCTCGGCCAGTGCTTCCGGCGTTACGCGATGCGGGCATCCGGTAATGTAAAAAATGTTCGGCGCAGGCGTTTTGCCTCGGTCATGTTCGGGAACCGCCGCCAGTGAAAAGTCTTTCAAACCGCTTTTCCCCGGGTGCATCAGCTGAATCAGTTTGGTCATTCCTCCGGAGGCCTTTTTGATGAAACGGGCTGCCGGAACCGTCCGCCGGCTGATGGATACGGCCAGGTCGGGCCATGGTGCCCGCAGTTCTTTCCGGGTAGCGGCAGTGACGCCGAGCAGGCTTTTGCCGAGCAGAAAATTCGGCAGGTCGGCCAGTCGGTTGTAGTCGATTTTCTTCTCAACGATTTCATAGCGTTCTTTGTCCAGAGCTTGGATAATTCCCTTAGCCTGTCCGACGCTTCCCATGCGGTTGTCCATTAAAAACCAGATGATTTTTTTCATGTGTAAACTCTAAAATTTGAATAGTCAAAGGACTCGAATTATTATATCCTCACATCATATAAGGTATCTTAATTAACGCAATGTTTTTTTAAGAAAGGAACAGAAAATGAAGAAACTCGGACTGGCCGTCGCTGCTTTGGGTATTTTGGCCGCCGGCGGTGCCGCCGCCCAGTACAGCGCCCAAAACGAAGCCAAATATATAGCGACGCTGAAGGCTGTGGTCAATTATAAAATTGACGATCAGGAAAATATCCGCGACATTGAAGCACTGCGCCAGAACCGTCAGTTTAACGAAAAGCTGCAGCGAATGCTGGACAAGCTCAGCAACGAGCGCACCAAAGACGCCAAAAACCGCCGGGTTTTAAAAGTTCTGGAACAGGCCGGCGAAGAAATTTACAAAATTCTTGACTAAAGCGGAGGACGGGCGATGAAAATACTTTGAAATTGGCCGCGGTCAGCCTGCTGGCGTCCGCCTGCACGGCTTTGCAAAGCGGTGGCAAAGTGGAAGACGACTACTATAGCAGCAATATTGAGCGCTTTATGCAAAATGTCGCCGTTAAGGAAGAGACCGCCCGTTTTGTCACTTACGAATATAAAGACGTCCGCATTGACGAAGTTTCGTCGCTGGCTGCGCGCTATTGTGCCGAACACGGTGAAAAAAAGGCTTTTTTGCGCGAAAACATAACCTATCGCAATCATCTGCGCCGGGCGACTTTTGACTGCGTCAACTTGCAATAACCCAATTCTCTTCCTATATAGAAATTTAGGATAAGAATTAAGGAAGCGCTTAATAAAATGAATAAAAATCTGTATCATGTTCTGGGGGTTTCCAAAGATGCGGGCGATGCCGAAATCAAATCGGCATACCGCAAGCTTGCCCGCAAATATCACCCCGATCTTAACAAAGACGACAAAGATGCCGCAGAGAAGTTCAAGGAAATTTCCTGTGCTTACGATATTTTGGGCGATAAGGAAAAACGCAAAAAATATGATAACAACGAAATAGACGCTGACGGCAAACCGACCGGATTTGGCGCCGGTTTCGGTCAGGGCGGTTATTCGTCTTATGGAGGCGGTCCTTTCGGACAGGGAGGCGGCCGCGCCTATTACAGCGGCAACGGAGAAAATTTCGACTTCTCTTCCATTTTCGGCGACGATATTTTTTCACAGTTTACCGGCGGCGGTTCCGGCTTTCAGGGTTTTGGCGGAGCTTCGCGCCGTGCCCGCAAGGGTCAGGATATTGCCTATACCATGCGGGTCGACTTTCTGGATGCGGCCAAAGGCGCTGAAAAAGGCGTCATTATTAACGGTAAAAACATCAACGTCAAGATCCCGGCCGGAACCGAAGACGGACAGACCCTGCGCCTGAAAGGACTGGGATACGAGGGGTTTAACGGCGGAGCCAACGGCGACGTGCTGATAACGGTCAATGTTGACAGGCACCCGTATTTTGGCAACGAGGGGTTGAATATTCTGCTCGATTTGCCGATTACCGTCAAAGAGGCGATTCTCGGCGCCAAGATAACCGTGCCGACCATCAGCGGCAAGGTTGTGGTCAACATTCCGCCCTATGCGTCTTCGGGCGAAAAACTGCGGTTGAAAGGCAAAGGCATCAAGAGCCGGAACGGACAGGGAGATCAGTTCATAACGCTCCGTATCGTGGCCCCGAAAGCCAAAAACGCCGAATTGGAAAAGGCTCTGGCCGCAATGCCGGATGAAACGGTCAGGAATTTTTAATGTTTTTGGAACAGCTGCGCGACTTTGAATGGTATAACGAACCCGCCGACGTTTCTTTCGACGAAAGGGGCATGCGGGTTTTGAGCCGGGCCAGAACCGATTTCTGGCAGAGTCTGCACCACAGGTTTTCCAAAGACGACGGCCATTTCTTTTTCACGCGCAAAACCGGCAATTTTTCCTGCACCGTCAAATGGAATTTTGAAACCGACGGCAGTTTTGACCAATGCGGCATTATGCTCCGTATAGACGAACGCAACTGGGTAAAGGCTTCGGTAATGTTTGAAAATTTCCGGGCGCCGCTGCTCGGTACCTGTGTAACCAATGCCGGCTCTTCCGACTGGGCTTCTCAGGAAATTCCCATTGGCATTAACCAAATCTGGTATCAGCTCAAGCGCATTAACGGCGATTGTGTGCTTCATGTGTCGCTGGACGGCAAAAAGTTTAAACAGGTGCGGATGTTCCATCTGCTCAATGATTGTCCGGAAGTCAAAATCGGCGCTTATGCCTGCAGTCCGCAGCGTGATGATTTCGAAGCGATTCTGTCACAGATTGACTTTGAATAAATACTCGAAAAAACTGTTCAATTTTAAAAATCTGTGCTTAGGTTAAAAAGTCAGGAACAAAGATTATATAAGGAAAACGCAATGATGAAAAATAAGTTTTGGATTTTTTTGATGTCAACGTTCTTATTATCGGAGGCAGCCATGGCAGAAGCCGTTGTAAAAAAAAACTTCCCGCCCCGGTCGTTACCGGTGGCAAACCGCTGATGGAGACAATCGGCGAAAGAAAAACGATTCGCGAATTTAAGGCGCAGAATGTTGACGACCAGACCCTGAGTGAAATTCTCTGGGTTGCTTTTGGCATCAGCCATGACGGCAAAAGGACGATTCCTACGGCCATGAATCAGCAGAACCTCAAGGTATATGTTGTCAGAAATGACGGAGCCTGGTTGTATGACGCCGCTGAAAATTCCCTGACGCAGGTAACCGCCGAAAACCTTCAGCCGTTGTTTGCCTCGCAGGATTTCATGAAAGATGTTCCGGTCAATCTGGTCTATGTCGGCAGCGATGAGAAATATTCGCCGATGCATGCCGGTTCGGCTTATCAGAATGTCGGGCTTTATGCCGCGTCAAAAGGCATGCACAGCGTTGTCAGAGGCTATTTTGACAACGACAGGGTAACCAAGGCGCTTAATTTGGAAAACGGCGAAAGAGCCATCGTTTCGCAGGCCATCGGTTGGTAAAACGCCGGTTTGTAAAAATTGCCCGCCTTTATTGCTAAAGGCGGGTTTTTTTTAGAATTCCAATACGCCGATATAAGAGTTGCCGTCGTCTTTGTCATTCGGGTCAGCAGGGTCTCCCGAACGATGGTCGTTATTTAACCGGATTTCGTCAATGTCAGAACAGTATAACCACATTTGCGTGCTGTCATATTCGGTAGATGACCAGAAACAGTCGAAGATTACCGTCTGTCCTATTTTTCT
>VOFK01000270.1_pt1 | contig 66001 bp, 65 predicted proteins | sample 5384121 | NCBI WGS metagenome assembly VOFK01 (sample SAMN12384730, study PRJNA508395) | human gut metagenome | isolation source: healthy gut J | host: Homo sapiens | reverse complement strand
TGATTGGCGTCGATGGCTCTCAGCTCGGCCTGTTCGCCATCCGCGATGCCCAGCGCGTCGCCGACGATCAGGGTCTCGACCTGTCGAGATCGCTCCCCAACGCGGAGCCGCCGGTCTGCAAGGTCATGGACTACGGTAAGTTCAAGTACCAGCAGGCCATGAAGGCCAAAAGGCTGCTCGTAAGAACCAGTCCAAGATCGAGGTCAAGGAAATGAAGTTCCGTCCCAAGATCGATGTCGGCGACTACGAGACCAAGAAGGGCCGTTCTGCGTTTCCTCAAGAAGGGCGCACGCGTTAAGATCACCATCATGTTCCGCGGACGTGAGATGGCCCACCCCGAGCAGGGCCTTAACGTTCTCGAGCGTCTCGCCGAGGTTCTCAAGCCTTACGCTACGGTCGAGTCAAGCCTAAGATGGAAGGCCGCACCATGCATATGCTGCTCGCCCCGATTAAGGGCGCCTTCGATGAGATAAAGCGGCAAGCGATACTAAGTAACTAGTGTTCTGTAACCGATTAAGGAGTTATTTCATGCCTAAGATGAAGTCCCACAGCGGCACCAAGAAGCGTTTCCGCAAGACTGGTACCGGCAAGGCAATGCGCGCCAAGGCTTTCAAGAGCCACATCCCTGAGCAAGAAGTCCACCAAGCGTAAGCGTGGCTTCCGTCAGGGAGACCGAGATTGCCGCTGCCGACCGCAGGTCATCAAGTCGCGTCTCGCCTAAGTTCGCGTTCCCGTTTTTCGTTTTACCGTCTAGGAGTTGATAGAACATGGCACGTATTAAGCGCGCTGTTGCCGCCAAGAAGAAGCGCCGTACCGTTATGCACCGTGCGAAGGGTTACTACGGTGCCGCTTCGCGTACTTACAAGCATGCTAAAGAGCAGGTCCAGCACTCCCTGCAGTATCAGTATCGTGATCGCCGCAACAAGAAGCGCGAGATCCGTTCTCTTTGGATCACTCGTATCAACGCTGCTGCTCGCCTGAACGACATCTCTTACTCTCAGTTCATGCACGGCCTGAAGGTTGCCGGCATCGAGCTCGACCGCAAGGTCCTGGCTCAGATGGCTTACGAGGACATCGAGTCCTTCAACGAGCTGGCTACCATCGCCAAGAAGGCTCTCGAGGCCTAATAGATTCTCTTGAATCGCTAGGGGAGTGTCGCGTTGTGCGCGGCGCTCCCTCTTTTTATCTGAAGCGCTGGTTTATATAGCAAAAGCGCGGGTAGATAGACACTTACAGGTGACCGATCTTTATATATCTCTTAACCGAAGGGTCATCATCTGATACGTGCAGTATTTCTGCACCAGCCTTTCTATGACTTATATAGGAAGCGATGTATTGTGTAGGACTTGTGAAGAGTGGAATTCCCGTCCCACGGGGCCCTTCGCGGTCTGGCAATATATCTCCTTGCCGCGCGGCCCGGTCGGACCGTGAATCAGCGCAGGCGTGCACCTTGAGAACCGGATACTGCGAGGATGGACACTCACTTCAGTGTCGCATCCGGGCAGACATCGAACCATTTGAAATGGTCTAACTTGGATTTTTTTCGCAAAGGCCGCCGAGAGGCGGCCCCGAGAAATTCCTTTTCCTATACTAAAACCATATGAATCGAACGGAACCGATCAGCGAATGACTGAGAGGACCGGACGGGCTCGAAGCCCAAATATTTTGGACGGAGAGATCGATCCTGGCTCAGGATGAACGCTGGCGGCGCGCCTAACACATGCAAGTCGAACGGCACCCCATTCGGATAGAAGCGAGTGGCGAACGGCTGAGTAACACGTGGAGAAACCTGCCCCCCCCCGGGATAGCCGCCCGAAAAGGACGGGTAATACCGATACCCCGGGTGCCGCATGGCACCCCGGCTAAAGCCCCGACGGGAGGGGATGGCTCCGCGGCCCATCAGGTAGACGGCGGGGTGACGGCCAACCGTGCCGACAACGGGTAGCCGGGTTGAGAGACCGACCGGCCAGATTGGGACTGAGACACGGCCCAGACTCCTACGGAGGCAGCAGTGGGGAATCTTTGCGCAATGGGGAACCCCTGACGCAGCGACGCCGCGTGCGGGACGGAGGCCTTCGGGTCGTAAAACCGCTTTCAGCAGGGAAGAGTCAAGACTGTACCTGCAGAAGAAGCTCCGGCTAACTACGTGCCAGCAGCCGCGGTAATACGTAGGGGGCGAGCGTTATCCGGATTCATTGGGCGTAAAGCGCGCGTAGGCGGCCCGGCAGGCCGGGGGTCGAAGCGGGGGGCTCAACCCCCGAAGCCCCCCGGAACCTCCGCGGCTTGGGTCCGGTAGGAGAGGGTGGAACACCCGGTGTAGCGGTGGAATGCGCAGAGATCGGGGGGAACACCGGTGGCGAAGGGCGGCCCTCTGGGCGAGACCGACGCTGAGGCGCGAAAGCTGGGGGAGCGAACAGGATTAGATACCCTGGTAGTCCCAGCCGTAAACGATGGACGCTAGGTGTGGGGGGACCATCCCCCCGTGCCGCAGCCAACGCATTAAGCGTCCCGCCTGGGGAGTACGGCCGCAAGGCTAAAACTCAAAGGAATTGACGGGGGCCCGCACAAGCAGCGGAGCATGTGGCTTAATTCGAAGCAACGCGAAGAACCTTACCAGGGCTTGACATATGGGTGAAGCGGGGGAGACCCCGTGGCCGAGAGGAGCTCGCGCAGGTGGTGCATGGCTGTCGTCAGCTCGTGTCGTGAGATGTTGGGTTAAGTCCCGCAACGAGCGCAACCCCCGCCGCGTGTTGCCATCGGGTGATGCCGGGAACCCACGCGGGACCGCCGCCGTCAAGGCGGAGGAGGGCGGGGACGACGTCAAGTCATCATGCCCCTTATGCCCTGGGCTGCACACGTGCTACAATGGCCGGTACAGAGGGATGCCACCCCGCGAGGGGGAGCGGATCCCGGAAAGCCGGCCCCAGTTCGGATTGGGGCTGCAACCCGCCCCCATGAAGTCGGAGTTGCTAGTAATCGCGGATCAGCATGCCGCGGTGAATGCGTTCCCGGGCCTTGTACACACCGCCCGTCACACCACCCGAGTCGTCTGCACCCGAAGTCGCCGGCCCAACCGAGAGGGGGGAGGCGCCGAAGGTGTGGAGGGTGAGGGGGGTGAAGTCGTAACAAGGTAGCCGTACCGGAAGGTGCGGCTGGATCACCTCCTTTCTAGGGAGATACATTCTTAGAGAGACAAACTTTAACTCGAATAGAGGGCAGGAGCCCGTCCGGTAGATGTCCGCCAGGATAAGTCCCCCAGCACCCGGTCCCCGGGGTCGCACCCGCGTACCTTGAGAGCCGCATAGCGATAGGAGAGAGATGGAAGAGTATCCTCTTCCAGACTCGATTCTTTTTTCTGCGATTTAAATAGAGAATGATAGCAATCATTCATCCGATCCAAACAAGAAGAATTCACTTATATATGAGTGAGGAGCATCTGATCGCGAGCACAGTGAAGACACTGTGCCGCGGTATGAGATACCCGAATTGCGACATACGAGCGCTATTCATGATATCGATTAATTAGATTAATTAGCGACACGTGGATATCCCGCGGGCCCGAGGCGGTCCCGCAAGATACCACGGGCGCACGGCGGATGCCTTGGCACAGGGAGCCGATGAAGGACGCGGCAAGCTGCGATAATCCCCGGCGAGGAGCACACATCCTTCGACCCGGGGGTCTCCGAATGGGCGAACCCATCCACAGCAGTGTATATCCCCCGCCCCGAACACATAGGCGGGGGGAGGACAACCGGGGGAACTGAAACATCTAAGTACCCGGAGGAGAGGAATCAATCTCGAGACTCCCCGAGTAGCGGCGAGCGAAAGGGGACCGATGGCCAAACCGTCGAGCGGGCATACCCGGCAGGGGGTTCCGCCGACGGTTGCAGGCCGCGCATCTGGGGCTGCCGCCCCGGGCGCAGGTCCGGCTGGGGAGCGGAACGGCATGGAAGGGCCGGCCGCAGCGGGTGAGAGCCCCGTACGCGAACCCAGACCGGACGCGACGCGGTCCCTGAGTAGGGCCGGGCACGTGAAACCCGGTCCGAAGCCGGGGGACCACCCTCCAAGCCTTTGAGTACTACCCTGTGACCGATAGCGCACCAGTACCGTGAGGGGAAAGGTGAAAAGCACCCCGGGAGGGGAGTTAAACAGTACCTGAAACCGTGCGCCCACGAGCAGTCGGAGCAACTTTTTACGTTGTGACGGCGTGCCTTTTTGTAGAATGAGCCAGCGAGCGCTGGCGCGGGGCGAGGTTAACCGAAAGGGAGCCGGAGCGAAAGCGAGCCTTAACAGGGCGACTTGAGTCCCGCACCGCGGACGCGAAGCCGGGTGAGCTATCCGTGGGCAGGCTGAAGCGGGGGTAAGACCCGTGGAGGGCCGAACGCACGTCGGTTGAAAACGGCGGCGATGACCTGCGGATAAAGGGGTGAAAGGCCAATCAAACCCGGAGATATCTCGTTCTCCCCGAAATAGCTTTTTAGGGCTAGCGTCGCGCGTTCACCGCCGGAGGTAGAGCACCGGATGGACGAGGGGGCTTCGCCGCCTACCGAATTCAACCGAACTCCGAATGCCGGCGGCCCAGAGCGCGGCAGTCAGAGCATGGGGGCTAAGCTGTGTGCTCGAGAGGGAAACAGCCCGGACCGCCCGCTAAGGTCCCCCAAGTTCCAGCCGAGTGGCAAAGGATGTGCGTCCGCCCAGACAACCGTGATGTTGGCTTAGAAGCAGCCATCCATTCAAAGAGTGCGTAACAGCTCACTGGTCGAGTGGACATGCGCCGACAATACACGGGGGCTAAGCTGGACACCGAAGCGGCGGGATTTTGATTCATTAGAATCGGTAGGGAGCTTCCCATGGGCGGAGAAGCCGGAGGGCGACCGACGGTGGAGCGCATGGGAGTGAGAATGCTGGCATGAGTAGCGAGAGACGAGAGAGTAACTCGTCCGCCGTGAACCCGAGGTTTCGGGCAAGGCTAATCCTCCCGTGGTCAGTCGGGGCTAAGGCGAGGCCGGTAGGCGTAGCCGACGCGCAGCAGACATTCCTGCACCGCGCACGCGGCGCTACGACCGACGGGGCGACGGATGGGGTGGCTCGGCGGGGTTCTGGACGTCCCCGTGATGGAGCGCGCCCGCGGACCGGGAAATCCGGTCCGCAGAAGGGCGAGGCTCCGGACGAAGCGACTGAGCGAAGCGAGTGAGCCCGAGGTCCCTAGAAAAACCCTAGGCAGGCGTGCGCGCCCGTACCGCAAACCGACACAGGTGGGTGGGTAGAACATACCGAGGCGATCGGGTCAACCATGGTCAAGGAACTCCTCGCACAATGGCCCCGTAACTTCGGGAGAAGGGGGTGCCCGCGCGTACGTGAACGGACTTGCTCCGGGAGCGGAGGCGGGCCGCAGCGAAGAGGCCCAGGCGACTGTTTACCAAAAACACAGGACTCTGCAGAAGCCGCAAGGCGACGTATAGGGGTTGACGCCTGCCCGGTGCCGGAAGGTCACGCGGAGGAGTTAGCCGATTCGGCGAAGCCCCGAAGCCAAGCCCCGGTAAACGGCGGCCGTAACTATAACGGTCCTAAGGTAGCGAAATTCCTTGTCGGGTAAGTTCCGACCTGCACGAAAGGCGCAACGACTTGGGCGCTGTCTCGACCATGGACCCGGTGAAATTGCACTGGTCGTGAAGATGCGACTTACCCGCGGAAGGACGGAAAGACCCCGTGAACCTTCACTGCAGCTTGGCATTGGCCGCTGGTCCCGCGTGTAGAGGATAGGCAGGAGGCATAGATCCGGAGGCGCCAGCCCCCGGGGAGCCGCCCTTGGAATACTGCCCTCGCGCGACCGGCGTCCTAACCCGAGGCCGTCAACCGGCTCGGGGACCGTGCCGCCGCGGGCAGTTTGACTGGGGCGGTCGCCTCCTAAAGGGTAACGGAGGCGCGCGAAGGTCCGCTCGGGACGGTCGGCAACCGTCCTTTTGAATGCAAGAGTACAAGCGGGCTTGACTGCGAGGCCCACAAGCCGAGCAGGTGCGAAAGCAGGCTCTAGTGATCCGGCGGCCCCGAGTGGGTGGGCCGTCGCTCAACGGATAAAAGGTACTCCGGGGATAACAGGCTGATCTTGCCCAAGAGTCCACATCGACGGCAAGGTTTGGCACCTCGATGTCGGCTCATCGCATCCCGGGGCTGGAGCAGGTCCCAAGGGGTACGGCTGTTCGCCGTTTAAAAGCGGTACGCGAGCTGGGTTCAGAACGTCGTGAGACAGTTCGGTCCCTATCCTCCGTGGGCGCAGGAGAATCGATGGAGGCTGCCCCCAGTACGAGAGGACCGGGGGGACGCACCTCCGGTGAACCGGTTGTCGACCAACGGCACGGCCGGGTAGCCGCGTGCGGCGCGGATAACCGCTGAAGGCATCTAAGCGGGAAGCCGTTCCAGGGATTAGTTCTCCTTCCGGTAAGGGCCCAGGTAGACTACCTGGTCGATAGACGGCAGGTGCAAGGACGGCGACGTCCTCAGCCGAGCCGCACTAATCGCCCGAGCTTTCCGGAACCGCACCTCGCGGCCCGCGGGACTGAGCGCTCACGCGCGGTCCGGGCACGAGGATGCCCCCGAGTCATCTCCCCTATGCGCCATGCGGCCCCCAGGGCACGTGTAGAGTGAGACCCAGGACACCGTAACGGTGGGCGCCGCCCACCGGTCAGCGGCCAGAGCATGGGGGGCACGCCCGGTCCCGTTCCGAACCCGGAAGCTAAGCCCCATCGCGCCGAGAGTACTGCGGGTCAGCCCGTGGGAGGCCAGGGGCGCCGCTGACCGGTGGACGGCACCGAGCCGTACGCTTGAACTGAGAAGGGGGAGGCCTCGCGGCCTCCCCCTTTTTTGCGTTATAGGCGGCATTCACTAAGCAATTAAATCAATCCAATCATCCACCGGTGAATATAAACGTTCACCGTTCTGTGGCCGGTTCTCTGTTCTCAATGGACTAATATTTGCTTTAGCGCGCTGATGCGCTTGTCCTGTTTTACACGGGTTGTTTTATTGATTGTGACGGAAGGACTCACATGGCAGATGTTCATGAGCTGCTTGATACTTGGATTGCCAATGTCAAGGACGAGGAGCTCCTCGCTGAGCTCAACACGATGAAGGAGCAGGGTGACGAAGACGCCATCACCGACGCTTTCTTCCAAGATCTCGCCTTCGGTACTGCCGGCCTTCGCGGCACTATCGGTGCGGGCACTAACCGTATGAATATCTATACGGTCGGTCGTGCGACCCAGGGATTTGCTGACTATCTCAATGCGACCTTCGAGCATCCGACGGTTGCCATCGCTCGCGATAGCCGCAATAAGGGTGAACTGTTCGTTAAGACGACGGCTGCCATTCTTGCCGCAAACGGCGTGACTGCTCTCGTGTATCCTAAGATTTCTCCCGTGCCGACGCTTTCCTGGGCCGTCCGTGACCTTAAGTGCTCCGGTGGCATTTGCATGACCGCTAGTCATAATCCGGCGCCTTATAACGGCTATAAGGCCTATGGCCCCGACGGCTGCCAGATTACCAGCGAGGCTGCCGATGCAATTTCTAAGGCTATCGCCGAGACCGATACGTTCACCGGCGTGAAGTCCATGGACTTCGATGAGGCTCTTGAGCAGGGTCTGGTCAAATGGATCGATGACTCGTGCCTCGAGCGTTATTATGACGCCGTTCTCGCCCGCGGCGTGACCAACCTTTCTGCCGAGGAGATCGCTGGCGCTCCGCTTAAGCTCGTCTACACTCCGCTCAACGGCACCGGCCTCATTCCCGTCACGACGGTGCTCGAGCGCGCTGGCATCACCGATGTCACGGTTGTTCCCGAGCAGAAGGAGCCTAACGGCGATTTCCCGACCTGCCCGTATCCTAACCCCGAGATTCGCCAGGCCATGCAGAAGGGCATTGACCTGTGCGAGCAGGTTCACCCCGATCTGCTGCTTGCAACCGATCCTGACGCCGATCGCGTTGGCGTTGCCGTTAAGAATAGCGATGACTATCTGCTGCTGACCGGCAATGAGATGGGCGTTCTGCTGCTCGACTATATCTGCAAGACCCGCGCTGCTCGCGGTGAGGACCTCACTAAGAAGGTTGCTGTCACTACTATCGTTTCTTCCGCCATGGTTGACGCTCTGGCCGATGAGTACGGTTTTGAGCTCCGTCGTTGCCTGACGGGCTTCAAGTACATCGGCGACATCATTACTTCTCTTTCCGATGCTGGCGAGGTCGATCGCTTTATCTTCGGTTTTGAGGAGAGCTACGGCTATCTGGCCGGCGACCACGTGCGCGACAAGGACGCCGTGAGCACTTCGCTTTTGATTTGCCAGATGGCGCAGTATTACAAGCTCCAGGGAAAGAACCTTGCCGACGCGATGCACGAGCTGTACGAGAAGTATGGCTACTATCACAACAAGACGATTTCGCTGAGCTATCCGGGTGCTGAGGGTGCGGCAAAGATGGCCGGCATCATGGCCGGTCTGCGCGAGAACCCGCCCGCGGAGCTCGCCGGTTCCAAGATTGAGGCCGTCGTTGATTACAACACCTGCGTGAACGGCCTGCCGAAGGCTAATGTTATTGAGTTCGATCTTGAGGGTGGCAACAAGGGTATTGTTCGTCCTTCCGGCACCGAGCCCAAGATTAAGCTGTACATCTTCGCTAAGGGCGCGGATGCCGCCGAGGCTGATGCCGCACTTGACGCGATTGAGGAGTCTGGTCGCAAGTTGTTGGCATAAGGTATTTAAGAGTCTATTGCTATAGATGGGCGAAAGGGGGATCTCGGATGCGAGGTCCCCTCCTGTTTTTAACCAGCCAGCCGAGAGTACTTAGATGTGTAGGAAATGTGTACGCCCAGATTCCCGCCCCCGGGGCCCCTCCGGTCTGGCAATATATCTCCTTGCCGCGCGGCCCGGTGGAACCGGGAACCAGCGCAGGCGTGCACCTTGAGAACCGGATACTGCGAGGATGGACACACCAGTTGTGTCGCATCCGGGCAGACATCGAACCATTTGAAATGGTCTAACTTGGATTTGTTTTCGCAAGGCCGCCGAGAGGCGGCCCCGAGAAATTCTTTTCCTATACTAGAACCATATGAATCGAACGGAACCGATCAGCGAATGACTTGAGAGGACCGGACGGGCTCGAAGCCCAAATATTTTGGACGGAGAGTTCGATCCTGCTCAGGATGAACGCTGGCGGCGCGCCTAACACATGCAAGTCGAACGGCACCCCTCTCCGGAGGGAAGCGAGTGGCGAACGGCTGAGTAACACGTGGAGAACCTGCCCCCTCCCCCGGGATAGCCGCCCGAAAGGACGGGTAATACCGATACCCCGCCCGGGTGCCGCATGGCACCCCGGCTAAAGCCCCGACGGGAGGGGATGGCTCCGCGGCCCATCAGGTAGACGGCGGGGTGACGGCCCACCGTGCCGACAACGGGTAGCCGGGTTGAGAGACCGACCGGCCAGATTGGGACTGAGACACGGCCCAGACTCCTACGGGAGGCAGCAGTGGGGAATCTTGCGCAATGGGGGGAACCCTGACGCAGCGACGCCGCGTGCGGGACGGAGGCCTTCGGGTCGTAAACCGCTTTCAGCAGGGAAGAGTCAAGACTGTACCTGCAGAAGAAGCCCCGGCTAACTACGTGCCAGCAGCCGCGGTAATACGTAGGGGGCGAGCGTTATCCGGATTCATTGGGCGTAAAGCGCGCGTAGGCGGCCCGGCAGGCCGGGGGTCGAAGCGGGGGGCTCAACCCCCCGAAGCCCCCGGAACCTCCGCGGCTTGGGTCCGGTAGGGGAGGGTGGAACACCCGGTGTAGCGGTGGAATGCGCAGATATCGGGTGGAACACCGGTGGCGAAGGCGGCCCTCTGGGCCGAGACCGACGCTGAGGCGCGAAAGCTGGGGGAGCGAACAGGATTAGATACCCTGGTAGTCCCAGCCGTAAACGATGGACGCTAGGTGTGGGGGGACGATCCCCCGTGCCGCAGCCAACGCATTAAGCGTCCCGCCCGGGGAGTACGGCCGCAAGGCTAAAACTCAAAGGAATTGACGGGGCCCGCACAAGCAGCGGAGCATGTGGCTTAATTCGAAGCAACGCGAAGAACCTTACCGAGGCTTGACATATGGGTGAAGCGGGGGAGACCCCGTGGCCGAGAGGAGCCCATACAGGTGGTGCATGGCTGTCGTCAGCTCGTGTCGTGAGATGTTGGGTTAAGTCCCGCAACGAGCGCAACCCCCCGCCGCGTGTTGCCATCGGGTGATGCCGGGAACCCACGCGGGACCGCCGCCGTCAAGGCGGAGGAGGGCGGGGACGACGTCAAGTCATCATGCCCCTTATGCCCCTGGGCTGCACACGTGCTACAATGGCCGGTACAGAGGGATGCCACCCCGCGAGGGGGAGCGGATCCCGGAAAGCCGGCCCCAGTTCGGATTGGGGGCTGCAACCCGCCCCCATGAAGTCGGAGTTGCTAGTAATCGCGGATCAGCATGCCGCGGTGAATGCGTTCCCGGCCTTGTACACACCGCCCGTCACACCACCCCGAGTCGTCTGCACCCGAAGTCGCCGGCCCAACCGAGGGGGGAGGCGCCGAAGGTGTGGAGGGTGAGGGGGTGAAGTCGTAACAAGGTAGCCGTACCGGAAGGTGCGGCTGGATCACCTCCTTTCTAGGGGAGATAAGTTCTTAGAGAGAAAACTTTAACTCGAATAGAGGGGGGAGCCCGTCCGGTAGATGTCCGCCAGGGATGATTCCCCGCAGCACCCGGTCCCCGGGGTCGCACCCGCGTACCTTGAGAGCCGCATAGCGATAGGAGAGAGATGGAAGAGTATCCTCTTCCAGACTCGATTCTTTTTCTGCGATTTAAAGACAGAATGATAGCAATCATTCATCCGATCCAAACAAGAAGAATTCACTTATATATGAGTGAGGAGCATCTGATCGCGAGCACAGTGAAGACACTGTGCCGCGGTATGAGATACCCGAATTGCGACATACGAGCGCTATTCATGATATCGATTAATTAATTAATTAGCGACACGTGGATATCCCGCGGGCCCGATGCGGTCCCGCAAGATACCACGGCGCACGGCGGATGCCTTGGCACAGGGAGCCGATGAAGGACGCGGCAAGCTGCGATAATCCCCGGCGAGGAGCACACATCCTTCGACCCGGGGGGTCTCCGAATGGGCGAACCCATGCACAGCAGTGTGCATATCCCCCCGCTGAACACATAGGCGGGGGGAGGACAACCCGGGGAACTGAAACATCTAAGTACCCGGAGGAGAGGAAATCAATCTCGAGACTCCCCGAGTAGCGGCGAGCGAAAGGGGACCGATGGCCAAACCGTCGAGCGGGCATACCCGGCAGGCAGGGTTCCGCCGACGGGGTTGCAGGGCCGCGCTTCCGGGGCTGACGCCCCCGGGCGCAGGTCCGGCTGGGGAGCGGAACGGCATGGAAGGGCCGGCCGCAGCGGGTGAGAGCCCCGTACGCGAAACCAGACCGGACCGCGACGAGTATCCCGAGTAGGGCCGGGCACGTGAAACCCGGCCCGAAGCCGGGGGGACCACCCTCCAAGGCTGAACACTACTCCTGTGACCGATAGCGAACCAGTACCGTGAGGGAAAGGTGAAAAGCACCCCGGGAGGGGAGTGAAACAGTACCTGAAACCGTGCGCCCACGAGCAGTCGGAGCAACTTTACGTTGTGACGGCGTGCCTTTTGTAGAATGAGCCAGCGAGTCGCTGGCGCGGGGCGAGGTTAACCGAAAGGGAGCCGGAGCGAAAGCGAGCCTTAACAGGGCGACTTGAGTCCCGCGCCGCGGACGCGAAGCCGGGTGAGCTATCCGTGGGCAGGCTGAAGCGGGGGTAAGACCCCGTGGAGGGCCGAACGCACGTCGGTTGAAAACGGCGGCGATGACCTGCGGATAGGGGTGAAAGGCCAATCAAACCCGGAGATATCTCGTTCTCCCCGAAATAGCTTTAGGGCTAGCGTCGCGCGTTCACCGCCGGAGGTAGAGCACCGGATGGACGAGGGGGCTTCGCCGCCTACCGAATCCAACCGAACTCCGAATGCCGGCGGCCCAGAGCGCGGGCAGTCAGAGCATGTGGGCTAAGCTGTGTGCTCGAGAGGGAAACAGCCCGGACCGCCCGCTAAGGTCCCCAAGTTCCAGCCGAGTGGCAAAGGATGTGCGTCCGCCCAGACAACCAGGATGTTGGCTTAGAAGCAGCCATCCATTCAAAGAGTGCGTAACAGCTCACTGGTCGAGTGGACATGCGCCGACAATACACGGGGCTAAGCTGGACACCGAAGCGGCGGGATTTTGATTCACAGAATCGGTAGGGGAGCTTCCCATGGGCGGAGAAGCCGGAGGGCGACCGACGGTGGAGCGCATGGGAGTGAGAATGCTGGCATGAGTAGCGAGAGACGAGAGAGTAACTCGTCCGCCGTGAACCCGAGGTTTCCTGGGCAAGGCTAATCCTCCCAGGGTCAGTCGGGGGCTAAGGCGAGGCCGGTAGGCGTAGCCGACGCGCAGCAGGCAGACATTCCTGCACCGCGCACGCGGCGCTACGACCGACGGGGCGACGGATGGGGTGGCTCGGCGGGGTTCTGGACGTCCCCGTGATGGAGCGCGGCCCGCGGACCAGGGAAATCCGGTCCGCAGAAGGGCGAGGCTCCGGACGAAGCGATCAAGCGAAGCGAGTGAGCCCGAGGTCCCTAGAAAAACCTCCCTAGGCAGGCGCGTGCGCGCCCGTACCGCAAACCGACACAGGTGGGTGGGTAGAACATACCGAGGCGATCGGGTCAACCATGGTCAAGGAACTCGGCACAATGGCCCCGTAACTTCGGGAGAAGGGGTGCCCGCGCGTACGTGTGAACCGGCTTGCCCGGGGAGCGGAGGCGGGCCGCAGTGGAGAGGCCCAAGCGACTGTTTACCAAAAACACAGGACTCTGCAGAAGCCGCAAGGCGACGTATAGGGTCTGACGCCTGCCCGGTGCCGGAAGGTCACGCGGAGGAGTTAGCCGATTCGGCGAAGCCCCCCCGAAGCCAAGCCCCCGGTAAACGGCGGCCGTAACTATAACGGTCCTAAGGTAGCGAAATTCCTTGTCGGGTAAGTTCCGACCTGCACGAAAGGCGCAACGACTTGGGCGCTGTCTCGACCATGGACCCGGTGAAATTGTACTATTCGTGAAGATGCGAATTACCCACGGAAGGACGGAAAGACCCCGTGAACCTTTACTGCAGCTTGACATTGCTCGCCGGTTCGTCGTGTAGAGGATAGGTGGGAGGCATCGATCCGGAGGCGCCAGCCCCGGGGGAGCCGCCCGCTGAATACTGCCCTCGCGCGACCGGCGTCCTAACCCGAGGCCGTCAACCGGCTCGGGGACCGTGCCAGGCGGGCAGTTTGACTGGGGCGGTCGCCTCCTAAAGGGTAACGGAGGCGCGCGAAGGTCCGCTCGGGACGGTCGGCAACCGTCCTTTTGAATGCAAGAGTACAAGCGGGCTTGACTGCGAGGCCCACAAGCCGAGCAGGTGCGAAAGCAGGCTCTAGTGATCCGGCGGCCCCGAGTGGGTGGGCCGTCGCTCAACGGATAAAAGGTACTCCGGGGATAACAGGCTGATCTTGCCCAAGAGTCCACATCGACGGCAAGGTTTGGCACCTCGATGTCGGCTCATCGCATCCTGGGGCTGGAGCAGGTCCCAAGGGTACGGCTGTTCGCCGTTTAAAGCGGTACGCGAGCTGGGTTCAGAACGTCGTGAGACAGTTCGGTCCCTATCCTCCGTGGGCGCAGGAGAATCGATGGAGGCTGCCCCCAGTACGAGAGGACCGGGGTGGACGCACCTCCGGTGAACCGGTTGTCGACCAACGGCACGGCCGGGTAGCCGCGTGCGGCGCGGATAACCGCTGAAGGCATCTAAGCGGGAAGCCGTTCCAGGGGATTAGTTCTCCTTCCGGTAAGGGCCCAGGTAGACTACCTGGTCGATAGACGGCAGGTGCAAGGACGGCGACGTCCTCAGCCGAGCCGCACTAATCGCCCGAGCTCTTCCGGAACCGCACCTCGCGGCCCGCGGGACAGCGCTCACGCGCGGTCCGGGCACGAGGATGCCCCCGAGTCATCTCCCCTATGCGCCATGCGGCCCCCAGGGCACGTGTAGAGTGAGACCCAGGACACCGTAACGGTGGGCGCCGCCCACCGGTCAGCGGCCAGAGCATGGGGGGCACGCCCGGTCCCGTTCCGAACCCGGAAGCTAAGCCCCATCGCGCCGAGAGTACTGCGGGGTCAGCCCGTGGGAGGCTAGGGCGCCGCTGACCGGTGGACGGCACCGAGCCGTACGCTTGAACTGAGAAGGGGGAGGCCTCGCGGCCTCCCCCTTTTTGCGTTTACGGGGCGTAAATGACTCAATTACACCAGACGATCTTATCGTTTTTGGTATTGAGCTTTTATTTAAAGAAAATAAATCGAATAACAAGGGCAACTGCTATGGCCACAATGATCAAAAGCAGGATTGTCAGTCGATGCTGCTTGCGTCGTTTACTTGATGAAACGAAGATTGATTTTCCCTGTTTTGGCGTTTCGAGATAGCGAGCCGAATGCGTCAAGGTTTGCTTGGGTCGTGGACCTCTTTGTTGATGAGCGGCGGATGCTTTCAGTGGCTCATCACTAGCTGTGCTGTTTTTAGATAATGGTGCGTCTTTCAGATATACAGGGTCTCCCGAGGCGACGCCCATATGTTTACGTCCCGTTTGGGCATCCTCGAGCGTTTGATATCGATTTCTCGTCACATATTCGGGCTCTGCATCATTAATGGGCTCTTGCGAGATGTGGGGGCGACGGAACCGTGGCGGCTGCGTGGAAATATCTTCCCCCTGCGTCGGCATAAACATATTGTTCTGGTTTTGGTCGTCCATGATGCCCTTTAGCTCGTTACCAACAACGTGTACGCGCTCATTGTAAGCCCCTTGTTATTTGTAGCTGCGGACATACTCGTTATTTAAGCTCTGGTTCAAAGAACCTTAACCTTCCTAAAACCTGAGTCTTACTCACTTAGATATGCTTATAGTACTGGACTCAAAAAACTTTATAGTCGGTGTATATATGAGCACCGGGTGGGCATATATAAGAACGTCAAAAGAAGTCCCAGTCACCTAGAAGATGACTCGGCAGTCCTATAAAGGAGTGGTAAACATGGCAAGCATGGTTCCTTATCGTTCGGTTTTTGGCGTTCGTCCTTCTGCTAGCTCGTTGTTCGATCTGTTTGATGATATGAGTGACCTGGCGAACAGCTCTATTGCCTCCAAGGCGTTTCCCGTTGACGTTGAGGATAAGGGCGATGGCTATGAGGTCAAGGCTTATCTGACCGGCGTCGCCAAGGACGATATCGATGTCGAGCTTAATGAGGGCCGTCTGTCCATTAGCGTGAATGTCGAGGAAGACGAGGAGAACGAGGGCAAGAACTTCCTGCAGAAGGAGTTCAGCTCGTACAGCGCGACGCGTGGCGTATATCTGAAGGACGCTTCGAGCGAGGGTCTCTCTGCTAAGTATGCTGACGGCATCCTGACCGTTACGGTTCCCAAGATCGTCGAGAAGAAGAACGTTACGAAGATCTCCATCGACTAACGTTTCCGATGGTCAGAGCTTTTGAGCCAAGATAAAGGGGCTGGGATTTGATTCCCGGCCCCTTTTTGTTTTATTGAGCGGTCTATACAATGGTTGTCGGTTGATACTGGCTTGCGGGGCGTATCGAGAGTTTTCGCGATCCTTGGAGAAGGGTGGCGGAGCTACCGACCTCGTCATCCAGGGTTGCGGCTAGAGCTTTGGCATAGCTTTTGACGGTAAGGCTCGGACGATTGTTATCTTGGCTGATATGCATGGCAATGAGCTGTTCGGTGCGATCGGTAACAAGTTCGCGCGCGGCTTCGGCGGCTTGGCCGTTGGAGAGGTGTCCCCTTGCAGACAGGATGCGCTCTTGAAGAAAGCGGGGATATTCTCCCTCGCGCAGCATGGTCACATCGTGGTTGCTTTCGAGCGCGAGGACTCGACAATCTTTGAGGGTGTTCATGGCTTGGCTCGATAGCTCTCCGGTGTCGGTGGCAATGCCGATGGAATCATCGAGGGCATCGAATCGATAGCCGACTGGATTGATGACATCGTGTGATGTTGAGTAGGTTTGCACGTGGATGCCGGTAATGGATAGGGTGTCACCGGGATCGAATTCCTCGACAGGCAGATGCGAAAGATTTTCTTTGCTCGAAAGTGTGCCCCTGCTGGCAAAGAGGGGGCCGTGCCAGTGCTTGCACCAGACATCGAGACCCTTGATGTGATCGCTATGCTCATGAGTAATGAGAAGAGCCGAGACGTTGTCTGCCGAGAGCCCCAGTTCTGCCATGCGCTTTAATGTCTCGCGGCGAGAAAGACCGTCGTCAATCATGATGAGCCCCCGGGGGCCTTCGATGAGCGCGCAGTTGCCTTTTGAGCCGCTGCCAAGGATATGAAGGTGCAGACGAGACATAAGATTCCAAAGGATACAATGGGTGCGAACGAATAGAGGAGGAAGCAAATGCCAACGGTATCTCAGCATTATGGACACCATGCTGCATCGTGGGCTGATGATAAAGCTCTGGCAACGCGGCAGACGGCTGCCCCCGTGGTGCTCATGGTATCAGGTGGTGCGGACTCGACGGCACTGCTTCTTATGGCGTGCACATCAAAGTTGGATATTCAGGATGGGCGTGGTGTAGCTCCCATCGCGCGCGAGCGACTGCACGTGCTGCATGTAAACCATCATCTGCGCGGCAAGGCGTCCGATGGCGACGAGGCCTTTGTGCGTGAGCTCTGCGCGCAATATGGTTTACCGCTGTGTGTGGAGCACGCTTATTTTGATGGGGAGTCGGGCAATATTGAGGCCGCGGCCCGCGAGGTGCGCTATGCCGCGGCGCGGAGGTATGTTCGCGAACTCTGCGCCCAGACGGGGGCACCGCGAACGGCGGCTCGTATCTGCACCGCGCACACGTCTTCGGATCGCGCGGAAACGTTTTTGATGAACGCGATTAAGGGTTCGGGGCCCGCTGGCCTATCGAGCATTCCTCGCCGGAGGAATATCGTGGTGCGTCCCTTGCTCGACCTAACTCATGGCGAGCTTGTGGGCTATCTACAGGTACATGGTCAGCCGTGGCGTGAAGACGAGAGCAATGAGGATATCTCGTATCTGCGAAACTACGTGCGCCATCGGGTAATGCCAGTGGTGGCACAGCGTAATGCGAGCGTGTGCAAGACGATTGGCGCCGCCTGTGAGATCTTGGGTGACGAAGACGCGTTTCTATCCCAGCTGTCGGCGCAGGCGTTTCGAAGCTGCCTGCGCAAGGAGGCAGCGGGTGCGCTGGTGCTCGATGCCAGGCGCCTGGCTGCGGCCGAGGTGGTAATCGCGCGGCGCATCGTGCGACTGGCGATTAAGCGCATCGATCCGGACGCTCGTCCAGAGATGCGACATGTGGAGCGAGTCCTTTCCTGCGTTGCCGAGGGCGCCGGCTCGGTCACGCTTCCGGCGGGAATTGACGCACGCATTGAGTTTGGCATGCTGGCGTTTAAGGCGCCGGCGGCTCGCGAGGGCCTGGTCGCGGACTGGGTTACCGTACCCGGTCGTTTGCCGTTGGGCGGGGGACGTATGCTGGTCACAGAACCGATGGCCGTTGAGCCGGGATGCGATATCGTGCGTCGCGCCCGTGAGCTTGCGGCTGCCGGGGAAGTGACAGCTTTGGTAGACGCGGCTGCCCTGGGTTTTGCCGACAGCGATAGTGAGCGGATCCTGGCGGGCTCGCGTGGCGAGATCCCTGTCGAGGCGCGATTGGCGCGCCTGTGGGTGGACGGTCCCGCGCCGGGAGACGTGATGTGCCCGTTAGGGATGAGTGGCCGAAGCAAGAAAGTATCCGACTTGCTAGGCGAGGCTCGCATTCCCGTTTCCGAGCGCGCCGGCGTGCCCATGGTGAGGACGGCGCCGGGAGGTGCCGTGGTGTGGGTCGCCGGAGTTCGCGCGGACGAGCGTTTTAAGTGCACGGCCGCAACGCGCGTGGCATATCTGCTTCGTGTGGTCGATGCGGAATAGCGTCCCACGCCTGCTATTCTGTGCGACGTTGACGGTATTCCCGCGCTGATGGCGCACGGGCTGGTAAATTTACCCCGTGCGCTGCTAGAATGTGTAGTTCGCGTCCATACGGCGGTGTGTGGGCGATTAAGCACAAGAAAGGGTTGTCATGGCTTCTCAACATCCGGATATCGAGAAGGTTCTGTTCACGCAGGAGGATATCGACGGTATCGTCTCTCGTCTGGGCGAGGAGATTACTCGCGACTACGCGGGTAAGGATCTGGTGCTGATTGCGGTCCTGCGCGGCGCCGTTGTCTTTATGGGCGACCTGATGCGCAAGATTGAGCTACCGACCAACATCGATTTCATGGCTGTTTCGAGCTATGGCGACGGTGTGAAGTCTTCGGGCATCGTGCGTATCATTAAGGACCTGGATATCGACATCCGCGGTCGCGACGTGCTGATCGTCGAGGACATTCTGGACTCGGGCCTGACGCTCAAGTATCTGATGAAGAACCTCGAGAGCCGCAAGCCCGCTTCTCTGGAGGTCGCCGCCTTCCTGTGGAAGGACGTTGAGGACCGCGTCTCGGCCATCACGCCCAAGTATGTTGGAACCCATTGCCCCGATGCCTTTGTGGTGGGCTACGGCCTCGACTATGCCGAGCGCTATCGCAACCTTCCGTATCTGGGCATTTTGAAACCGGAGGTTTATTCGTAAGATGCCCGACGACCGTAACGATAACAATTCCCAGACTCCCCGGGAGCCTAAGATCCCGGGGATGCCCGGAGGCAAGAAGCCCACGCGTACGGGCTGGCTGTATTTTCTTTTGGCTTGCGCGCTTCTGGGCTACGCCTTCTTTAACATGGGCTCCGGCTTTGCCAATTCCAGCAATACCGTTAAGCTCGCGACGAGCGAGATGGTGAGCGCCATCAAGCAGGATCGCGTCGAAGATCTGACCTATACGGTTCAAGACGGAAGCGTGACGGGTCATTACTGGAAGACAAAAAGGACAAGGGCGATACGAGCGAGCTCAAGAGCTTCTCTTCGACCTATGTCGGCTCCGATTCGCTTGCCGAGCTCATGGCGGAGCACCCCGATACCAAGTACATCGTCAACACCAACGATCCCGATTTTTGGGGCGACTTGGCGATGAGTGTGCTTCCGACGATCGCCCTTATCGCCATCATGTTCTACTTTATGCGCCAGATGATGGGCGCCAACAACAGGAACATGCAGTTTGGCAAGACCAACGCCAAGACCAACGAGGCCACACGCCCCAAGGTCAAGTTTGAAGACGTTGCCGGAGTGGACGAGGCAGTCGAGGAGCTCGAGGAGATCCGTGACTTTTTGAGCGATCCGGATCGCTATCGCAAGCTGGGCGCCAAGATCCCGCGTGGCGTGTTGCTGGTTGGCCCTCCGGGCACCGGTAAAACGCTGCTGGCCAAGGCCGTTGCCGGCGAGGCGGGCGTGCCGTTCTTTAGCATCTCGGGTTCCGACTTTGTCGAGATGTTCGTAGGTGTCGGCGCCAGCCGTGTGCGTGACCTCTTTAAGGAGGCCAAGTCCCAGGCCCCGTCGATCATCTTCATCGATGAGATCGATGCCGTGGGTCGTCAGCGCGGAGCCGGCTTGGGCGGCGGTCACGACGAGCGCGAGCAGACGCTCAACCAGCTGCTGGTCGAGATGGACGGCTTTGAGGAAAGCGAGTCGGTCATCCTGATCGCTGCGACCAACCGTCCTGACATCCTGGATCCGGCGCTGCTGCGTCCCGGCCGTTTTGACCGTCAGGTTACGGTCGACCGTCCGGATGTGAACGGCCGCGAGCAGATCTTGCGCGTGCATGCCGAGAACAAGCCGATGGACGAGGACGTTAAGTTTGAGAAGCTCGCCCAGATGACCGTTGGCTTTACCGGCGCCGATTTGGCGAACCTGCTCAACGAGTCTGCGCTGCTGGCCGCCCGCCGCCATCGTTCCGTGATCTCGATGGACGAGGTCGAGGAATCGATGGAGCGCGTGATTGCCGGACCGCAGCGCAAGGGTCGCGTGATGACCGAGGCCGAGCGCACCACGATTGCCTACCACGAGAGCGGTCACGCCCTGGTGGGCCACATCCTGGAGCACTCCGATCCGGTCCACAAGATCTCGATCGTCAGCCGCGGTCAGGCGCTGGGCTACACGCTGCAGCTTCCGCAGGAGGACCACTTCCTCAAGACCAAGAACGAGATGCTCGACGAGCTCGCCGTGTTCTTGGGCGGTCGCGTTGCCGAGGAGCTCATGTGCGATGACATTACGTCGGGCGCGAGCAACGATCTGGAGCGCGCAACCAAGATGGCGCGCGAGATGGTCACGCGCTTGGGCATGAGCGAGGAGCTGGGCACGCAAGTGTTTGGCGAGGCGCAACATCAGGTGTTCCTGGGCCGCGACTATGCCGATCATCAGGATTACTCCGAGGAGACGGCGCGCCGCATCGATATCGAGGTCCAGCGCATTATGCGTGAGGCCCATCGTCGTGCGGTCGAGATTCTGGACGCCCGTCGCGATCAGCTCGATCTGATGGCGAAGGTGCTGCTTGAGCGCGAGACCGTCGAGGGCGACGCCGTGAACGCCCTGCTCGACAACGAGTGGAATGCCTACCTTGAGCGCGAGGGCGATATCCTGGCGGCCAAGGAGGAGCGCAATGCCAAGGCGGCCGGCATGCCGACCAAGAAGCGCGTGCCTCGAATGAGCGAGGAGGAGCTGGCGGCTGATGCCGCGGCCTTTGCGCAGGCGGCCATGCAGGAGGATGCCGAAGCCGCATCCGATGATGCTGACGATGACCATGCCGTCGTCGATGCCGATACCGACGCCGACAAATAGTCTTTGTGGCGAAAGCCTCCGCGGGGAAACCTGCGGAGGCTTTTTCTTTTGAGCGATATGGGGCCGTCTGTTGATGATTGGGGACAGACTTAAATGAGCGTTTTCACGCATTTAAGTCTGTCCCCAATCAACATTGCTGCGGCACTTTGCTCGGCTAAAGCGTACAATAGCGCCTATGCGAAAGGGGAACAGATGATCAACGAAACTATGTATGCTCGCGGCGCGGAAAGCTCCATCATCCGCGAGATTTTTAGCTATGGCCTTGAGCGCAAGGCGCAGATCGGTGCGGAAAACGTATTCGATTTTTCGCTGGGCAATCCGAGCGTTCCGGCGCCCGCTGCTGTGGCTGAGTCGATTAAGAAGGCCCTGGAGCTGCCGAGTGACCAGCTGCACGGCTACACCGCCCGCACCGGGCCTGCCGCAATGTCGTGCCGCTGTGGCCGAATCGCTCAACCGCCGCTTTGGCACGAGCTATGAGGGCAAAGACGTATTTATGACGGTGAGCGCCGCGGCTTCGCTTACCTGCACGCTCAACGCCGTTACGAACCCGGGCGACGAGGTTATTGTTATCGCCCCGTACTTTCCGGAGTATCGCGTTTGGATTGAGAAGGCCGGCTGTACGTGTGTTGAGGCGCTCGCCGATGAAGATACGTTCCAGCTGAGCGTTGACAACGTGCTCAAGGCGATTACCGATAAGACGACTGCCGTCATCATCGACTCGCCCAACAATCCGACCGGTGCCGTATATACATGCGACACGCTGACGCGACTGGCCAATGTTCTGCGCGAGGCCAACGCTCAACGCGATCCCGAGAATCCGATTATGCTCATCTCGGATGAGCCGTACCGCGAGATCGTGTACGGTGCCGAGGTGCCTTGGGTGCCCTCGATCTACGAGAACACCGTGGTGTGCTACTCGTATTCTAAGTCGCTGTCGCTGCCTGGCGAGCGCGTGGGGTGGATCTTGGTTCCCAACACCAATCCGCAGGCTGCCCGTCTGATGCCGGCTGTTGCGGGTGCTGCCCGTACGCTGGGCTTCGTGTGCGCGCCGGCGCTCTTTCAGCGCGTAATTATCGACTGCATCGATGAGCCGAGTGACGTTGAGGCCTATGCACGTAACCGCACCGCGCTTACCGACGCACTAGCGGAGTATGGCTACACCTATGTTGAGCCGGATGGCGCGTTCTACCTATGGGTGAAAGCGTTGGAGTCCGATGCGAATGCGTTTTGCGAGCGCGCAAAGAAGTATGAGTTGCTTGCGGTTCCCTCGGACAGCTTTGGTATGCCGGGTTGGTTCCGCCTGGGCTATTGCGTGAGCTACGAAACGATTGTCAATTCGCTACCCGCTTGGAAACAGTTGGCGGACGAGTATCGTTAAAAGTAAAGCGCTCTGCCTACAATGTTTTACGTGAAACGGGGTTTGGTGTTAAGCCGGACCCCGTTGTCATGGACGTTGTGTCTTTGGGATGGAGTGGTTTTACGACTATCGAAGGCTATGCGTACAATGAATATAAGCGACGGCCGTGCCAGATAAGGAGACCTGATGCCCTACCTGCTTTCTTGTGACATTCATACCCATACGATGTTCTCTGCGCATGCATATTCGACCATTGAGGAGAATGTGTACTGGGCGGCAGAGCGTGGTCTGCAGGTGCTCGGATCTGCCGACCATTTGAGCTCTATGGTTACGGCTTGCCCCAATGACCTGCGCAGTTACCAGTTCTTTATCAACCAGGATATCTGGCCGCGCATTTGGAGCGGCGTGCTGGTGCTGCGTGGTGCCGAGGCCGATATCGTTTCGCTGGACGGAAGCCTGTTTGGCGAGGACACTCCTGTCACGCTCGATATTGCCGGCGATTCGTACAGCCGTCAGCATTCGCTGTTCGATTTGGTTACGCGTAATTTGGATTATTTGGTTGCGAGCGTGCATAATCCGCAGATTGCTGAAGGCGCGACGCTGGCCCAGACGACCGAGATGTATATCAATGCCCTGGAGCACCCCAAGGTGTTCATGCTGGGTCACACGGGGCGTTCGGGCGTGCCGTTCGATATCGACGAGGTGCTGTTGGCGGCTAAGGCCAAGCACAAGATTATCGAGATCAACAACCATAGTCTTGAACACGGTGTCGACACTGAGCATTGGGCCGTATGCCGCAAGATCGCCGAGCGCTGCGCCGAGCTGGGCGTGGGCATTGGCGTTTCGACCGATGCGCACATTGGCATGGCAATTGGTAAGCTCGATTACGCTCGCAAGATGCTCGACGAGATTCACTTCCCGTTGGATCTGATCGTGACGCGCGATCGCGAGACGCTGCTGCGCGAGATGGCGGCAGCCGGCGTGTGCGACCTGCGCAAGGGGATGTAGCGGAGTTTATAAACCAAGCGAAGGGGGCGGCCCAGGCGGGTCGCCCCCTTTCTTGTGCCGGTGGATTAGCGGCGTTCGAGGACCGCTACGGTTTCGGTGTGGTCGGTGTGAGGGAACATGTCGACTGGCGTGATCTTGAGCAGGCGATAGCCTCCGTCGAGGAGCTGATGCAGGTCGCGCTCTTGAGTCACGGGGTTGCAGCTGATATAGGTGATGCGGCGCGGCTTAAGTGCGCAGGCAGCTTCGAGGAACTCGGGCGTGGAGCCGGCGCGCGGCGGGTCGATGGAAAGAACGTCGACGCGTTCGTTGTTGTCGGCGGCATCCAGGATGTAGTCGGTGGCGTCGTCGGCCATAAACCAAGCGCTGCGGGTGAGGCCGTTGAGCTCGGCATTACGACGTGCGTCGGCAATGCCGGCGTGGTTGCGCTCCACGCCAAGCAGCATAATACCGACGCCCTTGTTCTGGGCATCTTTAGCTGCGCAAAGACCGATGGTACCGCTGCCACAGTAGGCATCCATGAGCACATCGCCCTGGTGCAAATCCATGCCGTCGATAGCGAGCTGATAGAGCAGCTCAGTCTGCTGCGGGTTGGTCTGGTAGAACGCGGTGGGGGAGATATCGAACTCGCAGCCGAGCAGCTGGTCGCGCATGCATTCGGCGCCATACACGATGCGGGTTTCCTCGCCGAGGATGGCGTTGCCGGGACGTCCGTTGATGTTTTGGGCGACGGTGACGATGTGCGGATTGAGTGCGGCGACAGCCTCAAAGAACTCCTGCGCATGCGGCAAGTCGCGCTGAGCGGTCACGAGCGTGACCATGACCTGGTCGGTACGCCAACCGCAGCGGACGACGGCATAGCGAAGTAAACCAAGATGCTTGTCCTCATTAAAGGCGGGAATATGCAGCCGCTCAGCTTCGCGTGCGATGCCGTTGAGAATCTGACGGGCGCCCGGTGCCTCGACGGGGCATTCGGGTACGGCAACGATCTTGTGCGTGCCGCGCTCAAAGAAACCGCAACGGACAGCACCCTCCTTACCGGGAGCAAAGGGAGTGGCGGCCTTATGGCGAAAACCGCGCGGCGCAGGATATTTGCCCGGGTCGCCCAGGGTGACGCCCATACCGCGAATGGGGTCGACGCTAATGCCCTCGCGCTCGCAAAGGGTAGCAAAAAGCTCCTCCATGGCGGCCTGCTTGGCTGCGAGCTGCTTCTTATAAGGACGATTGAGCGCCGTACACCCACCGCAAGCTTTCATGATGGAACAAGGAGACTTGGGGTCCACGGCCTTGCGCGCAGACGGAACCGGATTCTTATACGGGCGCTTGGAGCGAGTCTGAGATGCCTTATCGTCGTTCCGACGAGAGCCGGGACGCTTGGCCTTAGCCTTGCCCTTGGCCGACTTACCCTTCGCGTCCTGAGACGACTTGGATTTCTTAGAAGATTTTTTCTCCTCTGACCCCTCAGCCGCCTCGATCAAAGCACGACGAGCCTTACGCTCCGCACGAGATTCTGCCATCAATAACTCCACTAATTCATGAATTAAAGCTGCAAGTATTGTACCGTGCCAAGCCAGCAGACGATATGCAAGCGGTTTATTCGTGTCAGTGATAAGCCCAACGACGGTTGCCCGCCGCGTGAGGGGTGTGGGGGTTAAGTTTATCGCGAGTTCCGCACGAACAGGAGGCCACTTAATGTGGCCTCCGTCGTGAGCAGGACTGTAGAGCAGGAAACTTAACCCCCACACCCCTCACGCGGCGGGCAAACTCGCCTTGTGCTCTATCACGCTAAAGTGTATGATTCTGAACGTTACATGACTCACTTTACCTAACTAAAGTGCCATCAAGGGGGGAATACCATGAATACCGATATGTCTCGTCGTCAGTTTGTTGGTCTAGCCGGCTCGCTCGCCACGGTGCTTGGCCTTGGTCTTGTCGGCTGCGGCGGTGGTGCCGATAAGGGTTCCGCTGCAGGCTCTGCCGCGGCCAAGGATGTGAAGGGCGCTGCGGAGTCCAAGAGGCTCGTGGTGGGCTTTGATAAGTCCTATCCTCCGTACGGCTTTGTGGGCGACGATGGCGAGTACACCGGCTTTGATCTCGATCTGGCCAAGGCTGTTGCCGATAAGCAGGACTGGGAGGTCAAATACGAGGCCATCGACTGGGACGCCAAGGATACGCTGCTTAACTCGGGCGCCATCAACTGCATCTGGAACGGCTTTACCATGGAGGGGCGCGAGGATGACTACACGTTCTCTGAGCCGTACATGCTCAACGAGCAGGTGCTGGTGGTCAAGAAGGATGCGGGCATCAAGAGCTGGGACGATCTTGCCGGCAAGACCGTGATTACCCAGACCGATTCCGCCGCGCAGGATGTGCTCGAGGGCGACCAGAAAGATCTGGCCGCGACGTTTGCCACGCTCGATACCATCGGTGAGTACAACACGGCGTTTATGCAGCTCGAGAGTGGTGCGGTCGATGCCGTGGCGTGCGACCTTTCGATTGCCCAGTATCAGCTTGCCGCCAAGCCCGATGCCTATACGCAGCTTGATGAGCCGCTGTCCAGCGAGCACTACGCCGTTGGCTTTAAGAAGGGCGACACCAAGTCGGCCGACGCCGTGACCGAGTCGCTCAAGGCGCTCTACGAGGACGGCACGGTCAAGGACCTCTGCGATAAATATTCAAGCTATGGTTTGTCTTTCGATAATTGGGTGCTCAAGTAATGTCTATTCAGGTCATGATGCAGATGCTTGGCCAGGGATTCTTGGTCAGCTTGCAGCTGTTTGTGCTGACGCTGCTGGGGTCGATTCCGCTGGGAATCCCCGTTGCGTTTATGCGCATGAGCAAAATCGCGCCGCTTCGCTGGATTGCGCGCATCTACATTTCGGTCATGCGCGGTACGCCGCTCATGCTGCAGATGTTTGCCATCTACTTTGCCCCGTACTACGTGTTTGGCATTTCGCTCACGCCCGATTCCAAGTGGACGGCGTGCGTCGTGGCGTTCATCATCAACTACGCCGGTTACTTTGCCGAGATCTATCGCTCGGGCCTGCAGTCCATTCCGCGCGGTCAATACGAGGCCGCCGAGGTGCTGGGCTACTCGCGCCTGCAGACGTTTTTGTACATTGTGATGCCGCAGGTTGCCAAGCGTATTCTGCCGGCGATGGGCAACGAGATCATCACGCTGGTCAAGGACACGTCGCTGGCGTTTGCCATTGGCGTGGGCGAGATGTTCTCGACCGCCAAGGCCCTGGTTGCCTCGCAGGTGAGCATGGTACCGTTTGCGATTGCGGCGCTGATCTACTGGGTTTTCAACTTCGTGGTCGAGATGCTGTTGGGCGCCGCCGAAAAGAAGCTGGACTATTATCATGACTAACTCGGTAATGAATATATCGAACGCGCGTAAGGCGTTTGGCGGCAATGAGGTGCTCAAGGATATCTCGCTCGAGGTCAAGCGTGGTGAGGTCGTGGCGATTATCGGGCCTTCGGGTGGCGGCAAGTCCACGCTGCTGCGCTGCGCCACGCTGCTCGAGACGCTCGACGGCGGCTCGCTTTCGTTTGGTGACCTTGCCGTTGCGACGGATGCGGGTTCGGGCGCAGTCTATGCGAAGGGCGATGTGCCCAAGCGGGCACGCTCGCGATTCGGCCTGGTGTTCCAGAATTACAACCTGTTCCCGCACTATACCGTGATGAAAAACATCATCGACGCGCCGATCCGCGTGCTTAAGCGCCCGCGCGAACAGGCGGAAGCGCGTGCGCGTGAGTTGATCGCGCAGATGGGGCTTACGGGCAACGAGAACAAGGTGCCCTGCGAGCTTTCGGGCGGTCAGCAACAGCGTGTGAGTATCGCCCGCGCCTTGGTGCTCGACCCGGAGATCCTGTTCTTTGACGAGCCGACCTCGGCGCTCGATCCCGAGCTGACGGCCGAGGTGCTGCGTGTCATTAAAGACCTTGCCGCGCAGAATATGACGATGGTGATTGTGACCCACGCAATGCAGTTTGCGCGCGATGTTGCCGACCGCGTGGTCTTTATGGATGGCGGCCGCATTGTCGAGGAGGGTCCGGCCGAGCAGGTCATCGACCATCCGCGTGAGCAGCGCACCCGTGAGTTCTTGAGCCGTATCGAGGGATAGGCTCAGGTATTTACTCAACTATTAATTAAGGCGAAGCCGCCGCCGGTCTTACGGTCTGTGGCGGCTTTTTGTTTGTATCGATGGGGTTCAATAATCGCCTCACAAGCTTGTCTCTTCCTCTCGCCGCCTGTATTCATACGTGCGCCGAAAGGTGTGCATGGACGGTCGCCCGTGAGGGTAGGGTGGTGGCATAGGACATTTGGAGAGTGAGTCGGCTCGGCTGCCGACCATGCTGCTCCCGGGATGGCACCGACCGCTAACTCTCCCCGTTGGCGTCGCGCATTGCGCGCGGCCCTGCAAGGAGGTCATCATGGGTGCTCCCAAGACCGGTAACGTAAGGAACGTGGTGCTCGTAGGCCAAGGCGGGGTGGGCAAGACTTCACTCGCCGAGGCCATGCTCCACCTTTCCGGCAAGACCGCCCGCCTGGGCGGCCACGACGGCACCAAGCCCACGCTCGACTATGACCCCGAAGAGGTCAAGCGTGCGTTTTCCATCTCGACGACCATTGCGCCGATCGACTGGAAGGGCGCGCGCATCAATGTGCTCGATGCCCCGTGCTACCCCGATTTTATCGGCGACGCCTTTGCCGCGATGAGCGTCTGCGAGACGGCTCTGTTTGTGGTCGACGCCGAGGCCGGCCCGCAGCCTACGACGGTTAAGCTCTGGTATGCCGCCGAGGACCTGCGCCTGGCGCGTGCGGTGTTCGTAAACCGCCTGTCGCGCTCCGAGGCCAGCTTTGCGACCACGATGGACCTGCTGCAAGAGCGCTTTGGCACGCGCCTGGGCGCCGTGACCCTTCCCTGGGGCGAGGGCGAGGACTTTGACGGCATCATCGACCTGGTGCGCATGAAGGCGCGCCATTGCAACGGCACCGAAGCCGTTGAGTCGGAGATTCCCGAGGAGTATCGTGCCCGAGGCCGAGGAGGCCCATGACCATCTGTGCGAGTTGGTGGCCGAGGCCGACGATGAGCTGATGATGAAGTACCTGGAAGGCGAGGAGACGCTGACGCAGGAGGAGCTTGAGGGCCTGCTGTCGAAGGCGATCGCCGAGCGCATCTTTGTGCCGGTCTTTGCGGGCGATTGCATTAAGGAGCAGGGCGTCAACTCGCTGATGGACGACATCGCGACGTACTTCCCGGCGCCGACCGACTACGGCGAGATGCCGCTCATCGACGGTGATTCGCTCAAAATCTCGAGCGACGATGACCGTCCGGTGGCGTTTGTGTTTAAGACCCTGGCCGATCCGCAGCAGGGTCGCATCAGCTTTATCAAGGTGCTGACGGGTACGCTTGAGCCGGGTCTTGAGCTGATCAACGCGCGTACCCGCAAGGGCGACCGTCTGGCTCACCTGTATGTGATGTGCGGCCGCGATATGACCGAGGTCGGTCACGCCTATGCCGGCGACATTATCGTGGCACCCAAGCTGGCGGCCGAGACGGGCGATACGCTCTCGATTACCGGCAAGGTCGAGGCTGCGGCGTTTAAGTTCCCCAACTCGCAGTACCGCATTGCCATCGAGGCCGAGAATCGCGGCGACGAAGAGAAGCTCTACACGTTTATCGAGAAGGCCTGCAAGGCCGATCCGACCATGAGCATCGACCGCGACGAGGAGACCGGCCAGACCATTATCTCCGCCGTTGGTGAGGCGCAGGTTTCGGTGCTGCTCAACCGTTTGGAGGATCGCACCAAAGTCGTGGCCAAGAGCGTGCCGATCCGCATTCCGTATCGCGAGACCATTCGCCGTACGGCAAGTGCCCAGGGCCGCCATAAGAAGCAGACTGGCGGTGCCGGTCAGTATGGCGACTGCTGGCTGCGCGTTGAGCCGCTCATTGGGCCCGACGGCACGAGCGATGGCTATGAGTTTGTGGACGAGGTCGTGGGCGGCCGTATTCCGCGCTCGCTGATCCCCGCCGTGGACAAGGGTGTCCAGGAGACCATGAAGGACGGTATTATTGCCGGCTATCCGCTCACGGGCATTCGCGTGGCTGTGTACGACGGCTCGTATCACAGCGTCGACTCCAACGAGATGGCGTTTCGCGCGGCGGCTCGTATCGGCCTGCGCAAGGCATGCGCCGATGCCGACCCGGTGGTGCTGGAGCCCATCGAGGAAATCACGGTGACTATCCCCGAGAGCTACGCCGGCGCCGTGATGGGCGACATCTCGGCATCGCGCGGTCGCGTGACGGGCATGGAGACCGATGAGCGCGGCGATACCGTGGTTATTGCCCAGGCGCCGCTGGCAGAGCTGACGGATTATTCGACGCGCCTGCGCTCTATCACGCGCGGCACGGGTGACTTTACCATGAAGCCCGCAGGCTATGAGCAGGTGCCTTATGACGTTCAGGCCAAGCTGGTCGAGCGCTATGAGGAGGGCCGCGCCAAGTAGCACGTGATTTTGTCTGCAATGTAGGTGCTGACGAAAGGGCCGCCCTGGGTAACCGGGGCGGCCCTTTTTGGTCCCCGGTGGGTTGCAAATCGGTTCTTGTCGTGGCTTGGGGCTAGTTCCCCGAGGCCTGGTTGCGGCCGGTGACGTAGTCGATCTGCACGTGCGGCTGCAGGTTGTAGCAATATACGTGGAAGCAGAGGGTCTTGCCGTGGTCCTCGACCGATTGCGCCTCAAGGCGCACACCGCGGCAGACAAGTTCCTCTTCGTTATACATGGGCGTGACGCGGTAGAGCACATGGTTGCCCGTGTCGCGGATGTAGCCGAGAATCTGCTCCTCAAACGGCAGCATGCCCGTTTCGTTGAGATAGCGCGTGCCGGTGAGGAGATTTTTGCGGTTGGCGTTTTCGCCGCAGAGCGACCAGGCGATAAGGTGGCAGCGGTTGTAGAGGCTCTGGCCCGGAATAAAGTCGTAGCGCTGCTGATGCCAACCGGCAGGATGGATACGCGAGATATCGCCGCGCTCGCCTTGACCGAGTGATTCGGGGCCCACGCAGGCGAGTGCTTTGCGGGTGCGGCCCAGGCTGTCGAGCTTGGAGAACTTCTTAAAGCAGCCCTCTTCTGTAGCGCGCTCGTATTCATCGAGTGTGAATGACGGCGTGCCGAGCGGGTGCGTGCTGTCGGCGCGAAGGGCAACGTAGGGGTTGCCGGCGTAGTCGGGAATGCTGCTGAGATAAACACCGCGGGCGCGGTTGAGGTCGGGGTTTTCGACCTCGTCGATGGGGGCGGTGGAGCTGTCCTCGGCAACGTTATCGTTGGTGTTGGTCGCGGCGGATTCAGGGCCATCGCCAGAGTCTTGGCTATTTTGAGAGTCCGAGGAACTCGCTGTTCCCGATTCGAGCCGGGCGACCAGGTCCGCCTCGTCGTCGGTGCGGCTGGGACTCTCGTTTTGTTTCTCGGCCAGAGCCGCCGCCTGTTCATCGCTTTGCGGCGACAGCAGCTTGGGCGCTCCGTCGAGCGATCCCGTAAACAGCGCAAACCCCAGCACCACGGCGGTGCCGATGGAAAGTACTTGCTTGTAGGTGGACTTGCGCGACATTGAGGCTCCTGGATGGACGGTTGGGAATCTACCAGTCTAGCAGGAGCCGGCAGGGGCCGTTCTGTCGAACAAATACTCAAGATTTGGGACAGACGCTACTGATTCATTTGTCCCGCGGTCTAGATCGAGGTGGAGTCGAGCCAGTTGAGCTTGCACTCGAGAATGCGCTGCTCGCCGGGTTCGCTGCTTCCGTCAAGTAGGGCGAGCAGCATCTCGGCTGCTTCGCGACCTTCTTGGTCGACGGGCTCGATGATGGTGGAGACGGTCGGTGTGGTGAGATTAGTCCAGTCTTCGCAGTTGAGTCCCAAAAGGCCGATTTGCTGCGGAAGCAGATGGGCCATTGGCTGGAGGGCCTTGTAGACACGGGGAAGTGCCCACTGATTTTGCACGAAGATAAGGGTTCGCTTGGCGGGATTGAACTTGAATTTAAAGTATTCGGTGAGCTCGTTGATTGACGGCTTGTTGTGATCGATGGGAATCGCTTTGTAGAGCTGCCCGTTCGCTGCCAGCGCCTCGGCATACCCCTGAAAACGCTCCATGCGGGTGCGCATTTCGGTCATGTTGGCGGCAATGGAAAAGAAATCTTCGTAGCCGGCGTCGAGGAGTGCCTGTGTGGCGTTGTACACGCCGTCGTAAAGGTTGGTTTTGATCCAGCTGGTACCTGGGCTATAGATGGCCGCATCGAAAAAGACGACCGGCTTGCCGGCGCGTCTAATGCGGTCATGCACGGCTTTGAAGTTTGCCGTGGGCTGGATGATAAAGCCATCGACGCCCAGCGAGAGCATCTTGTCGACGTACATGAGCTCGGTCTCGGGGTTAAAGTTGCTCGTGCAAACGACCGTCTGGTAGCCCGCGGGGAGCATGACCTGCTCCATGCCATTGAGAACGAGCCCCGCCCATTTGTTGGTGTTATCCAAAATGATGATGGCAATGACGTGGGTTTGCTTGCCGGTGAGCGTCTGCGCTTGGGCGTTGGGAACGTATCCGAGTTCCTTAATGACGCGCGCGATTTTGTTCTGCGTCTTCTCGCTAAGCTTTTCTCGTTTGTCGTTGAGGTAATACGAGACGCTTGCCGTCGAGGTTCCCGCCTCTCGAGCGACGTCTGCGATCGTAACGCGCTGTTTTGCCACAGCGACTCCTTCCGACAGATGAGCATTTTCCAACATGATGACTTTGAGTCTTGGTGAAGGATACGCTTCGGTGAGCGGCTTTTTCCTTTCATATGAGTATGCAACAAATGCGGCATACGGGTGGGGTCGAAATTTGTGACCGGCATGCGCATCTGCCGTCTACCGAGAAAATCAAATACTTCTTGACTTTTGAAATCGAGGGCAAAATCGCAGGATTCATTTTTGGTTAAACGCATAACTAAATCGCATAACCAACGCTCTGACCTGCGCGTTTACCGAAATAAGCTGGCATTAAGAAAAACGAGCACCTATATTGTTCTTGTCGAAAAGACAGCAAGTCCAAACGGCAGGGGATGCTCCGGAGGCCTCCGCAAACGGTATCTTGCGCACGCAACTCTATGAAAAGAGGGAAGCAATGAAGATCGTAGGCGTTGCCGCCTGTACTGTGGGTATCGCCCACACGTATATGGCCCAGAAGGCGATTCAGGATGAATGCGCCGCCCGTGGCATCGAGTGCAAGGTCGAGGCTCAGGGTGGCCTGGGTATCGAGAATGAGCTCACGCAGGAAGACGTGGACTCCGCCGACCTGGTCCTGGAGTCCGTCGACGTGGGTGTCGAGAACGAGGACCGTTTTGAGCAGAAGATGGCCGAGGGCAAGTTCCTGAAGGTCGGCACCTCGGATGTAATCGCCGATCCGGTAAAGATCATCGACCAGGCCATTGAGATCATCAAGGCGACGGGTGGCGCCGTTGACGCGCCCAAGGCCGAGGCCAAGGCAGAGAAGAAGGCCGTCTCCGCTGCCCCGCAGGCCCCGACACCGGCGTCCAAGCAGTCTATCTTTGCCGATCCTGGCAAGACGCTGCTCAATGCATTCAATACCGGCGTTTCCTATTTTATCCCCATCGTCGTTATCGGCGGCGTGTTTCTTGCCTTCTCGCTGGCATCCGGTACCGCCGGCGCCAACGGCATGGAGGTTACGAACCCGCTGATGGTGAGCCTTAACACCATCGGCATGGCCGGCATCTCCATGATGATCCCGGTGCTTGCGGCATACATCTCCCTACTCGATGGCCGGCAAGCCCGCGCTCGCCCCCGGTTTTGTCCTGGGCTACCTGGTCAACAACGCTGTCGTTACCCCTAACGGCAACAGCGTTTCGACCGGCTTCTTGGGCGCCATGATCATGGCGGTCATCTGCGGCTACTTTGTCCGCTGGATGAAGACCTGGAAGGTCAACAACACCATCCAGACCATCATGCCCATCCTGATCATCCCGAGTCTGACCTCGCTTGTCCTGGGCATGGCCTATATCTACATCCTGGCCACGCCGCTTGGCTTTGTGATGGACTGGCTCACCGGCGTGCTCGGCAGCCTGCAGGGCGGTTCCGCAGTTGTCCTGGGTCTGGTCATTGGCGTTATGACCGCCTTCGATATGGGTGGCCCCATCAACAAGACCGCCTCGACCTTCACCATGGCCATCATGGCCTCCGGCATCTATGGCCCCAACGGCATGTTCCGCGTCGCCGTCGCCATTCCCCCGATTGCCTGCGGCCTTGCTGCGCTCATCGCCAAGAACAAGTTCGATGACGCCGATCGCCAGATGGGTATCTCCGCACTGTTCATGGGCTGCATCGGCATTACCGAGGGCGCTATCCCCTTCGCGGTCAAGGACCTTGGCCACACCCTGCCCGGCATTTGCATCGGCTCTGCCGTGGGCGCGGCGCTCGCCGCCTTCCAGGGCATCGACTGCTACGTCCCGCACGGTGGCTTTATCGTCGCCCTTGCCACCAACAACGTCGCGCTGTTCTGCCTGGACATCGTGATTGGCGCCGTGGTCGCCGCTGCAATCCTGATTGCCATGAAGCCCACGCTCGACAAGCAGGCCAAGTAAACCTTTAAGGACTCCGGTTGTGCGGAGGGATGGATTTGACTCCGCACAACCGCCCCTACACAACAAAATCCATCCGTACTGATAGGGCCCACATCTGGGTCCCAGGGAACTTTTGTCAAAAATCCTCTGGAGAAGGAGAACAAAATGTCCAACCTCACCATCCGCCAGGCCGTTCAGGGCATGCTCAAGCTGCAGGATAGCGGCGATCACGCAACCATGGTCGGCATTGGCCCCATGAGCCCCAACCTGATTCAGGCCGTGTTCGAGCTTGCCAAGGACGAGGATTTCCCGCCCATGTTTATCGCCAGCCGCAACCAGGTCGATATGGACGAGATGGGCGCCGGCTACGTCAACGGTTGGGACCAGACGCGCTTTGCCGCCGACATCAAGAAGGTCGCCGACGAGGTGGGTTACACCGGTCCGTACTACCTGTGCCGAGATCACGGCGGTCCGTGGCAGCGCGACGAGGAGCGTAACGCCCACCTGCCCGAGGACGAGGCCATGGAGCTCGCCCGCAAGTCCTTCGTCGCCGACATGGAGGCAGGCTTTGACCTGCTGATGGTCGACCCCACCAAGGATCCCTATCAGATCGGCAAGGTTATTCCGCTCGACGTGGTGCTTCGCCGCACGATCGATCTTATCGACTACCTTGAGCAGTACCGTCGCGAGCATAACCTGCCCGAGGTCGCCTATGAGGTCGGTACCGAGGAGACCAATGGCGGCTTGACCTCTACCGATAAGTACGAGGAGTTCATTTCTCAGCTGCAGCCCGAGCTCGAGAAGCGCGGCTGCCCCATGCCCACCTTTATCGTCGGCCAGACCGGCACCCTTACCCGCTGGACGGAGCAGGTCGGTCACTACAACTTCAAGAACGCCCGCGAGCTTGCCGACATGGCTAAGCGCTACGGCGTGGGCCTGAAGGAGCACAACGCCGACTATCTGGACGACGCGACGCTGCTCGAGCACATCCCGGCACACGTGACCGCCTCCAACGTCGCTCCGCAGTATGGCACCGAGGAGACCCGCGCCTACCTCAAGCTCTGCGCCACCGAGCAGATCCTGGTCGACAACGGTCTGTGCGATGACCCCTCCGACCTGTATCACACCCTGCTGGTCAAGGCTATCAAGACCGAGCGCTGGCGCAAGTGGATGACTGGCGACGACGTCAACCTGCAGGTCGACGACATTCTTGCCGACGATGAGCTCAGCCTGAAGATCCTGGATGTCTCCGGTCACTATGCGTTCAACGATCCTGAGGTCAAGGAGCAGGTCGAGAAGCTCTACCGCAACCTCGCTGGCTCAGGACATCGACGGCAAGCGCTTTGTCATCGAGCACATCAAGCGCCCGATCAAGCAGTACGTCGTCGGTCTTAACCTCAAGGGCGTCACGACCCGCATCGAGGCCGCTCTTGCCGAGTAAGTAGTTTTTCCTACGCGACGCCGGGCCTGGGGGCATGTCCCAGCTGCAGGCCCGGCACATGGGACAAAGGGGCGGTCCCTTTGTCCCATTCTTTTGAGTTTTTAGCTTCCTTTGAAGGGGTTCACCATGAAGTTCTTTATCGATACCGCCAATCTGGACGAGATTGCCGAGGCCAAGAGCTGGGGCTGCCTGGCCGGTGTTACCACCAACCCGTCCCTGTACGCCAAGACCGGCGGCAAGCTTGCCGACTTTGAGCCGCATATGCTCAAGATTGCCGAGCTCTGCGAGGGCTGCCCGTTTCCGCCGAGTCTACCGCTACCACTGCCGAGGGTATGATCGAGGAGGGCAAGCGCCTTGCCGCCCTCGCCCCCAACATCGTGGTCAAGCTTCCCGTGTGCGAGGCCGGCCTTGCCGCCTGCCGTGCGCTGGCCGATGACGCTGGCGTGCGCGTCAACATGACGCTCGTCTTCTCGCCGACGCAGGCCCTTATGGCCGCCAACGCCGGTGCTCGCTACATCAGCCCGTTTGTGGGGCGCTTCGATGACATCGCCGAGGACGGTATCTCGCAGCTCGACAATGTTGTGACTTGCATTAAGAACTATGACTGGACCGGCAAGAACGTCGACGACACCGTTGAGATCATCACCGCTTCGGTCCGCACGCCCAACCATGTGACCCAGGCGGCGCTGCTTGGTGCCGACATTGCGACCGTGCCCATGGCCGCTCTTAAGAAGTGCCTGCATCATCCGCTGACCGACCAGGGCCTTGCCTCTTTTGAGGCTGACTGGCAGAAGGTCGTCGCTCAGGCTTAACGAGTGGATTGCCCCGGCATCGCGTCATCCGGTGCCGGGGTTGTTCTCAAGAGAGGAATTCGTATGACCAACCAGGAGCTGGCGAAGGTCGCCAATGAGGTCAGGAAGGGTGTCGTGACTGCGGTTCACGCGGCCAAGTCGGGACACCCGGGTGGATCGCTCGGTGCTGCCGACATCATGACGTATCTGTACTTTGAGGAAATGAATATCGATCCTGCCGACCCTCACAAGGCCGATCGCGATCGCTTTGTGCTCTCCAAGGGTCACGCGGCGCCGGGCCTGTATTCGGTGTTGGCAAATCGCGGCTATTTTCCCGTCGAAGAGCTCGAGACGCTGCGTCATATTGGCAGCCGACTGCAGGGCCATCCCAACATGAACGACGCCCCTGGCATCGATATGTCCACCGGATCGCTCGGTCAGGGCATCTCCGCCGCGGTTGGAATGGCACTCGCCGCAAAGCACTGGGGTGACAGCTACCGCGTCTACACGTTGCTGGGCGACGGCGAGTGCGAGGAGGGCCAGGTGTGGGAGGCGGCCATGTTTGCCGGCAACCATGCGCTCGACAATCTTGTTGCCGTCGTCGACCACAACGGCTTGCAGATTGACGGCACGATCGATGAGGTCAACTCGGCCATGCCGCTCGCTGACAAGTTCCGCGCCTTTAAGTGGCATGTGATCGAGCTAGCCGATGGCAACGACATGACACAGATTGAGGCGGCTTTCGCCGAGGCTCGTGAGAGTGACCGGCGTGCCCGTCGCTATCATCGCCGAGACGGTGAAGGGCAAAGGCGTCTCCTTTATGGAGAACCAGGTGGGCTGGCACGGCAAGGCACCCAACGATGAACAGTTTGAGCAGGCCATGGCCGAGCTCGCAGCAGCAGGGGAGGAGCTCTAATGGCAGACGTCAAGAAAGTCGCCACGCGCGTTAGCTATGGCGAGGCACTTGTCGAGCTGGGCAATGAGCGCGATGACTTTGTGGTTCTCGATGCCGACCTGGCCGCCGCCACGCAGACCGGTAAGTTTAAGGCTGCGCACCCTGAGCGCTTCTACGACGCCGGCATTGCCGAGAGCAACCTGATGGGGCTTGCCGCCGGCATTGCGACCACGGGTCACGTCGCCTTTGCGAGCACCTTTGCCATGTTCGCCGCCGGCCGCGCGTACGAGCAAGTGCGTAATTCCATCGGCTATCCGCACCTCAACGTCAAAATCGGTGCCACGCATGCGGGCATATCGGTCGGTGAAGACGGTGCCACGCATCAGTGCTGCGAGGACATCGCGCTCATGCGCACGATCCCGGGTATGACGGTAATCGTTCCCGCCGATGACATCGAGGCTCGCGCTTGCGTGCGCGCCGCCTATGAGTTTGAGGGACCGGTCTACATGCGCTTCGGACGCCTGGCAACGCCGGTCATTAACGATCACGAGGACTATGAGTTCAAGATTGGTCGCGGCGTGGTCGTGCGCGAGGGGTCCGATGTGACCATCATCGCTTGTGGCCTTATGGTCGCTGAGGCGCTTGAGGCTGCCGAGGCGCTCGCTGCCGATGGTATCGATGCCGAGGTCATCAATATGCACACGATCAAGCCGCTTGATGAGCGCCTGGTGGTTGCCAGCGCCAAGAAGACCGGTCGTGTGGTCACTGCCGAGGAGCATTCGATTATCGGTGGTCTTGGCGAGGCCGTGGCCTCGGTGCTCGCGGAGCAGCATCCGGTGCCGATGCGTCGCGTCGGCGTGCGCGATGTGTATGGCGAGTCCGGCCCTGCGGTCGATTTGCTGCACAAGTACGGTTTGGACGCCGACGGCATCGAAGCTGCGGTCAGGTCCGTGTTGTAAGGAAGGTTTCCATGGGATTTGTATCTGCCAACCAAGTGACAATCGGGTATACCGCCGCCTCGCGCGAGGACGCCCTGCATTATTTGTCCGAGCAGGCCATCGAGCTCGGCTTTGCCGATGACGCATCTGCCGTAGAGGCCGCCTTCATTGCTCGCGAGAACGAGGCCGAAACCGGCCTTGTCGCCGGTTTTGCCGTTCCGCATGCCAAAAGCGACGCGATCCACACGCCGGGCGTAGCCGTGCTTAAACTGACCGAGCCCGTTGAATGGCCGAGCTTCGATGGGGTGCCCGTCGATGTTGCGCTCGCGCTGTACGTGCCTGCCGGCGAGGCTGGAACCACGCATCTGCGCCTGCTCTCCAAGGCTGCCGTAATGCTGATGGACGCCGGCTTCCGCGACAAGGTGCGCGCGAGCACCGATCCCGTTGAGATTGCGGAGCTCATCAATAGCGGACTCGAAGACTAGAACGGTCATCCCGTTCAATCAATTGATCCTTCTCCAAGGAAAAGGGCCGCGACGCCGTATAGGTGTCACGGCCCTATTTGCGTTTCCCCAGATAAAACCTGCCAAAATAAACCTATCCCTCTTTGGCAGGCTAATCGTGAGTTATTTCACCGCAACTTAGGGCACGGTTAGGAAGTGTGCACCTTAAAGAGTGGAGCCCTTGATTAGAGAGGTCGCGCTCATCTCTCTAAATGTCTCTCTAAAGAGAAGGTTGGTTAGAGAGACGGAATGCCAAAATTCGTCCGTCAGCTACCATCTGCCAAAAATGACGGATAAAGGGCTCATCGAAGTAATGGGTTCATCGACGAGCCGCAACCGCCGCTATCGGAAGAAGTAGATGCAGCCGAATTGCCCCTCTATCGTCTCTCGAAGTTTGATGGGTGCTAGGGGAGCGACTGCCTCGCGATATTTTCCCAAGATAAAACCTGCCAAAACAAACCTGTCCCTTATTGACAGGTCAGTTAACGCAGTCCAGGTTGAGCATATGTGAGCGAGCGGGCTCCGGGTGCGGTAAGGTGACGTGAAACAAGCGGGCGCTGACCTTTTGGTCGCGCCCGTGAAGTTGAACGTCAGATTGCCGTGCCCGGAGCCCGCGCAGCGCCGAGCAGTTACGCCGTTTGTAAAACGGCGTAATCTAAAGGTTCATGTTGCCGTGAATGTAGGGGGTGACCTCGGGGGAGATATGGTCGCAGCCCAGCTCGCGCAGCGCGGACTCGATAATGGCGGGCAGCGGGGTCTTGCCCTCGGCATCGACGGCGTTGCCACCGAGGGCAGCAATCTTGGCGACATCTGCGGGTGCGGCCTCGATATGCATGCAGCCGCCGATCAAGCGCGCGCGTACCTGTGCCAGATCAAGATCGTGCAGGTAATCCTCGCAGGCGCGGATTAAATCGACCTTCTCGCGCGTAAGCTCCTCGCCCGTGGGGACGCGGGTGGCAAGACATGCTCCCGCCGGTAGGTTCCAAACGGGATAGCCCCATGCGCGCAGCAGCTCGCGCTCTTCGTCCTTGGTAAAGCCGACCTCCATAAGGGGTGAGCGTACGCCGAGCTCTTCTGCCGCACGCATGCCGGGGCGGTAGTCACCGCGATCGCTTGCATTGCTGCCATCGATGACGGTGGGAAAGCCGAGCGACTTGGCGTGGTTGACGATGGCGGTAAAGCCGGCGTGCTTGCAGTGGTAGCAGCGATTAGCATCGTTGCAGGCCACTTGGGGGAGCTGCAGCTGATCCACCGAAAGATTGAGCACGGGGAGCTTAAAATGCGGCCCCTCATTGGCCTGCCCATCAACGGACTGCTCAAACGAAGCCTGCTCGGGCGTGCCGATGAGCGGCGTGGTGAGATGGACGAGAAGAGTATTGGTAGGCATGACGCGGGCGCATACGGCGGCCAAAAAGCTGCTGTCAACGCCGCCGGAAAACCCGATAGCCACGCGCCCGTATGCCAAAAGCAGCTGCTCGAGCGCCGATAGCTTGTCTTGAAGCTCCTCTGCGGGTGCCGTGGTGTCTAAAATCATGAAACGTTCCTTATCGTTGAGTACTCGATCGAAAACTATAATCCTAATGCGTTACTTGCCATAAGACTTCTATCTGTGTAACGAAAGTGCAATATGGTATATACGTTATATACAAGTTGCCAAATGCGGTAGAGTTGCAGCAACGCGACAGCGAGAGTCGATGGGGGACCGATATGATCAAGGCTGTTATTTTTGACATGGACGGAACGCTGGTCGACACCGAGCGTTTGGGGATTAAGGCCTGGAAGGCAGGCGCCGCTGAGCTGGGGCTCGCGATTGATGAAGCGCTGATCCATCAGTTTATCGGCCGCACGCTGCCCGATGTTATGGACATCCTCGATAAGCATTATGGCAGCCACGAAACCACCGAGGCGATCTATCGTCGCCACAAGGAGATTCGCGACGAGATGGTCAAGACCGAACTGGAACTTAAGGCCGGTGCCGCCGAGTGCCTAGACGAGCTGCTGGCTGCGGGCTATCACGTGGGTCTAGCGACGTCGTCGCGCCTCGTTACGGCCGAGCGCAACCTTAAGATGGTCGGTCTTTTTGACAAGTTTGAAACGGTAACGTGTGGCGAGGACGTCGTGCACGGCAAGCCCGACCCCGAGATGTATCTGCTCGCCTGCGAGCGTGCGGGCTTTGCCCCCGAGGAGTGCGCCGTGGTCGAGGATTCGCGCAATGGTTGCGTCTCGGGCATCACGGCCGGCTGCCACGTCTTTGCCGTCCCCGATATTGTGCCGCTGCCGCAGGACGTGGTGGATGGCTGCGAGGCCGTGCTCGATACGTTGTTCGACCTGGCGGCGGCGGTCAAGGCCGTGCGCTAGACAATTGCGGCGTTGAAACGCGCAATTGCCCACGTTTGCGCTCAAGCAAAAGGGGTCCGGCAATGGTCGGGCCCCTTTTGCTTGAGCGGCGACTTAGCATACTTGCGGGCGTGCTATAGATACGCACCGAGGTTGATGGCCGTGGCGTCGGTCTGGCTGCTTGCCTGGGTGCTGGCGCGTTCCAGTAGGAACGGACGTACCAGTTCTTGGCGGTTGATATCCTCGGCGGCGACTGCGGTGACGGTACGCACTGCGGAGCCGACACGGATATGCTTGATCTTTGCCGGGGCCTTGTTCTCGATTTGCTCCATCAGCAGTTGGACACCCTTGCGGCCAATCTCGTAGCCCGGGGGCGCTACCGTAGTGAGCGGGACAGATCCGCTCCAAGCGAGCGGGTTGCCGTCGCATCCGGCCACGCGTACTTGCCCGGGGACAGAGATGCCCTTGTCGACCAGTGCCGAAACGACACCCGAGGCCAACACATCGGTCAGGCCGACGACAAAATCGGGACGTTCGTCCGCGGGGCGCTCGGCGATTTGGGCACCGATGCCGTAGCCGTCGGCAGCGGTATTCCATTCGCCGGCGTCGATGACTTCGATCTTGATATCGGGGTGCAGGGCGAGCGCCTTATGAATGCCAAGGACGCGCAGGGTGAGTTGCATAAATGCTGCTCGGCCGACGACGACAATATGGTGCGCGCCGCGGGCGATGGCAAGTTCGGCAATGATGCGACCCTGGGCCTCATTGTCGGCCGCTACGTAGTAGCCGGGCTCGGAGCAATGGATGTCCAGATGGACGATCGGCACGGGCATCTTGGTCATGGCGGGGTGCCAGTCGGGGGATGCCATGGGCTGAACCATGACGCCGGACATCTGGGTGCCCATAAAGTAGCGCAGGTAATGGTCCTCGAGAATATCGTCGTTATCGGCGTTGGCGATGAGCAGGTCGTAACCGTGCTTGCGGGCCTCGTTGTGGGCGCCGCTGGCAATTTGGAGCGAAAAACCGTGATCGAGACGGGGGAGCACCAGGCCAAAGGACTTGGTGGCGCCGCCCGCGAGCTGACGGGCGCTTTGGTTGGGCAGGTAGCCAAGGCGACTGATGGTCTCGTTGATGAGCTTGAGGGTCTCGGGGCGCAACTTTTCGGGATGGTTGAGCGCGTTGGAAACCGTGCCCAGCGAAACCCCGGCCTCGCGCGCGACGTCGCTGATTTTTACCTTTGCCATAGCGGCCCCTTTGATGCGTTTCAAGTACAAGCCAGATTGTAGCATCCCAAACCTACCAAAGAGGGATAGGTTTATTTTGGCAGGTTTTATCTGGGGAAACGCTGTTGCCAGCTCAAACCACCACGAAGGGGACAGGTGCTTTTGTGGTGGTTTGGACCGGCTGGACGTGTGTGCATCGGGTGGTATCTAAGTTGAGATACCACTTCTGGTATATCAGCTTGCGTTTGCGTGAGTACAATACTCGAACGTTATACGTCTCAGCGCCCCCTGTGCGTGGACGTCTTGCAGTCACGCGAACGAAGGGATTTATCCTATGTGCGGAATCGTCGGCTACACCGGCTCTGATATTGCAAAGAACATCCTGGTCACGGGCCTCAAGCGTATGGAGTATCGCGGCTATGACTCCTCGGGCGTCGCGCTCGAGGTGGGCGAGGGCGCCGCGGCGCACCTCGACGTCATCCGCCGCGTGGGCAAGGTCGCGGGCCTGGAGAGCGAGCTTTCCAACATCGACAGCGACGCTACCTGCGGTATCGGCCACACCCGTTGGGCCACCCACGGCAAGCCCTCCGTCGTTAACGCTCACCCCCACACCAGCTGCGACGGTCGTATCGCCATCGTCCACAACGGCATCATCGAGAACTTCGCCGAGCTGCGCGAAGAGCTGGAGGGTCGCGGCCACCACTTTAAGAGCGAGACCGATACCGAGGTCTTCGCGCATCTGATCGAAGAGGCTTATGCCGAGACGCACGACCTGATGGCCTCCGTGCGCGAGGCGTGCACCCACGTGGTCGGTGCCTATGGTCTGGCCGCCGTGTGCGCTGACGAGCCCGGCGTGATCGCCGTGGCCCGCAAGGATTCCCCGATCGTGGTCGGTGTGGGCGAAACCGGCTCCTATGTTGCTTCCGATGTCATCGCGCTCATCGACGCCACCCGCGATGTCGTGGTGCTCGAGGACGGTCAGTTTGCCAAGCTCACGCCCGCAGGCGTCGAGTACACCGACGAGGCCGGCAACGTTATCGAGCCCAAGGTCACCCACATCGACTGGGACCTGGACATGGCCGAAAAGGGCGGTTATCCCGACTTTATGCTCAAGGAAATCCACGAGCAGCCGCGCGTCGTGCGCGACACGCTGGTCGGTCGTATGACGCCGGCCGGCGAGCTCGACATCGACGAGCTGGGCCTTTCGCTCGAGGAACTCAACGACATCGACCGCGTCTACGTGATCGCTTGCGGCACCAGCTATCACGCTGGCCTCATTGCCAAGAATCTCATTGAGGGCTGGGCTCGCATCCCCACCGAGGTGGAGGTGGCCAGCGAGTTCCGCTACCGCAACCCCATCATCACGCCGACGACGCTGGTCGTGGCCGTGTCGCAGTCGGGCGAGACGGCCGACACGCGCCGCCATCCGCGATGCGCGCATCAAGAGGTGCCAAGGTCTTCGGCATCACCAACGTGGTGGGCAGCCCGTGGCGCGTGAGAGCGACGGCGTCATCTACACCAAGGCCAACAAGGAGATCGCGGTCGCCTCGACCAAGAGCTTCATCGGCCGGTTGTGAGCCTGACGCTGCTGGCCCTGCTGCTGGCGCAGGTCAAGTACCGCTTGACCACCAAGCAGGCGCGCATGCTGTTCCGCGAGCTTTCCGATACGGCCGAGCAGATCCAGTGGATTTTGGATACCCAAACCGAGGCCGTTCATGAGGCCGCCCTGCTGTGCAAGGACGCGCAGTCCGCACTGTTTGTAGGTCGCGGCATGGGTGCCGCTATTTCCTACGAGGGCGCGCTCAAGCTCAAAGAGGTCAGCTACCTGCACGCCGAGGCATATGCCGCCGGTGAGATGAAGCACGGCCCCATCGCCCTGATCGACCTGGGCTTCCCTGTCATCGCTGTGGCCACCAAGAGTGCCACCTACGACAAGACCGTGTCGAACCTCATGGAGTGCAAGGCGCGCGGCGCCAAGGTCATCGTCGTTGCTACCGAGGGCGACGAGGAAATCAACAAGATTGCCGACTGCATCATTCGCGTGCCGGCCGTCCGCGACGTGTTCAGCCCCATCACGGCGAGTGTCCCGCTGCAGCTGCTCGCCCGCGAGGTCGCCATCCTGCGCGGCTGCGATGTTGATCAGCCCCGAAACCTCGCTAAGAGCGTGACCGTGGAATAGTTGGTTCCGCCATTCTGGCGACCAAGGCCCGGCTCCGTTGCAGCGGAGCCGGGCCTTGTTTCATTTGCCCAGATAAAACCTGCCAAAATGAACCTGTCCCTATTTGGCAGGTTAGCGGAGCTTGCTGGTCTCGAAGTACTCGGGGAACTGGTCCAGAACCTCGGTCTGGTTGCGGAACATCATATGCAGGTGCTTGCTGACCAAAAAGCTCGCTTCGATGGGGTCGCGACCGGCGATAGCGCGGCGAATCTGCTTGTGCTCGTTCACGATGTCCTGATTGTCGAGAACCTGCGTGGCGGCGCGCAGCCAGCGGAAGCGCTCGGTCGGCATTGGTCTCTTCGAGCCACGACCACACGGTGCTGCGACATGCGATGCTAAAAATCATGTGATGCATGAGGTTGTCGCTCAAAAAGAAGCCGATGCGATCCTCTTCGGCCATGGCCTTTTCCTGCAGCGCGATGGCGCGGTCGAGCTGCTCGATGCCGGCCGACGTGGCGCGCGCACAGCACTCCACAATCACCTGCTTTTCCAGATGCTCGCGGATGTAACAGGCACTCTCGGCAAGGGTGAGGTTGATGGGCGAGACGTAGGTACCGCTCTGGGGCACGGTGCGCACCAGGCCTTCCTGCGCCAAACGAACCAAAGCCTCGCGCACAGGGGTGCGCCCCATATCCAGGTCGTCGCAAAGTTGCTTGACGCCCAGCTTTTCGCCCGGCTTGTAGTCCAGGTAGACGATTTTGCGTCGAATGGTGTGGTAGGACTGGTCCTGTAGGCTCGTTTCCTGCTCGCCGACGTGCATCGATTCTTCCATAGCGCCTCGCAACTGTTCTATCAAACTCATATGTCAGTTGTTAATTATGCCGCGAATCAGCTCTCCGCGGTGGGCAATTCGGCTGTTGCCTGAGAACTATTGCGGCATCTTAGTCTGTGTTTGCGCAAGGCTGCGCTCAATGTTGCCGTATCATAAGCCGTCGCAAACGTGAAATAGAAAGAAGGAATCCCATATGCAACTGGCAAATATCGTACGCGAGCGCTGGAAGGGCGTCTTGTTCTGCCTGATCATCGCTATCCCCGCGACGTTGCTCGGCAAACAGATTGAGGTGGTCGGCGGTCCGGTATTTGCCATCCTCTTTGGCATGGTCCTGGCGCTCGTCTTTCCCAAGAATCGTCGCGAACAGTTCGCCGCCGGCGTTACCTATACGTCCAAAAAGTCTTGCAGTACGCGGTTATCCTGCTTGGCTTTGGCATGAACCTCTCCCAGATCCTGTCCAAGGGCGCCCAGTCGCTGCCCATTATCGTGGCGACAATCTCGACCTCGCTTGTCATCGCCTTTGTGCTCTGCCGCGTTATGAATGTGCCGGGTAAGATCGCGACGCTTGTGGGTGTGGGTTCGTCGATTTGCGGCGGTTCGGCCATCGCTGCGACCGCGCCCGTCATCGATGCCGACGATCGCGAGATTGCCCAGGCCATTTCGGTCATCTTCCTGTTTAACGTTATCGCGGCGCTCGTGTTTCCAACGCTCGGCGGCATGCTCGGGCTGACCAACGAGGGCTTTGGCCTGTTTGCCGGCACCGCCATCAACGACACCTCGTCCGTAACGGCTGCGGCGAGCGCCTGGGACAGCATGCATCCCGGCGCCAATGTGCTCGAGAGCGCCACAGTGGTCAAGCTCACCAGGACGCTGGCCATTATTCCCATCACGCTGGTCCTCGCATGCTGGCAGATGCATCTGGCACGCAAGGCCGGCGGTGACGCCAAAAGCACGTTCTCCCTTAAACGCGCGTTTCCCATGTTTGTGCTGTTCTTTGTGCTGGCGAGCGTGATCACCACGGTGCTTCAGCTTCCCGCGTCCATCACGGCGCCCATCAAGGAGCTGTCGAAGTTCTTTATTGTGATGGCCATGGCGGCTATTGGTTTTAATACCGATATCGTCGAGCTGGTCAAAAAGGGCGGCAAGCCCATCGCGCTGGGCTTTTGCTGCTGGATTGGCATTGCGTGCATGAGTTTGGGAATGCAACACGTGCTGGGAATCTGGTAGAGAAGTAGCTTATTCGCGTGCTGGCTGCCGGTGAGCGCAAGCCTTCGGTGGAGCGATAGGAGCTCTTGCGGGTATGGCTTGTCCGCAGGTTTATAAGTCCCGAAGAGCTCTTATCGCCCCGCCAGGATGGCGATGCGGGGCAACACCTATACTCGCAGGACGGCGCTTTCTGCCCTATAGTGTTTGGTGAGCAATATCGTTCAATTTTGAAACACTCGGTCGTGCGACCGCCGGCGGTTGCACGTCGCCGCGGACAGGGGCAAATCATGGATAGCAATGCTAAGCTGAACATCTTGACCGAGGCCCTAGCTGCTGCCGGGGCCTCGGCATTGGCAATCGATGCGCGTGGGGACGTCGCGATCTCGACCATGAATGACGCGGCGCTTGAGCGGGATGTGGCGGCTTTTGTTGCTGAGCGTCTCGACCGTATAGGAGACGGCGCGCGTCTGGTTATGGGGCGTGAGGGTACGCGCCTGAGCCTGACCGTTCGCCCCACCGACAAAGAGGGCGGGAGGCTTTGGGTCGTTGTGGTCCGCGAGGTGCGCGGTGCCGCGGCGCATGCGGGCATCGAGTGGCTCAACGCCGACGAAGTTGAGGTCCGCTACGAATCGAGCGCGTACGGCATCGTTGAGGGGGCGGCCTCGGTGGCTGTACCGGTTGCCGAGAGCTACGCGCGCGGTGTGCCCCTTATGCTCGAGGGCGAGCTGGGGAGCGGGTCAGGTCGAGATCGCCAAGCGCCTCTATCTGGACGGTCCTTTTGCCGATCAGCCCTTTGTTTCCGTTGCGCTCGATGAGCTCACCGAGCGCGGTTGGCGCCATGTGCTCAAAAGCGCCGAATCGCCGTTGTTCCAAACGGGGCTGACCCTTTGCATTGAGGGCTGGAACGCGGTTGTCCCCCAGCGCCTCCGCGAGCTGGTCTCCACGATGGCCGACACCGCGTTGGCGACGCGCTGCCATGTGGTGCTGACGGCGAATGACATGCCGGGCGGCGGCGAAAGTGATCAAGCCGCCTTTGTGACCGAGCGCTTCGCCTGTGCGGTGAGCGTCGCGCCGGCAATCGCCGAGCAGGGAGCCGCGTCGACGAAGGTTGCGCGCTATTTGGAATATCTCGCTGATGCATTTGGGACGGCAGCGCCCACGCTGTCTGCCGCGGCGACGAAGACGCTCGATGCTTACCGCTGGCCGCGCAATTATCTGCAGCTCCGCGAGGTCTCGGAACGACTGTATATATTGGTGGGGACGGGCACGGTGGACCGCGCTGTGGCGGAGGAAGTGTTCGCCCAAGAGGACGTGATTAAGACCGCAACCTTTGGCGCCCCGACGCTTGAAAGTGACCTGTATATCCTGCGACCGCTGGCCGATACCGAGCGAGATATCGCGCATCTGGTTGTAGACCATCTCCACGGCAACCGAACCCGTGCGGCGGAGGTGCTGGGCATAAGCCGTACAACGCTGTGGCGCTTGCTGAAGGACGATGACCGTTGAGCGAGGCGCCCGTGACCGCACGCGACGCGTGTGCTACAGTCCAAAGCGTTATTGTTTCGATTTGGTTACGGCGTGCGAGGGCATATGGCTGAGACTTCAAAACCGAGCCGCAGAAGGCGGAGTGCCGCGCCGGTCAACCGACGCACAACATCGGTGACGTGGGGCAAACACGCCTCGGGGTTTGATGGCTCGTTCAAGCGCACTAAATACGGCTATCCTTCGGCAAGCGCCCGCTTGGCAATGCAGGCAGAGTCCTCGCTGTGGGGCCGCAAACGCGTGGTGGGCTCAAAGCTCAAGCACGACGGAACGCTCGGCTACATCAGCCGCGGGGCGGCTCGCCGCAGCGGGCTCAATCCGGCTGGTTGGCACCGTTATGTTCCGATCGCGGTCGTCGTTGCAGTGATCGTCATCGCGCTCGCTGCGCTCGGATATGCCGGCGGTGGCGCCAACTTGGACGCAATGTTTAAATCGCCCGAGCTCGCGCATGTAGGTACAGAAGTTGTCGAGGGCGCTCAGGCCCAGACGAGCGTCGCGCCCCAGCGCGGTATCGTTGCGGCGGCCTCCACCATCGCCGATGTGCAAAAGGACGAAGACAAGCAAGGCGACGACGTCGATGCGAATCAGACGAGCGAAACGGCAATAACTCCATCGGCGGGATAAGTTGCGAGTGGGGCAGCTAATTTGGGACGGGGCTTTTTTAGCTGCCCAAGACAGTGGCTCATTCGATGTCAGTCGCCAAAAGCGAGCGAGCCGCATTTGCGCCAAGGTGACGTGAAATGAGAGGGCGCTGACCTTCTGGTCGCGCCCTCGAAATTGAACGTCAGATTGGCGTGAATGCGGCCCGCGCAGCGTCAACGAGCCCGCCGTTCGGTAGAATGGCGGAACTAATTACCTTACGTAGACCACGTTGTCGCGGCGCGGCTTTGCCTCGGGTAGCGTGTCCTCGGCGTAGCCAAGAATGCAGTTACCGACACCGCGCAGGCTGCCGTCGGCGGGCAGGCCCCAGCTGGCCAGCAGCTCCAGGGCCCTCGGGCGAATCGAAAACCTCGTGGGCGCGATGAATGCCAGCACGAATCGACACCCAGTGCATAGGCGGCGTTGAGCAAGTTGCCCATGGCGAGCGAGCCGTCTTCCAGATGTGTGGGCACGCTGCGGTCAACCAGCACCACCACAACGGTCTTGGCGCCATAGAAGGGGTCGCTGTTGCTGCCCATGACCTGGGCGTTGAGCTGCGAGAGACGCTCGACGGTCGCGGGGTCGGTGACGGCGACAAACGTCACCGGCTGGCGGCCCATGCCACTCGGTGCATATTGGCCGGCTTCGATAATACGTGCAAGCTTTTCGGCCTCGACGGGACGATCGCTGTAGTTGCGGCAGCTGCGGCGGTGAATGAGTGCTTCGATAGTCTCCATGGTGTCTCCTTGCGGTGGCGTTGCAGATGCCCCGTTCATACCCGTCGGGCTCAAACGATAGACGGTCAATTGCCCGGCCAAAAGGATAGATTCCAATTGGGAAAGTAGGTTTGCATAAAAAGTACCTTCAGAATGTGACAAACCAATGGGATGGTTAAACGTTTTATCCCGTCTACCCTGCGGTTTTTTACCACTTGCCTAAATGACGAACGCATAACCTCTGATAAGGGTTTTACTAAAGGAGTACCAACGTTTATCAATGCGCCGTGGTGGCGCCGGGCCAGGAGGTAACATCATGTTCCAGGCTGGAGATGTCGTCGAGACCGATTTTGAAGGATTCCTGAAGCTGCTGCGTTCCAAGACGCGCGCTTTCGTGTCGATCAACGATCACGAGTACTACATCACGCACACCGATGGCTATTGGCGTGTTCAGGATTGCGAGGCCCTTAACGACAAGGGCCACTTTACTGACTGCTCCGAGCTGGTCAACACGGTCTGCGAGGTCGTCGAGCTGCCGTGGATTGCCGGCAAGAGCCTGCATGACAGCTTCTCGGGCGCTACGGTCTATGAGGCCGTCGCCGCTTAACAGGCAATAAAACCCGATTTTCACGTGACCGCTGGCGCTGCCCCCGCGCCGGCGGTCTTTTTCTGCCGATAGGCCATAAAAGTGCACGCATTTGCGGAGAGCCTGTTGACGATAGTCAAAACTCGGACTAATCTAGAGACACATAATTGGTCAAAAATCGGACAATTGAATGGTGGGATAGATGGATAGTGCGGTTACGCTGGTCGACTTCGACCGGTTGCTCAATGGACTCGACCATATCTATTCGGAGTTCTCGCGTGCCTGCGGCCTTTCGGACTGCGCTTACTGGATGCTCGTCGATACCAGCACGGCGGGCGGCAGTATTGCCGTAAGCCGTCTGACAAGCGAATGGTTCTACAGCAAACAGACCATCAATTCGGCGATTAAAACGCTTAGGGCGCGAGGGCTTGCGACGTTGGAGTTTGCCGAAGGCAGTCGTAAAAACAAGGTTGTACGACTGACCGAAGAAGGCGTGCGGTTTGCCAAGCGCTACGCGTTGCCGGCGCAAAAAGCCGAGCAACAGGCATTCGAGGCGCTCGAGCCGTGGGAACAGTGCGAGATCATGCGCTTGGTCGGTAAGTTCTCCCATGTTCTTAACGAAGAGTGCGAGGCATTTAAACGGCAAGTGGCCGCCGAGAACGAGACTGACGATAAGGGCGAGGGGGACGCATGCGACTCTTAATGAGGTTTATGAGGCCGTACCGCGGTCTGATTGCGGTGACGCTGTTTGCGGTGCTGATAGATAACGTCGGTACGCTGTTGGTTCCCACGATGCTGGCGAACATGGTCAACACCGGTATTACCACGGGTGATGTCGACTATATATTACGCAACGGCCTGTACATGCTTATCGCGACCGGCATGGCCAGCGGCGGCACGGTGCTGGGCTGCTATCTTTCGGCGCGCCTGGCCGCCAACGTGGCTTGCGACATCCGCAATGCCGTGTACGACAAATCGCTCGAGCTCGCGGCCAGCGATTTGAGCGCTTTGGCACCGGATCGATGATCACACGCTCGCTCAACGACATCAACGTGATTCAGCAGCTGATTCTGCAGACGATTCAGCTGGTGCTGCCGGTGCCGTTTTTGGCTGTGGCGGGCATCATCTTCGCCTGGTTTATCGATCCCGCCATGGGCACGCTTCTGGGCGTAGTCGTTGCGATTGTGCTGGTGGCGGCGGTCTTTACGGTTGCCAACGCGGCTCCGATCTTTATGCGCTTACAGGGCTTTATCGACCGCATGAACGTGGTGCTGCGCGAGAATATTGTGGGCGTGCGCGTCATCCGTGCGTTTAACAAGGAGCGCCACGAGGAACGGCGTCTGGACGAGGTGTTTAGCGAATACGCCGCCAATGCCATCAAGGTCAACCACCTGTTTGTGGGTCTCGACAGCTCCAGCTTCTTTTTGATGAATATCGCCGAGGTGGCGGTGCTGTGGGTGGGCGGCAACCGCGTGGGCGTCCACGCCATGCAAATCGGTAGCATCTCGGCCGTGCTGGAGTACGCGATTCTGATCCTGTTCTTTGTGATGATGGCGCAGATGGTGGTGCTGACGCTCCCACGCGCCGCCGCATGCCTGAACCGTGCGCAGCAGGTGTTGGAGATTGAGCCGAGCATCGTGGACGGCAAGCGCACGCTGGACACGTGCGCGGCGGAGTCTGTTGACGGTGCCGACGCGGTGGCCGTGTTCGACCACATGTCGTTCCGTTTTGACGATGCCGACGAGGATACCCTGTGCGACCTGAGCTTTGCCTGTCGCCGTGGCCAGACCACGGCGATTGTAGGCTCGACGGGTTCGGGCAAGTCGACGGTGGCCAAGCTCTTGCTTCGCTTCCACGATGCCACCAAGGGCGCCATTCGCCTGGACGGCGTTGATCTGCGCGACCTTTCGCAAGACGAGATCCGCGGGCATATCGCCTATGTGCCGCAGAAGGCGTGGCTGTTCTCGGGTACGGTGGCGAGCAACCTGCGCTTTGGCAACGAAGACGCGACTGAGGCTGACATGCTCCATGCGCTGGAGGTTGCCCAGGGCACCTTTGTGCTCGACCAGCCCCAGGGGCTCGATACGCCGGTGGCCCAGGGCGGCACGAACTTCTCGGGTGGTCAGCGCCAGCGCCTGGCGATTGCCCGCGCACTCATGAAGCATGCCGATCTATATATCTTCGATGACAGTTTTTCGGCCCTGGACTTTAAGACCGATGCCGCCCTGCGCCATGCGTTGCAAGACGAGACGCGTGACGCTGCGGTGCTCATCATCGCGCAGCGCATCTCGACGATTTTGCATGCCGACCAGATTGTCGTGCTCAAGGATGGCGAGGTCGTGGGCCTGGGCACGCATGGCGAGCTTATGGAAACATGCGAGGTGTACCGCGCCATCGCGGAATCACAAATGAAGGGAGGTGAGTAGCATGACCGAGGAGCTCAAGAAGCAGGCCATCGCCGAGGATGCCGCGGTTGCAGAGACAGTTGAGGAGACGGGCGCCACGCCCGGCCTGGACGAAGCCGCCAAGGCGGCGGAGCGCGAGGCTCGCCGCCAGGCACTCTACGAGGAAAACGAGCGCGCCGAGGACGAGCGCGCCCGCGCCGAGGCGGAGCGTATGCGCGACGTTGACGACGAGGATGAGGACGAGACGCCCCGCGACACCTGGGCGACGGTGCGCCGCCTGTGGAGCGAGGCCGCCGGCGACCATTGGCGCTTCTATATCGTGTTCGCGAGCATTGTGTTCTACGCCATCTTTAACACCGCTGCGCCGGCATATAGCGCCCGCGTGATCGATGAGCTGTGGGGCCACATTCAGGTGGCGTTTGCCAACAACACTACCTTCAGCATTACCTGGGAGAATTGCGGCAGGACCATCTTCATCTACTTTATGATCTGGACCGCCGCCGCCTCGTTCTACGCACTCCAGAGCTTTTTGATGTCGAGCGTTGCCGAGCGCCTCAACCTGCGCCTACGCAACCGCATCGCACAAAAGCTCAACCGTCTGCCGCTTGCCTACTTTGACGCGCATCGTCCCGGCGAGGTCGTCAGCCGTGCGACCAACGACTTGGACAAGATGTCCGAAAGCATGCAGCGTGGCTTGCTGCAGCTTCTGGTGTCGATCGGTACCGTGGTGGGCGCCGTGAGCGTAATGTTCGTGTTTAGCGTGCCGCTCACGCTCGTCTTTCTGTTCTTTACGGCGCTGTCGCTGCTGGTGACGAAGGTCGTCTCGCGCCGCACACACGATGTGACGGGCGAGCGCCAGGAGTGGGTGTCCAAAATCACGAGCGCGGTCGAGGAAGGCTATTCGGGCCGTCTGGTGATTCGCGCATTCAACCGCGAGCACCAGAGCTCTGCCGAGGTACACGAGGCTTCGAAGGAGCTGGCGCGCGTGAGCACCAAGGCCGACTTTATGATCAACGCCGTCGGCCCCGCGGTGCGCTTTATCGGCCGTTTGGCGCAGATCGTGATCGCGCTGGTGGGCTGCAGCATGCTGGTTGCCGGTCACATGACCGTCGGCGTGTTCCAGGCGTTCTTCCAGTTTATCTATGAGGCGTCCGAGCCCATGACGCAGCTGTCGTTTACCTTTAACTCGCTGCAGAGCGCGCTGGCGAGCGCAGAGCGTGTGTTCGACCTGCTCGACGAGTCCGAGATGGAAGCCGATCCGTTGCCGGCCGCCGCCGCCAAACTGCCGGGCAAGGTGGAGGGCCGTGTCGCTTTTGAGCACGTGCGCTTTGGTTATTCGCCCGACAAGCCGCTTATGCACGACGTGTCGTTTACCGCCGAGCCGGGCCAGAAGATTGCCGTGGTGGGAACCACGGGCGCGGGCAAGACGACGCTCATCAACCTGCTCATGCGCTTCTACGAGATTGACGGCGGGCGTATTACGCTCGATGGCGTGGATACGGGCCGCATGGACCGCGGCGAGCTACGGCAGCAGTTTGGCATGGTGCTGCAGGACGCCTGGCTGTTCGATGGCACGATTGCCGAAAACATCGCCTACGGCTGTCCCGAGGCGACGCGTGAGGAGATCGTGGCGGCTGCGCGCGCCGCGCAGGTCGACTTCTTTGTGCGCACCATGCCGCAGGGCTACGACACGCGCGTGGCCAACGATGCCGAAAGCATCAGCCAGGGCCAGCGTCAGCTGCTGACCATCGCACGCGTGCTGCTCAACAACCCGGCGATTCTCATCCTGGACGAGGCGACCTCAAGCGTGGATACGCGTACCGAGCTTGCCATCGGTCGTGCCATGGACGCGCTCATGCGCGGGCGCACGAGCTTTGTGATCGCGCATCGCCTGTCGACGATCGTGGACGCCGACCTGATCTTGGTCATGGACCACGGCAACATTATCGAGCAGGGCACGCATAAGGAGCTGCTCGCAGCCGAGGGCGCTTATGCCGACCTCTATCTGAGTCAGTTTGCATAATGTGACAAAGGGACAGTCTCTTTGCCACATCAAAAAGAAAGGCGCGCCGGGGGATGGATTCCCTGGCGCGCCTTTGCGTTGATGCCGATGTCGTTTTGTGCCGCTTGCGTTCCTAGCGCTCGTCCACGAGCTTGGCGACGAGGGCTTTGAGCTCGGCCACCTCTCGCTCGAGTTCTTTGACGCGGCGGGCGTTCTCGGTGATGCCTTGGCGGTTGAGGGCACTCTGCTCGGCAGCGTCATCGGGCATGTACTCGCGATGCTGCTTGGCGTCGAAACTCTCCTCGAACACACGGCAGCCGTTGCGCTTGATGATGCGTCCCGGCACGCCCACGACGGTGCAGTTGTCGGGCACGTCCTTGACGACAACCGAGTTGCCGCCGATTTTGACGTTGTTGCCGATGCAGATGTTGCCGAGCACCTTGGCGCCCGTGCCCACCGTGACATTGTTGCCCAGGGTGGGGTGGCGCTTGCCGGTCTCGTTGCCGGTGCCGCCGAGCGTGACGCCCTGGTAGAGCACACAGTTGTCGCCCACAATGGTGGTCTCGCCGATGACGACGCCCATGGCGTGGTCGATAAAGAAGTGCTTGCCGATCTGCGCGGCGGGGTGAATCTCGACGCCGGTGATGTGGCGGGTGATTTGCGAGAGCACGCGGGCGAGCGAGCGATGACCGTGCTCCCAGAGCCAGTGCTCGGGCACGTGGTTCCACTTGGCGTGCAGGCCGGGATACGAAAGGAAGATGACCAGACCGTTTTGCGCGGCGGGATCCTGCGCTTGGACGGTCTTGATGTCCTCGCGAATGGTATTGATAAAGCTCACCGGCCGCCCTCCCTTAGCGCCATGGCAATGCGATTCAATAAAGTATAGCGATTCGCTAGGGATTAAAAAGGACAATCTTGGCGGCTTTGCGCTACAAGTGTCAGTTATGCAAACTTGCTGGTAATGGAGTCATGCTTTTGTGGGGTTGCGCACGAGGGGGCACCGCAACCGTATACTGGTCAACTTGGACGTATCCGCGCCCACAACTGAGAGGTTTTACTTCATGGGTTTCATCAATTTTATTGCCGAGCTGCTTAAGGACCCGCGCACCGCGATCGCCAGCTGGATCGCCGCCGGCCCGCTTATGGCCTACGGCTGCGTGTTCCTGATCATCTTTATCGAGACGGGCGTGGTGTTCTTCCCGTTCCTTCCCGGTGATTCGCTGCTGTTCGCCTCGGGTTTCTTTGCCCACAACGGCGGCTTTAACATCGTGGCGCTTCTGGCCACCGCATGGGCCGCTGCCATTTTGGGCGATCAGTGCAACTTTATGATCGGTCACTTCTTTGGCCGCAAGATCATCGCTTCGGGCAAGGTCAAGGCCATGACGCCCGAGCGCATCAAAAAGTCCGAGGACTTCTTGGACAAGTGGGGTCACCTGGCCATCTTCCTGGGTCGCTTCTTCCCGTTTATCCGCACCTTTGTGCCCTTTATCGCCGGTATGGGCGGCATGCACTGGCGCAACTTTGTCGTCTACAACGTACTGGGTGGCATTACCTGGTCGACGCTCTTTACACTGCTGGGCTACTTCTTTGGCGGCATTCCCTTTGTGCAAGAGCACTTTGAGCTGCTGATTATCGGCATCGTTGCCGTGTCGATCATCCCGACCGTGGTCGGTCTGGTTAAGGCTAAGCTGGGCAAAAAAGAACGCGTAGCTCGAGCCAGCGCGCAGACCGTACAGTTGAGGCCCGTCACCGCTTACGGTGGCGGGCCTTTTTGCTTCGGTCAAATGAAAATACTTTACTTAGTTAAAGAAAAGCGTTTTATCAGACGCGTGCGGGGAGTACAATCTCGTGCATGCGAATCGACGTGCCATCGGCTTTGATGCTGCTCGCGTGTCCCGTCCGGCTCTACGCTCCGGGCGTGCGACGTTGCGACGCGGTCGGCCTCGGTCCTTGCGTGCGGGTTCGCGAGTATGCAACTGTGTATGTAAGGAGCGACATATGACTGTCGAGAAGAAGGATATCGATTGGGGTAGCCTCGGCTTTGGCTACATGAAGACCGATTACAGCTACGAGGCTCATTGGAAGGATGGCGAGTGGGACGAGGGCGGCCTGACCACCGACCACACCCTGCATGTCTCCGAGTGCGGCGGCATCTTCCATTACTGCCAGGAGGTCTTTGAGGGCCTGAAGGCCTACACCGCCGAGGACGGCAGCATCGTCTGCTTCCGTCCCGACATGAACGCCGAGCGTATGTACAACTCTGCGCAGCGCCTCGAGATGCCCCCGTTCCCCAAGGATAAGTTCGTTGAGGCCGTCAAGCAGGTCGTCTCTGCCAACGCCGCCTGGGTTCCGCCCTTCGGTTCTGGCGCGACCCTGTACGTGCGTCCGTTTATGATCGGCTCCGGTGACGTGATCGGCGTGGCTCCCGCTCCTGAGTACACGTTCCGCATTCTCGTGACCCCGGTCGGTCCGTACTTTAAGGGCGGCCTCAAGCCCGTCAAGCTGCGCGTTTCCGAGTATGACCGTGCCGCACCGCACGGCACCGGCAACATCAAGGCTGGCCTGAACTACGCCATGTCCCTCAAGCCCACGATGGAGGCCCATCGCGAGGGCTATGCCGAGAACCTGTATCTCGACTCCGAGTCCCGCACCTATGTCGAGGAGACCGGTGGCGCCAACGTCCTGTTCGTGAAAGAGGATGGCACGCTTGTCGTTCCGCAGTCGCACACCGACTCCATCCTGCCCTCCATCACCCGTCGTTCGCTCGTTCAGGTTGCTCAGGACCTGGGCATGACCGTTGACCAGCGCCCCGTCGAGTGGGCCGAGGTCAAGGCCGGCACCTTTGTGGAGTGCGGCCTGTGCGGCACCGCTGCCGTCATCTCCCCGGTGGGCGAGATTGACAACAAGGTCTATGGCGCCGACGAGACCGTGACCTTCCCGGCTGGCTACACCGAGATCGGCCCCGTGATGAAGAAGCTCCGCGAGACTCTGACCGGCATCCAGTCTGGTGCTGTCGAGGACAAGCACAACTGGGTTTACACCGTCGCGTAATTTGTCTTACCTATCCGGGCAGAGAACAAGTTCCGGCGCGTCCTCGGACATGCAAGAAGCCCTCGCTGCGCACTTCGTGCGGCGAGGGGCTTCTTGCGTCCTGCGGAGTGCGCCGGGAGGGAACTTGTTCTCTGCCCTGCGGGTTCGGCGATGTCACAACGGGCAATGATTAATCTGAATAAAGATGGTGCGCGGCCTTTTAGGCTGCGCTTTTGCTTTGCTTCGCGCCATGTGGGGGCGGTGGCGACGTGCATTTTTGCGAGTATTCTGCAGTCGAAGGTCCCTGCATACCGATCTCGGGCAAAAAATCGGGAGTTCTCGATGTTTTCTACGAATGATGGGCGGGGTTATGGGCTGGCAGCGTTTGATTTGCAGGGATATTCGCGGTCTTTGGCATTTATCGTGGCGCCCGAAGCTCTTGGTTATGTTGAATACTCCTAAAAATGCACGACGCTTAGAGGGGGACCTTCGCGAAAAAGGAAACCGCCCCGTCGAAGTATGCATTCGACGGGGCGGTTTATGCATTTGGCCGATTAAGGATGCGCTGTCAAACTACTAGAACTTGACGGTCGGGGCCTGGCGGGCTGCTTCGGCGGCCTCGAAGCCCTGGCGCTCCTTAAACTGGAAGATGCCGGCAAAGATGACAGCCGGGAACGTCTGAATGGCGTTGTTGTAGCTGAGCACGCAATCGTTGTAGCTCTGGCGTGCATAGCTAATCTTGTTCTCGGTATCCTCGAGCGATGCCTGCAGCTGCGTAAAGTTGGTGTTTGCCTTAAGATCGGGATAGGCCTCGGCTACGGCGAAGAGCTGGCGCAGCGCACCGGTCAGCACGTTGTCGGCTTCCATCTTGGCCTCGGGCGTGGTGGCCTTGACGGCGGTGTTACGCGCGCTGATCACGGCGGAGAGCGTCTCCTGCTCGTGCTTGGCGTAGCCCTTGACGGTCTCGACCAGGTTGGGGATCAGGTCGTTGCGACGCTGCAGCTGCGTGTCGATGTTCTGCCAGGCGTTATCGATGCGGTTACGCTTGGTGACCATGTTGTTGTAGATGCCGGCGATGGCGCAGACAATCACAATGACAACAACGATGCCGATGATGACGGTAAGCATGATGTCTCCGTTTCGAATGGCCGCGGCGGCATGCGCCAGCTGCCGTTGGTATAACGCTACTAGTATACCCGCAACGTTTTGTCGTGCCGAACTTTCCGGTAAGCGTTGTGTTTTCGGCGGGGTTGGCACCGGGGCAAAGCGCGCGAGGTACAGGTGTAAGATATGCGACAGATTGACGAGTGTTGTCTTTGCCCTGAGGATGGCGATATCAGTGGACCTTCGCATTAAGAAAACCTACCGCGCCCTGTTCGATGCCTTTACCGAGCTTCTCGAGGAGCATCGTTTTGAGGACCTGACGGTTGCCATGCTGTGCGACCGCGCCATGATTCGCCGCACGACGTTCTACAAGCACTTTCGCGACAAGAACGATTACTTTGCCTTTTATATCGATGAGCTCATGTCGGGCTTGCCGCAAAAACAGCCCGATGAGGCCGGCGCGGTATCTGCCGAGGACGTGCGCGCGCTTCGGCACGCGATTTTGGACGATGCCATGGATTTGATTCTGGCGCACGAGCGGCTCATGGATAACATTTTGGCAAGCAGCATGTCGGGCATGTTGACCAACGTTATTTGCGACCGCATTGCCCGCTCCATCCGCGAGCGTGTGATGAACGTGCTTGCCGAGGATGCCCTGGCCCCCGTGTCACTCGAGACGACGTCTGAGTTTGTCGCCGGCGGTATTATTCGACTTTTCACGATATGGTGGGAATCGGGCCACGATCTTGAGCGTCGACCCGAGATAGCCGACGTGGTCGATGCGCTGTTTGAGCGCACCATGACGCCGGTGCATCACTAGAAGTGGCGGAGAGAGGGGGATTCGAACCCCCCGGAACGCTCTCGCGCTCAACGGTTTTCAAGACCGCCGCATTCAACCGCTCTGCCATCTCTCCGTGAGTCGTAATGATAGCATCGTTTTGAATTTGCAACAGGGAAGGCGAACGATGACGATCACCGAAATCGACGAGAAGTTCATGCGCGAGGCGCTGGCGGAGGCGCGAGCCGCCGCGGCGGTGGGCGAGGTGCCCATCGGAGCCGTGGTGGTGCGCGACGGCGAGATCGTCGCGAGGGCGCACAATCGGCGCGAGCTCGACCAGGACCCTTCGGCGCATGCAGAGTTTGCGGCCGTGTGCGCCGCTGCCCAGGCACTTGGCCGCTGGCGCCTTTCCGATTGCACGGTCTACGTGACGCTTGAGCCTTGCTGCATGTGCGCGGGCCTTATGGTCAACGCGCGCGTGGGGCGCTGCGTGTATGGCGCGAGCGACGCCAAGGCCGGCGCGCTGGGATCCCTATACGATTTGAATGCCGACTCGCGCCTGAATCATCGGTTTAATGTGACCGCCGGCGTGCTGGCAGACGAGTGTCGTGAGGTGTTGAGCGGGTATTTTTGTGGGCTGCGTGGTGCCGATGGTGCTGGCTGCGGTTGTGGGGCCGATCTTGAGGCACATGCCGCTCACGCTGAGGCGCTCGCGTGTGCCGAAGATATCGTCGTTGAGGCGGTCGATTTTGGTGCCGCGTGCCGCCGGTCCCGCCGTGTGCTGTTGGCGATCGACTCCTTTAAGGGCAGCGTTTCGAGTGCGCAGGCGGAGGCGGCGGTTGCCGAAGGCATGCGCCGTGTGGCCCGATGCCGAGGTGCGCACATTGCCGCTGGCAGATGGTGGTGAGGGAACGCTCGATGCCGTTGCCGCCTGCGGTGGCGAGCTTGTGACCTGCGAGGTTGCAGGGTCCTTGGGCGAGCGTGTGCCTGCCCGGATGCTGGTTGATGTCGAGCATGAGTCGGCTGTTATTGAGATGGCCGAGGCGGCCGGCATTGGGTATTCGCCTTGCACGGAGTCGTCGGCGCTGGCTGCTACAACCTATGGTGTGGGCGAGCTCATACTTCGCGCGGTTCGTGCCGGGGCAAAGACTATCTATATTGGCTTGGGCGGCAGTGCCACCAACGACGGTGGCGCCGGCATGCTGCAGGCGCTGAGCGCGCGTGTGGTCGATGATCAGGGCTGCGATGTCGCCCCCGGTCTTGCCGGCCTTGAGCGGGCGGCGAGCGTTGATTTGGCGCCAGCGCTGCAGGCTTTGGATGGCGCTCGTATCGTTGTGCTTTCCGATGTCGAGAATCCGCTCGTAGGGCGTCGCGGCGCGCTTGCGGTGTTCGGCGGACAGAAGGGTCTGCCGGCGGATGATGCCGAGGCACTGAGCAGGTACGACGGTTGGATGGTCGGCTACGGTCGCCTGCTCGATGCGGCAATTATCGAGGTGCGTGCTCAGGGGTTGTTGCGCACACCCGAGGGCACACGGACGTTTGGCTCGGTGCTCGGCGTGCCCGGCGCGGGTGCTGCCGGTGGCTTGGGCGCGGCGTTACTGGCGCTCGGTGCGGAGCTACGCTCGGGCGTGGAGACGGTGCTCGATCTGATTGGGTTTGACGAACGCATGCGTGATGTCGACCTGGTCATAACGGGCGAGGGCAATATGGACGAGCAGTCCGCCGCCGGTAAGGCACCGGTGGGTGTGGCTCGCCGCGCCAAGCGATATGGCAAGCCGGTGGTCGCCGTCGTGGGCGGTCGCGCCGTCAACCTGGACGCGGTATATGGGCAGGGTATTGACTTGGTTTTGCCGATCTGCCGCAAGCCCATGCCCCTCGACCAGGCGCTCGGTGTGCAAGAAGCCACAACCAACCTCATCTGCGCCGGCGAGGCAGCCGCCCAATCCTACGACCTTGGCCGTATCTAAAACCCATCCCCTCGATAAGTTGCGGTGAAATACGGAGCGTTTTTGCCTTTAAGGGGCCAATTCAGTCCGTATTCCACCGCAACTTCGAGAATGGCCATTCGAGGTTGGCCGCCTTGTGCCTTGGGTCGGACCGTTTGCCACGAAATGCGGCCATCTACTACGTTAAACCGGCCACCCTCGACCATCCCGGAATTTGCAAAAACAAAACCGCAGGTAGAAAGCTTGCCGATTTTCGAAAAAGCCGACTATGGTTGACCCCTGCGGCCTAAACGTAGTAGATAGGTCCTTTTCGTGGCGCAGCGTCAGACCAGTCTTTTTGGGGCGGGGTTATTTTGACTACATGCCGATCTGATTGCCCAAGCAGTCAAAATAGCCCCGTCCCAAATTAGCTACTTTGTGGGTTGTGGGGGATAAAGATTGCCGGTCGATTTGTCCTACTGGGGCATGTCGATGGCGCGAGTGGTTCGATTTTGAGCCTGAGTGGCAACCCGAGGCGAAATTTCGGGTCACCCAAATTGCTACAATTTTAAGCATATAGCGATGTCCTGCCTTGCGTTTCTGCGCGGGGGGGCGTATATTTGCATCGATGGGTACGACGACACATATATAATGAGCCGCTGCTTGCCGTCCTCATGGATTGGGGAGGGCCTTCATGAATCGCGTGTGTGCGAGAGCTCGAGAAATGCTAAAGCCTTTTGGCAAGAAAACCAATACCGCCAAGCGTGTCCTGAGGGTTTTGGCCGTCCCGCTGGCGGCGTGTGCACTCTTGTTTGGTGCGACGAGTGCGTCGGCCGACCAGACAGTTCCCTTTAGCAACCACATCGTGAAGACGGTGAATCCCACCGGCACTACGGTCAATTTGTTCGACTATTGGGTCGTGAACGGCGACAACGATAAGTCCGTCAACATAAACGACAAGAATGGCAATAACAACACTGGCATCAACAAAGATCACCAGCTCAAGTTCAATGGTGGTGCCGGCACGGGCATTAATAGATGGACGGGCAGAAGCGATACCAAGGGTTTGGACGTCTTTCATTTGTGAAGAACACACTGGTAAATGGTTATCCGGAGATTGATGGCACCTACGCCTCCTATAACACGCACGGTACGTACGAAGACGAGTCGCTCGATTATCTCTTTAACAGCGCCAGCCGGCAAATGAAAATGACAAACAGGACGGCAAGGCCGTTTACAACAACGTGCAAGGCCTTTTCCAGCTCAAGAAAGGCTATTACGTTTACGACTCGTACGGCTCTGACGGCTCTGACGGCAACTATGCCGTCTATAACCCCACGACCAACTCCTTTAACGTCTACGATAAGGCGGGCGTATATAAGGGCGATGCGAGTAGCGAAACCAATCTGGGTCAGTTCTTCCCCTTTGACTCGGCTAAGAAAGTTTTTACCGATAACGGCAACGGCCTCTCTCCTAATAGCGTCATTGACGGGGACAACTCAACCCTCAACCACCACTTTGGTATGTCCATGACCACGGAGTTCGTCCAGCCTGCGGGCGGCAAGACCACCGATAACAAAGACATGGTCTTTGAGTTCTCGGGCGACGATGACGTGTGGGTTTACATCGACGGCGTGCTCGTGGGCGATCTGGGCGGCATCCACGAGAAGGCGACGCTCGAGATCGACTTCGCCACCGGTGAAGTAAAAGTCGGTCATGTCGACGGTGCGAATGGAACCAAGAAAGAAATCGAAAATACCAACATCAAGGCAAAGTTCGAAGCCGCCGGCGCAGATACTACCAACTTCTTCGGTGACACCTTCCTCGGCAGCACCAAACACACGTTGAGCTTCTTTTATCTGGAGCGTGGCGCGGGCGCATCGAACATGAAACTTAAGTTCAACCTCACCACCCTGCCGTCGTCCGAGGTCGCGAAGGTCGACCAAAACGGCGAGGCAGTCAATGACGCAACCTTTGGGCTGTACCGGTCCGGTGGACCAGATCACAACTGGAATACGGGTGAGCTCGTCGCTCGGGGCACGACGGAAAACGGGGGCCAGCTGATACTTCGAAAGTTAAAGCCGAACGACTCCGAGCCGAGCGACTCCGTCCTCTCGTTTGACGAAGAGCACAACAAAAATCAATGCGACTACTTTGTACTCAAAGAAGAAGAACTGCCCGCGGGATATCGCTCGAGCCTGACTTCATCAACCACCGCAACTCCAGGCGAGCTGCATTTGCAGTACAAGCCAGCCGCGGCAACCGGCTCGGGTGGCGTGGTGGTTTTTGCACCGCAGACAACGGTTAAAACAGCCGACGGCGATCAATGGACGGGCAGCCGCATGTGGCTGAATGGCGGCTATCTGGCCGCTAAGGAGACCATTTCACTCCCAGAAGAAACGAAAGATAACAATGGCAACGCCATTAGCTCGGGTACGACCTTCGCCGTCGTGCTCAAGCTCACCGGTGCGAGCGAGGACCACACAAGAGAAGACGCGTGGACGGCGGTCACGGGCAATCCGCTCGATGGCTACCAACTGTGCTCCGCGCATGGCATTGCCGGCGCGGTCGAGGCTGCCAAATCGGCAGATACGAGCGTCTTTGGCGTCAACACCAATGGTGACTATGAGGTAACGGTTGGGTCGCTGCCCGGCGATATCGAGAAGTATGCCGCCATGATGAAGGACAAGTCGAAGGCGGAATATACCGTGGCGGTGTATCACACCACGGCATCGTCTCTGGCGGAGGCAACCATCGACAACACCTCTATGGTCCAATATCGAACGATAAACAGGCTGTTCTCTACGGTGATCCACCTCACCAACGTTCAGAACCGCCTGTTTGTGCAGAAGGTCGACGACCTGGACAAGCCCGTGAACGGCGCGACGTTTGAGCTGTACGAGGCCAAATACGTTACCGGCGATAGTCCCAGCACGTATGCCATTAAATCGGGTGCCGAGCCGTATGACACCGTGCAGACGAAGGACGCGATCTATCCGTATGAGATTAAGGGCATGGCATGCTTCCCACTTGATTCGGCACACCACAAACCCCTTATCAAGGGTACGTACTACCTGCGTGAGTCTAAAAAGTCCGGATGGTTATGAGATTAACAACACCATTACCAAGGTAATCGTGGACGATTCGGGCGTGTACGTGGATGCCGGCAAGGAAGGCGAAGACGACGGTGTGCGCAGCATGAGCGGCCCGGGTTCGCTGATTGCTTCCCTGGCGCAGTTTGGCTCTCCCGGCTCCATCGACAACACGCTTACGCACATCAAGGGCAAGTTGCAGAGTGCAACTGGCGTAGATGCCAAGGGAAACCTGACATGGGGCCGTGACGCCTTCTCTGGCGGACGTGCACATGCGCTATGACAAGGCGACGCAGGGCACCAAGACCGTTCTGCGTTATGTCGAGGACCGTGGCGACCGCAACGGCCAGCTGGCGACCATCTTTGCCGATGCGGGCATCAACCGCATGGCCCTCTATCAAGACGGTGAGCCCGCCAATGGCACCGATCTGGGCACGCTTCAGCTCAATCATCTCTTTACCACGGCAACGGCCGTGCAGTATACCGATCGTCGCGTGGCACGCCTGCAAGTGACTAAGACCGTGACGGCGGACAGTGGCCTTACCGCGCCCACCAAGGATGCGAACGGCAACGATCTGACGTTTACGTTTAAGTTCGCCCTGCCGGATTCCAAGGAGGGCTATGAGGCACGCGTATTCGATGCGAATGGCGAGTCCGCGGGCAACCCTTTACGCTCAAGAACGGCGGCACCCATTCCATCAAGGCCGGCGAGGCTATTCGCGTATACGACCTTAAGCAGGGCGACAGCTATAGCGTGAGCGAGCTCACTACTAAGGGCGAGGAGTCCAGTGGCAATGTGCTGACGAGCATCGTTAACACTGTGACCGGCTCTGCCGACGAGTCGGCGCTTCCGGCCGGTTTTAGCCTCTACCGCCGCAAAGTCGGCGGTAAGGAGCAATCGGGAACCGGCAACACCATCACGGGCGAGATTGTTGCGATCGCGAACGGACAGATTCCCGCCGACAACACGCTTGAGTTCATCAATAAATACAGCGTAATCTCGGTGCCCGTCGAGAAGAAGTGGGTCGGCCCGGCGGCCGCCAAGGCCACCGTGCGCCTGCTCGCCGACGGAGAGGACACCGGCAAGAAGGCCGAGCTGTCGAAGTCCAATAGCTGGAAGCACACCTTCGAGGGCCTGCCCAAGTACTCCAAGTCCGGCTCCGTGATCGACTACGCCGTGGCCGAGGACCCCGTCCGAGGGCTACAGCTCGAAGGTCACCGGCGACGCCGGGCGCGGCTTCACCGTGACCAACACCTCCACGGCCAAGGTCTCGGTGCCCGTCGAGAAGAAGTGGGTCGGCCCGGCGGCCGCCAAGGCCACCGTGCGCCTGCTCGCCGACGGAGAGGACACCGGCAAGAAGGCCGAGCTGTCGAAGTCCAATAGCTGGAAGCACACCTTCGAGGGCCTGCCCAAGTACTCCAAGTCCGGCTCCGTGATCGACTACGCCGTGGCCGAGGACCCCGTCGAGGGCTACAGCTCGAAGGTCACCGGCGACGCCGGGCGCGGCTTCACCGTGACCAACACCGTGAAGACGGGCGAGCTCGACGTCTCCAAGACCGTCGTGGCGCGCGAGGGCCTGGCGGTCGACGCGGACAAGATATTTAAGTTTGTGGTTGAGGCCACCGATGCCATGGGCCGCAAAGTATCCGGCACCTACGGTGACGCGACGTTCGAGGACGGCGAGGCGACCCTCAAGCTCAAAGATGGCCAGACGGCGAGGATCACGGGGCTGCCCGCGGGAACTGCCCTACACGGTGACCGAACGTGCCGCCGATGGCTACAAAGCTGCGGTGAACGGAGCCGAGGGATCCAGGGCTGATGGTTCCATCTCGGCCGACCAGGTCGCCGCCGCCGCTTTCACCAACACCTTCGACCCTGCTCCCGCCACGGCGTCCGTCCCCGAGCTCACCAAAGGTGCTCGCAGGCGGCCGCAAGCCCGGCCTCCAGGAGGGGGAAT